>JAABUZ0100004442.1_pt1 | contig 19359 bp, 21 predicted proteins | sample 5562091 | NCBI WGS metagenome assembly JAABUZ01 (sample SAMN12813069, study PRJNA571459) | rock metagenome | isolation source: Antarctica rocks | place: Antarctica: Victoria Land, Linnaeus Terrace sud | collected 2015-12-21 | reverse complement strand
CCGCCGCAGCGTTCCAGGCGTCCTGGTCGGCGATAGACGCCCACGCGCGCGCGCCGGCGGGGGCTTCGATGCGCTCGCCCGTCGCCAGGAGATGTTCGATCGGAATATCGACGTCCATGTGTTCCTACAATCGATTGAGTGCGTGATCGGTGATTAGCGCCGCGCCGGACTCGGTGCGATGTACGGTGTATTGTCCGAAGTACAGTCCTTTTGCGGTTTTGAGATCGACGTTTACGGTCGCGTTGTCGCCGGCGCCGCGCGCTTCGACGTGTCGGATGCGTGTCGAAGCGTCGAGCGTGCCGCTTTCGAGCAGCGTCACGTTGCCGGCCGAATTCGGCCCGAACGCTGCATACGCGGTCGTCGTATCGCCGCGTTCGATCGCGGCGACGTATTGGCGCACGACGGCGCTGGCGAGTTTCGCGAATTCCGAATCTGCGTCATCGCTCGAGACGGGCGCATCCGCCGCTGCGGCAAGCGGCGCGGGGGCGGCCGACAGCGGAGCGGTCGCGGGCCGCGCGGCGACGCGGGCGGCGCGCAGCATCGCGGACGGCTGCGGTGCCGCCACTCTTGCGGGTTCGCCCGCGGCGGCCGCGGCCGTGGCCGTTGCAGGCGCCGGCGTCACGAGGGAACGCTGCGCCGCCGCACGCGTTGGCGGCGCGTGCGTGGCGGGCGCTTGCGTTGCAGGGGCGAGCGTAACGAGGGCCGGCGAAGCGGGCGGCGCGCTTGGGGGAGCGGTACTCGGCGGAGGCGCGGTTACGGCGTCGCTCGGCGGCGGCGGATCGCTCGGCGCCGGGGTCACGGGCGGGAGCGTCGCTTGGCGCGTCGGCACGACGTTCGCCACGACGGTACGCTCGCCGCCGCCGCGGTGACCCGCAAGCGACAATCCCGCGCCGATGAGAAAACCGAGCACGATGATGCCGACGATGATCGGACCGAACGGCAGCGCGTTCCCGCGCGCCGGCGGCGTGGAACGGCGCGAACGCCGCGGCGGAATGTCGTCCATCACGACGCTTCTTCGCGTTCGGGCGCGGGCATACTGCGAGATGAAGGTACGCCGCAGGTCGCGAAACGTCGCGCGTGATCCGCGTGCCCATTCCGATCGACCTCGGTACCGTCGCTGCGACGGCGAGTGGAACCTTTGCCCTGGCGACGCCGCTGCGCGTCGATCGCCTTCTCGCGCTCGCCGTAACGCAGGCGCTCGGAGCGCGCGCGCCCCACGACAAGCGCGAGCGTTGCGTGCGCACGAATTTGGCGGCGTTCCTCGCGGGAAAATTCGTCGTCGATATCGATGGCCGGAACTACGACCGTCCCGATGCGATCGTGGTCTGCAGCGGCACCGCGACCTTACGCTTTTTCTCGATCGAACCGGGCCGCCGCCGGCTTCCGGTCCGCTAACGGCCCGGCCGCGACGTACGGTTCGCGACGTACGTTCAAAGGGAACACATCGGCGCGCTCGTAAGGTTCGCGCGTCGTCCGTTTCGTGCGTCAAGGAGTTTTGCGTTTATGCCATCGTTCATCAATCGTGCCGTCGCCCTCGGCACGCTCGTCGCGCTGGCGTCGAGCGTCTTTCCTTCGGCCGCCTCCGCCGACGACTCCCTGGCGACGATCAAGTCGCGCGGGAAGATGATCGTCGGCATCAAGGCCGACTATCCGCCGTTCGGTTTTCTCGACGGGGATCGCAACGTCGGTCTGGAGATCGACCTGCTGCACAATATCGCCAAGGACTTGCTCGGCAAGCCGGACGCAATCGAATTCGTTCCGGTCGTGTCGGCGAACCGCTTTCAATTTCTCAACACGAATAAGGTCGATTTCTTATTCTCGACGGTGACGATCACGGATCAGCGCAAGCTCGTCGTCGACTTCTCAGCGCCCTACATGCGCTCGGGCTGGCAAGTGCTCGTCAAACGCAGCAATTCGACGATTAACGAGGCGACGGATCTCAAAGGAAAGACGGTCGTCGTCGTGCCGGGGTCGACCGGTGAAGCCGGCATCTCGAAGCTCGTTCCCGAGGCGACGCTGCTGAAGTTACCGCAGACGAGCGAAGCGCTCGATGCCGTCGATCAGGGTCGCGCCGATGCGTTCATTCAAGACACGGCGCTGCTCGTCGGGCTGACCGCCCAGAAACCGCAATACAAAACCGTCGGCGTATCGCACGACGACATGCCGATCGGTGCCGCGTGCCGCAAGGGCGACAGCGGGCCGTGCGATTTCATCAGCAAAGAAATCGAAAAGTTCTCGCGTAACGGCACGCTCTCCAAAGAGTATCGCAAATGGCTCTACGGGGCGGCGAAACGGTTCATGCCCTAAGCCGAGGGCTCCAACATCTTCATCGCGGCCGCGCTAAACTTCGGGATCGTCCGCGCTGCCGCGCCGCAGCTCGCCCACGGCTTCGTGTTGACGGTGACGATCGCGCTCTTCGGCATCGCGGGTGCGTTCGCGGTCGGCGCCGTCGGAGCCACGATGCGGATCTCTACCGCCCGCTCGGCCCGCGTCGCAGCGACCGCGTTCACCGAATTTTTTCGCAACACGCCGCCGCTGGTTCAAATTTACTTCCTCGCATTCGCGCTGCCGAAATTGCCGGGTATCGGCCCTCATCTCGTTCTACCGGCAGTGGTGGCGGCGACGCTCGGTCTGATCTTGCATCAAGGCGCGATCAACATCGAAATTCTGCGGGCCGGCTTGCAAGCCGTTCCCGAGGGGCAGCGCGAAGCGGCCCAGGCACTCGGACTTTCCCGCATCGATCAGCTCCGGCAGGTACTGGTTCCCCAAGCGATCCGCATCAGTCTCCCCGCGCTCGGCAACAACGTGATCTCGCTCTTTAAGAATACGACGCTCGTCGCCTCGATCGGCGTACTCGATCTCTTCGGCGAGGCCAACGACATCATCGCGACGATCCTCGTGAGCGCCGAGCTCTTCCTGACCGTCGGCGTCGTCTATGTGATCTGCGTGACTTTGCTCGGCGCGCTCTTTCGCGCGCTCGAAAAACGCTTCGCGCTCGCCCGATGACGAGCTATCTCGCCGCCCTCCCGAGGCTCGCCCACGGTCTTGCGACGACCTTCGCAATCTCGCTCGCCGCAATGGCGATTGCCGTCGCGATCGGCTTCGTGCTCGGTATCGTGCGCTCGCAGGCACCGCGTCCGATCGATTTGCCGATTCTCGCCGTCATTGAATTTTTTCGCGGCATCCCACTGCTGGTACTCATGTATTTTCTGTTCTTCGGGTTGCCGCAGCTCGGCTTGCATACGAGCAACAACGGCGCCGCGATCGCGGCGCTCGCTCTGTACGCGGGTGCCCTCGGCAGCGAAATCGTGCGCGGCGCGATCGCCTCGATCCCGGGGGTCCAAACGGAAGCGGCGAGCGCGCTCGGGCTCGGTCGTGGCACGATTCTCGCAAGCGTGATCGTCCCGCAGGCGCTCCGGCGCATGCTTCCGCCGTTCGTCGCGCTCTTCGCGCTCATCGTCGAATCGAGTTCGCTTTCGTCGCTCATAAACGTCACCGATCTGCTGCAGGTCGCACATCAAAACGTCGAGCGCGACAACGACATCGCGCTGCCGGTGTATTTGACCGTACTCGTCGCCTACTTCGCGGTCAACTATCCGATCTCGCTTGCGTCGCAGCAACTCGAGAAACGGCTTACGTAGCACGCGCTCCGATGGAGGAACGATAACGATGCCGATGCTCGAGATGAGCCACGTGCGCAAAGCCTTCGGCTCGAACGAAGTGTTGCGCGATATCAACCTCGCAGTCGACCCGGGCGAAGTTTGCTGCATCATCGGCCCGTCGGGTTCGGGGAAATCGACGGTTCTGCGCTGCATCAACCGCCTCATCACGATCGACGCGGGCGACGTCGTCATCGATGGACTCTCGGTAGCCGATCCGCGCGTGCGAGACGTCGACCTGCGGCACCGCGTCGGTATGGTCTTCCAGCAGTTCAACCTTTTTCCGCATATGTCGGCGCTCGAAAACGTCACGTTGGCGCCGCGCAAAGTTCGCGGTCTCGATGCGGCTACAGCGAACGATCTCGCGCTGCGGCTGCTGGCGAAAGTCGGCCTCGCGGAGAAAGCGCGCCAATATCCCGCCCAGCTTTCCGGCGGCCAGCAGCAACGCGTGGCGATCGCACGAGCCCTCGCGATGGAACCGAAAGTACTGCTGTTCGACGAGGCGACGAGCGCGCTCGATCCGGAAATCACGGGCGAAGTGCTCGCGGTGATGAAGGCGCTCGCGACCGAAGCCACGACGATGATCTGCGTGACGCACGAAATGGGATTCGCGCGTGAAGTCGGTACGCACGTCGTCTTCATGGATGGCGGGGTGATCGTCGAAGAGGGGCCGCCCCAGGCGATTTTCGACGCGCCCCAAGCCGAACGCACGAAGTCGTTCCTTTCGAAGGTGCTCTAAGCTATCGTTTCGCGGCGCGCTGCTGGAGGACGAGTTCGCCGTACAGGGCGTTCGGCCACGCGAAGTCGTCGCGCGTAAACGCTTCGGGCCAATTTGCGTTAAACGATTCGTGCAGGCGATGGTCGCCGACGTCGGAGGCTGCGATGTAGCCCATCACGCGATGAATTTCGACGGGATCGTCGGACGTGAGCGCTTGGACGATGAGCGATAGCGGCCAAATGTACCCACGTGGCGTGTGCGGGCTGCCGATGCCGCTTGCGTATTTGCCATCGTAGAAGTACGGATTGCGATTGGAAAGGACGTAGCGTCGCGTCGCTTTGTAACGCGCGTCGTCGGCAGAGCGATAGCGAAAATACGGGATCGAAAGTAGTGAGGGAATATTGGCGTCGTCCATCAGGTTGGAGTGGCCGAAGCCGTCGACTTCGTAGGCATAGATATCGCCGAAGCCGCCGACGTGCACGTTCGCATAGCGCTCGATGCCGTGTTGGATCTGCACCGCTAGGCCCCAGGCGTTCGCCGCATCTCTCCCGTTGTGGTAGACCTGCTTTTCAATCTCGGCGAGCCGCCGCAGCACGACCACGGCAAACATGTTGTCGGGTATATTATACTGATAACGCGACGGATCGTCCGACGGCCGGAACCCCGTCCAAATCATGCCCGTATCGCGCACCGAACTGCCCTTCCCGCCGTTGGCGAGATCGGGATGACGGTAATGCGACCGGCGGTCGTGATGCTGTTCGTCGCGAAACGTTGTTAAAACGCGTTCGAACGCGCGATTCACTTCGTTCGTGAAGATCGAGCGATCGCCGGTCGCGCGCCAATAGCGGCCTGCGAACCAAATCGGGTATAATAGAGAATCGACTTCAAACTTTCGCTCGACCACCTTATAATCGGACGAAAACGCGTTGGCGTACGGATCGAGCAAGATGTAGCGTGCCTCGCGCGCGACGACGCCGCGCAGCGCTTCAGCCACGCGTTCGTCGTCGGCGGCTTGACCGATATACGGCTCCATCACGGCGCTGGCATCGCGCAGCCATTCGGCTTCGATATCGCCCGTCGAAACGTATGTCGTGCCGTCGCGCTGGCGGCTCGCGTGCCGGTTCAGCGCTTCGTCGAAGGCCGTCAGATAGATCTGCTCGAGTTTCGCCGAGAGTACCGGGGTTTCGGCCGCTCGGGCTCCCGAGATACCGTTACCGACGAGCGCCGCGATGACGGCGAAGACCAGGGCGCGCAGAAACAACATCGACTACCGGTACATCGGCGCTTTTGCCGCCGAAACCCTGTGTCGGGGGCGTCCGGACGGCTCCGGGCCGCGACGATGACCCTCGTGACGCTTGCGCTGGCCTCCGCGCTCGGGGCGATCGCACGTGCGGATCAGCGCTATACCGTTTCCGGAAAAGACAGTTTCGCCATCGGCGCGGGCGATATCCGCAGCGAAGTCTCGTACGCCGGTACCCAGAGCTTGAAGATGACCCGTCACGGTAAGATAACGCGGTATCGAGCGCACGTCGTCTATACCCGCAGCGACGGTGCGGTGGCGACCGACGCCACGAGCGACTACGTCGCCGACGTGCTGCCGACAGGCGAAGCGCGCGACACTGCCGACCGGGACCCGGATTACGTGACGGTGCTGAACCAGCCGTTTTCGGCACAGCTCGATCGTCAGACGCTCGCGGACCTCCAGCACCTCGCCGGGGCGTTGCCCTTCGATTTTCCATCGCCGTTCACGGGCTCGTCTTTGCATGGCTATCTCAAACATATCGGCAACGCCATGCTCGGCCCGCACCGTTCGATCGGCGTGCGCTTCGAATCGGCAGGAACGATGAAGGGCGCGCTCCCGGACCGTCCCGGACTCACGCTCAACGGAACGATCGCCATGCGCGGCACGGCCTACTACGATCTCAACAGCGCACTCCTGCTCGCCCTCGATACGACGGTCACGATTACCGGCAACGTCTCCAACCGTTCGAGTAACGATCCGGTAACGATCGTCTACGCACGAACGATCCGTGCGGACGTGCCGCGCGCGGCGCAGAGCGCCGGTAAACCGTAGTGCGCTGCGTCGGGCACGATAAGGGGACTCCCCAGGCGATACCGAAGGCGCGAGACTCTCATTGCCCTGTAGGAGTAGCGCGTGGTCCCTCAAGCGAGGACCGCCGAGCGGAAGCCGGCCGCAGCAGCACCGACGCCGCCGCGGTCCGCCGAGATACCGTCGACGGAACGATTCGAAGACATCGTCGACGACTATCAGCGCCGGCTGTACGGCTTCGCTTTGCGTATGACGGGCAATCGCGAAGACGCCGAAGAGATCGTTCAGGATGCGTTCGTGCGAGCTTTTCGCGCGCTCGGCAAGATGACCGACCAGCAGCGGCTGGAGCTGCGACTGCAACCGTGGCTGTATACGATCACGTTAAACGTCACGAGGAACCGGCTACGCTCCAAGCGACCGACGAACGTTGCGCTCGACGCGCTCGCCGATCCCGATGCGCTGTTGAACAACACGCAGGAGGGTCCCGAGCAACCCGAACACGTTGTCGAGCGCGGCACGGATTTGGAGCTCGTCGAAAAAGCGCTACTGCAGTTGCCTATGCATCTGCGGGCGGCTGCGACGTTGCGGTTCATCGAAGGCCGCAGTCACCCCGAGATCGCGGAAATCTTGAGTCAACCCATCGGGACCGTCAAATCGCACGTACATCGAGCCGTGCGCATACTGCGGCGAATTCTTGGCCCGCAAGTCGGCCGGATCGTCACCGAGGAACCAGCCAATGCGGTGTAGTGATGTCGAAGCGCTCTGGGATGATATGCGCGGTGGCGTGGAGCCCCGCAGCGAGCACGTCATAGCGCATCTTCGTCGCTGTAAGACTTGTCAGCACTCCTACGAGCAATTTGAAGGCGTCGCCTACTGCCTGACGTGTTTGCCGCTCGTCGAACCGCCGCAAAACCTCGTGCCGAAGATTCTCGATCATATCCGCTCGATGCGCCGCCATTTTCGTTCGACCGTCGCGGACTCGTACGGCCGCGTCGCTTCGCCGCTGGGCGACTTGTACATCGCCTGGCGTACGACCGGAATCACCTTTGTCGGCATCGACCGCGGACAAGATTCCGAGGCCGCGCGGACGCGCATCGAAAGCCGGCTGAGCCGCCCGCTGCGCGCGGCCGAGCCGCCCGCGTGGGTCATCGAAGCCGTCCAGCGCTTCTTTGCAACGTGGTGCGTCGATCTGGATCGCATCGACATCTCGGAGCTCAGTGTGTTCGAACAGGCGGCCCTTCGCAAAGCGGCTCAGATTCCGGCCGGTGAAGTGCGTTCGTACGGTTGGATAGCTCGCGAGATCGGACATCCCCAAGCCGCACGCGCGGTCGGTCAAGTCATGGCCCGAAACCCAGTTGCGCTGTTTTTTCCATGCCATCGCGTCGTCGACTCGAGCGGCGCCCTGCATAACTACGGCTACGGCGTCGACGTCAAGGCGCGAATTCTCGAAATGGAAGGCTATCGGGTCACCGTTTCGCGCTAGATCTTGTGGGCAGGCGTCGCCGCCTCAGCGCCGAATCGTCGCCCTCATACGATACCCGCGGTCCCTTCATAGAAAGACCGATGAAGGATAACAGACGGGCAAAGGGAGGTGATCATCGTTAGTTCCGAAGGTTCCCAACGAAGCTCAATCAACGCGATGATTGGAGGTGCTCAGACCTAGTCTGAGCACGTATTACAACCCAGAGTCCGCCGGCCGCGAGCCGGCTTTTTTTTGTCCGCCACGGGTAAGCGGATTCGAACGAGCAGGGAACCCCGAACGAAATGGCGACGCGTCACGTTTCGCGAAGTTACCGCTCGAAGAGTAGGAGATTTCGCACTGAAGGGTCCACCGATGCCATCGATTTTTGCACCTGCCGTCCACGCCCGCGCCCTTGCGTAAGGCGGCGTCGGAGGTGCGGCGTGGAAGTTAAGCCGACTCCCGCGACGGTCAAGCCGACTCCCGCGACGGTCGAGCCGACTCCCGCGACGGTCGAGCCGACTCCCGCGACGGTCGAGCCGACTCCCGCGACGGTCGAGCCGACTCCCGCGACGGTCGAGCCGACTCCCGCGACGGTCGAGGCCGTTGCGGCTTCGGTCCGGCGGGATCCGCGTATCGCGGCATTGCCGGATATTCACGGCCATGCCAAGGGCGAGCATAAGGCGTTTGCCGAGGAGCGCCCCATTCCGTATACCGCTCGCATGCTTTTCTTGTGGTTTTTTCACGCCTGCCGGCGGTCGTCGCCGCGTTTTTTGATGGTCGCGGACCATATGAATTACTTGACCTTTGAAGATCCGGCGGCCGTGAATCTCGTACGCCGCGCACTCAAACTGGCGCAAGCCGGCGACCTGTATGGTGCGGCCGAAACGGCGGGTGTCGAACTCGGCCACGCGGCCGTGGTTTCCGAAGGTCTTCGCCGCGGCATGCGCTACTCGATCGGCGCTGAGATCGACAACGATCCGCGCTGCCGTCCGGACGCGCAAAACATCGTCGATGCGATGAAGCCCGACGGCATGATCCGGTCGATCCATTTTTTGGCGATCACGCACCCGCAACACGGCGAACATTGGATGTGGGCGTTCGATAATCCGGAATTCAAAGATCTTTACGATGTCGTCGGAGCGGCAAGCGTCTGGGAAACGTATATGACGACGCTGCTCGAAGCGATTGACAAGCTTCCCGGCAATATCGTCGGCCATTTCTACGTGCCGGCGAAATTCGGCCATTGGCCCGAGGAGGACGTCCTCGAATCGTATGAGGACCGCTTCGTCGCCGCGTGCGCCGAACGCGGCATGGCGATCGAAGTCAACTCGCGTTACTTCTACAAATATTACGTCGGCGACGATGCCCAAGTCGCGCGCTATCGCAGCGCGCACGTGCGTCTGCTACGCAAAGCGAAAGCGGCGAACGTGATGATCGCCGTGGGTTCGGACGCACATAGCCCCAAAGACCAGGGCCGAGCCTTCGAGACCGTGCTGGAGCTTCTCGACGAAGCCGAGATTAACGAGATCGCGTTCCCCATTGCCGGCCGCCTCGCACGCGTAGCACTCCGTGCGACGGAAGAAACGCTGCGGCAGCACGCCGCACCCGCACCCGCACCCGAAGCGGTACCGGCGGCGCCGAAAGTCGCCGTGCCGGCAGTGGAGGCGCCGTCCGTCGCGCAGCGCGATACGAGCGCGCCCCGCCCGACTCGAGCTCGCCCGAAGCCTCCGGTCTCACCGTCCGCAGCAGCCAGCCCGGCAGCCGCCTCGGACCCGGTGGCCGCAGACGGCACGGGTGGGCCGGCGCCCAAAAAGCGCTCGCACAAGAAGGGCGCCGCAGGGCATGCGCCGCTCGACGCGGTCGGCACACCGCCGGAGACCGTGACGGCGGTGCCCGCAAAGGCCGTTGCGGCCGTCGCCGAAGCGCTTACGGCGGCCGATACGGAGCCGGCCGATACGAAGCCGGCCGATACGAAGCCGGCCGGCGAGGAGCCGGCCAACTTGAAGCCGGACGAAGCGACGCGCGACGCACGAAAGCCCGAAGCACGGAAGCAGCCCGGGGCGCGACGCGCGGCGCCGGCCGCGACTCCGGCGAGAAATAACCCGTCGGCCCGCGCGACGGGGGCGAAGCCCGCGGACGGGGGCCGAATCGCTGCGCCCAAAGGCAAGACGACCGCGAAAGCGACACCAGCAAAAGCGGCGGCGACGAAGAGCAGTCCAAAAAGTCGCACCGCGAAGGCGGCCGCCGCGAAAGCGTCACGCTCGCAACCGTCGGCGAAGAAATCTGCGAAGAGGTCGCCCGCAAAGACCGCCGTTCGCCCCGCCGCGGCGAAAAAGCCGGCGTCGAAATCGGCACCGCGCAGCGCGAAGAAAGCACCGGCAAAGCGTGCGGCGCCGGTAAAGAAGGCGCTTGCGAAACCGGCGAAACGTCCTGCCCCGGCAAAGGCGGCGGCGAGTAAGAAAAGTAGCGCAAAAAAAAACGCCACAAAGAAAAAAACTGCGCGCGCCCGCCGATGAGATTTCGGACGTACCTCGCCTACGCGCTCGCATGCATCGTTAGCGCCGCATGCACGAAAATCGGAACGACCGATGCGACGGCCGGGCCCGGGGAGAGCGGGGCCCGCCATGCCTGGACGAAACCCGGTATCTTACGCGTCGGACTGCAAACGGCTCCGAACACCCTCGATCCGCTCTTAGCGGCTAACACGACAGAAGGGATGGTCGACCGCCTGCTGTTCGACGTTCTGGTGTCGATCGACGCAACCGGAAAAAAGCAGGTTCCGATCCTCGCGGAAACCGTTCCGACGCTCGCCAACGGCGGCATCAGCAAAGACGGTTTGACGATCACCTACCACCTTCGCAAGAACGTCAAGTGGCACGACGGCGTACCGTTCAGCAGTAAAGACGTAAACTTTTCGTGGAGTGCGATCCTCAATAAAAGCAATAACGTCATCACGCACACGGGGTACGAGCTGGTCCGCAGCGTCGATACTCCCGATGCCGGCACCGCCGTCTTCCATATGAAGAAACGCTTCTCGCCGGCCGTCGATACGCTCTTCGGAGAAAGCGACGATCCGTACGAGGTCGTGCCGGAACACATTCTGGGGAAACTGCACGATATCAATGCGATACCGTTCAACTCGTCGCCGATCGGAACCGGACCGTTCAAATTCAAAGAGTGGGCTCACGGCGATCACATCACGCTCGTCCGCAACGACGATTATTTTCTCGGTAAACCGAAACTCGATCAGATCGTGCTGCGCACCGTTCCCGACGAAAATACGGAGCTGAACCAACTGAAGACGCACGATCTCGATTGGCAATTCGAGGCGTCGCCGCAGCAGTATAAAGAGCTCAAAACGATGCGCGACATCGTGCCGCTCCTCCAGGACAAGAACGACTACGAGCGCATTCAATTCAATACCAAACACCCGCCGCTGAACGACGTGCGCGTGCGTCAGGCGATCGCGTATGCGATCGACCGGCAGAAACTCGTCGCGACGCTGACGTTCGGTTCGGCGGCCGTCGCAGATCAAGACCATCCGCCGTTCATGTGGGCGTACGCCAAGGACGTGACGCGCTATCCGCACGATATCGCCAAGGCGAAGGCCTTGCTGGCGGCGGCCGGCTACACGCCCGGAGCCGACGGCGACGTCGCCAAAGGCGGTCGAAAGCTCGCTCTGCAGATGGTGACCAACAGCACGAATGCGACGCGTCGTGCGGCCGTCGTTCAGGTCCAATCGATGCTCAAAGCGGTCGGTATCGACGTCGAGGTGAAGACCTATCTCGGCTCGATGCTTTTCGCAACGATGGGTCAGAACGGCATCCTGCAGAACGGCAAGTTCGATCTTTCGTGGACCGCATGGGTCGCGGGCATCGATCCCGATCAATCGTCGATCTATACGTGCTCCGCGCAGCCGCCGAACGGGAACAACGAAACGCACTACTGCAATCCGGCGATGGATGCCGCGGAGAACGACGCGCTCGCCAGTTTCGATCGGACTGCGCGCTCCGCCGCCTACGCGAAAATCGAAGCGCTCCTGACGCGCGACCTCCCGGAGATCCCGGTGTGGTGGCCGCGCCAGATTCAACCGATCAATCCCGATTTCAAGCATTTCACGCCCAACCCCGTCACGGAGTCTTGGAACGCGTACACATGGGATATTTAGAACCCGAAGGCAGCCGGCTCGGCCGCATACCCGAGATTAAGTGGCTGGTCAACACGATCATGGAGCGCGCGCTCACGCGCGGCGAGTATCTGCTCGCCGGTGGAAATCGCAGCGACTTCTACATCGATAAATTTCGCCTTTTCTCAGATCCGGGCGTCCTGCGGCGGATCGCGCGGCTGTTCGCGCCGATCGTCTCGGAAATCAACCCGCATCTTATCGCGGGAACCGAACTCGGCGGCGTCATCCTCGCGACGGCCGTCTCGCAGATGGCCAACATTCCGATGATCGTCGTGCGTAAAGCGCCGAAAGCCTATGGTGCGTTCACCGATAAATTCGTCGAAGGGCCGTACGTCGAAGGCCAGCGCGTGCTGCTCCTCGAGGACGTCGTGAGCAACGGTCGCGAAGTGATGGCGGCCAAAGCGCGGCTCGAAGAACTCAATCTCCAAGTGACGGTGTATGCCGTCATCAATCGCGGTCTCGCGCCGATTAAATCGCTCGTGCAATTTTCGCTGCCGCGCGGTGACGCGAAGACCGATAACTAGCGCGAAATCTCGAATCCGTCGTCGGCGACGATAACGTCGCCGGAGTACGCCGCGCGCGCGCGCGCCGACAGGTCGTGGCGATCGGCTGATGCCGGATAATGCGTGAGGACGAGCGCCGCCACGTCCGCGCGCACCGCGAGCAATGCGGCCTCGCGCGCGGAGAGGTGCCCGCGCGGGAGCGCCGCTTCTTCCTCGGGCGCGAGGGTCGCCTCGCAGAGAAACACCGAGGCATCGCGCGCGAGCTCGGCGACGCCGTCGTCCGGCGCGGTATCCGCGCTATACGTGACGCTCGCGTTTCCCGCATCGCACCGGATCGCATACGTCGGAATGTAATGCGACGTCGGCGCGAATCGAACGATCGCATCGCCGATCGGCAGCACGCGCTTCGGCTCGTACGTGCGCACGTCGAACACCTCGCCGATGAAATCGTGATGCGATTCCCGTGCGAACGCACTCACGAGCGTCCGCAGCGTCGCGTCGCCGTCCGGCGGAAGATAGAGCGCCACGCGCCGGTCGTTCGAACGCGCGCCATATTTGAGCGCGTAGCGCATCGCGATGACGTCGATGAAGTGATCCGCGTGCATGTGGCTGATCACGATCGCGTCGATCGACTCCGCCGCACGATACTGTAAGAGCTTCGAAAATGCACCCGTACCGAGATCCGCCACGATGGCCCGGCCGGCCCCTTCGAAGAGGTACGAGCTGCAGGCGCGACCGGGCCGGGGAATCGAGCAGCTCGACCCGACGACCGTGACGCGAAGCTCCGGCGCTACAGCTTCGACAGGACGTCCTCGGCGTGGCCCTCGACGGTCACTTTCGGCCACACCTCGGTCAGCTTTCCAGCGGGATCGAACAGAAACGTGGAACGTTGGACGCCCATGCTTTTCTTACCGTACGCGTTCTTTTCGACGACGACGCCGAACGCATCGCACAGCGCCGAATCGACATCGGCCAGCAGCCGGAACGGAATGCCGAATTTCGCTTTGAACCGTTGATGCGAGGCCACGGAATCCCGGCTAACGCCGACGACCTCGGCGTTCTTCTGTGCGAACGCCGGGCTCAAATCCGCAAATTGCGTCGCCTCGTTGGTGCAGCCGGGCGTATCGTCCTTGGGGTAGAAATACAGCACCAGATGTTTTCCGAGCAGATCTCCCGTGGAGAGTTCCGTGCCGCTATCGTCGGCGAGCGTGACCGTCGGCAACGTCGCGCCGGTTTGAAGCATACGAGTGAACCCCTTGTCCCTTAAAGGCGAGCGCAGTGGTGACGTTACTCCGGGTGCCAGCGGGGTGCCTTCGCCGCATCCGTTCGCAATCGAAATCGGCGAGCGCGTGCTCTCGCCTGCGCGCGTCTTATTGCTCGGAGTCGGCAGCGGCCGCAACGTGCCGCCGCTCCTTGCGGCCGGGTTGCGCGTGGACGCCGTGGAGTCCGATCCCAGCCGCGCTGCGGCCGCCGCGACGCGCTTCGCAGCGGAAAGCCGCGTCCGCGTGGTGCGTAGTCGATACGAAGGCCCGCTGCCCTTCGCCGGGGGTCACGCTGCGGCGCTGAGCACGCACGCCTTGCTGCACGGCACGCGCCGCACGATCGCAGCGACGGTGCGCGCCGCCCGCGACCGGCTGGGCGCGGGCGCACCGTTCTACGCAACGCTCGGATCTCAGAACGACCCGCGGTTCGGTGCCGGTACGCGCATCGACGACGACACGTTCGCTCCGCTGACCGGCGCCGAGCGCGGCGTCGCACATACCTACGTCACGGCCGCGGACGCACGCGCCTTGTTCGTAGATTTCGTCGTCGAATCGCTCGAGGAAGTCGCCGGCGGGGAGAGCGTCGGGCGCTGGGCACACGACGATGCCGACGCAGCGACGATCGTTCATTGGTACGTGCGTGCGCGCCGAGCCGGCTAATAGAGCGGCACGCCCGCGTCGATCTCGTGCGACCACGCATCGATGCCGCCCGCCAAATTCGCGACACTAGAAAAACCGTTCTCGCGCAGGTACCGGGCGACGCGATCGCTGCGCACGCCGGCGTGACACATGACGACGATATTTCCGTCGCGAGGAAGTTCGGTGATGCGATCGGGAATCGTCTGCATCGGAACGTGCTTCGCCCATACGATCCGCGCGATTGCGAGTTCGTCGTCCTCGCGTACGTCCACCAGCACGAACGCGCGGCCTGCATCATGCATGCGTTTGAGTTCCGAAACGGAGATCTCCTCGGCGAGAACTGCGTCACTCAACGCCGGCTAGCGATCAGACCCGCGACGGGGCTCGACGCATTGGCATATAGTTTTTTCTCCATGCGTCCGGCGGTCCAGGCGAGCCGGCCGGCCTCGACGCCGAGCCGCATCGCGTGCGCCATCGCGACCGGATCGCGCGCGGCGGCGATCCCGGTATTCATCAGAACGGCATCGACGCCGAGCTCCATCGCAAGCGCCGCGTCGGATGCCGTTCCGACGCCGGCATCGACGATGACGGGAACGTTGGCACGCTCTTTGATGATCGCGATCGAATACGGATTGCAGATGCCGAGGCCGCTGCCGATCGGTGCGCCCAGAGGCATGACCGCCGCACAGCCGACGTCTTCCAAGCGGCTGCACGCCGTCGGATCGTCGACGATATACGGCAACACCGTGAAGCCGTCGGCAACGAGTTCTTTCGCGGCAGCGATCGTCTCCACCGTATCGGGATAGAGCGTCTGTGCGTCGCCGATCACTTCGAGTTTGATGAGATCGGTCTCAAGCAATTCGCGGGCGAGCTGCGCGGTGAGCACCGCGTCCTTGGCGGTGTAGCAGCCGGCGGTATTCGGCAGGATCGTGTAGCGGGATCGATCGACGTAATCCAGCATCGTCTTTCCCGTCGGGTCGTCGAGATTGATGCGCCGGATCGCGACCGTCACCATCGACGTACCGCTCGCGGCGTGCGCCGCTTGCATGATCTCCAGCGACGGATATTTGCCGGTGCCGACGATGAGACGCGACGTGAGTTCGTACCTGCCGATCCGTAAGGGCGTATCCATGTTTAACCTCGCTATCCGCCCGCGACGGCGCGGATGATTTCGACGGCATCGCCGTCTCGTAAGGCATGCGTCTCGAACGCGCTGCGACGCACGACGCGCTCGTTGACGGCGACGGCGATGCCGCGCTCCGCGAGACCGATGTCGCGCAGGAGCGCGCCGAGCGTCGTACCGGAGGGCAGCGTCTTGCCCTCGCCATTGATCGTAGCGTTCACGATGCTCCCTTAGTTCGCGGTCGCGGCGAAGGCCCCATGTTCGCGCCGCGGCGAGAATGCGGCGAGCCGTCCGGCGGCGCCTGGCCGCGCTTCGAGTACATCGGCAATCGCCGCGGCGGTCGCGGGCGCGAGCAGGATGCCGTTGCGGTAATGCCCGGTCGCGACGACGTATCCGCCGAGCTCGGTTTCACCGAGGTAAGGCAAGCCGTCGGGCGTTCCGGGGCGCAGACCCGCCCAGGTCTCCGCGACCGTGAAATCGCCGAGCGCCGGCAACGCCTGCAAGGCCGCATCCAAGAGCGAGGCGATGCCGCGCGCCGTCACGCGCACGTCGTCGCGGCCCGGTTCGACCGTCGCACCGATCAGCAGCCGGCCGTCGTCGCGCGGAACGAGATAGGCGCCCGGCACCCAGAGCACGCGTCGCACGAACCCGAGCGGCATGGCCAGTGCGAGCATCTGCCCCTTCACCGGCACGACCGCAACGCGCGCGCGCTCCGGCACGCCGGCGAGGCGCGCGCTCCAAGCGCCCGTCGCATTGACGACCGCCGTCGCGGGCACGAAACCGCTCGGCCCGCGCACGCCGAGCACGCGTCGCGCATCCGCTTCGAGGGTCACCTCGCCCGCGTCGGCCTCGATGCGCACGCCGAGCGCGACGCAGGCGGCGTGCAACGCGCGGCCGAGACGCCGGTTATCGACGTGGCCTTCGCTCGCGCTGTACGCGGCGCCGAGCACGCGCGCACCGAGCGCCGGTTCCAACATGTGCGCTTCGCCGGCCTCGAGCCAGCGCGCGTCGACGTCGCACGCGCGTAACCCGGCCACGTGTGTGCGTAAGCGCTTAACCCCCGCTGCATCGTACGCCGCTTCTACGATGCCGTCGAGATGCAGCCGGGCATCGACGCCGCCGCACTCGCGCAATGCTGCGACGAATGCGGGATAGCGCGCGAGCGAATCGGCGCAGAACGTCGCAAACGATTGCGACGGAATGGCCTCGGTATACGGCGCGAGCATTCCCGCACCGGCCCACGACGCGCCCGCGCCCGGCCGGCGCGCGTCGATCACGCGCACCGCCGCACCGCGCGTCGCGAGTTCGAATGCGATGCCGAGGCCGATGAGCCCCGCGCCGACGACCACGATCATAGCGGCGGGCTTACATTCCCGTGTAGACGGGGCCTTCGCCCCCCTGCGGCGGGACCCACGTGATGATCTGGTAGGGGTCCATGATGTCGCACGTCTTACAGTGCACGCAATTGGAAAAATTAATCTGCAGCCGCCCGTCGACTTTCGTTTCGCCGTTCGAACCCGTCACGGTGAACAGCGGCTCGTAGACTTTAGCGGGGCAGAAATACTGGCACGGATTGCCGTATTCGGTCGTGCACTTGTCGGCACAGATCGACGTATCGGCTACGTGCAGGTGGGGCACTTGATCTTCGTCGTGCATCGTGCCGCTGTTGAAGACGTCGGTGAGTTTGTCGAACGTGATGACGTTATCGATCTTGGCGCGGTTCCGTATCGCCTTGGGCGCACGCTCGGTGATCTTCTTCATCTGCGCGTAGCCCTGTTCGCCGTGCAGTTTATCGATGACGCCGAACGCGCGGCCGCCGGCATACATCGCGGCGCCCGCGTTGAGCATGCCGGAGAAGAGGCCGCCTTTAAAGCCTTGGTGGAAGTTGCGCGCGACCTTGAGTTCGTCGTAAGCCCACGAGCGCTCGAACGCGGCCGCGTACGACGAGAGTCCCGCGGCATCGGTCGTTCCCTGCGCGATCGCGTCGAATGCCGCTTCGGCGGCCATGATCCCAGACTTGATCGCGAGGTGGATGCCTTTGAGACGCATGCCGTTGAGGAAGCCGCCGGAGTCGCCCGCGAGCAGCAGTCCGCCCGCATAGAGCCGCGGCATCGCGAAGAGCCCGCCTTCGGGAATCGCTTTAGCACCGTAGCGAACGAGTTTGCCGCCCTCGATCATCTTTGCGATGACCGGATGCTGCTTGTAGCGCTGCATGTTGTCGTGTGGATCGGTCGTGGGATCCGAGTAGTCGAGCCCGGTCACCATCCCGATATCGAGGATGTCGTCCTTCATCCCATAGAGGAAGCCGCCCCCGAACGTCTCGTTCGGCAACGGGAACCCGAAGGTGTGAATGACGCTACCGGGCGTGACGGTGCCGGGCTTGCACTGCCACAGCTCTTTGACGCCGACCGCGTAGACCTGGGGATCGCGGCCCGCGTCTAAGCCGAGCTTCGCGACGGCCTGCTTGGCGAGCGTTCCGCGCACGCCCTCGGCGAGCACGACGACTTTCGCGAGCAGATCGGGACCTTGCTCGTAATTACTCTTGGGCTTCCCTGCACGATCGACGCCCTTGTCGCCGACGCGCACGCCGATGCACCGGTCGCCGTCCCAAAGCAATTCCTGACCGGCAAACTCCGGCAAAACGTTGACGCCGAGTTCTTCGGCGATGCCGCCGAGCCACTTCGTGAGCTTTTGCAGGCTCGCGACGTATTTGCCATGATTTTTCATCATCGGGTGCATCGCGATCGCCGGAACGCCGATTTTCCCGGTGTCGCCCAGATACCACATCTGTTCGGTTGCAACGGCCGCTTCGATTGGCGCCGCATCGCGCCAATCCGGAAGCAGCTCGTCGAGACCTTTGGGATCGAGCACCGCGCCGGAGATGCCGTGCGCGCCGATCTCGCGACCCTTATCGACGAGATACACTTCGAAATCTTCGCGGCCACGCTCGAGCGCGATGAGCCGCAGCTTGATTGCGGCCGCAAGACCGGCCGGGCCGCCGCCCACGATGAGGACGTCGGCTTCGAGTTGATCGCGTTGCGCCATACGTTTCCCCTTCGGCGACGATATGGATTTTCTTGTCAGGACGCGGCGTCGCCACCCGGACGACGCAGTTCGCACGCAAGCACGCCCAAAATCGTCGCTACCGCCGTGCGATGCATGGCGATGCGGTCGTCCCACGGCCGCGAGCGCGGCGTTTCGAGCGTCAGCGCGAAGCGCGCGGCACGCTTGAGCAGATAGATGCTGTACGGCGTGACGTCGTAAAACGCGCGTTCGGCTGCGGGGTCGTTGAGAATACGTCCGCGTTGCAGCGCGCGCAGATGGTGCGCTTCGGGCTCGTACCCGATGTCGAATGCGTCGTCGAACTCTTGCACCGGAAAGGCCGCATCGTCGAGCGCCGCGATCGCGGCCGCTCCAAAGGGCGTGACGCCGCGCATAACCGGTTCGTAACAGTAGTATCCCTCCGCTTCGAAATCTTCGTGCAGGTCGAGGGAGAGCGCGAACTGCCGGTCGCGATTGGCGGTGACGATCGCCCGCGCTTCGGGCGTCGTGCCTCCACGCTGGAAGCTCCGGTTGATGTCGTCGCCCTCGGCGTTTTCCCGGGTGCCCAGCGCGTAGCCGGTCGGATTCGTGCACGGCCAAATGCGATACGTGAAACGCCGGTCGAGCAGACCGTCGCGGACGATCGAAAGCAGCGACCACGGTCCCGCAGGCTCGTCACCGTGCACGCCCGCCGACAGCGTCACGACGGCCGAAC
>JAABUZ0100004441.1_pt1 | contig 19364 bp, 17 predicted proteins | sample 5562091 | NCBI WGS metagenome assembly JAABUZ01 (sample SAMN12813069, study PRJNA571459) | rock metagenome | isolation source: Antarctica rocks | place: Antarctica: Victoria Land, Linnaeus Terrace sud | collected 2015-12-21 | reverse complement strand
ACCGCACTGTCGCGCGTCTGGCCGATACCGCCGGCGCAACTCTGTTCGTCGTCGGCGGCTACTCCTCGCTGCGCCCCGCGCCCGGGGCGGATCGGTTTGTCAGCGACCTCAGCGACATCCCGGTAGAGCTCCACGGCGAGATCCTCGCCGGTGCGGCGCTCATCATCGAGGACCTCCCGGCCACGCCCACGACACTCGACTGGGTGTTCGTCAGCCCGGCCCTCGGGTTCGGCGCGTGGGTGCCCGGCGAACGACTCAACCGCTATCGGCTCGGCGACGACGTCGCGGTCCAGCCCGAGGACGGTGGCGCAATCGCGACCGAGGACTACGCCCTCGGGGTTGTCGACCTCATTGAGAAAGGCGAGCACCACCGGACGCAGGTCAACCTCGCCCACTAAACGGGTCAACCAGAGGTGGTCTCAGGCGGAACCACTGACGACCGCCGGGCTAGCCAGCAATCTTGCCGACGGCGAGTTGATCGAGGTTGTCCCGGCGAGCCACCCAGTTCCGGGGCGGGTGTCCGGATGAGATCGATGACCGGGCAGTCTCAGAGGTCGAACGTCATCGATCACGCACGGTGTGAGGATGGGTCCATGCCGATGCCGATAATGTTGGCGACGCGATGCAGGTCGATGTCGTATGCGAGCAGGGTGGCGCTGTTGCGCCAGGCGACGGCGGCAATGAGGCAGTCGATGAGGCCGCGCGGAGTGACTCCCTTCTGGCGGCACTCGCGGTAGATCCGGGCGGCGGCGTCAAAGTCGGGCGCGGGGTCGACCGGGTGCAGGTGAAACCGCTGCAAGAGTCGGCGCAAGTCGCGCTCGCGGGCATCGGTGCGAGCGCCGGCGAGAACCTCCATCATCACCGGCTCGGTCACCGCGAGCGGACCATCTTCGGTGATGAGCTGGGCGAGTCTGACATCGACGGTGCTTCCGGTGGCTCGGTCGAACTCGACCCAGGCCGAGGTGTCGGCCAGGATCACTGGCCGGGCCGCAATACGGGGTCAGCCGGGATGTCCTCGAGCGCGTGGGCGCCACGCATGGCCAGCGCCTCGTCGCGGGTCATGGGCTGTCCGGCCAGGTGGCGCAGGGCCAGGTCCACCGCCTCGGTCTTAGTGTGTACGCCGTAGCGGTCCATCACCGTCTGGACGTACCCGTCATCGATCTCGATGTTCGTCCGCGACCTGGTCATACACGTAAAATACACCTGACGTGTACTTCTTGTGTCCTTGTGCGCGGCGCTAGCCGTCGCAGATGACGACCCCCTTGCGGGAACACGCTGCCCCTCCGCCGCCGGACGAGAAGCAGCAGGTCGGCCGTTCCCGCAAGACCCACCCGCGAAAGTGCCCTGTGATCGGGGGCTGAGCGGCCAAGTCAGCAGTGGGTCGTCGGCGATGGTGACCACCTAGGCTCAGTTCAGCAATAGCCCCGGGTTGTCCTCGCGACGACTGTCGTTCTCTCCGGGTTCGACACCACCGGGGCCGCCGCGTCACCTCGCCGCGATGCTGCCGATCCTCCATGAGAATGGGGGCGTGCCATCGGTTCCTGCCCCGCGCAACCAGCAGGAGCGCGCTCTGCTGGCAGCGGTGTGGGACGAGTTCGAGCTGCAAGGTAGCTGGCCCACGTTCGGGCAGGTGGACCGCCGGCTGGACCGCCAGCCCGTTCCGCTTGATGCGGAAGCGCTCCTACAGTCGGCCCCCGCCGAGTTGCTGCAGCAAGGCGGACTACTCCAGCCTCCTCAAGACGACCAGGAGTTACGGCTCACGATTGCCGGTGCCGCCGCATGCGGTGCTGGAGAGTCGGGGCTCTACGTCCGGCTGTTCCTCGACGCCGTGCGGCTCGCATGCGAGGCCGAGCAGGAGCTCCCGCTCGCTGCAGGTGACAAGCCGCTGCTGACGTCCGAGGACGCAAATCGACGGCTGGCGCTGCCAGCGGCTGGCCGAGCCGAGGTGCTCTGGCGGCTCGGGCAGGTGTTGCTCGTCGAGCAGTGGGGCTACAGCGTCAGCGGCACCAACTCCGAGAACCACAGCTGGTCCTTCGCGATCAACCGGCAGGTTCGCCGGTTCCGAGGGCTGCAGGACCTGGCCGATTACTGGCAGCGCGCCCACCCGCAGGTTGACCGCCCCAGCTCAGCACCTCAAGAGGCTCTTATGACGACCAGCGATGTGCCAGTAGTGCACCCGCCGACGCGCTACCAGGTGTTTCTAAGTTCCACCTTCGCGGACCTGGAGCAGGAACGTGCCCTCGTCACTCAAGCCATACTGCGGACGCAACGGTGCATCCCAGCCGGGATGGAGCTGTTTCCCGCCAGCAGCCTCCCGCCCTGGGACGTGATTACCCCGGTCATCGACTTGACCGACTACTTCGTCTTGGTGATCGCTGCGCGATACGGATCGCTCACCCCAGAGGGCGTGAGCTACACCGAGCGGGAGTACGAGTACGCCCGTAACGCCGGCGTACCTGTGCTCGCGTTCGTGCACCGAGACCCCGACGCGCTGGCGGTTCGCAACGCGGAAAGAGACGAGGCGAGCCGAGCGAAGCTTCGCGAGTTCGTGGAGCGAGTCGAGAGCCGGCACACCGTGCAGCGCTGGACCACTGCCGAACAGCTGGCGTCCTTAGTGCAGGCGTCCCTCTATCAAGCGTTCGACGCTCAGCCCCGACCAGGCTGGACACGCGGTGGCAGCGACTCGACGGGAGGTCCGGCACCGTCATTTCCGGTGGCGTCAGTCAGTTCAGTCGATGAGCTCAGGTCCGCCGCCACCGATCCGGCCCGAGAACGTCACCTGCTTGACGAGGTGCGTCAGGAGGCCGACGAGCTGCTGGACCTGCCGCTTCTGGCGCCGAGTGTCTTGGTGGACGGGACCGCTGAGGTCATTCGCAGCGAGTTCGCTGCCCGTCAGACCCAGCTGGAGCAGGCGACGCGTCCACTGTTGCGGTTGACAGCGGCGCTCACCTATTGGGGCAGCCCGAGCACAGACCAGCGTCTAGCGGACCTCGTCCCCGAGCTTGCCCCCAACCCCCGTCGAGGCGGCAGCATCGACCTGCTCAACCTGCTTAGGGCTCCAGGCGTCCTGTTCTTCCACTGTGTCGGTGTCGCCAGCTGCGCCGCTCGTCGCGACGAGACGACCGGGCTCTTTCTGGGCGATCGGATCACAGTCGAGGATCCCCGCGACGGCGATACAGCGGCTGTGGCCTCGCTGCACGCTGACCTGATCTATCCCGAGGACGCCAGCCACGACCTACACGACTACCTCGGACCCTTCTTGCAGGAGGCGATCGGTCTCAGCACGCGGGCGTTCGAGCAAGCGTGGGCACGATGGGACTACTTGAGGTCAGTGGCCTGCGAGTGCCTGCGGGCCTCAGGCGTCCGCACCTACCCCCCGCGCCCCTACCTTCAGATCCAGGAAGATTGGGGTCGAGACCCTAACGTTCCTCGCGTCACTGTCAGCCGCGGCATCCGTCAGGAGATCGACAATCAGGGCAACGCTCATCCTCTGCTGATGAGCATGTGCAGCGCGAGCGCAGAGCTCTTCACCACCGCCGCTGAGACTTTCGAGAGCGGTTATGGTTCCTGGGCCAGCCGGGAAGACCGGGACGCTCTGCCCTTCGGAGGAGGCTCCCTCCCGACGGGTCCGCACTTCCCGGGAGCCCGAGACTGAACGACTCGATGCCCGCACCAGCGCACCGCAGCGCTGAACCTGCGCCGGCTACTCACCCTCGGACTGCACCGTCAGCGGGGGACCTGGGCCATCACTGCGGTGGCCTGACCCCCATCCGGGACGGCAGGACCAAAGCCCCGAACCGACCAGCGCCAGCCCGAGCTCGTGACAGCAACCACGCCCAACCCCTTGGCGGTCAGGTCGGCTGAGCATCGCACCACGCCAAGCGGGTTCTACACCCCGGCTCACTCCGCGACCTGCCAGCTTCCGGCGCTCGTCTCGCGGGCCAGGGCAGGTTTGCCATCGCACGTCCCGTACTGACTGGCCAGCCGCTCGCCGCCCGCCGCCGCTCAATCCCCCTGCCCAGTACTGGTGAGGGTGCGCTCGACCTGGTCAGGCTCAAGGGCCGTCAGCGGCAGCCGAACCCAGTCACCGGCCAGGTTGCGCAGCACGGCACCCTCTCCCGTCACCGTTTCGACCCGCCACGGCTGGCGGCCGCGGTGCTGGACCACGCTGCCCGGCACCGGCAGGTGACCCTCGACCCCGGTCACGGACACCACCTCCAGCGCAGTACAGACAGCGGCGTCCGCGACCAACGCCGCGGCGTCCTCCGCGTCAGCCTCCTCCGGCACGGCAAGGGTGACCAGCACCGTCACCAGCCGGGTCACGACCCGGCCCTGGCCGCCACTGGCGCCGCAGGCGCCGCGGTCCGGCGGCGCCGCTCCCCTCCCTCACCACCGGCCACCCCGGCAAGGTCACGGTGCAACGCCCGGTAGATCGAGGTGCGACTAACCCCCAGCACCCTGCCGATCTCGGCCACCGTCAGCTCACGCTCCTCATAGAGCCGCCGCGCTGTCGTGGTCTGGTCGGCAGTCAGCTTCGGTGGCCGTCCCCCCACCCGGCCCCGGGCCCGAGCCGACGCCAGACCGGCGACCGTCCGGTCCCGGATGACCTCCCGCTCGAACTGCGCCAACGCCCCGAACAGGTGGAACACCAACCGCCCACCCGAGGTCGTCGTATCGATGCTCTCGCGCAGCGACCGGAACCCCACCCCCTGGGCGTCGAGCCCGGTGACCGTGTCGATCAGGTGCCGCAGGCTGCGGCCCAACCGGTCCAACCGCCACACCACTAGCGTGTCCCCAGCCCGCAGCTGCTCCAGCGCCCGCTCCAGCTGCGGACGGCGGTCCACCGCCCCCGACATCTGCTCGGTGAACACCTTCACGCAACCCGCCGCCCTCAGCTCATCGGTCTGCAGATCCACCGACTGCTCAGCCGTCGACACCCGCGCATACCCGATCAGCGACCCCATCCCGGCAACGTAGCGGAACCGTCCGCCAGCCCTACTTGCGACACCCTGAATCTGCAACACGGTTCTGGCGCGTCCGTATCTCGTGCCACGTAAGAGTTCCGCTACACCCGCTCTGACGTATCGAATATGGTTATTTTCGAGACCGGCGTAGTCACCTGCATCCCTCAAGGAGTTGGAAGGAGAGAGAAGAACCGAACGTGGGCAGGTCGCACCACCGCAAAGTGCCGCCGGTCTAGGGTGGCGACCTGGGTGATTCCCAAGCGTTCGGCGAGCCACGACGGAGGCATCAGTTCCACCCAGCCCCAAGTCTGCATAACGCTCAGTCAGGTGAGCCATGCGCCGAAGGACAGACAGCGTCAGATCGGCCAGGACAAGCTCGCCAGCGCCGAAGGACCGAAGGAATCTCGTTTCTGCAGGGGCGCCCGCTCTCTCTATAGGAGGTAACAGACTTCAGCGATCACAGTTGAAGTCACCAAGAGTTCCTCGGGTGTCCGACTCCAGCAGGTCTACAACTACCCGGTGGTTGTTGTCACGACCGTTCGCAACTGCCACCAGGATGTTGGTGTCGACCAGGATCACGTCCGGCCAAGACCTCGCAAGTATTCATCCGTGTTCTCCGACAAGTCGGGCTCGGCCTGGATTGAGGCCGTGAAGCTCAACCGACGGCGCCTCAAGGCGGGGTTGCGCCCTAGTGGACGCCCATCTGGTTGTGTCAACCTGACTTGGCCCCAGGGTGACAAGGTGGGGCCAGATCAGACTGACAGGGCCACCCATCAGGGGCGATCGAAACGTGCAGCCGCCTACCCGGAGCTACGCCGTGACGGCGTAGCTCGGCCAACAACTCCGAGTCGTCCTCCGGGACGGTGAAGTCCCACGCTCAGCGATGCTCACCAAGCGAGGGTAACTGCGGAGGTACTCCCCATTCAGCTGCCCGAGCCACGCTGTCACTTCACATGTTCGAGCACCTCGACGAGGCTCGCCGGCGATCAACACGCACTATCACGCACTATGGCGAGGGCCTCCACGGCCTCTACCTAGTGTCCGGACTCCGACGGGCGCCAATGCTGCACCCACTGCGGCGTGTTCATGCGACGTGTCGCCGCCGGCGGACCCTGCCCGCACTGCGACCGACCCGTCGCGCCTGACCGACCTGCTCGACCCCCGCCTGACCCGGCTACCGTCCGGCAGCAGGCGCACCTACCCGGCCCAGCACCACGACTTTCGAAGAGCAGAAACATCGAAGGTCGATGAGCGGCGACAGTTGCGTCGCCGATCGCGGTGGAGGGCCTCGACGCGCACGACGACCCGGGGCTCCTAGTCTCCGATGGCCCGAGGCGATGGCACAGGACCTCGTCGAGCGCCTGCTCGCCCCCCACCGTTCGGTGCCTACTCCGGTGCGCCCACGGGTCCTGGGACCACGTTCTCCTTCCCGTGCTCGGTGAGAACGGCTCCTCCGAGGCAGCGGCACGCCGGCCCAGACCAACAACTTCTCAGCGCGTTCGACCCACTCAGGAGCCGTCTGCCCGCTCGAGGACGAACACTGGGATGCGTCGGTCGGTTGCAGTCTGGTAGTCGGTGTAGTCGGGCCATGCGGCTACCGCCCGCCGCCACCATAGGGCGCGTTCCTCCCAGCTAAGCTCACGAGCGATCATCTTGTACTTCTTGGTCCCGTCCTGCAGTTCGACGTGGGGATCAGCGACGATGTTGTAGTACCAGGCAGGATGCTGCGGGGCGCCCCCTTGGGAAGCCACGACCGCATAGCTGCCGGCGTGCTCGACGCGCATAAGCGGGGTCTTTCTAGCCTTGCCGCTTTTCGCCCCGCGAGTGGTCAGGATGACCACCGGTCGGCCGGCGGCGGTATTTCCCGCTGTGCCGCCCGAGGACTCATAGCGCTCGACTTGGTCGCGAACCCATCGCTCGGGGCTGGGCTCGTAGTCACCGCCATCGGGCGAAACGGTCACAGTCGGCTGGCCAGGTATTCGATTGTGCGGGCAGCGACGGACGCTATCCCCAGTGGGAGCAACTGGGCGGCGAAGTCCGTCGCGCCGGCGTTCCTCAGCCGGTCGAGGCCGGCATCAAGAGCGGCCTCGTCACCGCAAAGGGCAACATCGGCGGGACCCGCGGCACCCTCTCGGGCCAACATCGCCCGATAGGAGGGCAGCGTTGCGTAGACAGCGGCTTGGTCGGCCAGCCGATCCCGGACTTGCTCGGGGTCATGGGTGAGGGCGATCGGCAAGCCGACCACGACTCGCGGGGCCACTCGGCCGGCGGCTGCGGCCGCCGACTCTATGGTCGGCACGATGTGGTCGGCCAGCGTTCGGGGTCCGACCCAGGATGTGATGGTGCCCGCTGTGGCGGTCCCGGCCAATCGCAGCATGGCTGGCCCCATGGCGGCTAAAACGACAGGAACAGCGCCGACAGCGTTGCTCACGGAGAGTTCGACGCTCACGTTGTAGACCTCACCGCGAAACGACACTGGCGAGCCGCCCACCAGCGGGTTGATGACCTCGAGATATTCGCGAATGTGCCGTAGGGGCCGGTCGTAGGGCAGGCCGAGGGCGCCAGTCATCATTACTTGGTGGCTGATGCCCACGCCGAGCGTGAACCGCCCTCCGGCGGCCGCTTGTGCTGTGAGAGCCTGCTGGGCCAACGCGACGGGGTGGCGCGGCCAGGTGGGGACGACTGCGCTGCCGAGCTCGATAGTTGAGGTTTGCGCTCCGGCCACTGCTAGTGCGGTCACCGGGTCGAATCCTGGTCCGGTCGGCATCCAAACTGTCGGGAATCCTCGGGCCTCAAGCTCTTTGACGCGCTTGACCAGACCGCAGATGTCAGTCTCGGAGTGCTCGCCGAGCCCGACGGTGACGCCGATCCTCACGCTGGTTCCCCTTCGATCATGACGACTTCTCTTACGACGAAGATCGGCGACTGCTCCGCGTCGATGAAGTTGTGTTCGTCGGCGATGAGCGCCCGACCGGCCGCCCGTCCTTCCGGCGTCGACACGGTCGCCTCCATGGCGGCGATGTCGTCGAACCACAGTTCCACGACACCGTCGAACGCCGGCGGGGCGCTACGGGACTGGCGGAGCGTGTCGTTGACGCTGGCGTCGATGGTGTGGCACTGGACGTACCGCCCGCCGCCCAGCGCTCCAGCCAGGGATAGGGCCAGGACGCTGTGCTTCTCTCGCCAGTATTCTTGGAACTCCTGGCGGCTCAGGTCGGGCCTGCGCCGCAGGCAGTACATGAGCTTGATCATCCGGGGATTTCCGCCACGAGCGGCCTGAACCGCGGGAGGGTGATCTCCTCCGTAACTTCTTCGAAGACCACCTCCACTTCCATCCCGACTCGTATGTCGCTGGGAGCACACTCCACGATGTTGCTTACGAGGTGGGCTCCGCCGGCGTCCGCCAGTTCCACCACGATCACGCTGATCGGGTAGCCGTCGGCCGGCCACCGTGACATAGGAACCGCTCTCTGCTCGAACCCGGGGATGACCGTGAACGTGGAGACCACCCCCCTCCCGCTCACCGGCGCCCATTCGGAGTCGGTCGAGTGGCAGCTAGAACACATGAACTGGGGCGGAAAGCGCCACTTGCCGCATGTCCGGCAGCGCTGGATGAGCAGCTGACCTTGCTTACATCCGTCGTAAAAGTCTCTGGAGCCAGAGCTGTAAAAGCGTGGGAGGGGTCGTGGGTACGTTTTTGTCATCTGGCCTCCGAGATCATCGTCCGAGAATCATGGCGCTGGTAGGGGTTGGAACCGAGCTGGTGACCAGACACAGCTCGGCGCCCTCCACCTGCGAGGCCGCGGTGCCCCTGATCTGCTTTACCGCCTCGATCACGTGGTTGAAGCCGTGCACCGGCGCCTCGGCCAACATGCCGCCGCTGGTCGTGATGGGCAGCTCACCGCCGAGCTCCAACCGTCCGCCCTCGACGAAGCTGCCGCCCTCGCCCTTCTCGCAGAAGCCGTAATCCTCGAGCTGAAGGAGCACGTTCACCGTCGAGCAGTCGTAGATCTCTGCGACGTCGATGTCCCGGGGTGTGACACCGGCCATCTCGAACAGACGAGGTGCCACGTATTTTGCTGGCGAGACCGTGGGGTCGGACTTGAAGAGGTGCATCTCCCAGGTTAGAGACGGCTCGGGGCCGAGTCCGGAGGCGGCCCCGAGGATGCTCACCGGGTCTCCGCGGAGGTCCCGAGCCCGCTCACCGCTTGTCACCAACACCGCACAGGCACCCTCGCAAGTGCTGAGGGTGACGTCATCGACGGTGAGGCGCCCCGAGACGATCGCTGAGCGCCGATGGTCATCGAGGGTCAGCGGGGTGTCCTTAAGGATGGCGTTGGGGTTCCGGTTGGCTCCGTGGCGTATCGCCACTGCGATCGCCCCCAGCTGCTCGGTGGTTGTGCCGTACCGGGCTCGGTGGGCCTCGTAAGTCAGGGCGTAAGTGTCCATCTGGGAAAGCCAACCGTAAGGGCGCATGAAGTCGGCCGTGCCAGCGTCCATGGCCCAGATGGTCGACGCGTTGCGCTTCGCGAACTCGATCATGTCGTAAAGGGTGAACGCCCTGTACACAACGACATGGCGAGCCAAGCCGGTCGCCACCGCCGCAGCGGCCACGCCAACAGCCGCGCACGCCGAGCCCCCGTAGAAGGGAATCTCGACCGAGAATGCCAGGTCCTGGATTCCTAAGTTAGCCACCAGGATCTGGTCGTTCCCCGAGCCATCGATCGAGTATCTCACGATCCCGTCGATGTCTTTTGCGTTCAATCCGGCGTCATCCGCGCAACGAAGGATCGATTCGAGGGCCAAGTCGAGGCCGCCGCGGTTAGGGTCGGCCGAGAACGCGGTCTGTCCGATGCCGGCGATGGATGCTGCCCTGCGCACGCTCGTCACCGCCCGCCGTTCCCCGCTTGCCCACCGTCAGAGGGGGCCTCTGGGCCGGGGCGACACCCGACGAGGACCTTCTGGACGTAGCGGGCGCAGACCTCTTGTTTTTGATTGTAGATTTCGCAGGAGTAGGTGATGACGCCACGTCCTTTGCTTTTCGGCTCCATGGCGGTGACTGTCCCCTCCCAATGGAGTGTGTCGTTGATTCTCGTCGGAGCTGTGACCTGGATCATTTCCATGCCCAAGAATGCGACGAAGCTTCGAGGCACGAAGACGTGCGGCCCCATCCACATGGATAGTGATCCGCCCAACGTGAGGGTGAGCATCCCGTGGGCGATCCTCTCGCCAAAGACGCTGGCCTTTGCGTATTCCTGGTCGACGTGGATTGGGTGCCAGTCGCCTGTCATCATGGCGAAGTTGATTATGTCCGTCTCGGTGATGGTCCGGGACGGGCTCACCATCATCTCTCCGACGGCGTAGTCTTCGAAATACTCCCTGCCCAAGGCCCCTCTCCCTTCCTATTCGGAGTAACTCAGTACGACTTCGGCAGGCCGAGCCGCTCGCCGATAAGGTTCTTCGCCGCGTTGTTGGTGACTGGGGCGAAGGTGTAGCGAGCGTCCCGCAGGTAGTAGCTCATGCTGAAATCTAGGGTGCACTGGTAGCCCCCTAGCATGTCCATGCACTCGTTTACGATCCAAATGACCGCCTCTGAGGCAAAGAGCTTCGCCGCAGACGACTCCTTTTCTGCCGGTCGCCCGTTCGCCTGCAGCCAAGCCGCGTAGTACACGAGGTGCCTAGCGGCCTCGAGCTTCGTCCAGCACTCGGCGACCTTGTGCTGCACCGCTTGGAACTGCCCGATTGGGCGACCGAACGCCCGCCTCTGCATCACGTACTCGAGTGCCTCGTCCAGCGCCGCTTGAGCGATTCCGAGGCACATCGTGGCTGACCCGATGCGCTCGTCGTTAAGGATGCCGAAAAGAGGGTACAGGCCTTTGTTGAGTTGGCCTAGGATGTTGGTGGGGGGAACGCGCACGTCGTTAAACGTCACGTAGTTGGCTCCGGTGCTACGTGCGCAGAACAACGGTATCGGCTCGATCGTGAGCCCTGGAGTGGACGTCGGCACCAAGAACATCGTGACGCCGTAGCTTCTACGTTCTTGGAAGCCGTCGGTCCGAGCAACGGCGATCAGCCAGTCAGCGACGTGGGCGCCCGTCGTGAAGATTTTCGAGCCGTTGATCACGTAGTTACTGTCGCCGTCTTGCTCGGCGTGAGTCTTCATAGCTCCAAGAATGTCTGTGCCGCCATCGGGCTCGGTAAGCGACAAGGCAACAAAGCTCGTACCGGCGAGCAACCCAGGCAGGATCAGGTTGCGCTGCTCGTCGGTGCCATGTTCGGCCAGCGTTCTTGCCCCGAAGCACATGGTGAGGAAGTAGGCAGTCGCCGGTCCTCCCATGTTCCGCGCCACCTCCTCGAGGCACAGGGTGGAGTCCATCGTGGTCCCTCCCGAGCCTCCGTACTCCTCGGGCACCACGACACCGATGAAGCCCTGGTCGCCCAATCGCTTGAGCACCTCGGTCGGCCACACGGCGTCGTCTTCGAGCCGACGGCAGTACGCCTTATCGAACTCTTTAGCAAAGATGTTTCCCAAGACCTGGACCATCAGTTTCTGGGTCTCGCTCGGCTCGAAGTCCATCACGGGTGCGCTCGTTTCGTCGACGTTGGCGGGTGGATCAACACGCGTAGAGGGCGTCGTAGGCAGATCGGACGAACGGGACTCCACGCGAGTCGCCGACTGTGACTCCCGGACCCATCTTGTTCATCACATAGGAGATCGTTGCCCTGCGCTCGAGGTCGACGACGACGAGCGAGCCGCCCCAGCCTCCCCAGTAGCAGACGCGACCAGGCGGAACGAACGGCACGGTCGCCGGATCGGCAAGCGCGTACCCGATCCCAAAGCAGACCGGGGAGCCGATCACCATATCCACGCCGCGCGCCTGCTTGGCGAAGATGAGGTCGATCGTCTCCGGTGAGAGGAGCCGCACCCCGTCCAGCGTCCCTCCGCACGCCACGACAGACTGAATCCGGGCGACGGATCGGGCGTTGCCGTGTCCGTTGGCGGCCCCTATCTCGGCGCGCCGCCATGCCGGCGTTGACGCGACGGCCGCGTCGATGAGCGGACCGTTCAGTGTCTTGAACGCGATGCTGCCGGGGTCGATCGCTGCAAGCAGGTCCTCCGGGGGCGGTGGCGGGGGTAAGACGTCGGCGACCCGGGCGTCATCGGCGGGGTCCAACCCGATATGGAAATCGGCTCCCAGCGGGCCCGCCACCTCGTCGGCGAAGAAGCTGCCGAGCGACCGACCGGTGATTCGGCGGATGACCTCGCCCACCAGGTGTCCCTGGGTGAGGGCGTGATAGCCCGACGCCGTCCCCGGCTCCCACCACGGCGCCTGGGCGGCCAGCATGGCCGTCGACCGCTCCCAGTCGTAGATGTCCTCCAGCCCGACCGGTTGCGCCCAACCGGACAGCCCCGAGGTGTGAGACAGGAGGTGGCGGACCTCCACGCTGCCCTTGCCGCTGGCGGCGAACTCAGGCCAGTAGTGCGCAACGGGAGCAAAAGGATCCAGTTCGCGCCGCTCGACGAGGACCAGGGCGGCGAGCGATGTCATGGTCTTGGTCGTCGACCAAACGTTCGTGAGCGTGTCGCTCGCCCAGGGGGTGGTTCGCTCGGCGTCCGCCCAGCCGCCCCAGAGGTCGACGACCGACGAGCCGTCGACGGTGAGGGCCACGGACGCCCCCAGGTCGTTGCCGGACTCCAGGCTGGCGGCCAGCAGACCCCGCAGGTTCGCGAAGCGCGCCTCGCACGTCCCCTTCACCTCGACCATCTGAGTAACCGCCCTGGCTAGCGCCCGTGAAGCTTCGATGGTGGGCATCGTACACATTCGCGGAGCCCGGTCAAGGCGGCTGGTTAGTAGGAAAATGCGTACCGCAGGGGCTGAGAGCTGCTGCGAGAGGCGAAGCAGTGCGGACCCGAGGCGGTAATTGCTTGACAGGACTGCTCGGCGCCCGTACGTTCCCCCCGCTGGCAGTCGACTACGGGGGAAGAAGCATGAAGCTAAACCGGCCGTTTGCCGCAGGTCTGGCACTGACGTTGGCGGTATCGGCCTGCGGGGCCACCAAGACGGGCACCGCGACCAGCAAGCCGCATGGCGGTGGGGCGGGTGCTGCGTCGGGGCCGGTGGTGAAGGTCGTCGACATCCTCGACGAAAGCCGGGCGGAGAACATTCTCCTGCCGCAAGCGCACGACGGCGTCAACGCCCGGGTGGATCGGATCAATGCCGACGGGGGCCTTGGACAGGCGCACGCGAGGGTGGAGCTGGAGTTCTGCATCACTGACCTCGATCCCAACAAGACGCTCGCCTGCGCCCGCAACGCCATCGCTGACAAGTCGGTCATCGCTGTCGCCGGGTCCTTCTCCACCGCAGGGGAAACCGCGCAGCTCTTCGCTACTGCGGGACTCCCAAACGTCCCGGCCGCCGGCTTCCTGCCCGACACCTTCACCGCAAGCAGCACGTTCAATGTCAACTCGGGGGTTCTGTTCCTGGCCGGGGTCGGGTCGCTGGCGTGCATGGAGGGACACTCGAACCTGAAGGAGCTCCGCAACGGGGCGGCCGCCTCGGCTCAGGCCAGCGCGCTGGTGAGCGGGGCTCTCAAGTCGTATGGCTGCTCAGGGCTGAAGCAGTCGATCGACGTGCCCCTCACAGCGACAGATGTCTCGTCGCAAGTCACAGCCGCCGTCTCCGGATCCGACGGCGTCACGCTCGACCTCGTGCCGTCGCTGAACCAGCAGGTCTTCCGAGCACGCCAGCAACTCGGCATCAAGGTGCCATTCTTCGGGACCACCGCCTCGTTCACGAGCCAGACGCTGGGAAGCCTCGGAAGCGCGGCCAATGGCGCTCAGGTTGTCGGGTGGTATCCGACCAGTGATGTTTCATCGCCCGGTAACACGGCGTTCCTGGATGATCTCAAGGCCATCGACAAGTCCAGCAGCGCCAGTGACATCGCCAGGGCCTCATGGGTGGCGATGGACCTCACCGCCGCGGCCGCTAAGAACCTCAAGACGCCGACTCGGTCGGCGCTGCTCGACGCCCTCCGCGGCGTGTCGAGTTATGACGCCGGTGGGATGCTGCCAAACCTGGACTTCTCCAAGCCGGGCCCTGATGCGAGCTTCCCCCGCATCGTCGACCTGACGGTGGCGCCGGCGTTGGTTCAAAACGGGCAACTCTTAGCCAATCCCGCCCATCGGGGTTTTCTTCCGATCTTCAAGGGCTGAACAGGAACGAAGGTCGCCTCCCGTGTGGACCGTCCTGCAGTTCGCGCTCCTCGGTTTAGGTGCCGGCGGCGCCTATGCCATCGCGGGTGTCGGGCTCACCCAGGTGTATCGCGGGTCGGGCGTGCTTAACCTCGCCCACGGCGCCACTGCATTGCTATCGGCGACCCTCTTCGTGTGGGCGTATCAGCGGTGGGGGCTGCCGTTCCCGGTCGCCGCAGCGCTCGCCGTGGTCGCTGCAGGGCTCGTCGGGGGCTTGGTGCAGGTGGTCGTGCTCTACCCGCTGCGCAACGCCGCCGTCCTCATCAGGATGATCGCCACCCTTGGGGTGTTCGCCATCTTGCAGGAGGCCGTACCCCTCATCTTCGGGAAGAACGTCCAGGACACAGCGGTGGCGACGTTCTATCCCTCTGGAGCCGTCGATTTGGGGCATTCCGTGTCCCTTTCGTATGACCGCCTGATCGTCGTCAGTGTCACCGTGGTGCTTGGCTTGATCCTCCGTATGGTCATGGACCGGTCCTGGTTCGGTCTGGCCACCACCGCAGCTGCAGAGAACCCACTTATCGCCTCCACAATGAAGGTTGACCCCTGGAAGGTGGCAGCGACCAACTGGGCCCTCGGCTCGGCGCTGGCCGGCGTAGCCGGAGTCCTGCTGGTCCCCATCATCGGCACGCTCGACCCCACGCCGCTCCTGTTGCTCATCGTGCCCGCCCTGGCTGCCGCCATGGTCGGGCGGTTCACCTCTTATTCACTGACCATCCTGGGCGGACTGGCTGTGGGGGTCGGGCAGAGCCTCTTGACCCGATACCAAGGCACCCTCTTCCCGCGGGGTCTGGCCACTGGCTGGCCCGACGCCCTGCCCCTGCTCGTGATCGTTGTCATCCTCGTCCTCGGAGGGACGCCGTTTCCCAAGCGCGGGGAGATAGCAGCACGGCTCCCGCGTGTCGGACGCTCCTCGGCGGGCTCTCCCGTCCGCGTTATCGCCACCGCCGCCGTCGGAGCCGCGGTCCTGGCCAGCTCACCCGGTTTCGCGGCGACCGTCACCTCGGTTGCGGCGTTGGCCATCGTCGGCCTGTCCCTTGTTGTCATCACCGGCCTGGCGGGTCAGACGTCCTTCGGCCAGCTGTCGATCGCCGGGGTCGCCGCTCTCGTTGCCGCCCGCCTCAGCGACGGGCTAGGATGGGCGTTTCCGCTTGTCGTCGTGATCGGCGTGCTGTCCGGCGCCACGGTCTCAGTCGTCTTTGCTCTTCCGGCCATGCGGACTCGTGGACCTACGCTGGCCATAGCCACCCTCGGCGTCGGCTTCGCCATTCAGCAGGTCGCCCTCCAGAACATCTCGGTCACCGATCAGGGCTACGGCGGCACGCCGATCCGACCTCCTTCCCTTTTCGGTCTGGCCGTCAGCGGAGTGGCGCACCCGCAGCGGTACGCGGCGATGGCAGTCGTCGTCTTCGGGCTAGCGGGGACAGCCGTGTTCAACCTGCGATCCAGCCCCACCGGACGGCGCTTGTTGGCAGTGCGCAGCAGTGAGCGCGCCGCGTCGGCCTCCGGCATCTCCTTGACCGGCGCCAAGACGGCAGCATTCGTCGTCGCCGGCGGCCTGGCCGGGCTCGGCGGCGTCCTGATCGGCTTCCGGTTCAGCCAGGTGACCTACAACCAATACGGCCTCCTTCCCTCACTCGATCTCGTCATCTTCACTCTGATCGGGGGCGTCGGTTTCGTGGGAGGGCCGCTGATCGGTGCCGCCCTTTCCCCGGACGGGCTCGTCACCTACCTTTTTAGCGGGTCCACAACCGTGGAGAACTGGCTTATCGGCCTGTCCGGCGTGACCCTCATCGTGACCCTCATCCAATACCCGGACGGGCTCGCTGCCCTACGCGGACGGCTCGCAGCGCGGCAAACCCGGCGATCAGCGCGCCCCGTCCCGGTCTTGAGAGGTCCGGTCGATGTCCGCCAGCGCGTCGCCCTCGACGTCAGAGGCCTCACCGTTTGCTACGGCCCGGTGACTGCGCTCGACGGGCTGGATCTGCGCATCGAGCCCGGCAGGATCGTCGGGCTCATCGGGCCCAACGGTGCTGGGAAGACCAGCGCCATCGACGCCATCTCGGGGTTCGCCAAAGTTACCTCTGGTCGCGTGCTGCTCGGCAGCAGTGATCTGACGCGTGCCCGGCCAGACCGTCGGGCTGCGTCGGGCATGGGACGTTCGTTCCAGACCGTCGAGCCATTCGAGGATCTGACGGTCGCCGAGAACCTCGGCGTCGCCACGCAGCCGGTCCGCTGGTGGCACTGGCTTGCCGACCTCGTCCGCCGCCGGCCGGTCGCCCTTCACGAATCGCTCCTTGAACAAGCCGGCGAATTGGGGCTCACGGAACTCGGTGCCGAGCCCCGTCACCTGTCGCAGGGGCATCGCCGCCTGCTCGGGGTGATGCGGGCCATCGCCACCGACCCTGGGGTGCTACTCCTCGACGAGCCAGCGGCCGGCTTGGACCGTGCCGAGACCGAGCACCTAGGCAACATCCTCGTACGTCTTGCCCGGGAAAAGGACCTAGGGATGCTGCTCGTCGAGCACGACCTCAGCTTGATCACCCGCGTCTGCGACTACGTGGTCGCGCTCGACTTCGGGAAGACCATCTTCGCGGGCTCGCCCCAGGCGGCCATGCACGACCGGCGGGTAACGGCAGCCTACCTCGGCGAGCCCGACGAAACGGCGACAGGGGGCGGCGAGGCGGGAATCTTCGAGGATGTACGCCCCTCATGAGCGCGCTCGTCGCTTGCGGACTGCGCGCTGGCTACGGCGGCGCAGAGGTACTCCACAGCATCGACCTCCACGTCGACGACGGCGAGGTGATCGTCATCCTCGGAGCGAATGGGGCCGGCAAGACGACCACCCTTCTCGCACTCGCTGGGGTCATCCCCTCATCGGGCTCTGTCGAAATGCTGGGCCGGGTCGCCCACGGGCCGTTGCACAAAAGGGCCGCGGCTGGACTCGCATTCCTCCCTGAAGACCGAGGCATCGTGCGAGGTCTGACTGTGGAAAACAATCTCCGCCTGGCCGGAGTAACCCCAGCCGACGCCTACTCCCTTAGTCCGGAATTGCGCAGCCTATGTCGCAGGAAGGGCGCAGCGCTCTCAGGTGGGGAGCAGCAGATGCTCGCGCTCACCAGTGCCCTCGTAAGAGCTCCCAAACTCCTGATGGGCGACGAGCTGTCCTTCGGCCTGGCACCGATAATCGTCTCCCGGATGCTGGGCCTCATCCGAGCCGTGGCCGATACGGGCACTGCCGTTGTGCTCGTGGAGCAGTACGCCAAGCAGGCACTGGCGGTCGCCGATCGGGCCTACGTGTTGCGACGGGGACAGGTCGAACTGGAAGGCCGTGCCCAGGACCTGCTCGGTGATATCGCCTCGATCGAGGGCATATACCAAGGCGCCACGACGAACATCAACGGGGCACGCAAGGCGAGAACGAACAAGTGAGAGGTGGATGCTGTGACCAAGCGGCGCTCGAGGCCTACCGACGCCAAAACGCGGATGCAACATGCGGCGCCTGTCTGACACGGCTGTCGAGGTCGACGACATCGACCGGCAATTGATGGAGTTGGTGGCCGTCAACCCACGTCGGAGCAACGTGTCGCTCGGGGCCGCCATCGGCGTGACCGACGAGACAGTGGCGAGCCGCCTCAACGCCCTCATGGCCGGCGGAGTCCTGGCAATGACAGCCTTGGTCGACTGGGAAGCCGCTGGCTACGGGGTGCACGCCCTCGCCCGCCTGCAGGTGGCCGACCGGCCGCCCGCCGAGGTTGCCAAGCGCCTAGTCGGATTGGACGGCGTGCACATCGTGACCACCACGAGTGGGTGCTGCGACCTGGTCGTCGGGCTGCTCGCAACCGATACTCGCGCCCTCCGGGACATCGTCACCGCCCCCTTCCGCGCTCTCGACGACATCGTCGGCTGGTCCGTCGAGATCGTCACCGAAACCCTCCGATTCGCCACCCGGGCCACGACCCTCGCCATCGCGCCCTGGTCGGCGGCCGATCTCCCCGACCCTGTCGTCCCCCTCGATGACCTCGACATCCGCCTCATTGACCTCCTCGTCGAGCACGCACACGAGTCGAACCGCTGGCTGTCCCGGCGTCTTGGAGTCAGCGACGGAACCGTCAAGGCACACATCCAACGGCTGGAAGACGCGGGGCTGCTGCGGGTCGCCGCAGTGACTGACCTCGTCCGGACTGGAGAGGTCGGATCGGTGGCCTTCGTGTTCATCACTCTGAGAGACGCCACCGACGACGCGACCGTCGAAATGCTCGCCAAGCACCCGCACCTCGGCACGATCGAACGTTGTGTCGGCCACGCGGACCTCGTCGCCATGGCCGTCGCCCGTAACGAGAACGACCTGCAATCCTACCTAAGCGAGGAGCTGCGCAGTCTGCCCGGAGTTCACCGGATCGAAGTCGCCTCCGTCCTCGAGGCGCAGGCTCACCGGGCTCATCTTGTCCGCATGCTGTGACGGCCGAGTCGGTCCATGCGGACTCAGACCGTCAGCCGACATCATCACGGAGGCAAGATGCTGATAGGCGTTGTTTTTCCCACGTTCGAGATCGGAAATGACCCCGAGCTGATACGTAGCTTCGGCCAAGCCGCGGAAAGTCTGGGTTACTCGCACATAGTGGTCTACGACCATGTGCTCGGCGCCCACCCCGACCGCGCCGAGTGGGCTGCCCGGCGCGGCGACCCGCCGTTCCCTCCCCACACCCACCTGCACCCCTTCCACGAAGCCATTGTCGTCATGGCCTACCTGGCCGGAGCCACCACCCGCATCGGGCTGATGACGGGCGTCTTGGTCCTCCCACAGCGCCAAACCGCACTGGTGGCGAAACAGGCCGCTGAACTGGCGGTGCTGCGGCCAAGGGGCCTCCGACTCGGCATCGGCACCGGTTGGAACTCGGTGGAGTACGAGGCCCTCGGCGCAGACTTCGAGTCCCGGGGGAAGGTGATCGACGAGCAGGTCGCGCTCATGCGCGCCCTGTGGGCAGCAGACCTCGTCGAGTTCCAGGGAAAGCACCACCGGGTGTCCAACGCCGGCATCAACCCCCGCCCGAGCGAGCCGATACCGATCTGGTTCGGCGGCAGCAGCGATATCGCGATCAAACGGTGCGCACGCAGCGGAGACGGCTGGATCCCGCTCCTCGGGC
>JAABUZ0100004439.1_pt1 | contig 19372 bp, 17 predicted proteins | sample 5562091 | NCBI WGS metagenome assembly JAABUZ01 (sample SAMN12813069, study PRJNA571459) | rock metagenome | isolation source: Antarctica rocks | place: Antarctica: Victoria Land, Linnaeus Terrace sud | collected 2015-12-21 | reverse complement strand
GGTGGCACTACTTCGCGTGCGGCATGGTCGGCCTCGCGACGGCGTTCGCGTTCGTCTACATCACGCAGTACTACACCGAGTACCGCTACCGCCCGGTGCTCTCGATCGCCGACGCGAGCCAGACCGGCCCGGCGACGAACATCATCGCGGGGCTCGCGGTCGGCATGGAGTCGACCGTGCTGCCCGTCATCACGGTCGCGATCGCGATCGTGTCGAGTTACTACCTCGGCCGTTCGAGCGGGCTCGTCGACGGGGCGGGGCAGCCGGTGGGCGGCCTGTTCGGCACCGCGGTCGCGACGATGGGCATGTTAGGCACGGCCGGTTACATCCTGGCGATGGACGTGTTCGGCCCGATCACCGACAACGCGGGCGGCATCGTCGAGATGAGCGAGCAGCCCGAGTCGATCCGCGACAAGACGGACCGGCTCGACGCGGTCGGCAACACGACGAAGGCGCTCACGAAGGGGTACGCGATCGGGTCGGCCGCGCTCGCGGCGTTCCTGCTCTTTTCCGCCTATCTCGACGAGGTACGCGGGCTGACCGGGCAGGAGCTCTCCGTCAACCTCGCGAAGCCGCAGATCTTCGTGGCCGGCCTGTTGGGCGCGATGCTCGTCTTCTGGTTCTCGTCGCTCGCGATGACGGCGGTGCGCAAGGCGGCGCAGAGCGTCATCACTGAGGTCCGACGGCAGTTCCGCGAGATGCCGGGCATCATGCAGGGCACACAGCAGCCGGATTACGGGCGTTGCGTCGACATCGTCACCGTGGGCGCGCTCAAGGCGATGGTGTTCCCCGGTGCGCTCGTCGTGCTCTTCCCGATCGTCGTCGGCCTGCTCTTCAAGCAGGTCGGGCTCGGCGCCGAGGCCGTCGCAGCGTTCCTGATGGTCGCGACGATCGCGGGCATCTTGATGGCCGTGTTCCTCAACAACGGCGGTGGCGCCTGGGACAACGCGAAGAAGTACATCGAGACCGGGCACTACGGCGGGAAGCGGTCCGAGGCGCACAAGGCGGCGGTGGTGGGCGACACGGTCGGCGATCCGTTCAAGGACACGGCCGGGCCCTCGCTGCACGTGCTGATCAAGCTGCTCGCGACGATCACGCTCGTGCTCGCGCCGCTGTTCATCTGATGTGCGTCTGAGCTGACGCGGACCGTTCCCGTGCCCTCGCTCTTCTCGCGGAAGCCGATCGCGGACCACATCACGGACGAGCACGACCCGAATGCGCTGCGGCGCTCGCTCGGGGCGGGCGATCTCATCATGCTCGCGATCGGCGCCGTGATCGGCGCCGGGATCTTCGGGTCGATCGGGTCGGCGGCGGCGGGGCAGGTCGACGCCGCGGGGCACGTGGTCCGCGTCGGGGCGGGCCCCGCGCTCATCCTGTCGTTCTTGCTGTTAGGCGCCGCGTGCGCGCTCGCGGGCCTCTGCTACGCGGAGCTCGCCTCCATGATCCCGCAGGCGGGGAGCGCGTACGCGTACTCCTACGCGACGCTCGGCGAGATCGTCGCCTGGATCATCGGGTGGGACCTGATCCTCGAGTACGCGGTCGGCAACGTCGCCGTGGCGATCAGCTGGGGCGACTACTTCAAGTCGCTCTTCGCGGGCGCGTTCGCGCTCCCCGCGTGGCTCAGCACCGGTTACCGCACGGCGCTGCTGTCCAGCGACCCCGCGGTGCACGGACTGCTCGACACGGCGCCGCGGCTGTTTGGTATGCCCGTGCTGGTGAACGTGCCCGCGTTCGCGATCGTTGCGGCGATCACCGTCCTGCTGCTCCGCGGGGCGCGCGAGAGTGCGCGCGCGAACAACGTCATGGTGGTCGTCAAGCTCATCGTCCTCACGCTGTTCGTCGTGGTCGGCGCGGCGCACATCCATCCGGCCAACTATCACCCGTTCGCGCCGAACGGCTTCCGCGGCGTGCACCAGGGCGCGGCGATCGTGTTCTTCGCGTACATCGGCTTCGACGCGATCTCGACCGCCGGCGAGGAGACCCGCAACCCGCAGCGGAACCTGCCGATCGGCATCCTCGGCGGGCTCGCGATCTGCACCGTCATCTACATCATCATCGGCGCGGTGCTGACCGGGATGGTGCCGTACACCGAGCTCGGCAAGGCCGCCGACCCGCTCGCCTACGCGCTGAACGCGACCGGGCTGACGTGGGTGTCGCGCGTCGTCGCGTTGGGCGCGGTGTTCTCGATGGCCGCCGTGCTGCTCGTGTTTCAGTACGGGCAGCCGCGCATTTTCTTCGCGATGGCGCGCGACGGGCTCTTGCCGCAGTGGGCGGCCAAGGTGCATCCGGTGCACCGGACCCCGTACGTGACGACGCTGCTGACCGGCGTGTTCGTCGCGCTGTGGTCGCTCATCGGCGACGCGAACGAGACGTACGACCTGACGAACATCGGCACCCTGTTCGCGTTCACGCTCGTCTGCATCGGTGTGATCGTGCTCCGCCATACCGACCCCGACCGGCCGCGACCGTTCCGCGTGCCCGCGGTGCACTTCGTCGGGATCGCGGGCGCGCTGCTCTGCGTGTTCGTCATGCGTGGGCTGCCGCCCATGGCCTGGGAGCGCTTCGGGTACTGGCTGCTCATCGGGCTCGTGCTGTACTTCGTGTACGGGTACCGCAACTCGCGGCTGCGGCGCCCGGGCGCGCTACGCGCGGCTGCGGGCGACTGACGCGTGGCGTCACTGCCTCACGCGGACCCACCGGCCGCGGCGGTCGCGGCGCGCGAAACGCCGCGCGGGCGCGGCCTCGCGCGGGTCACGCTCACGCAGTGGATCGTCGTCAGCATGATCGTCGGCGTCGCGCTCGGCGTCGTCGCGCCCGGCATCGCGGTCGAGCTCAAGCCGCTGTCGAACATCTTCCTGCGGATGATCAAGTCGCTGATCGTCCCGCTGCTGTTCAGCACGCTCGTAATCGGCATCGCCGGGCACGGCGACGACATGAAGAAGGTCGGCAAGCTCGCGCTCCGGTCGATCATCTACTTCGAGCTCGTCACTACGGCCGCGCTCGCGGTCGGGCTCACCGCCGTGAATCTCGTGAAGCCGGGCGTCGGGATCACGCTGCCGGCCGAGGCGGGCAAGGACGTCACCTCGCTGGCGACGCACCAGCCGAGTTTTTCCGCGGTGCTCGAGCATACGGTGCCGGTGAGTTTCTTCGAGGCGGCGGCGAACAACGAGGTCCTGCAGGTCGTCTTCTTCGCGATCCTCTTCGCCGTCGCGCTGGCCCGCGTCGAGGGAAAACCGAAGCGATTCTTCCTCGAATTCTGCGAGTCGCTGTCGCAGATCATGTTCAAGTTCGTCGGGCTCGTCATGGCGTTCGCGCCGATCGGGATCGGCGCGGCGATCGCGGTGACGGTGGGCAAGAGCGGTATCGGTGTTCTGAAGAACCTCGCCGTCCTCGTGGGGACGTTGTACGGCGCGCTCGTCGTGTTCCTCGTCTGCGTGCTCGTGCCCATCGCGCTCGCGTTTCGCATCCCGGTGCTGCGCTTCGCCCGTGCCGTGCGCGAGCCGGCGCTGATCGCGTTCTCGACGGCGAGCTCCGAGGCCGCGCTGCCGCGCGCCATGCAGGCCATGGAGGCATTCGGCGTCCCGCGGCGGATCGTCGCGTTCGTGATGCCGACCGGCTACTCGTTCAACCTCGACGGCAGCACGCTCTACCTCGCGCTCGCGTCGGTGTTCGCGGCGCAGGCCGCCGGCATCAACATGCCGATCGGGACGCAGCTGCTGATGATGCTCACGCTCATGCTGACGAGTAAGGGCGTCGCGGCCGTGCCGCGCGCGTCGCTCGTGATCCTGAGCGGCGCGCTGACGCAGTTCGGGCTTCCGCTCGCGGCGATCGCGGTCATCCTCGGCGTCGACGCGCTGATGGACATGGCACGCACGTCGACGAACCTCGTCGGCAACTGCCTCGCGACGGCCGTGATGGCGCGCTGGGAGGGCGTCCTCGGCGCGGACCCCGCCCTCGCGGTCGCGCAGGGGGCCGAGTTGGCGCGCCAGGAGCGGCCGGCGGTCGAAGGCGCGGTCGTGGGCTGAAAGCGCGGGGTGGAACGTCCTGCTGGCATCCACCGTGCTCGGGAGGAGGGATCGAAATATTCCCTACCGACCCGAGGATCCCATGGCGACTACCATCACCGACGCACTGTCCAAGACGGACGTGCAGTCCACGCCCAATACGAAGGCCCCGAAGCAGAACGGGAACGCGCCCTCGCGCCCCATCGAGCCCACGCGGAACGACCTGCCCGCCGATACGCGCGGCAAGATGATTCAGCTCTGCAACCTGCGGCTCGCGGACTGCATCGACCTCCAGACGCAGACGAAGCAGGCGCACTGGAACGTCCGCGGCCCGCATTTCTGGGGGTTGCACAAGCTGTTCGATAAGATCAACGAGGCGGTCGAGGAGTACGTGGACCTCATCGCCGAGCGTGCCGCCCAGCTCGGCGGCGAGGTGGAAGGAACCGCACGCATGGTGGCCTCGCGCTCGACGCTCCCCGAGTACCCGAAGGGGATCCACGGCGGGATCGACAGCGTCAAGGCGCTCTCGACTGCCCTGTCATCGTTCGGCAAGGTCGCGCGTGAGGCGATCGACACTGCGGACGAGGCGGAGGACGCCGACACGTCCGACATGTTCACGGAGATCTCACGCGGCATCGACCAGTGGCTCTGGTTCGTCGAGGCGCACTTGCAGGCGGACAACTAACACCTGCAGCGCGGGCATGACGCGGCGGGGGCGGCCGTAGGTGGCTGCTCCGGCGCGTCACGCCGGCGCGAGTTCGATCCCAAGGAGCCGCAGCGCCCCGCGCGCGGCCCCGCGAGCCGGCTCGACCTCCGGCGCGTGCAGCTGCGCGCCCGGTACGGCTGTCTTGAGGCGGTGTTCGAGACGCCGGCGGAGCGGGGCGCCGCGCACGAGCAAGCCACCGGCAAACGCGACCGGCACGGCTGCCCGTTCGTCGACGAAGAGCGCGCGTGCGAGCGTGCGGACGTGAAGCACGAGTTCCTCGACGCCGAGCGCGAGCAGCGAGTTTGCGCGCAGGTCGCCGTCCGCCGCGACCTGGAGCACGACCGGCGCGAGTGTCGCGAAATCCGCCGGCGTGGCGTTCGCCGCCCAGCCGATGAACGCGCTCGGATCATCGCCGCCGATTGCGGTCAGGAGAGCCGGAACGAGCGCGGTTTCCGGCTCGCGGCCGTCCGAGGATGCCGCGGCGACGTTCAACGCACGACGTCCGATCCACGCCCCGGCGCCTTCGTCGCCCAGCACGGGCCCCCACCCGCCGCACCGCTCGAAGCGGCCGTCGGGCGCGCGTCCGTACGCGATCGACCCCGTGCCGGCGATCAGCAGAATGCCCGGTCCCTCGCCGAACGCATCGTCGAGTGCGATGTCCGCGTCGGTGGTGACCGTGATCGCTCGCGCGATGCCGCGCGACGTGAGCGCGTCCGTGAGGGCCGCGCGCTCGGGCTCGCGCCCGACGCCCGCGATCCCGGCTAGCAGCGCCGCCGGGATGACGTCGTCGCGGCGCGCCGCGCGAAGCGCGTCGCGGATGCAGGCCGCGATCACGTCTGCCGCGTGCGGGACGCCACCGGCCCTCACGGCGGAACCGGGGCCATCGGCCGCGCCGACCATGCGCCCGTCCGGACTCACCACGACGGCGCGCGTCTTCGAGCCGCCGCCGTCGACGCCGACGACGAGTCGCTCCGTGGGACCGTGCTCGGGCTCGCTCATGCCGCGCGCGATGGGGCGAGCACCGGTGCGAGGGCGGGTGCCGCGTGCGTGAACGAGGAGACGACGCCGGTGACGAGGGTGAGCGTCGTGCCGATGAGGACGTACCACGGCCAGGCGATCCGCCCGAACGGGGCGAGGGGCGCGGCGAGTGCCGGCGCGAACGCGCCGATCTGCTTGGCGAACACGATGAACGCCATCGTCGCGATCCCGACGCTCATCCCGAGGATCGCGTCGCGCTGGATCGCGCGGGGCCAGAACACGCCGAGGAAGAAGCCGCCGAGGAGGCCGCCGTAGGTGAAGGAGGCGATTCCTAACGCGACGACCACGACCGGCGTCCCGTTCTCGCGGAACAGCAGCGCGCCCGCCGTGAGCGCGACGCCCCACGCGAGCGCGAACAGCTTGCCGGCGCGGAGCGTCCCCGGGTCGTCGGCGCGGCGCCCGGTGAGCGGGAGGTAGAGGTCGTGCGTCGTCGCCGCGGCGAGCGAGTTGATCGCGCCGGAGTGCGTGCTCATCGTCGCCGCGACGATCGCCGCGACGATGAGGCCGACGAGTCCGGCGGGCATGTGGTCGACGATGAAGGAGGGGAAGATCGCGTCGGTCGCGGCGAACGGCCGGCCGTGGTAGTACGCCCAGAGCCCGAGGCCGATGAACAGAAAGAGCGTGAACTGCACGAACACGGCGAGGCCGCTGCCGATGACCGCGCGCTGCGCGTCGCGCAGCGACCGCGCCGAGAGCAGTCGTTGCACGATGAGCTGGTCGGTGCCGTGCGAGGCCATCGCGAGGAATGCGCCGCCTAACAGCCCGGCCCAGAGGGTCTGCGCGCGGTCGAGTCCCGCATACGTGTCGATGACGCGGAGCTTCCCCGCGGCGCCGACCGTATGCACGATCGCGCCCCAGCCGCCCGGCACCGCGTGCCCGAGGAGGACGAGCGCGCACAGGCCGCCGAACACGTACACGCCCGCCTGGACGAGCTCGGTCCAGACCACCGCCTTCATCCCACCCTTGTACGTGTAGACCACCGTGAGCGCGCCCAGGACGAGGATCGCCGCCGGCATCACACGCGACTTGTCCGAGACCGTCGGGCTGATGATGAGCGCGATCGGGATCGCGGTCGCGAAGACGCGGACCGAGTCGGCGAGCGCGCGTGTGATCATGAACACGATCGACGCGAACCGCCGCGTCGCGACGCCGAAGCGGCGCTCCAGCAGGGTGTACGCGGTGACGAGTTCACCCTGGAAGTAGCGCGGGAGCAGCACGCGCGCGACCACGATGCGACCGAGGATGTAGCCCGCGACGATCTGGAGAAAGCCGAGGTCCCCGGCGCCCGGCGTCGCGCCGTAGGCGAGGCCGGGCGTGCTGATGAAGGTGAGCGCGCTCGTCTCGCTCGCGACGATCGAGAAGAGCACCGCCCACCACGGGATCGCGCGGTCGGCGACGAAGTAGTCCGTCGCGGTCTGCTGCCGGCGCCCGATCCAGATGCCGAGCGCCGTCGTTCCCGCGAGGTACGTGACGAGGACGACGACGTCGAGCGCCGTGAAGCGGGCGCTCACGCGGAACGTCGTTCGGCGGAACGCGCGAAGGCCCGCGCTCGGCGTCGAGCGCGGGCCTTCGGGTCGTGCGCGGCGCCGGTGGGGGCGCCGGTCGTGCGTGACGCCATCAGGCCGAGAACGAGCTGCCGCAGCCGCAGCCGCCGGTCGCGTTCGGGTTCTTGAACGTGAAGCCGGAGCCCTGCATCGACGACACGTAGTCGATCGTCACGCCGCTGATGTACTGGGCCGAGAACGGGTCGATGAAGACCTTGAACTCGCCCTGGTCGAGCACGAGGTCGTCCTCGGCCGGCTGGTCCTCAATGAGGAGGCCGTACTTGAAGCCGCTGCAGCCGCCGGGCTGGACGCTCACGCGGAGCCCGCCCTGGTCGTACGCGACGCCTTCGGCGTCCATGAACTTCTTGACCTCAACGCCGGCCGTCGCGGTAACGCTCAGGGCCAGCTCGGGCTGACTCGCAATGCTCATCCGAACCTCCGGGGAGAGTGGCGCACGAGGACGTCTCGTGCGCACGTGACTGCATTCAATTTAGCGGATCAATCGCCGGCGAACACCTGCGCGGGGCGGACGACGGGCTCGGGCCGCGGCGACTCGGTCCGGAACGAGCGCGCGATCCACGCAAAGGCGAGTGCGGCCACGCCGAGCATCGTGAGGCCGACGCCGGTGTCGCCGAAAATCACTTTGCCGATCCCGAACAGGGTTGCGTACACGGCGACGATGCCGGCGATCCAGTTCGTCCAGGCGAGTGCGCCGCCCGGGATTGCCTCGCGGCCGAAGCCGGCGCGCTCGCTCACGCGGGCCCAGCCGGGCCCGCCCGGACGCACCCGACGGTAAAACGCTTCCAACGTCGGCTCAGACTCCGGGGCGGTGAGGAACGTCGTCGTGAGCCAGACGATCGTGCTCACCGCGACCGTGACGAGCATGACCGTCGCGTCGGCGCGCAGGTCGCCCTTCGGGAAGCGCGGCGGGATCACCTGCAGCGCGACCGCCGACGTGACGAGCGACGCGAGCATCGCGGAGATCTCGCTCCACGCGTTGATGCGCCACCAGTACCAGCGGAGAATCAGCACGAGCCCCGTCCCCGCGCCGAGGGCGAGCAAGAACTTCCACGCCTGCTCGACGCTCGACAGGTGCATGGTCACGAACACCGACGCGCCGAACAGGCCGACCGTCGTCCAGCGCGAGACGGTCACGTAGTGCTTCTCCGTCTCGTCCTTGCGGACGAAGCGCTTGTAGAAGTCGTTCACGATGTACGACGCGCCCCAGTTGAGGTGCGTGCCGACGGTCGACATATACGCCGCCGCGAAGCCGGCCATCATGAAGCCGCGCCATGGGGTCGGGAGGAGGTCGACGAACGCCTGCACGTACGCGGCCTCCTTGTCGCCCGTCGGGCCGATGCCGTGCGGGTAGAGGAGCACGGTGCAGAGGCCGGTGATGATCCACGGCCAGGGGCGGAGCGCGTAGTGCGCGACCTGGAAGAAGAGCGTGGCGAGCACGCCGTCGCGTTCGGTGCGGGCTGAGAAGATCCGCTGCGCGATGTAGCCGCCGCCGCCGGGCTCCGCGCCCGGATACCACGCGGCCCACCACTGCACGCTCAGGAACACGCCGAGCGCGAGGAGCGGCATCCAGGGGTACGCCTCGAGTCCGGCCGGCCCGAGCTTGACCGGGAGCACGGAGATCGCGGCGTCCTCGCTGCCGAAGTGCGCCGTCAGGCCGCGTTTGAGCGCGTCCATCCCGCCGACCTTGTCGACGGCGTAGATCGCGAGCACGATGACCGCGCTCATCTTGATCACGAACTGCACGAGGTCCGTCCAGAGCACGGCCCACATCCCGGCCGCGGCGGAGTACGCGACGGTCGCGACGAAGCAGAGGCCGACCGCGACGACGTCGCCCGACACGGTCGTGCCGGCCACCGTCACCGGGTGCAGGCCTAATGAGATCGTCAGGATCTTGATCATCGCCCGCGTGACCCAGCCGAGGATGATCAGGTTGATGGGGATCGCGAGGTAGAGGGCGCGGAAGCCGCGGAGGACGGCGGCGGGCTGGCCGCCGTAGCGGACCTCGGCGAATTCGACGTCGGTCATCACGTTCGCACGCCGCCAGAGGCGCGCGAAGAAGAACACGGTGAGCATCCCGCTCATCACCATGTTCCACCAGAGCCAGTTCCCGGCGACGCCGTTGGCCGCGACGAGGCCGGTGACGACGAGTGGGGTGTCGGCCGCGAAGGTCGTCGCGACCATCGCCGCGCCGGCCAGCCACCACGGCACGGCGCGCCCCGCGATGAAGTACTCGCTCAGCGACTCGCCCCCGCGCTTCGTGAAGACGAGGCCGATGACGGTCGAGAGGAGGAAGTAGGCGGCCACGATCAGCCAGTCGATCGTGCCGAGGTTGGCTCCGGCGGACATCGTCAGCGCGCGGTGAGGGGAGGGGGAGGGGGGAACGTCGGCGCGGCGCCGAGGGCGCGCATGACGGCGTCGGCGAGGGCGACGCGAACGCCGCCGACCTTCGTGTTCCTGCGCGTCGGATTGACGCGGTTGGTGAGCAGGATGATGTACACGCCGCGCTCGGGGTCCATCCACATCGACGTGCCGGTGAACCCGGTGTGGCCGAACGCGCGCCGCGACAGGTAGTGCCCCGCGGAGTTGCCGCCCGTCGGCGTCTCCCAGCCGAGGGCGCGGCGCGACACGGTGGTGTCCTGCGGGCGCGTGAAGAGCGCGACCGTGGCCGAGTCGAAGACGCGACGGCCGTCGAGCGTGCCGTGGTTCAGGTACGCACGGGCGAGCCGCGCGAGGTCGGGGCCGGTCGAGAAGAGCCCGGCGTGGCCGGACACGCCGCCTAACGCGTACGCGTTCTCGTCGTGCACCTCGCCGCGCAGCTTGCGCTGCCGCCACGGGTCGTACTCCGTCGGCGCGACCCGGGCGAGCTCGGCGGCGGGCGGGTTGTACCGGGTGTCGCGCATCCCGAGCGGCGCGAACACGTGCCGCGCGAGGTAGGCGTCGAGCGGCTCGCCGGTCACGCGGGTCACGAGCGCGCCTAACGTGATGAAGTTCAGGTCGCTGTACACGTAGCGCCGGCCCGGCGCGCTGTCGGCCTTCGTGGCGAGCGCGAGGGCGAGCGCGCCGGCCGGGTCGGTCGCCTCCTTGTACAGCGGGCGCCACGACGGCAGGCCGGAGCTGTGTGTCATGAGTTGGCGCACGGTGATCCGCGCCTTCCCCGGCGCATCGGCCGGCGCGAAGGCGGGGAGGTAGTGCACGACGGGGCTGTCGAGCGCGACGCGGCCCGCGGCGACGAGTTGGAGCATCGCGGACGTCGTCCCGACGACCTTGGTGAGCGACGCGAGATCCCAGAGCGTCGTCGAGTCCGGGCGCGGCGCGTCGGCCGCCCAATCGATCCGGCCCGCGCCGAGGCCGATGGTCGTTCCGCGCGCGTCGCCGACGACCGCGTACGCGCCCGGGAACGCGCTGTCGGCGAGCGCGCGGCCGAGCACCGCGCGCATGCTGTCGAGGACGGCGGCGCGCACGCGCGCGGCCGCGAGCGGCGCCGGGCGCGTCGCCTGCGCCGTCGCGCGCCCGGCACCGGGTGCGACGGCGGTCGCGATCGCCGCCGTCGCGACGACGACTGACCGTCCCTTCATTCGCGCGCCCCGGGCGTCGCCGCCGTCGCGGTCGTCGCGGCGCGGGTGACTCCGTCGCCGCGCGCGAAGTAACCGGGGAGTGAAACCGGCACGCGCGCGGTGATCGGCGCCGCGCCGAGCACGGCGCGCGCGGCGGCGCGCTCGAGCGCGTCACCGCGGCCGTAAATGACGAGGTAGGTCCCGACGCGCGGGAACTGGCGAATCACGTACGGATTTCCGGCCGCGACGACGATCACCTTGCCCGTCGCGGCCGCCTGCGCGTCGATCCACGCGGCGACGTGCGCGGGAATCGCGAGCCGGCCGTTGCCCTCGAACGTTCGTGTGTAGGTCATGATGACGAGCCGGTCCGAGGCGCGCGCGGCGGCCGCGATGCTGTCGAGCGCGGCGGGCGACGAGCGCGGCGAGACGCGGTACGTCCGCACGCCGTGGTCCAACGCGCTCAACTCGGCCGCGAAGCTCTGGCCGGCGACGAGCTCGTTGTCGGGGGCGTAGACGACCGCGGTGATCGGCCGCGTGGAGGGCGCGGGCACGAGGGTGGCCGAGTCGCGGACGAGCGTGATCGCGCGCGCCGCCACGTCGCGGGCGACGGCCCAATGCGCCGGCGCGCCGACCACGTCGCGCAACGCCTCGAGGTCGACGATGGGACGGGCCAGCGCGCCCGTCTGCGCCTTGAGCGTCAACAGGCGGCGGAGCGCCGCGTCGATGCGGGACGCCGGGATCGCGCCGCTCCCGACCGCGGCGACGACGCCGTCGACGCAGCGCGCGACGTCCGTCGGCATCAGCAGGATGTCGTCGCCCGCCGCGACCGCGAGCGGACAGGCGCGCTCCACCGAGTACCCCTGGCCGACGCCCTCCATGGTGAGCGCGTCGGTGAACGTGAGGCCGGCGAAGTGCAGCGTGTCGCGGAGAAGGCCGGTCATCACACGCCGCGAGAGCGTGGCCGGCACGTAGTTGAGTCGCCCCGTGTCGCCTTGCACCGCGGGCAACGCGATATGTGCCGTCATCACGCCCGCGACGCCCGCGGCCACCGCGGCACGGAACGGCACGAGCTCGACGCTGTCGAGGCGCGCGCGGTCGCTGCGCACCACCGGTAGCGCGACGTGCGAGTCCGCGTCGGTGTCGCCGTGCCCCGGGAAGTGCTTCGCGACGGCGACGACGCCTTCGCCCTGTACGCCGCGGACGAACGCGGCGGTGAGGCGCGCCACGGCCTGCGGGTCTTCGCCGAACGAGCGGACGTTGATGACCGGGTTCGCGGGGTTGTTGTTCACGTCGGCGTCGGGCGCGAACACGACCTGCACCCCGGCCGCTCGTGCCTCGCGACCGACGACGCGTCCGATCGACTCCGCGTCCTCCGCGCGCCCCGTCGCGCCGATGGCCATGTTGGTCGGGAGCACGGTCGCCGATCCGGCGCTCCAGAGTTGCGGCGGGAACACGCCTCCCTCGAAGCGCCCGAGCCCCGGCTCGAGGTCACTCGACACGAGCAGCGGCAGTCGCGAGGGCGTGGCGAGCGCGAGTCGCTGCATGGCATTGACCTTGGCCGCGACCTCGAGCGGCGAGCCGAGCGACATGATCACGCCACCGACGTGTTCGACGCCGATCCAGCGGCGGATCTGCACGAAGCTCGGGTCGTCGCGGTTCACGTAGTCGCCGAGCACCCAGACCGTGACGAGCTGCGCGACGCGGTCGCGGAGCGGGAGGGTCGCGATGGTGCTGTCGATCCACCGGGTGTCAGCGGCCGTGAGCGGCGCGCCGATCGCGGCGCGCGTCGGCGCACCGGCGAGCATGGGCGCCGGCGCTCCCGTCGTTGCGGCCGGGAGCACCGCGGCGGGGGCCGGCGTTTGCCCGACGGCGGCGGGCGTCGCGCTCGACGCGCACGCGCCGGCCGCGAACGCGGGGATCAGGATGGCGGCGGTGTGTAATCCCGCGCGCAACGCGGGCGTGCGCCGCACGTGCGTACGCGCGCGCGAGGGCCGCCGAGCGGTCGAGGTCGAGCCGTGTGCCATGCCGCGGGGGCGAGAGGGTGGGAGGCGCAGTATACGGGCGGCGCATAGGACTTGCACGCCGCACGCTGCCGACGCGGGCCGGCCGGCCCGTACGTTCGCCGTCCTTCGTGTCCGTGCCGCCGATGATCCTGCCCCGCCTTGGCCGCGCCGCTGCGCTCGCCCTGACTTTCGCCGTTGCCGCCGCGGTCGTGCCGGCCGTGGGCTGCGGCCCCCGCGCGGTGCATGTGTCGAGCGGCCCGGAGCCGGCCGCGGCGGGCCTCGCGTTCACGAACCGGCTGCGCACCGCGGTGAACGTCTACGTGCGCGGCCCGGGCGGGAACGAGATCTTCGTGCGCCAGGTCCCGGCCGGGACGACCGAAGCGCTCGTCGTGCGCGGCATCGCGCCGGGCGCGCGCGTGTCGCTCCGCGCCGCGCCCGTCGACGGCGCGCCCGGGTACAACCGCGAGGACGTCACCCTCGGCACAGGCGCAGCGTGGACGGTACCGTGAGCTGCGCACCGGCGATGCCCGGCGTGGGCGCGCGCGGTCCGTCGTGGTTGCTCCCCGCCGGAACGCGGGGCTAGCTTGGCAGGGCCGGGGTGCGGTCCGCACGCCGGCGCCACTCGCGACCGCCTCGCTCCGTCGTCCGCCCGCTCACTGTGCGCCCAGCGCGGCGCGATCGCGCGCCGGCCGTGCATGGGGCGAACGCGCGTACACCGCGGCGCATGCAACAGTACTGGGAACGGATCAAAACCGTCTATCTGCGGATCATTGATCCATTCGCAGCCTGGCTCGTGCGGCATCGTGTCGGCCCGAACACGATCACGACGATCGGGACGCTCACGTACATCGTCGGGGGCGTCATCTACGCCAGCGGCCACATCCGGACCGCGGGATGGTGGGTCGGCCTGACGGCGATGTTCGACGTGCTCGACGGCAAGGTCGCGCGCGCGAGCGGCCGGACCACGGTCTTCGGCGCCTTCTACGACTCGACCCTCGACCGCGTCGCCGACGGCGCGGTCCTCGGCGGGCTCGCGGTGTTCTTCGCCCGGAACAGCACGCTCCACGAGCTGCCACATTGGTCCGGGACGCCGATGGTGACCGTCACGCTGTTCGGCATCATTGGCACCTTTCTCACGTCGTACACGCGGGCGCGCGCGGAGTCGCTCGGGCTCGACGCCAAGGTCGGCCTCATGCAGCGACCCGAGCGCGTCGTGCTCCTCTCCGCGCCGCAGGCGTTCTTCGGGCTCGCGCTCGACGGCTACGTCTTGATGGGCATCGTCGCGCTGCTCAGCGTGACGGCCTGGATCACCGCCGTGCAGCGCGTCGCATACGTTCATCGCGTGACGCGCGCGATCGACCGCGCCGCGGACGGCGTGCCGCCCGTCGCGCTCCCGCCCGCGCTCGCCGCGGCGCCCCGCGGCCCGGGGCCGCGCCCGTGACCGGGGGCGACGCATCCGTTTTCACACCCTTTCGCACTGCTCCCGTGACTGCACCCTACTCCGAAACGCCCGCCCCGACCATCGCGCCCGCGACGGGCAAGCTCGGCGTCCTCACGCCCGGACTCGGCGCCGTCGCCACGACCTTCATGGCCGGCGTGGAGAGCATCCGCCGCGGCCGCTCCGCGCCGATCGGCTCGCTCACCCAGATGGCGACCATCCGCCTCGGCAAGCGCACCGACGGGCGCGCGCCGCTCATCAAGGACTTCGTCCCGCTCGCCGGGCTCGACGACCTCGTGTTCGGCGCGTGGGATCCCATCCCCGACGACGCGTACACGGCGGCCAAGAAGGCCGGCGTGCTCGAAGAGCGCGACCTCGAGCCGATCAAGGACTTCCTGAGCGCGATCAAGCCGATGCCGGCCGCGTTCGCGAACAAGTACGTCACGCGCATCAACGGTACGAACGTCAAGCCGGGCACGAAGCGCGAGCAGGCCGAGGCGCTGCGCGAGGACATCCGCCGTTTCAAGGAAGCGAACGGCTGCGACCGCATCGTGCTCGTCTGGTGTGCGTCGACCGAGATCTTCGTCCGCCCCGGCCCCGAGCACGCGAGCGTGTACGCGTTCGAGGCCGCGCTGGACAACGACGACGACGCGATCGCGCCCTCGATGCTCTACGCGTACGCCGCGATCATGGAAGGGTGCGCGTTCGCGAACGGCGCGCCCAACCTCACGGCCGACATCCCCGCGCTGTTGGAGCTGGCGCAGGACAGGGGCGTCGCCGTGTCGGGCAAGGACTTCAAGACCGGACAGACGTGGATGAAAACGATCATCGCGCCGGGCCTCAAGGCGCGCATGCTCGGCCTCGCCGGCTGGTACTCGACCAACATCCTCGGCAACCGCGACGGCGAGGTGCTCGACGACCCGGCATCCTTCAAGACGAAGGAGGAATCGAAGCTGTCGGTGTTGCACAACATCCTGCAGCCGGACAAGTACCCCGCGCTGTACAAGGACTTCAGCCACGTCGTGCGCATCAACTACTACCCGCCGCGCGGCGACAACAAGGAAGGCTGGGACAGCATCGACATCGTCGGGTGGATGGGCTACCCGATGCAGATCAAGGTGAACTTCCTCTGCCGCGACTCGATCCTCGCGGCGCCGCTCGTCCTCGACCTCGCGCTGTTCTCGGACCTCGCGCAGCGCGCGGGCATGAAGGGGATTCAGGAGTGGCTCTCGTTCTACTACAAGAGCCCGATGACCGCGCCGGGGCTGTATCCCGAGCACGACCTGTTCATCCAGCAGACGAAGCTCAAGAACACCCTCCGGCACATGATGGGCGAGGAGCCGATCACGCACCTCGGCCTCGAGTACTATGCGGACGCGTACGCCGAGCAGGACTGACGTGCGGCGCGCAGGCGCGCGTGCGGCGTTCGTCGCCGCGGGCGCGGTCGGGTGCCTCACGATCGCCGCGGCGTGCGGGCCCTCGGGCCCGCCGCCGCTCCGCGCGTGGAGCGACAGCTACGAGTTCCGCGTCACCTCGGACCCGTCGCCGCCGCGCGCGCGCGAAACGATCCTGTACCGCGTCGTCGTGCTCGACCGCAAGTCGCACCAGGTCATCGACCGCGGCGAGGGACAGATCTTCGCGTCCAGCCAGGACCGGGCGAACACGTACGACTCGTTCACGCCCGCGCCCGAGGCGGGCACGTACACCGCGCGCCTCAACTACATCACCGCCGGCGACTGGAAGGTCGGCATCCGCTTCCGCCGCGACTCGACGGCCAAGCTCGAGCGCATCGAGGACTGGGTGCAGACCGTGCGCGGCGCGCGGCCGGTCGGCGAGCGCCCCATCCAGTAATCGGCCGACACGAGCATGCGTCACTTCCACCGCACGAGCGGCGCGCCCGACGGCGTCCTCGGGGCCGCCGACCGCTTCTTCGCGGAGCTCGGGCTCTCCACGGCCGCGAGCACGCCGCGCGCCCGCGACTACGCCGGCGCGTTAGGCACCATGCGCGTCGCGGCGCGCATGGAGGGCGGGCACTACACGCTCGTCGAGGTCTACACGGACCAGGTCGGCGAGAGCCGCCTGGACAAGAACGTGAAGAAGTTCTTCGTCTCGCTGCACCGCGCCGCGGACGCGCGGCACGCGCTCCGGGCCGGCTTCTGACCGCGCGATGGCAGTAGCGACGCGCCCGCGCCGGTCGGCGCGCCCGTCCGCGGCGCTTTCGCGTGCGCAGCTGGTCGAGCTGTACTACTGGATGCGCCTCACGCGCACCCTCGAGGAGCGGCTCGTCGCGCTCTACCGCCAGACGAAGGTCGTCGGCGGCCTGTTCCGGTCGCTCGGCCAGGAGGCCGACGCGGTCGGCAGCTGCTTCGCGCTCGAGCGGCGCGACGTCATGTCGCCGCTCATCCGCAACCTCGGCGCGATGCTCGTCAAGGGCGCGACGCCGGTCGAGGTGCTGAAGCAGTACATGGCGAAGGGCGACTCGCCGACGCGCGGCCGCGAGCTGAACATCCACTTCGGCGACGTCGGCGACCCCGCGACGACGCGCGGGTTCCTCGGCCAGATCTCGCCGTTAGGCGACATGGTGCCGGTGATGGCCGGCGTGACGCTCTCGTTCAAGCTGCGGGGCGAGGACCGCGTCGGGCTGGTCTACGTCGGCGACGGCGCGACGTCGACCGGCGCGTTCCACGAGGGGATCAACTTCGCCGCGGTGCAGAACTGCCCGCTCGTCGTCGTCGTGGAGAACAATGGCTACGCGTACTCGACGCCGACGCACAAGCAGACCCGGGCCGAGCGGTTCGTCGACAAGGCCGCGGGCTACGGCGTGCCCGGCGAGCGCGCCGACGGGAACGACGTGCTCGCCGTCTACGACGTGACGAAGCGCGCGGTCGACCGCGCGCGAGCGGGCGGCGGCGTGACGCTGGTCGAGCTGGTGACCTACCGGCGGAAGGGACACGCGGAGCACGACAACCAGAGCTACGTCCCCGCGGGCGAGATCGAGCGGTGGGCCGCGGAGAACGACCCGCTCGACCGCTACGCGCTGCGCCTCACGACCGAGTTCGACTTCGCGCAGGACGAGCTCGGCGCGGTCGACGCGCGCGTGCGCGACGAGGTCGACGCGGCGACGGAGGTCGCGGAGACCTCGCCGTTCCCCGAGCCGCTCGACTGCCTCACCGGCATCTACGCCGAGCCCGCGGCCGAGCGTCCGCTCTGGTTCCGCGACGGCGTGCTGAGCGCGGTCGAGCGCAGCGAGCGCGCGGAAGGGTGGGGGACCTACGCCGCGACGCAAGTCACGCGGACGGAGGCGAAGATCGCCGGGGGGAACGACTGATGCCTGCGGTCGCGACTGAGATCACGTACCTCGAAGCGATCCGGGAAGCCCTCGTCGAGGAGATGGCGCGCGACGCGAACGTCTTCTGCCTCGGCGAGGACATCGGCGCCTACGGCGGCGCGTTCAAGGTGACCGACGGGCTGCTCGCGCGGTTCGGCGAGTCGCGCGTGATCGACACGCCGATTTCGGAGACCGGGATCGTCGGCGCGGCCGCGGGCGCGGCACACATGGGCATGCGTCCGGTCGTCGAGATGCAGTTCATCGACTTCATCGCGAACGCGTACGACATGCTCACCAACTACGTCGCGACCGCGCGCTACCGCGCGTTTCTCCCCTGTCCGATGGTCGTGCGCGGGCCGAGCGGCGGGTACGTGCGCGGCGGCCCGTTCCACTCGCAGAACCCCGAAGCGGGCTTCGTGCACACGCCGGGGCTCAAGGTCGTCTGTCCCGCGACGGCCGAGGACGCGAAGGGCTTGATGAAGGCCGCGATCCGCGACGACGACTGCGTACTCTTCTTCGAGCACAAGTACCTCTACCGGCGCGTGAAGGCCGTGATGCCCGACGGGGATCACGTCGTCCCGATCGGGACGGCCCGCGTCGCGCGCGAGGGGACGGACCTCTCGATCATCACGTACGCGGCCACGGTCTGGAAGGCGCTCGGCGCGGCGGAACAGCTCGAGCGCGAGGACGGGCTCTCCGTCGAGGTGCTCGACCTGCGCACGCTCGCGCCGCTCGACGACGCGGCGATCGAAGCGACCGTGAAGAAGACGAACCGCGTGCTCGTCGTGCACGAGGACACGCGCACGGGCGGGCTCGCGGGCGAGATCACCGCGCGCATCAGCGAGACGTGCTTCGAGTGGCTGGACGCGCCGGTGCTGCGCGTGACGGCGCACGACGTCCCGCTGCCGTACGCGCCGGCGCTCGAAGACTTCGTGCTGCCGCAGACCGCCGACCTCGTGCGGGCCGCGCGGCGGCTCGCGGCGTACTAGGGCGCCGCGCGTGGCCGGCAACCCGGACGCGAAGCGCAACGCCGCGATCGGCTGCTTCATGACACCGTTAGGCGCCCTGAGCGTCGCGATGGTCGGCGTGCTCCTCTCGGTGATCGTCGAGTACTTTGTTCCGCCGGCGCGGTCGTGTCCCGAGATTCCGAGCTGCGACTGGTACGTGTACGCCGGGGTCGGCGCGGTGCTCGGCGGGATTTCACTCCCGCTGCTCGTCCTGCGCCGGCTCCTCCAGCGCCCCGCGGACCCGGCGCGGCGCGACGAACCCGCGTCGGCGCCCGCCGCCGACCGGTCGTTCTAACCTTTCCGACCGTGCGACCCCCTCTCGTGAGGTTCCTGCAGTGGCTCGTGTAGACGTCATCATGCCCCAGATGGGCGAGTCGATCGCCGAGGGCACGCTCTCGCGCTGGCTCAAGAAAGTCGGCGACGAGGTCAAGCGCGACGAGGCGATGTTCGAGATCTCGACCGACAAGGTCGACGCCGAGATCCCGTCGCCCTCGGCCGGCATCCTCGCGGAGGTGAGCGTGACCGAGGGACAGACCGTCGCGGTCGGGACGGTGGTGGCGCGCATCGAGAGCGACAAGGCCGCATACGTGCCTGGCGGTGCGGCACCGGCGCCGGCCGTCGCGGCGGCCGGCGGCGTGGCCGAGTCGCCCGTCGCCGCAGCGGCGGCGAGCGCGGACGCGGGGGCTGGCGGCGCGGCGTCGTGGAGCGGTGCCGGCGCGCCGGCGGCGG
>JAABUZ0100004438.1_pt1 | contig 19372 bp, 23 predicted proteins | sample 5562091 | NCBI WGS metagenome assembly JAABUZ01 (sample SAMN12813069, study PRJNA571459) | rock metagenome | isolation source: Antarctica rocks | place: Antarctica: Victoria Land, Linnaeus Terrace sud | collected 2015-12-21 | reverse complement strand
CTGCTGCGTCAAGATCACGTCCGGCTGAGTTGCCGCCAGCAGGTCACGATCTATGGCATACAGCGAATGCGAACTGTTAAGCTGCTCTCGAACTGCCGCGTCAATCTCGCTGGAAGACAGGCCTTCTGGCAAAACGCTTTTTGTGATGACCGGCTTTTCCCGCACTTCTGCGGGATAATCGCACTCATGCGTCCGCGCCGCTAGGCTTTCCCCCAAGCCCAGGGCATAGACAATTTCGGTGGCGCTCGGCAGAAGCGAAACGATTTTCATAGGCTGTTCTACCCAGTTGTAGCCGCCGAAAGAAGTAATGCAAACTCCGTTTTGCTTTGTGTGACAAGAAACGCGAAAAAACTGCCGAAAATAGACAAAAAAGAGGCTGCCGTCAAGCGGCAGCCTCGTCTTTACGATACAATCAAACAGACACGGCCTTTTTGCGCCGAGCGATGAACAAACCTGCACCCAGCAGCGCCAGCACCCCCAGCGAGACCGCCGAAGATGCTTCTGGGACAGCGGCAGGAGTAAGCGGCGGGTGATCAATAGGTCCCCCATTTGGAGTCCCGTTAACATCCCAGCTCCATCCATCCCAGGAGCCATTCGAGAGACCACGGCTGCTTGCTCCGACGCCGGAGTAGTTCCAGTTTTGGCCGTCGTTTCCGAGCCAGTAAGACCAGTAGTAAGCGAGTTGAAAGCCCGCTTCATAATGGCCGCCAAGGGCAAAGCTATTGACGGCCACGCCGAGGCCGCTGCCCGTGCCTGGAGCGAATCCAGGAACGTAGCCGACTTTCAGCGAGCTGTCGGAGTTCAGCGCGGCAATCATGTCCGCCCCGGTTTTTGCCCCATCGTACTTGTAGCCAAAAGCGTAGTTAGGGTCTGCCGTGCCATCATGGAAGTCTACTGTCAAGAACGACTCTTCGCTGCCGGTACCGACAGTTTGAGTAATTAACGGCGTAAATGTCTGCGCGTGAACGGCAGTCACTCCCGCCGTCATAAGAACGGCGGCCACAGAGATAAAGTGGAGTTTCATAGATAATTCGCTTTCTTAGAAAAGGAGTTAGGACAGAGATTTGCGGGAACGGCGTACAGCAACGAAACCTAAGCCCAGTGCAAGAAGCAGGCCGGAGGAAACCAGAGAAGAAGCTTCTGGAACAGCCGCCGGCATCGGAGCATCGCTGACGCGGGAAACGGCGTCAATGACGCTGCTGTTGCCTTCCCCAGTGAACCGAATAAAGTCAACGGAAGAAATACCCGTTCCGGCAAGCGAGAACGCTGCGCCGCCCGCAGAGCCGTCGTAAAGCTGGCTGTCAGCGCTTGCAACGCTGTCGCCGCCGAACGTAGAGAGAGAAATATCAGGGTTGACCGGCTGGGTGAAGTTGTTCAGGTCGCCAGGCGTGTCGTCCCAGCCGCTGGGGTTTGCGGCGGAAATGCCGACCCATTTGTACGGGTTAGTCGGGAACCAGGCTGTTTGCGGCATGAGAGTGACAAAGTTGATGCCATCCGCGCTGACACTGATTTGCGGAGTGCCGTTTTGGTAGATCGCCCCGTTGCCGTTGATCTTGTACTGGGTCATATCTGTCGTCGGCGTGACACTGCCTGAGCCGGGAAAGAAGGTGTTGCCAAAGACGATAAAATCATCGCCGTACCAGTGGCTGTCGCTGTGCGTGATTGGCGTGTTAAACGCAACCGTGATGACGCCGGTGCTGCCGAGTGTGTCAATCAAATCGTTCCCCTGCGGGTCCTGGTTGTAAGCCGGGTAGACCATAGAAGCATGGTATGTTCCTGTGGGGTTGTCGTAAATGCCGTTGATGAGCGTCGTCGGCTGTCCTAAAACCGCGTTGGGATTATTGTAAACTGGATTTGTGCCGAGGCCGGAGTAGCTGACGACAGTAGAAGCAAAAGTCTGCGCGTGGGCGGCAGAGAGTGGCGCAAGGGCAGTTAGCCCCAGCAGAGCGAGGCGAGTGGTGTAATTGGTCATGGAGGGTCCTTTCGAGACGAGATCGTTGCGAGTGAAAGTCTTTAGTTGAAAGTTTTTAGTAGGCGTAGGCGCTTGCCGGCAACATTCCCGGCCCATAAGCTGAGTCGTCGGCAGAAAGAGCGCCAAACTCCGGGTAGGCTGGGTTGTAAGGGCAGTTGTCTCGGACGGATTTTACATGGTCGTCTGCATAGCAGACGCTGGCTGTACCGCCATGCCGGAAATCCACGTTCCCCGAATCGCCATAACCAGAATTGTCATGAGTTGTTTCGCTCGGAGCACGCAGGAAATTGTCTGGCTGAGGATTCTGCCCGCCATAGCCGCCGTCTGCAAAAACGGCTGTTTGAGTCGGCAGGATGATTTGGCTCAGGTGACAGGGAGGATAGGTCGATTTGCCGACAGGTATTCCAAAATCCCCACCAATGTAGGTAGCATTGTAAGCATAGCCGTTGTAAGGCCGGTCTCCAGCGGTGGGAAAGGGGTTATCGGGGCAGCCATGAATTGCGCCGGCCTTTGTGTAAGGGCCGAGCATTCCGGTTGTCCAGGTGCCGTCATCGTTTTCATGGAAGTCCCAGGCATCGTTCGCGTCCCCAATGAAGTGGGGAGCATTGTAAGAGGGACAGGCCATCTCGTCGTAGTCGTTGGCGTACATCTGCCAGGCCAGGCCGAGCTGCTTCAAATTACTGGTGCAGACGGTCCGGCGGGCGTTCTCGCGGACATGGGAAAATACGGGAAACAAAATCGCCGCGAGAATGGAGATAATCGCGATGACGACAAGCAGCTCGATCAGGGTAAAGGCTTGGCGTGGACAGGCAAGGGCGGGGCGACTCCGAGGGCGAGACGCACCTGATGTATGGTGAGGCAAGAGCAGTTTCCTTCCGCCTGTCGCGCGCAGGCTGGAAATCCGAAAGACGTCTGTCTTTCAGTCACCTTCGGCTGGTAGTCTGGCTGAACGGCTTTTTCGGATTGAAAAAGCCGCCGTCACAGTTGCGGGACAGCGCCGGAATAATCTTGCTGCTTGGAGAAAATCCAAAGAAAAGCAAGACGCACCGGACTTCCCCATTTAAGCGCCGCGTTGACCGCGGAGCACCGAGGGTGTTGACACGATGAAGTTGTTAAGATTTTTTGTGCGTTTGTCGCGGGGAGAGTATAGCCGAAAATGGAAAGGGAGTCAAGGGCAACAATGAGACGCTTATGAGGGCAAAAAGGGCGAACATAAACACAGAGGGCGAACACGGGGGTTCGCCCCTACGGGGCATGGCGTAGGGGCAGACCCCCGTGTCTGCCCTTCTTGTTCCCGTGTTCGCTTCTCCACGTCTATACTCCGCCGTGCCGTTGTTCCTAAACAGCCGAAAGCCAATCTATGCTCATCTCGCTGTGGCAGCACATCACCCATCTTGGCGCACACTACGGCGTCAATCCGCTCCTGTTTGCCGTGCTGTACCTGGCCCACCATCCCTTGTTCTGGGGAACAATGGCCTGGCTTGCGGCGCGTGTCCGCCGGAAACAGCCGTCGGGAGGCGTCATCGCGCTCGGCGTCTTTTTCTGGTTCCTGCCCTACACCTACGTTTTTGTATTCGGGCGCGGCCTGCCGTGGTGGATTTATGCGCTGGCCGCTGCCGCCATTGCCGTCGGTGGAACCCATGCCGTGCGCGAAATCCGGCGGCGGCTTCACTCTAAAGGGTGACGCTGGCTAAAGCGTGACGCTGAACATGACGAACGGGCGCGGCTTCGTGGTGCCGTGCAGCAGCGGGAACTCGACGCCGACCGATGTAATCAAGCCAATCCGGGCGGACAAGGCGGCGGAAATGCCGTGCAGGGTCAGCTGCCCGTCCACGGTGTAGCGGCCCGGCCCGTCGAAGTTAATCACGGGAACGGCAATGACCGGACTGGCCCCCTCCTGGCCGCCCAGCAGAACGCCCAGCTTGATGGTCCGCGACGGCAGGCCGTCGGGGCGGTGGAACGCCGCCGTTTCGCCGTAGAACCGCGCCCGCAGGAACTTGACGGCTAAATCCGACGCCGGCGCGGCGCTGAACTGCGCCCCGTAATGGCCGGAGTTCAGCCAGACAATGTGCGTTCCGCTGAAGTCCTGCGCCAGCGCTTTGGCCCCACTGGGCTGGACGACCACATCGTAGCGGCCATTGATCATCAAGACATTTTCCGGGTTGAAATGCCGCTGCGGGAGCCAGTTGTCGGCATTGATGGGAGCCAGCGCGGCCTCGTAAGTGTCATAGGTGTAGCCGCTTCGACGAATGTCCCGCTGGTACTGGCGTGTTAGAATCCCGTCCCAGAACCCCTTCGCAAAGTCCGAGCCGCCCACGAGTGTCAGCACGACTTTGACGCGGGGGTCTACGCCCGCCACGACGCCGCTGAGTATCCCGCCGAGGCTGATGCCGGCGATGCCCATCCGCGTCGGGTCTACATCGGGCCGCTTTGCCAGGTAATCCAGCCCGCGCCGGGCGTCCAAGACCGCCTGCCGGAGTGCGCCGACCATGTGCGGCACATTGCCTGACAAAATCCGCGCATCGCCTGCGTCGGCGTCGCGCGGCGCGCGGTTCAGGCTGTACGGCTCGACCACCATCAGCGCCGCGACATTGGCGCGGGCAATCGCCCGGCACAGCAGAAAGCCGCTGCGTGTGGTGCTGGGGTTCCATTCATGCAGCACCACCATGGCAGGGTGGGGACCCGGCCCCGGCGGTAGGAACAAGTACGCCGTGACCGTGTTATTGACTACGTACTGGGTCTGAACAATGCTGGGATAAGTGATTTGGGTAATCTGCACCCCGTTCTCGGCCCCATACGGCTTCTCCGTGACCGGAAACGGCGCGGCTTGATCGTAGTCGTAAAAGTTCGGGTCTACATGATTGTTCGAATTTACGCGCGGCGGAGGCGGAGCAGTCTTCGGAGCATCGGCGCGGGTAAATTGCAGCAGCAGCAGGAGAAAGAAAATTCCTCCGCCGGAAAGCAAAAGCTTGTTGATAATGGTTCCTCAGTTCCGGTTCTGGGTAAGATTTAGCAAATGACGCTTTGAGAGGATTTACCCAAAATGACCGACCATGCCGCGCACCCCGAACAGGTCAAAAAAATTGCCGACCTGATCAAATCCATAGACTTCGGGATGCTGACCACGCTTGATGCCGAAGGCCGTCTGCATTCGCGCCCGATGTCTTCCAACAAAGAAGTCGAATTCGACGGCGATGTCTGGTTCTTCACCTACGGCAGCACGCCGAAAGTCTATGAGATCGAGAACCGGCCTTATGTCAATGTCGCGTTTTCCGACCCGAAAACCCAAACCTATGTTTCGCTCTCAGGCCGTGCCGAGCTTGTGCGTGACCCCGCGAAAATCAAGGAGCTGTGGCAGCCGTCGCTCAAAGCCTGGTTCCCCAAAGGTGTAGATGAGCCGGACATCGCGCTCCTCAAAATCAGCGCCGATCAGGCCGAATACTGGGACAGCCCGGCAAGCCCGATTGCCCATGCGATCAGCCTCGCTAAAGTCGCGCTCACCGGCAAGTCCGCCCAGCCCGGCGAAAACGAAAAAGTTAGCTTGTGACCAAATTTCACCGGCACTGGAAGTGCCGGTCTACTCTTGAATGAAAGTCACTGCGTGACTACAGATTAGGTCATAGTGGCTATTCTTCAGTGTCGGAGACACTTTCATTCAAGAGTAGACCGGCACTTCCAGTGCCGGTTCCTTTTGTTCCAAAAACCCAAACAACTCCCGCGTCGTTTCAAGCCGCTTGACTGCCTCAAAGTCCGCAAAATTGCCCTGCTTGGCGGCTAAATTGAGCCACTGCTTCAGGCGGCAGACGACAAAGTGATCTGCGCGTTTGTCCATCAGCGTCTCGCCCTCAATCTGCGCCGTCAGGGCGACTAAACGGCGAAGATGCGGAACCCAATTGATTGCCTCGCCCGTGTCGGCAGGACATGGCTTAGTCGCAATTCCGAGTTCGCAGGCAGCTTGCTGGGCTAAGTAGGGGTTTGCCAGAGCGCCGCGCCCCAGCATGAAGTGAAGACAGCCGGTGATGTCCCGGCACCGCTTGAAGTCATCGGCAGTCCACAAATCGCCGTTGGCGACAACAGGAATAGGCAGCCTCTCCCGAACCTGCCCGATCCGCATCCAGTCGGCGGGCGGCGCGTAGCCCTGCATCTTTGTCCGGCCATGAATGGTGATCCAGGCCGCGCCCCCGGCGGCGGCCCGGTCTGCATTCTCGAAGATGGAGTCGGCTGAGTCCCAGCCGAGCCGTAGCTTGGCGGAAACCGGAACGCTGGGCGGCAGAGCGGCCCGGACTGCCGCGACAATGGCTTCAATCCGCGCCGGAAATTTCAGCAGCGCGGCCCCGCCGTCATGCCGGTTGACGGTCGGGGCCGGGCAGCCGAAGTTGATGTCAATGGCGTATGCTCCGGCCTCGACCGCGATAACTGCCGAGGCAGCCATGCGGCCCGGATCGCCGCCCAAAAGCTGAACCTGAACCGGCAGGCCGCTCGGCGTTCTTCCCGCGTGGTGCAGCTCCGGCACCTGCCGGAAGAACATCTTGGCGGGAGCAACATCGCCGCTGATCCGCAGGAACTCCGAAACGGCGAACGTAAACGCGCCGCTTTCCGATTGGTAGGCCCGCATGGGCGCATCAGTCAGTCCCTGCATGGGAGCGAGTATGAGGGCCGGCAGGTGCGGCGTCAGCATGGTTTCCTACAAGCTCCCCGACATCCGCAGCATTCCGCCGTCAATGAAATAGGTGCTGCCGGTGATATAGCCGGCATCGCCGGACGCCAGGAAAATCGCAAGGTTGGCGACTTCTTCCGGCTTGCCCCAACGGTTCAGCGGGATTTCGCCCATCAGCATCTTTTCCATCTCCGGGTTCGCTTCCACATCGGCATCAATCGGCGTGAAAACTGCGCCCGGTCCAATGTTGTTGACCGTGATGCTGTGCGGTCCCATCTCAACCGCCATCGTCCGCATCAGCATTCGCAGGCCGCCTTTGGAGGCGCAGTAGGGGGCGTTGCCCGGCATCGCTAGGTCCTCATGGACGCTGGAAATGTTGATGATCCGTCCTTGAATGTTCTGGGAAATCATTTGCTTGGCGGCGGCCTGAGCGCACAAAAACGGTCCGGTCAGGTTGACCGCGATGATCTGGTTCCACTGCTCCAGCGGAAACTCGGTGATGGGGTGCTTATGCTCAATGCCGGCGTTGTTGACCAAAATATCCAGCTTGCCGTACTTGCCGACGGTCTGCTGAATGAGGCTCGCCACCTGGTCGGGCTTGGAAACGTCGGCGGCGACGGCCAGCGCCTTGCCTCCGGCGCTTTCAATCTGCTTCACGGTCGCGGCGGGCGCATCGGGGCCGCCGACATAGTCAATCACGACCGACGCGCCTTCGCGGGCCATGCCGATGGCAATCGCCTGTCCGATCCCGGTCGCCGCGCCGGTGACAATCGCCACTTTGTTTTCCAGTTTCATTTGAATCTCCTGTGATGTGCGGTAAAATAGTGCTATGGATCGCCGTGTTTTCCAGCCTCGTACCGACAGCCGCGCGGAGCGCCGCCGCAATGCCCTCAGCATGGCGGCTCTGATACTCCTTGCCGGCTGGCTCTGGCTGCTGTCTGTGCGGAACCACCCGCTGCCGGTCAGAACGCCGGCCGCGGCTCACTCTGCGCTTAAGAGCCAGTAAAGTATACCCGCTTATGGTCACTCCAATTTCAGGGCTTCGTTTATTTATGGCTGCCTGCGCTTTGTTTTTGGGGGGATTGATGCCCGCGCAGGCCCAAAAAAGCCCCCAATTCGTCACAGGCGCTGATTTGTCCGAGCTGCCGTACTACGAAAGCCAGGGCGTCAAGTATGCCGACGGCGGCAAAAGCGCGGATTTGCTTGCGATTGCCCGACGCAATCACTGGCGCATTATCCGGGTCCGTCTCTGGGTTAATCCCAGCGCCGATCCGAAAGACAGCGTTTCCAGCCTTGCCAGCGTGACCGCACTCGGCAAGCGCATCAAAGCGGACGGCTTTGAGTTTCTTCTTGACCTGCACTACTCGGACACCTGGGCCGACCCCGGCCATCAGCACAAACCCGCCGCCTGGGACAGCCTGCCGTTCCCATCGCTGGTGCAGAAAGTCCATGACTACAGCCGGGACGTGATCGCGCATCTGCGTCAAAACGGCGCGATGCCGAATTTGGTTCAAATCGGCAACGAAACGAAAAATGGCCTGCTCTATGGCAACGGCCTGGACGGAACCAATTCCCAGCCCGGCGGCGGGTTCTGGGAACCCGATAAGCAGGGCATGGGCCGGGCCGCGCAGCTTTTCGCCGCCGGGCTTTCCGGGGTGCGAGCCGGTGCGCCGGAGCATCCGCCGCTGACGCTGATTCATGTTCCCGACGGCCAGGATTTAGGCTTCGTCAAATGGTATTTTTTGAATTTGGCAAATGCCGCCCACTCCTCCCATGTGGCTTTGGATTACGACATGATCGGCCTCAGCTACTATCCCGGCATCCCATGGGACCGCAAGGCAGGCTTTGAACCCTGGCACTTATCGCATTTGATAGATTCGATGGACTACATCGCCGGGACGCTGCATAAGCCGCTGATGGTGGTCGAAACAAGCTGGCCGCAGGCAGGCAATGGTGCAGACATCGCCGGAATGCCGGAGTTTCCGCTGACGCCTGCCGGTCAAGTCCAGTTCTACACGGCATTAATTAACGCCGTTCGCGCTGTCCCAAGCGGCCTGGGCCGGGGGGTTATTCTTTGGGAGCCGGACACGCTGGACTGGAACTCCATCTTTGACGCGCACGGGAACGCCCTGCCTGCCGTTCATACGTTAGGAAATCAATAATCATGCTGGATGCACTGCGGAAAATTGTCGGGGATGACGGCGTTCTCGCGGAAAAAGGCGAGCGAGCCGTTTATGAAAACGACGCCTACCCCTTAGAAAAAGCTGCGCCGCTGGCGACGGTGCTGCCGCGCACGACTCAGCAAGTCTCGGAAATCGTCAGGATTTGCGCCGCGCATGGCGTTCCCTTCGCGCCGCGCGGGGCCGGCACCGGCCTTGCAGGCGGGACTCTCTGCCCCGGCGGTGTTCTCATCGGCGTGGCCCGCATGAACAAAATCTTAGACATTGATCTTAGGAACCGGCGCTTGACCGCCCAGGCGGGAGCCGTCAATATCGCGCTGACCAAAGCCGTCGCCGCCGACGGCTACTTGTACGCTCCTGACCCGTCTTCGCAGGGAGCCAGTACGCTCGGCGGCAATATCGCAAACAACGCGGGCGGGCCGCACACGCTCAAATACGGCGTCACCGCAAACCATATTTTAGCATTGGAACTGGTACTGCCGGACGGCGAGATTGTGACGCTGGGTGACAAGACCGAAGACGTCAACGGCTACGATCTGCTCGGCCTCGCCCTGGGTTCCGAAGGCACCTTCGGCATCGTCACCGAAGCGACCGTGCGTTTGACCCGCATCCCGCAGGCCGTTCGTACTCTTTTAGCCATCTTCGATACCGTAGATGACGCCACTCAGACCGTCTCGGCGATTGTCGCCGCCGGCATTGTCCCGTCGGCACTTGAAATGATGGACGCGGTTATTTTGCAGACAGTGGAAGATGCCTTTCACTTCGGCTTTCCCCGCGATGCCGGAGCCATCTTAATTATTGAACTCGACGGCCTCGCGGCAGGCTTGGACACCCAGGCCGCCCATGTCCGCGCCCTCTGCGACGCAGGCCATGCCCGCGAAGTGCGCTCGGCGTCCACTCCTGGGGATCGGGCCAGCCTCTGGGCCGCTTGCAAAAAAGCCGTCGGCACCCTGGGGCGTTTGGCTCCGTCGTGCGTCACCCAGGACTGCGTCATTCCGCGCTCCAAGCTGCCCGAAGTCCTGCGAGCCATCGCCGCCATCGGCGTCCGCTACAACCTGCGGATTGCCAACGTCTTCCACGCCGGCGACGGCAATCTGCACCCCGTCACGCTCTTTGACGAGCGCAGCCCGGACGACGTTAAGCGTGTCATGGCCGCCTCTCACGCCATTCTCGAACTCTGCCTCGGCGTCGGCGGCACACTCACGGGCGAACATGGCATCGGCGTCGAAAAGCGCGACTACATGCCGCTGCTGTTCCCGCCCGAAACCCTGCACACGATGGAAGACATCCGCTCCGTCTTCAACCCTTCCGGCCTCTGCAACCCCGGCAAAGTCCTCCCCTCCTCCCACGGCTGCGCCTACGAGATCGCCCCCAGCGAAACCCGCCCCCGCTCCGGCGCAGTCGCCGTCTGATGGCTCAATAGGAAAACGATCATGCTGCCGGATTTCAACAGTGACGGCGACCTGCCATCGGGCGTTTACCAAGTTACTTTAGAAGAAGCTATTTTCCGGTTCGGCGACGGGCATCCGCAGCGTCGAGAAATGACGCGCCGGTTGTCTTGTATTTACCGGCTTGCCCGAGAGACAGGATCAGTGCAGCATTTTCTCGTCTTTGGCAGCTATGTCACGGACAAGGCTGCGCCAAACGATATTGACATTGTGCTGATAATGCAGGATAATTTTCGTGTCGAGGCTTGCCCTGGGGGAACAAAGCCGCTATTTGACCACGAGCAGGCAGACCGGGAGCTTGGCGCAAGCATCTTCTGGATCAGGCCCGCGCTTCTTATTTTGGAAACAATCAGCGAGTTTATCGCGCACTGGCAAGTCAAACGCGATCAAACCAGACGCGGCATTGTGGAGGTCGCTACATGATTACTACTGACCAGGAATTACAGGGAACACAAGAGCGCATTGCTTATTTCGAGCGCTTGTTAGGACAGCTCCGCGCCACAGCATCGCCGGAAGAGTTTCGGATGATGGCCGGCGGCTACCGAGCTGAACTGGAACGGATGCAAGCGGAAGTCGTCAGCTACTTGACACGGCCTCTCGAAACCCAGCCCCGCTCCGACGCAGTCGCCGTCTGACACAAAAAAGCCCCGCGCCACACGGCGCGGGGCTTTCTCTACACATTCTACGCCGCTTCCCGTTCCTGCGGCGTCGGCACACCGGCCTGCGCGGCTTTGACTAAGACCCGCAAGGCCTCGTTGACCGAGTCTGAGTCGGGAAACACCGCCGCCACATCCGGCGACAGCACCACCACATGCGGCTTTTGCGGAAACAAATGCGCGTACTGACCTCGCTGACCGTTCTCTAACTTGTACTGCTCCCGCATCTCCGGTTCCGCTGCTGCCACTGGCTCGTCTTCGGGGTGTTCCTCGTTCAACACATCACCCGTCTCAAGCAAAATGTTCAGGTGTTCCGCCTCTTGAAGCTCCTCTGTCACAGTTGCCAGTGCTTCATAAAAGTCAAACATCCGTGCAGGCCACCGACTGAGACGAACGGGAACACGCCACCACTCGTCTACTTGATAAACATCCTCATCCACGACCTGCAAGGTAATCCCTGAAACCTCAACTTGTTGAAGTCCCTGACGCACTTTTTCGGCCACGACGGATTTGGTCATCACTCTACCTCCAAAATCTCAAGCAAGGCCGTTGCGTTGTAGATGGCGTCTTGAGCAACGCTACGAACCACAAACGCATGAGGCCGGTAATCGGCATCTTCCCGCACTTGACGCAAAACATACAAAAGCCGTCTTGCTTTTCTACGATCCGACAGCGCAATACCGCCTAAATTGAGTATCAACTCCGGCAACTGCTCATGTGAAGGATTGCGCCGCCCATTCGCAAACACAATCCCGCGATCAATCACTCGGCTAGTCGCCGCGCAGTACGCCGCATAGTATGACCGGCTGATGCTGTCCCGGTAAAACCCTGCGTCCAGCAGTGCCTTCGCCGCCCGCAGCCGTTCCAGGCTCATGGCCTCCCACTGTTTGACTATCCGGGAAGCATTACGCATAAATTTGAGGGTTCAACAAGATTGTACCTTGTTCTTTGTTGTGCTAGACATCAAGCAGAACGTGTTTGCGAGGGCGCTCAATACAAAACATCTTCATAAATAACTGCCCGGCTCGTGGCTTCCAATGAAAGAGCAGGGCCGTAAGAGTCTTTGCCGAGACCCCACAATCGCTTCTCCCACTCCGGCGAGCCTTGTACAATCTTGCCGATGTTCTCCTCGGTTTCCAGCAGAGTGCGAAGACGGTCATAAACCTCCTGCCCCCGCCGCCCAATCTCCTCCCCGCTGACTGTTGTTGCCATCGTGTTTCTCCGTTCCAGCCTCGCTACGCCGCCTTCTGCGTCTCCGAGACTGGCAGCCGATGATCCGCAGTGCCTTCGCCGTTTGCTTCCGACGCCAAACCCTCAACAAACTCTCGTGCTTCCCCCAGCACCCGCCGTATCTCCGTCAGGGGTCCCGCTGAAGTCGTCGGAAGCAGGGTCGCATCTGTTTCTTCCGAGTGACGCCGCAACCCTTCCAGCATATCCGCCCAACGAGAGGCATACTGCAAGGAGGCCGACAACTCGTTCACATCTTGAATCATAACGACATTCTTAACACCATGTACTGTTATTGGCCACCGAGACCCTGCGCTCTGAGGTCGTCAATTACTAAGATGATGCAGCTCTCGGACAAAATTCCCTTAACCGTGTTCCTAATCAGTCCTTGATGGATTTCTTCTACTTTTTCTGCACTTATTCCAGGGCAATCTTGTTCATGCTGTTCAGCAATAAATTGGTATGTCCTGCGCCTTTCATCATCACTCATCATAATTGGGTGCCTCTGCTTGATTATTGAAGTTCTGCTATCTTGGTTTGATGACCTCTGGGGCAAACAGCAACAATATAGCTCTCGACCGGAGGCGCATTTTCATCAACACCATAATCCCCAATGAGTATTTTGCGGTATTCAAACTCCGCCGCCGGCCATTCTTCGTTGCATTCGGCGCATATACGCTGTCTACCTTCTGATGTCAATTTAGCCTCCAATTTCAGTTCTGCTCTCAATGAAAATTACGGACTTAAATTACCTCAACCCGCTTGCTTCGCTTCACGACGCTGACAACAGTAAATAGAAACATAGGAACTGCAAATCCACAACCTTCCATGATCTGATGCAGTGATGCATCCCGGATTGCATTGCTTTTGATTGTCGCGATCTCCATGTTGCCTTGATATTCTAGTGGAGTGATACCAGTGCCAGCAATTGTTTGGTTTTTCATGTCGTCTTTTGCGTCTATGATTGGATCAAAGCGAGTAGCATAATTACTACATCCGACGACGACCTGTAGTAAACCAATTACGAACAAAATGGCACAAATGATGCTGATAGACAGCATCACGGGTGAAGTTCGCGGCTTCAAAGAAGTATTGTCGCTTCTCACTTCTGCTTGTGTCTTTGAGTTGATCTCTGGGTTAAGACCTTGTGACACAATAGGCTGACCGCAATGTGGACATGAAAATGCTTGTGGGCTTATTTCTCTTTGGCAGGCAGGGCAAGGTGCAAGAGTGATACCAGGATTTTCAGTAACATCAGGAGCAATTATTGGACTTTGAATAGTTTGTGTGAAGGTCACATTTTTGCAACGTGGACATCCCTTATCGAAAGGTCCCATCATATATCCGCATTGTGAACAAGTCATTGAAGTTCCTTCTTTGTCTACTCGAAGCCAGTAGAAATTCAACACGCTGAAATGAGCTGCTAGTCTGCTTGCCTACTGACATTATACCACGCACACAAACAAGAAAAAGCCCCGCGCCTTACAGCGCGGGGCTTTTCGTATGCCGAGGTTAGGCGGCGGGGCTGGAGGGTGTCGAGGAGGTGGCCGGCGGCGCTGATGGCGTCTTCTTCGAGAAGCTGGCGCAGGACAAAGGGTAGGATGCCGCCGCTGAGGTAATTATTCTGTTCTTGAGTCTTTTGGTTCAGGGGGCGGCTTACTTCCGGTAAGCTGCCTTCGCTTCTGGCGGCTCTGGTCGTTTTCCGTCAGCAGTTTTGCTCTTTCTGTGCGCTCCTGTTTTTGGGCGGTTCTTCCGTAGAGATTGACACCCGCGAGTGCGGCAAGAGTAGAACCGAGGGTCACGATGCCGTAGACCGCATAATGTTCATGGACCATGTAAACAGACGCACCGACAAATAATGTCGCGATGTAGGCAGCGATATTCATGGCTTTGGAAGCGTTGGCGGCTCCGGCTTCCACGACGATCTTTTCCATCTGCTGACGATGCGCTTCCTGCCGCTCGGCCATTGCCAGAATGCGTTCTGGGGCATCCGCCTGAGTGCGGCCATATCCCGCGAGGATTTCCGGGGGAGGAAGCGGGCTGTTATAGCTGAGGCTCGCCTCGGCCTGAATTGTCACACGCCGACGCGCAGAATCACGGGCCTCAGAACGGCGCGGCTCCTGCGGATCAGCGGGTTCTAAGTTATCAGGTGTCGGCATAACAGCGGATTACTCTTGTTCATCATCTTCGTATTCTGCGAGAGCGTTGTCAAAATCTTCGCCGATGGCCCGCCAGTCGGAACGAAGTGCGAGAAAATCCGCTTCACGAGCATCCGCAAATGTATTGTAGGTCGTAAACGTATCCCCTATATCTAGGACACGAGCGAATCCTTCCAAGAAGCTGGGAGTCGCGTAGAGCAGGCCAAAGTTTTCATTCATGGTATAAGCACCTCTGATAATGAACTATACCACAAGCAAGAAAAAATCAGCGCGAACCGCCCAAAACAAAAGTCCCGCGCCGTATGGCGCGGGGCTTTTCGTATGCCGAGGTTAGACGGCGGCGGGGCGGGGCTGGAGGGTGTCGAGCAAGTGGCCGGCTTGATGGATGCTGTCTTGTTCCAGAAGCTGGCGCAGGACGTAGGGCAGGATGCCGCCGCTGAGGTAGTAGTCTACTTCAATCGGGGTGTCGATGCGAAGCGTCAACGGGACTTCCTCGGTGCTGCCATCGGTGCGGTGGATGACCAATTTTACGTCCATCTGGGGACGGATGCCATCGGCGAGGCCGCGCAGGTCGAACGTCTCGGTGCCGTCGAGGCCAAGCGTCTGGGCGTTGACTCCGTCTTTGAACTGACAGGGCAGGACGCCCATGCCGACCAAATTGGAGCGGTGGATGCGCTCAAATGACTGGGCGATGACGGCTTTGACGCCCAAAAGAGTGGTGCCTTTGGCGGCCCAGTCGCGGGACGAGCCGGTGCCGTACTCCTGGCCGGCGAAGATCAGCAGCGGGACGCCTAAATCGCGGTAGATCAAGGAAGCGTCGTAGATGCTCATGTGCTCGCCGACGGGCTGGTAGACGGTCATGCCGCCAATCGTGCCGGGAACCATCAGGTTCTGGATGCGGACATTGGCGAATGTGCCGCGCATCATAATCCGGTGGTTGCCCCGGCGCGAGCCGTAGGAGTTGAAGTCCTCTTCGGGAACGCCCTTCTGCTGCAAGTACAGACCGGCAGGGGAAGTCGGCTTGATCGCGCCCGCCGGGCTGATATGGTCGGTGGTCACGGAGTCGCCGAAGATGGCAAGCGGCCGGGCGCCGGTAATCTCTTTGGCCTCCGGGGCGATCATGCTGAACTTGTCGAAGTAGGGCGGCTCCCGAATATAGGTGGACGTCGCATCCCAGTCGTAGACGCTGCCGGTGGAGCTTGGAATGTCCTGCCAGAGCGGGTTCTGCTCGGCGAAATCTTTGTAGAGACGCCGGTAGACATCAGGGTCGTTGGCCGCAGACAGCATTTCGGCGATTTCGGCGGTGGTCGGCCAGAGGTCTTTCAAGTACACATCTTGGTTGAACTTGTCCTTGCCGATGGGGTCCGTGTTCATGTCAATGTCTACGGTTCCCGCCAGCGCAAACGCGACGACGAGGGGCGGGGACATCAGAAAATTGGCGCGGACGTTCTGGTGGACGCGGGCCTCAAAGTTGCGGTTTCCCGAAAGCACGGACGCGACAACAAGATCGTTCTTGGTGACGGTCTTTTCTAAATGCGGCTCCAGCGGCCCGGAGTTGCCGATACAGGTGGTGCAGCCATAGCCGACGGTCTGGAAGCCTAAGCGGTCCAAATAGCGGGTCAGGCCGGTCTTGTCGAGATATTCGGTCACGACGCGGGACCCCGGAGCCAGCGACGTTTTGACCGTCGGGCGAACGGTCATGCCGCGCTCGGACGCCTTCTTGGCGACAAGCCCTGCCGCCAGCATCAAAGATGGGTTTGCCGTGTTGGTGCAGCTTGTGATCGCGGCAATCACAATGTCGCCGTGGGCCAGCTCCACCATCGCCTGCGGGAACTCGCCGAGCGGCACATCTTCCACGCGGTCAGGCGTCGGGCGGTTCTGCATCATCTCGATCTCGGTCAGCGCACTGGTGTCCTGGGTTGTTTCTAATGCGTTGATCTCGATTTCGGGCTGCGTTTCCGTCGCCTGCTCGCCGCCGCCGGAGATCGGCTTGACGTTGTGGCTCATGCCGGTCATAATCACGAACTTTTTGTTCAAATCCGCCAGCGACTTGTTGTAGGCGTTAGGGCTGAGCAGCAGCTCGTTAAATTTAGACTTGATCTCCGGCAGCTCAATTCGGTCCTGCGGGCGCTTCGGCCCGGCGACGCTTGGATTGACCGTGGCGAGGTCGAGTTCCAAAAGCTGAGAGTACTGGATTTCGCCTGCTTGGGGCATCCCAAACAAGCCCTGCGCTTTGAAATACTGCCGGAACGCATCTACCTGGTCATCGGTGCGTCCTGTCGCGGCAAGGTAGCGGCAACTTTCTTCGTCTACCGGGAAGAAGCCCATCGTCGCGCCGTATTCTGGGGCCATGTTCGCGATAGTCGCCCGGTCGGTCAAACCCAGAGACGCCGCGCCTTCGCCGTGGAACTCGACAAACTTGCCGACGACTTTGGCCTTTCGCAGCATTTCGGTGATAGTCAAAACTAAGTCGGTTGCCGTGACGCCCGGCTTCAGCGCCCCTGTCAAATGAACGCCGACAACGTCGGGCGTGAGAAAATAAACGGGCTGGCCCAGCATTCCCGCCTCGGCTTCAATGCCGCCGACGCCCCAGCCGACAATCCCCAGACCGTTAATCATGGTCGTGTGCGAGTCCGTGCCGACCAGCGTGTCCGGGTAAAAGACATCTTCTTTGGATAATACGCCTTTTGCGAGATACTCCAAGTTGACTTGATGGATAATGCCGATACCGGGCGGGACGACCGAGAAACCGTTGAACGCCTGCATTCCCCACTTCAAAAACTGGTAGCGGGCGCGGTTTCGCTTGAACTCCATTTCCATGTTGAGCTGAAGCGCGTTTTCAAGCTCGGAGTAGTCTACTTGGACGGAATGGTCAACGACTAGGTCTACCGGAACCAGCGGCTCGATCATGCCGGGGTCGCGGCCCATGCGGGCTACCGTGGTCCGCATGGCGGCGAGGTCTACCAACAACGGAACGCCGGTGAAGTCCTGCAAGACGACGCGGGCGACGACAAACGGGATTTCGGCGGTCCGCTCGGCGTTCGGCTGCCAGTTGGCAAGCTCGCAGATGTCCGCTTCCCGGACCCGCTTGTTGTCGTAGTTTCTGAGGACCGACTCCAGTACAATCCGCAGGCACACCGGGAGCTTCGAGACCGGGCCGACATCGGCCTTTTCCAGCTGCGGCAGCGAGTAAAACTGCCCTGTTTTACCCCCGCCATAGGAAAACGATTGCAGCGTTCCAAAGAGTGAGTGCATTTCTGCCATATTCAAAGAGTCCTCTTCTAAAGTCTGTGTGGGTTCTGCCATTAGTATATCGGGGCCGAGGCAGGAGTGTCAAGCGAAAACTGCTGATAAATAGCAATGCACTCGAAAAGCCATATTCTGCCGCAAATGTTCGCTTTTTTGGAGCGCATGACATAATACTTTGAAACACCTACACAGGCGGCAGAGGAAACACAGGCGGCCAGATGCAAGACGACAGCAAGTTATTACAGCGCTATGTGCAGCAGGGATCACAGTCCGCATTTTCGCAGATTGTCGCACGGCGCTTAAACTTTGTTTATTCGGTTTGCCTGCGCGAGACTGAGGACACGGTGCTGGCTGAGGATGCAGCGCAAGTCGTCTTTCTGCTGCTGGCACGCAAAGCGGCCTCACTGCACGTGGAAACATCGCTCTCCGGCTGGCTGTTTCAAACAGCCCGCTTCACTGCCCGGAATATCCGCCGCCGCGAAGCACGCCGCCTGCTTTGGGAGAAGGAGGCCAGAGAAAACATGGCAGTACCGAGTACCGAGGAGGACAGCCTTTGGCAGCAAGTTCGTCCGGCCTTGAACGAGGCGCTGGCTTCACTGAGCGCGAAGGACCGCGAGGCGATCCTGCTGCGCTTTGCCGACGACATGAACTTTTCCGAACTCGGCGCGGCTTTGGGAACGTCTGAGGATGCCGCCCGGATGCGCCTCAACCGGGCTGTGCAGCGCCTGCGCGGGTTCTTCGCCAAACAAGGTGTCACTTTGTCCGGCGTCGCTCTTGTGGGCGTGCTGACTCAGCGCACTGCGGAGGCCGCACCCGCCGCTGCCGCCGCACGTCTTGCAGGGATACGTTTTGCAGGGAGCGGCGCTGCCGTCAACCCGCAAGTCATTTTTCACTTACTAAGGAGTAACAAAAGCAATGGCATTCGAAAAGCTGAAACTCGCCGCGATTGACGGCCTGAGTATTACATTTGTTGGGGCATTTTCCTTTGTGACCCTGGCGCAGACCGGTACGGCACCTGTTGTCCCGCCGCAGACAGTTCAAGGGGCGTCAAACCCACAGAAAGCGGACCAGGGAGAAATTGATCCAGATGCGGCGGCTGTACTGCGTCAGTCGGCGCAGGCAACGGCTGCGCTGCATTCCCTGTCCGCCGATGTCGAACAAGATTCTGTTGTCCCGCCTGTCCCATGGGGACCGCTTGCGAACTTGACGCTGAAGCGACCCGCCCAGGTTGTATCGGATTCACCCGGCAACAATGGGCAGACCACCTTTGTCAACGGGAAAGATTGCTGGTTTTACATGCACTGGAACAAGCAGTACCAGCGGGAAGAAAACCTCAGCCTGAAGGAAGACCGTATCGGACCGCCAGTGTTCAGCGCTTTCTTTTTCAATCCGGGCTTTCAAGGGTTAAATTTCGCCGGCTTGACTCCCTCGCAGGGAACACGGACTCGCCTCCTGGGAGCGCTGCCCTGGCATGGTGGCACTTATACGGCGGTGCAGATCACTCAGCCGACCGGACGAGGGGAACTCTCAATGGTTGGAACTCTCACCGCGTACTTCGGCACGGATCACTTGCTGCATGGTTTCGCGATTGACGTCATGTACCGAGGCAAAAGAACATTTGAAGAGTATGCTCTGAAGAACATTCGCCTCAACCCGGACATCCCAGATGCTAAGTTTGTCTTCGTGCCGCCTGCGGGCGCACAGCCGACCCAGCCCCCTGTGGCTGGCCTTCACTGAAAACAGTCATTAGAACGAAAAGTACCCCGGCAGAGGAATCCGCCGGGGCAATTTTCGTGATCTTCTCGGTATGCTTAGTGCAGCAGT
>JAABUZ0100004437.1_pt1 | contig 19385 bp, 21 predicted proteins | sample 5562091 | NCBI WGS metagenome assembly JAABUZ01 (sample SAMN12813069, study PRJNA571459) | rock metagenome | isolation source: Antarctica rocks | place: Antarctica: Victoria Land, Linnaeus Terrace sud | collected 2015-12-21 | reverse complement strand
ACCGTCAATTGGCGTTTTACCACGGCTGATGCGCGTATCAAACTTCAGCGGCTCTACCCCTCTCTTGAGAAAAAGACACCCTCTCTTTCCAAGAAACTTGTTGCAAAAAAGGTTTGACAGAGCACTAGTGTGCTTCCCAGTGATATTTGTTGCAAAGACAGGCCCATATCATGTACAAAAAAACGATGCATGTACTCTAGCCCCGTCTACGCAGTACAAGAGCCATCCAATCGTCGATCATGACCTGCTCGACTAATTCGAGACCAGCCGCCAGCAATGGATCTTCGGCATCGTGACGCCGAGCCTCGATAATACCACTTACGACCAGCAGGCCTGTTGGCGATATAACTCGTGCAAGTTGGGATGCGATAGAACCGATAATGTGCGCGATGATATTTGCTATTACAAGGTCATACTGACCCACCATCCTTGTTGCCTCGGCATCATCGAGAACGCCCAAGACAACTTTTATGCGCTCTTTAAGATCGTTCATCTCTGCGTTCGCGAGCGCACTTTCAACGGCAACACTGCTATTATCGATAGCGTAGACACTTTCCGCGCCTAGTTTTGCCGCCGCTATTGCTAGAATGCCCGACCCTGTACCAACATCAAGAACTTTCATTCCTGCATGTACACGCTGCTCTACCTGCTCCAAGCACATGCGCGTGGTAGGATGTAGTCCTGTCCCAAAAGCCATACCTGGGTCAAGAGTCAAAACGACCTCATGTGATTTTGGGGTATATTCGCGCCACGATGGGCGAATAACAAGGCGTTGCCCAATATGCGTGACATGGAAATAGTCTTTCCATGCATTCGCCCAATCTTCCTCGTTGACTGTTTTCGCACTCAACTCACCAACGAAATGTGAGCCAAGGCTAGAGAAGTGCCAGAGACCTTCAGCGATCTTCTGACGAGCCATCTCTTCCTTGCCATCAATCGGTAAATAAGCATGCACGAGCACTGGCTTTCCTGTGAGGACGCGATATTCTTGCCCCTCGTCAAATAGCTCTATCGGTTCTTCAATCGCGACACCGCCAGAGGTGTGTTGGCTCAAAAGCTCACTCACCGACTCTATGGCCTCTGGATGAGCCTGTACCGTTAATTCTAACCAACGCATAACTTTACATTACCTCAACTATATAATAATCATAGGTTGCAGTGATCTCGAAGCCACAGGAGCGGTACAACTCTAGCGCATTTGTGTTGTTCACATCTACTTCGAGCAGAATATCTTTGGAACCTTCCTCATGAATAGTCGTGATTACCTCTTGCAACAACAACCGTCCATAGCCGCGTCCTCGATACTCCGGACGTACCACAAAGCCATAAATACCTACCTGCTGCCCCATGTCATCCAGGCGTATACTGCCAATAGGTTCATCACAGCCAAGGTCGGTACCTCCAAATGTCATAAGGTAAAAGCGTTGGTTGGGTTGTTTTGTCATACTTGAGACATATTTTCTTGCATGTTCGATATCACCCAGATCGGTTGCCATAATTGCGGCAACCGCGTCTAAATCATCAGGCCCCTCCGCTTGCCGGAAGGTTAACCGCTCGTCAAATACAAGCCGCTCTTTGTAGGTTCCAAGCACCATTGCATGTTCTGAGTAGTCTAGATGAGCGTGTATTGCTTTAGCAAACTCCTGCCCAGAGGTTGAGATACGTTCGCACGTCATCACAAGTTGTTTTATCCCACTGAGCCTGCCCTCTTCTTTAGCGGCTTGCAAAAGCTGAGTACCAATACGCTTCCGTCTGTATTCGGGATGAACCATGCCTATAAGTTCTTTTTGTTCCGTTCCATAATTGTCTATGCCTACATAGCCAACGAGGTGTCCTTGCTCAAAGTAAAGAAAATCAAGTGTTTCGTTTCCCGAACGCTGCTTAAACATATCGATACTAAGTGAGCGCGTATGCAACCCTTCAAATGTATTGCACACTGTTACAAGTTGCTGAATGGTGGCTATTTCATCTGGTGTAAGTTTCTTCTTTGCAAATAAGGCTTGTGTCATGATTGTTTTCCTGGTGTAAGAATTTTAATTCGATTACACGCTTTTCTCAAAAATGTGTATCGCATCTATGTACAGAACTGCTATTCGACATAGATACGATACATCAGTCTCGAAAGTCTCTCAAAAGGCGGTTGTTGTGTTAGACTAGAATACCGCCGGCTCCATATAGTCCCCAAACGCTGAGCGGAACACGTCCATGATCTCGCCGAGCGTGGCATATGCTCTAACCGCTTCGATGATTGCGGGCATTGTATTCTCTGTCCCATCGCAGACACGGCGCAAGGTGTCCAATGTGCGCTTGACCTCAGCTTGGTCGCGCTCACTACGAACACGCTGAAGCCGCGTGATCTGGGCACGTTCGCCCTCACGATCAACATAGAGTGTTGGTACCTTGATATATTCCTCTACAACGAAGTCGTTAACGCCGACAATAGTGCGCTTATGCGTGTCAATCTCCTGTTGATAACGATAGGCCGACTCCGCAATTTCACGTTGGAAGAAGCCGTTCTGAATACAGGCCAGCACGCCGCCAAGTGCGTCAATGCGATTCAGGTAGTCTGTCGTTGCGCGTTCTGTCTCATCGGTCAGGGCCTCGACAAAGTACGATCCACCTAATGGATCAATAGTATTGGTGACACCACTCTCACTGGCGATAATTTGTTGCGTCCGTAACGCGATGAGTACCGCACGCTCTGTTGGTAGAGCCAGGGCTTCGTCGAGTGAGTTTGTGTGCAGCGAGTTGGTGCCGCCCAGGACAGATGCGAGTGCTTGAATAGAGGTACGCACAACGTTATTTTCTGGCTGTTGAGCCGTGAGTGAGACACCCGCCGTTTGGGCATGGCAGCGCATCATCCACGAACGCGGGTCCTTCGCTCCATAGCGTTCACGCATCAGTTTTGCCCAGAGACGCCGCCCGGCGCGGAACTTCGCAATCTCTTCAAAGAAGTCATTGTGGACATCAAAGAAAAACGAGAGGCGCGGCGCGAATTCGTCGATCTTGAGGCCACGCTCTAATGCGGCATCAACATAGGCAAGTCCATCGGCGATAGTAAAGGCAAGTTCTTGTACAGCTGTTGCACCAGCTTCTCGAATATGATAGCCGCTGATACTGATTGTGTTCCAGCGCGGCATGTGGTGTGTGCCAAATTCGATAGTATCGGTGACGAGACGAAGTGACGGTTTCGGTGGAAAAAGAAATTCTTTCTGTGCACTATACTCTTTGAGAATGTCATTTTGCAGCGTGCCGCCGAGCACGGTCATTGGGAAACCACGCTTCTCCGCATTGACGATATACATCGCCCAGATGACCGAGGCAGGACTGTTGATTGTCATCGACGTGGTGATCTTGTCCAGCGGCAGGTCCGCAAATAGAACCTCCATATCCGCGAGTGAGGAAACAGCGACTCCACACTTGCCAAACTCGCCCGCCGCAGTCGGATGGTCTGTGTCATAGCCGTACAAGGTCGCCATGTCGAATGCAGTCGAAAGCCCGGTTTGGCCCTGCTTCAACAGGTATTTGAAACGCGTGTTGGTATCCTCTGCCGTACCAAAGCCAGCAAACATGCGCATCGTCCATGGTTTGGCACGATACATCGTGGGCTGTACGCCGCGTGTGTAGGGATATTCACCAGGTAGCCCAAGATCGCGTGTATAGTCGAGTGATGCATTCTCTTGTGGCATATAGAGTCGATTAATAGGAACACTAGAAGTGGTCATCAGGTTGTCGCGCTCTGGCATACGTTCCTGAGCCTTTCTGACCATCGTCTCTTCCCACTGTGTACGCTGAGTTGTGAGACGTGCTAGCTCGGCTGTATCAAAAAGCGTGCCTTGTTCGACAACAGGCTGCATTGATGACTCTGTTGGTTTCTGCTCGATCATCGTGATGAGTTCTCCTCATTGGGGTACAAGGCAAGAAGTGTGTAGCTTCTGTATTACCCTTCGGTTATTACAACATTTGTTAGAGGTATTGTAACATATCGCGTTGAACTTCAAGAACATAGGTGATGCTATGTCTTTCATTCTGATAACTCTTACCTACTTGCGTACAAAAGGCACAACGTAAATAACCATAAACGCGAAGAAAGCACCGTTGGCGAGGATTGTGGCAAGGTGGAAGACTTCGTGGAAGCTGAAGATACGCGACCAGAGCGTAGGCTTACGCAACGCATACGCGATTGCTCCCAATGTGTAGAAAATGCCCGCAAGCAAGAGTAAAGACATCCCTTTGATGCCTACCTGTGCAATAAGCTCAGGAAGTGCCGCGACAACAACCCAGCCCGTTATCACGTAGAGCATAGCCGTTATCCAGCGTGGAAGATGCACTGCGGGTGCAGCAGTTGCAACACCTACGATGGCTAGCGTCCAAATCACTATGAGAATACCACTACGCCACGCCCCGGTCATAATGTTGAATACAATAGGCGTGTATGTTCCTGCAATAAGCACAAAAATGTTGGCATGGTCGACACGGCGTAGCAGTGCGCGACGTGGTATTGACCATGTTCCGATGTGATACAAGGCACTCCAGCCAAAGAGCAGGATAGAACTTATCCCATAGATAAGCAACGAAAGTTGTTTGGGAACATCTCCCTTTGCCAGTACGAGCAAAAAAACTGTGCCAATGATAGCGAACGCCGCCGCGAATGCGTGTAGATAACCACGTAATAGAGGTTTAATAACTGAAGCAGCCTGTTCACTTACAAGGGGTTTACTCATACTTCTTATAGCCTGCTTTTCTCTGTATCGTTCTTGCTTACGCTAAAGCCTCATCAGGTTCCGCAATCTGATATAGTTGTTCAATCGTTTGTGTACGCGCACATCGAATACGCTCAACACGTTTGCTGAATTGTGTCATAGCATAGTTCATGTCTTCTTCCACATTTAAGCCAAACGCTGGCTCTTCACCTTCTGCTAACTGAACTCCGTCAGGAGGCAGGGTATACGAATCTTGCACTACACCAAGTGCCAATGGAAGCAATTCATTCATACGCTGCTCAACAATATGCCAAAGTGATGCATCTTGTGCCCACGAGCCGTGAAATTAGGAAGACACCGTAGGCTATGTGGCGTGACTCGTCACGCTTCAGATAGCCAAGCCCTTGCTTCAAGCCAGGCATGATGTTGCCACGATCAAGCATATTGAAGTAGCCATGATAGCCAGTCTCCGCTAACACACCTTCGACAATCATATTATACGTGACTGAGGCGATCACCTGCGCTCTTGGAGAAGAGTCTTCTAACAGCGTATACATTGTCTTTGGCAGTTCTTCGTAAAAGAGTTTGTGATAGCTTGGTCCATGATAACGGGTTAAATCGCTGCTATCGTGTGCAACTTCATCTAAGAAGCGACGAAAGAACTCGGTATGCTTTGCCTCTTCCCACAAGAAGGTCGTCAAAAACATCTCTTCCTCGATACGTCCTTCGCGCGCGACAGCCATCATTAATGGCAGCAGATCAAGCGTGACACTTTCTTCTCCTGACACAAAGAGTGCTGTTGTACTAATGAGCGATTCTTTTTCTATCTGAGTGCAACGTTGCCAATCAAGAATGTCCTGTGTGAAGTCAATACTACGCGGATCCCATACACCTAAGCGTTTGGCTTTGTGATAGAGACGCATCGGGAGAATATCATGTCGCAGACCTACTGGACTCGTGGTTTTGAACGAGGTATGCACTACAGATGCCGTCGAACGTGTATCGCGTGTAGATGCCATCAAGTCCTGTCTTTCTCTGACAAGCGTTGTCAGACAATACGATAGTAGCAGCCTCAAAGCCTTTTTCAGCAAAAACTGTGTGGGCTATAACGAATAACTTGCGTAGCATTCGTTCTTCGCCTTACTTCCTTTAATATCAGCTATACATCATTTCTACTATATTTTGCTCGTCTGTACATATTCTAGTGCATAGGCGACTTCTTTGCGTACCTCTGCGTCCTCCTCTGTCTCGGAAAGAGCTTGCAGTGCCTGTATCGCCTCCTCACTCCCTAGCCGTCCTAGTGCCCAGGCTGCATGACTCCGAATTAATGCCTCTCTGTCATGCAGTGCTTCGATAAGAGGTGGTACCGCACGTTGATCGCCACTATTGCCAAGTGCGACACATACATTGCGTAGTAGGCCGCGCCGCTTCGTGCGTTTAATCGGGCTACGTCGAAATTGTTCACGAAATTGCTCTTCCGTTAATGAGAGTAGAGGAATTAGTTCAGGATTCCCTCCTCCTGTTGCGCGAGGTTGAAATGCAACGTGATGCTGAAATTGTGTTCCGTTACGGAGTCCCAAACGCTTTTCAGCGACCTTGTTGACTGGACAAACCGCCTGACAGATATCGCAGCCGAAGATAAGGTTGCCCATCAACGGACGTAACTCTAAGGGAATGCTTCCACGCAACTCGATGGTGAGAAACGAAATACAGCGTGGCGTGTCTAGCTCATACGCATTTGGTAGCGCTTGTGTAGGACAAGCATGTAAACATAACTCGCAACTGCCACAGTTTGCCTTGAGGGGTGTATCTATGTCCAAAGGCAAGTTCGTGACAATTTCGGCAAGAAAGACCCAGGAACCCCAGCCCTTTGTCAGAATGTTGGTATTCTTGCCGTACCAGCCAAGCCCTGCGCGTTGTGCGACTGCACGATCAACCATGCGTCCCGTATCAACAAAGAGCCGTGTTTCTACTGCATCTCCCATTTCGTCATGTGCGTACTCCCGTAACCACGCCACGAACTGCTGTAGCTTTGGCTTAATGATCTCATGGTAATCGTCGCCCCATGCATAGCGCGAAATACGCCCATGCGGTGTGTCCTGTGCATTCTCTATAGCCTTTGCATTTTTTGTATCTTCTGCTTGCTCGTCAGGCACAAGATAGGTCATTGCCAGGGAGATGATAGATCGTGCCTCTGGTAGTAGCGCGTCAGGATGACATGATACATCAGCGCGTTCAGCTGTAAACCAGGGCAAGCCATCCATCAATCCCTGTGCGATACGTTCCTTGATGATGCGCTCGGCTTCTGGAAAGTCGTCCGCAGTAGTAGTACGCACGATATCAAAGCCGAGCGAGTAAGCGTAGTCTTTAATAGTTAATGTATTGATCATAAATTTGTTAGTTCGTTATATCGCGCCGTAGGCTAATAAGCATCGACAAGCCGATAAACAGAGCAAGGTAGACCAGGAGTACGAGTAAAGCATGAACATTAGACAACGCGTTGGGGCTAGTACCCATGAAGTACTGACTCTGGTTCTGGAGTAACGCTCCAATATTATTACTAATAAAGTAGTCAGGTACGGCTTTCAAGAAATCACCGAAAGACCCTTTGATAAGAAATGCGACAATGTTCATCACACCTGTCAACACGCTTTCAAGCACCCACCATACAAGGGCCCCTGCAACACCTGCTGCTGTTGCACGGCCAGCGGTTGCGAGGAAAAGCGCGAGCATAGTGTATACAAACAAGCTAAACACGGCGATAAGGGCGTACAAAAACATATGGCCAATACCACCATTGCTCAAAAAATCGGTGTTCGTTGCTATTCCTGAAGCAAGGTTGAGCAATGCGCCCGTAACTAGCCCTATGAGGACCACGAAAACGAAGCCTATGATGATACAAACAAGAATTGCCCCCACCTTTGCTAGTAAAAACTGCACACGCGTTGGTCCGCGCGTTGACATCAAGCGCACTGTGCCTACACTATACTCTCCGCCAACCATCGTACCAGCCATAATCACCAGGAGAACCAACCCTACAATCTGTGTGATTTGAACGGCGGTGTACAAAGAAAGTGGAAGGCGTAGCGGTGATGAGGTAGCCTGTAACTGCTGTTGTCTTTCCTGATCTGCCTGTGCTAATTCAGCTTGTGTTGGTGGATGATCGAGGCAAGGTTGACCTGTAGGGTTTTGCGGTCCCTGTGGATTATTTACTGCTGAACACTGACGTGGTAAATATGTCGACGCTGTAGTATTTAATACAAAAATCTCTCCAAGAGAAATGATGAGGAAGATGAGAATCATAATCGAAACGCCGATGATACCGAGCACCTTTGACATAGCACGACGACGGAATTTATAGAGTTCGACGCCAATTAAACGGAATAGAACACTGAAGAAATCCAAGCGGCCCATAATGACCGTGTTTGTGCGGGCCTGTGCTGGCATTGGTACTGGTTGCTCTGGTACTGTGGGAAATGTGCTCATAGTGTGCCTCGCTTTCCACCGCTAGGAAGTTCGGGAGTAGGCAAAGGTGCTGCTTGCGGTGGTTGTGGGGAATGCGCCAAGGCCGCCATTCCAATGTGTTGTCTCTGCCCTGGTTGGCTTGGCTGTCCTGTAAGTTGTAAGAAAACCTCTTCTAAACTACCCTCACGCGGATGCAGTTCCGCTGCATACAAGCTTTGCTGTGCAAGTAGCGCGTTAACCTCCGCTGAGCGTGCAACAGGTGCATCTATCAGCAACAGTGGATGATTTTGACGATTGCGCTCGATGCGTACCTGCGTAATCCAGTCGGCACCCTGCGTTCGTGCTTGTTGCAACACGTTCTGTGCATAAAGGGTCTCGTCTTCTCTGTTTAAACGCACCTCTATCTGTTCACTCTTACGCATTAATTCGCTTACATTACCTTGTTTGACTAAATTGCCTTTTTGTAGAATAGCGACGCGATTACAGACTTGTTGTATTTCATAGAGAATATGGCTTGAGATGAAGATGGTTTTACCGAGTGATGATAGTCGTTGAATAAGTTGACGAATTTCAAAGACTCCGGCTGGATCGAGCCCGTTGGTTGGCTCATCGAGCAACACAAGTTCTGGGTCGGTTAAGAGTGCTGCCGCAATGCCTAAACGCTGCTTCATGCCGAGCGAATATTTACGATATGCCAGTTTCTCATAGGTACGTAACTCGACAATTTCAAGCACCTCGGCAAGGCGGCGATCATTGGAGGGACCGGACACCATGCCAGAGGCGGCCGCGATTACACGAAGATTGTCCAGACCGGAGAGATAGGGATAAAAGATGGGCATTTCTACAATTGCGCCAATACGTTGTAGAATAGCAGGAAGTTGGTATGCATTATCCATACCAAAGATGACTGCTCGTCCCGCTGTTGGGCGAATCAGGCCGAGTAACATACGGATTGTCGTTGTTTTACCAGAACCATTTGGCCCAAGAAAGCCAAATACATCACCACGCATCACTTGTAGATGCAGATCGTTGACCGCGATAAGGTTTCCAAATGCCTTTGTTAACCGACTCGTACTTATAATTGTATTACCATCATATTGAAGAGAGGTATCGTCCACTACGGTCTCCTTTTGGCACTAGCAAATTCTGCTCGCGTCCATGCCTACGTGATATACGTTCTATATACAAAGGAGTTGCGAGGCTCAACTAGTATGCATGATTTCTATGATGCTGGCAAGCCTTTTTGTCAGCAAATCTCCACGAAATAGAGAGAGTACAGAATGCAGCAAGAACCCTACAATACCAATCCCTATGGCTCTCAAGACTATGAAGCGTCTCCTCTGCCGTATGTCCCCTATGCCAACTCCTTAGAAAGCAAGTCTCAATCTTCTAACGAACAAGTGCATGCACAATTCAATAATGTGTATCCTTCAGTACCTTATGTACACGAAAACACCTCGTATTCGCAAGATGCTGAGATAACTTCACAAGTGATGCTCGTCTCATCAACTCATAGCAAGAAAAGCTGAGATAGGGACAAGTACCTCGACTACGCTATAACTCAAACATATTTCTCAGGGTGTCAACAATGATAAAGTGTTTCTGATAAAAGGACAGTCATAATCAATGGAAGATTAATGATCTTACAGGTTGCAGCATAATAAAAAGTCCCTGTGAACAATAGACAATGTGCTATTTGCATGGTAAACTTGTGCAAGCTGAAGTACAGTAGTTTGGAGGAATGATTATGGATGCATCACTCAATGGTCCTCTGGGCGCTTCGCCCTCTCTAACGACCTTTTGACGATTGGACGGTTGCCTAGCAATATGCTGGTTATAAATGATTCAAAGGCATCGTCTCGTCATGCAGAGATCCGTTCTGATGGGAATGGATACACAATTACCGATTTGGGCAGTACTAATGGTACCTTTGTCAATGAGCAGCAACTTCGTGCAAATGAGCCACGTCAACTTCATGCGAATGATGCTATCCGTATTGGGGATACACGCTATACCTATGAGGTGAGTGGTAATCCACAGATAGACCCAACGGTGTATGTAGACAAAGGCAGTAATGCTACTCCTGGCTATGACCCAACTATTGCCGTTCCGCCTCCTGCTTTGTCTGCGAGTACAGCCTATGGAGGAGAGCAGCAAAACTATCAGCCCTATGCATAAAATCCACCGCCACCAGCACCCGTATACTCGCAAGCAGCGAGTGCGTATCCACCACCACCGATTTATGGACAACAGCCTATCGCTGGTGCGTATGGATATGCACCCGCTGTTCCTGCTAAGAAAAGTAACCGAAAGTTATTCATCATTCTTGGCTCGGTGCTTGGCGGAATTGTGCTTCTCTGCGTACTGATCAGTATTGTGCTTTATGCCGTCCGCTCAACGCCGGAAAAGACGCTGACAACGTATTGTGACGCTCTGAAGAGTGGCGATTATCAAACTGCCTACAATCAATTTTCAAGTGGAATTCAACGTCAAGAGTCTGAGGCAGCATTTGCATCAGCTTTTACAAGTACGCATTTAAGTGTAACTAGCTGTACCGTAAGTAACACAAGTGACGACGGAACAACTGGGCTTGGTACAATATCCTATACAACCAACGCAAATGTTGGTGGTACAAATGACTACCGACTGGTTATGGAAAATAGTGAGTGGAAAATTAGCAGCCAGACACCCAGGAAATAGATGTATAAGCGGTGCGGGATATTTCCCTTATCATGCTCTGGCACCGCTTCTCAACGCAATTGACGAATTCGTTGGTCTCAATAGATTTGTCCCTGTCATGTTCCAATGCCCATTCTTCTCATCGCATTGGTATTTGGACTCCCATTTCTTTCGCGCATGCTATCACTTCTTCATAGCTAGCATCAGCATGGCGCATAACTTCTGTACCTGGATCGTTTGTGAGCACCCGCGCGAGACGTCGCACTGCCTCTTTCCAGGACTGGCTGATACACGAGAACAGTGAGACAGAACGGCAGGGAGAACGAGGATTCATGCAAAAATCTCTCATCAGTCTGGAGAGTGCTTCTCGTCTTTCTCATCGACCAGCGCTTTCCCTTACCTCTTCCCTCAGCCGTTGCACGTCGCGCATCGGTGGGACGCCGAAGAGGCTTTTGTACTCGCGATTGAAGTGGGAGGCATCCTGGTACCCCACGCGATAAGCTGCACTTGCCGCGTCCAGGTCTTCGCTCAACATCAGACGTCGGGCCTCCTGTAGCCGCAGCCGCTTTTGGAATTGCAAGGGACTCATCGCCGTGACAGCTTTGAAGTGATGATGCAAACCGGGGATGCTCATTCCCAACTCTCGCGCGAGGCTCTCGATGCGAAGTGGCTGGTCGAAGTCTTGGCGGATTCGCTTGACTACTCTTGCGATATGGGGGGTGTAGCCTCCCAGAAGAGCAAGGTGACGGAGTCGGCCACCCTGCTCTCCTCTCAGGAGACGATAGATAATTTCCCGCGTGATCAGCGGCATGAGGACCTGCGCTTCGGCAGGGGAATCCAGGAGCCTGACAAGCCGCACAAAGGCGTCGAGTAGGTGTACATCCAACGGGCTGACGTCAATGGCCCTTACATCGGCATGGCCTGCAGGCGATGCATGACCAGCCTCAACCATGACCGAACTGACGAGGGTGGGGGCGAGTTCCAGGCGCAGACTGAGGTAGGGCCGCTCCTTTGAGGCTTCCAGAACTTGACTGACGCGGGGCAACTCGACCGTGGTGAGAAGATACCGTGAGGGGTCGTACTGGTAGCGGCTCTCGCCCAGAAGGACCTCCTTGCTCCCCTGGGCAATTACGCACACGGATGGCTCGATCACGCTGTGAACCGGTGCCAGAGGCAAGGAGGAGCAGGACAGGTGAAGCCCTTGGAGCGGCTGGACGGTTCCATCTTCGCGCATGACCCTCGCAATCCGCTCAACTAGTTCCTCGCGGTTAGCTTGCACCCGCTGGGCCTCGCGCTCTGCCTGCTGGAGGATCATTACATTCATCGGAACCTCTTCTCTTGTTTCTCCATCGCTCACCTGGAAGATTTGCAGAATCAGACAATCATTTTCTACAATCATTCTACCACCCTACGCTCCAGGGTGTCTATAATACCTCCAGACAGAGAACATGCCTCTCTGCTTTTGCAATCAAGTGAAGGAATTCAGAAAATGGACATCAAAAGAAGTGGCTCACAACCTTCCGGTAAAGGACCGACCGAGTATTTTACCGGCACGGTACGCATTGACCCCCTGTTCGAGGCACCCGATCCGGCACGCGCGGTCGGCGCCAGTGTCACGTTCGAGCCCGGTGCTCGGACAGCGTGGCATAGCCACCCGCTGGGCCAGACCCTGATCGTGACAGCTGGCTGTGGCCGGGTACAATGCTGGGGTGGTCCAATTGAGGAAATTCGACCGGGTGACGTGACCTGGTTCTCGCCGGGTGAGAAACATTGGCACGGCGCCACGGCAACCACGGCCATGACGCACATCGCCATTCAGGAACGTCTCGACGGCAAGACCGCCGACTGGATGGAAAAGGTCAGCGACGAACAATACCTGGCCTGATCGTGGAGGAAGAAAGTTCCGACTTTACTCAAAGACAGGAGACAAGACAAATGCAGAAGCGCAAACTTGGAAATAGCAACTTGGAAGTTTCGGCTCTCGGTCTCGGCTGTATGGGTATGAGCTTTGCCTATGGCCCGCCTGCAGACAAGCAGGAGATGATCCGACTGATTCGTTCAGCCGTCGAACGTGGCATCACCTTCTTCGACACCGCCGAAGCGTATGGCCCGTTCACCAACGAAGAACTCGTGGGCGAAGCGCTTGCACCCTTCCGTGGACACGTGGTGATCGCCACCAAATTCGGGTTCAAACTCGGTCCCAATGGGGAGCAGATGGGCCAGGATAGTCGGCCAGAGCATATCAAGCAGGTCGCCAATGCCTCGCTCAAGCGACTCCAGGTCGATGCCATCGATCTGTTCTATCAGCACCGTGTTGACACGGAGGTGCCTATCGAAGACGTGGCCGGAGCGGTGAAGGATCTGATTGAGGAAGGGAAGGTGAAGCACTTCGGCCTTTCTGAAGCAGGAGTGCAAACGATCCGTCGTGCGCACACCGTTCAGCCCGTGACAGCATTGCAGAGCGAATACTCGCTCTGGTGGAGAAACTCTGAAGCGGACGTGTTACCGACGCTTGAAGAACTGGGAATCGGCTTCGTTCCATTTAGCCCTCTGGGGAAAGGCTTCCTGACCGGAACGATTAATGAAAACACGACGTTCGACCATTCCGATTTCCGCAACATCGTCCCTCGCTTTACGCCGGAGGCTCGGAAAGCAAATCAGTCCTTGGTTGATCTGCTTGGCGAGATCGGGAAACGGAAGAAGGCGACACCTGCTCAGATAGCGCTTGCTTGGCTACTTGCCCAGAAGCCGTGGATTGTGCCGATTCCGGGGACCACGAAACTCTCTCGCCTGGAGGAGAACATCGGAGCGGTTGCAGTGGAACTGACGCCCGACGATCTCCGCGAAATCGAGAGCGCCGCCTCACAGATCACGGTGCAGGGGGCGCGGTACCCCGAAGAGTTAGAGCGAAGGACGGGTCTTTAAGCGGCCTTCATAGCATGCAGAAGTCAAGATGATGAGCAAGAACATCGAACGAAGGAAAAGTTGTCGTCATCACGGGCACGAGTAGCGGGCTGGGTGAGGCGACAGCTCGGCTACTCTCCGCAGAGGGTGCAAGCGTCGTGCTGGCGCGGCGCAAGAGTCGCATTCAGTCAGTAGCAGACGAGCTGATTGGCAGTGGCAGTAAGGCACTTGTACTTGACCTGTTTTCGCGCATGGTGCTAGGATGGTCCATGGCAGCCACGCAAGACGCGACGCTGGTAGTCTAGGCGCTCCGTATGGCGATCACTCGACGCCATCCACCAGCCGGATTGGTGCATCAAAGTGATCGCGGCAGTACCTACACGAGTGACAGGTATCAAGCACTCTTGCAGCAGGTGAGCAAAATCAAACGCATGATGTAATGTATGGCCGTGTCGAGTTTCAGTTGCTGCGCCAGCGGGTCTTACATACCCTCTAACAAGACTTCATGACCAGATGGACTTCTTGGGACACACTGCCTCGCTGTGTGAACTTTGGCACCCCTTCAAAGGGGAAAATGTTTCGCCCAGATCCCACCTCTTCCCACCCTTTCAAACACATCATTTCAAGGAATCTTTCCAAGGATGCCATCTTTGATGAAAATCCTTCTCTCGGTGAGCACTGACCGAAGCTCTTCTTTTTTCTTACTGCAGTGCTTTCACCAAAAGTGATATTGGTGGCGAATTGTAAAACTGAGCATCATTCTGAGTTCCCAACCTCAAAGTTTAAGCTCGATTTTTGAATTCGCCACCAATATCAAAAGTGTGTCAGAGCCGCCTTATGTGGCAGGCTTGATGTTCTGATTCACGTGAAAGAAATTAGTGGGATCGTACGCGCGCTTGATGGCCGCCAGCCGCTCGTAGTTGTCCCGATAACTTGCTTTGACGCGCTCCTGGCCCTCTTCCATCATGAAATTCACGTACGCGCCGCCCGCCGAATAGGGATGCACATCCTCCCAGTACTTCCTGGCCCAGTTGACGATGAGGTCCTTGTTCGCAGGGTCGGGATCGACGCCCACGATCACCTCGGCCCAGGTGGCCTCCCGGTAGCTCCACGCAGTGTCATTCCTGCCCACGCGGTGTGCTGCTCCATTTACTGGATAGAGGTGCATCGTTGACTGCATCGTTGGCAAGCGGGAGCCGTGCTTGATGTAGCGATCGATGGCCTCGTCGCTCAGTTCATTCACAAAGTCCGCTTTCCAATACCACTGGAGCCCGGGCGCATACAGCGCATCGAACATGCTCTGAGCGCTGGATGCGGGATGGGGCCGACGAAGTCCAGGGCCGGCGGAAACTTCTCCCGGATCGGCTTGAAGGTTGCCTCGGCCAGCTCCATGGGCCCGGTGTAGCACCACACTATCCCACACATATTCTTGTTGTGGAGATGCTCGGGAAACGGCGGTCCCGGAGGCACTATCAAGAAGGCGAAGAAGCCGTTGAGATCATCAGGCGCCTGGGTGATGAACTCCCGATACCACTGCATCACCTCTGTCGCCTGTTCCATATCCCACAGCATGGGGCCGCCATAGATGGTATGGACCGGGTTAGCCCTGAACACGAACGAGGTGACGACCCCGAAGTTGCCACCACCGCCGCGTAGCCCCCAGAAGAGGTCCGCATTGCGTGACTCGTTGGCCATCACCAGACGGCCATCGGCCAGCACGACGTCGGCGGCGATCAGGTTATCGATGGCGAGACCGTATTTGCGGGTCAGGTGTCCCAGCCCGCCGCCCAGGGTCAGGCCGCCCACGCCGGTCGTAGAAATGATGCCGCTGGGGACTGCCAGGTTAAAGGCGTAGGTGGCGTGGTCGACGTCGCCCCGGGTGCAGCCTCCTCCGACCCGCACGATTCCCGTTGTTGGATCGACGTGCGTATACCGGATGAGCGAGAGATCGATGACTAGACCATCATCGCAGACACCCAGCCCTCCGGCGTTATGTCCGCCACCTCGGATGGACACGAGGAGGTTGTTCTCTCGACCGAAGTTGACCGCCGCAATGACATCGGCCACATCCGCACATCGTGCGATTAGGGCAGGATGCTTGTCGATCATGCCGTTGTAGACTTTACGGGCTGCGTCGTATCCCTCATCATTGGGCTGGATGAGTGCTCCCCGCAGGCTCGCTTTCAACGCGCTGACGTCGAGGTCGTACGTCCTTTGTGTTGTTGTCATAGTGTTACTCCTTGTGTGAACTCCTCTTCATCACTGCTGATGGTTGAGCGAATGAAACGTGTTTTCATTTCGGTTCACTTGTCCTTAGTTGATGCTGTCTATGCAACTTCCTGCATGAATCTCTTGCTACTCTACTTCTGTCAATCCAGGCGATCCCGAAAGGCAGCGATCTGAGCGCTATGCTCGCGTTTGTGTCCATAGTACATGTAGACCAGGACATCATCCAGGGTATACTCCATTCCATACCAGGGCAGTGTTCCGGTGTGGCGGAACACTGCCGGACGAATCCGCTCAGCCAGCAACATCACCTGCGCATGTGCATCATTGAACTCGCCCAGAACCTCTCTCACGGTTCTTCCCTTGCGTCTCTCCACCTCGGTATCGTTAAACTTGCCACCCAGCTCGGTAAACTTGTTCAGGGCAGGTGTAGGGTGCCTACCGACAAACCCGGACAGAACATCTACCAGGACCTCTTCATAGGAAGCGAGGTGGGCGACGATGTCCTTGACTGACCAAACACCACAGGTGCCCGGTGTTTTCCAGGCCGTTTCGGGCAAGCCATCAATGGCCTGCAGGACCGTCAGTTGTCCGTATTTCAAAATGTCTCTCACGTTCATGAGATGGTCCTTTCCTCTAATGTAACCTGCCCAGGCACAGATTGCACCATATGACGATGAGCAGGGGATTGCACAGCAGTTCTCCTCCCGATGAGGAAGATACCCAGTAAGACGAACAGTAGGCCTCCCAGCGCATTGATACTCACTGCTTCGTGAAGCAGGAGAGCCCCGTAGACCAGAGCCATGCAGGGAAGCAAGTAGGTGACGATCACGGTACGTGTTGGTCCCACGTGGTCGATGAGCCAGTAGAAGCAGATGTACGCAAGCGTTGTCCCACCCAAGGCCAGAGCAAGCACAGATGCAATGACAGCCATTGACGGGAGATGCATTGGACGGTCCACCAGGAGCGCGACACCGGCAATAGGGCCGAGAATGCACGCGCCCATTGCTGTCTGCCCAAGAGCAGGGAGAAGCGATGGGAGGCCTGAAAGCATACGGTGCGCAAAGAGGCCTCCGAAGGCATAACTGACTGCCCCAAGAAGAATAGAGCCAGCTCCCAGTAGGTAGAGTGTTGATCCACCTATAAACAGTGCGGTGGGACCAATCACGATCGCGACACCGAGCAAGCCAAGTGCGACACCAGCCACACGTCCACAGGTGATGCGTTCACCACCCGACCACCAGTGCGAAATGATCACCGTCGCAAGCGGGATCGTCGCCGCCAGAATAGCGGCCAGACCAGATGGCACGTATTGCTCTCCCCAGCTAATTGCTAGGTAGGGGATGATGGCATTGAAGACAGCCACCACAAAGAAGTCCCATAGGTGCCTAGACCAACCCTTCATGATCGCGGGTTGAAATGGGATGACGAGCAGCAGGCCGAAGGTTGCCACAATGAAGCGCGCCCCTACCAAGATCAATGGCGATAGTTCAGCGACGGCGACTCGAATAAAGAGAAATGATGCTCCCCAGAGCGCCGCAAGGGTAAAAAGAACAAAGTAATCTTTGATTCTCATATCTTCTCCTCCATCCGTCCCGTTACCTCAACCCTTCAAACAAATCTGTTTCTACATGTCTGCCCCCATTGACCAGGCTAAAGGCACGGTAATAGTTCTGGGTTCCCCATAGCATTTTGCGTTGCTCCTCTGAAAGCTGTTCGAGCACGTGGTAGGCTGGTGCCTGTGTTCGATGGCAGGAAATTGCGCGTGAGATGGTGCGCCAGTACTTCCACGTGTCAATCCTGGTTGTCACTGACCACTTCGGCCAGGTGACCATACCGCGCTCTGCTCCATCAATGTGCATGACCAAGTCACCGAAGACGGATTGATAGACGGCAAACACTTCCTCGGTCTCTGCCATATAGTACAGCTTTGAGACACTATGCGGAGCCATGTTCTGGTAGTACACAGAGTTCGGATTGGCAGCTTCAATAATGGCAGCGGTGGTGAACTGCGAAATGGCAATATGATCGGGGTGTCCATATCCTCCATATGGCCCAAAGGTGACGACCACATCAGGTCTGACATGGCGTAGGTGTCCGACGATCTTCGCAATGGCTTCTGCTGGATGGGCCTGATCCAGGTCTCCATCAATGTAATCGAGAAAATCGACGTAGCGAATATCCAGTACTTCTACTGCGCCCAGCAGTTCATTCTCACGTATCTTGCCGAGCTCTTGCAAACCTGGGTGCTCTCGCTCATCCCCGAACCATCCACGCTCACCTCGTGTTGCAGTCACAAGATACGTTTTGACTCCTTCAGCAGCATATTTGGCAAGCATACCACCATTGCCTAAGGATTCGTCATCTGGATGCGCCAGGACACACATCAATTTCAATGCATCTGTCATTACTATATCCCTGTTTCTTTTGTATTTCTTGTTTGGCTCTTGAGAGGAGGAAAGCAGTCAAATTAATTCTTTGCGAACAGCATGAGCAGCAGCAGCGCGGCATGTCCAATTTGACACGAATGTTGCTCATATGCTGATTGACCGTACGAGGACTAATGGTAAGGGATTCTACAATTTTGCGATCGGTGTGGCCTACTGCTAGCAGGCATAGTACTTCTCGTTCCCGATGAGTAAGCGGGTCTTGGTAGCAGGCATCATTTGTTCTCCTCTCTGAAGTGAGGATGGGCTATCAGTCCGCAACTTCGTAGGAATGATTCCTTGGCTAACTCTCTCATTGTAGCCAGAACGTCTTGCGTTATCATCGTGGACAAGTACGGAGATTGCATGAAGGAAGCACGTAGATTTCTGGAGAGGAGACACTTAGAAAATGAGGAATAGATTTTTACGAGTTCGCGGTCAATCCTCTTTCGATTGCCCAGCTTGCGATCTGCCTGCGTGAGGTGAGGTTCAACTTGAGCATGATATTACTCACGTGGGTCTCGATGGTCCGTTCGCTCAGCACCAGGACGTCGGCAATCTCGCGATTGAATTTCCCCAGCGCGATCAGTGCCGCTATTTCGCGTTCGCGTGCCGTCAGCCCTCCATAAGCTTGCTTGGCAGCCTGTTTGGGTGAGAGCGGACGAGAATGGGGTAACTTTGCTGTCGCCCGTTGCAGGAAATTGTCTCGCAGGGACTCATCTGTGATAGTAGCAGCGAGTTCTTCGATCAGGGTGCGGGCGGTCATGAACGCTTGCTCAGTCTCTGTGTTCCTCCCCTGAGTTTGATAGAGGTTGCCGAGCGCGAGACAAATTCGCCATTGTCTCGGTCGGGCTCCTAGTACACGAAGACTCAAATTGTTCGGTGGTTTAGATAGTCAATGCTTTGCCTTGAGAGGTCCACTTGAACGGTTTGGCCGTTTGATTGTAATAGGTGATGAAAGCCAGCACCCTGGTCTCTAACT
>JAABUZ0100004435.1_pt1 | contig 19388 bp, 18 predicted proteins | sample 5562091 | NCBI WGS metagenome assembly JAABUZ01 (sample SAMN12813069, study PRJNA571459) | rock metagenome | isolation source: Antarctica rocks | place: Antarctica: Victoria Land, Linnaeus Terrace sud | collected 2015-12-21 | reverse complement strand
GTCCGATGGGATGGCGCGCGTTGATCGCGATGTGAGCCATGATACTCTCCTCTGCGCGTGTCCCGCGCTATGACCCGACATGAACGGTCAGGGACACGACCGACATGGGCGGCAGGGTCGCGACGATGCGGTCGCGGTGTAGCGTCATCTCCGTGAACTCAGTCGGCCTGACACGATGGGGGGCCGCGAACGTGTTGTGCGCGTTCATGGCGTCCGCGGTGAGGACGGACCCCTCCGCCTCCTCCAGCGCACGGCCGCGTAGGTCGCAGCGCGCCTCTGTTTCCAGGTGGGGATGCAGATTGCAGAGCGTGAGGTTGACGCGGCCGGCGGCGTCGCGCGACGCGGAGACGTTCAACCGCGGTATCTTCTGGCTGTTCAAGTCGTAGGAGTCGCATGCTACCTGACAGGGCAGCAGCGTGGCGTCCTGGTGCGCTTTGTACATGTCGAAGACGTGGTAGGTTGGCGTGGTGAGCATGCGCGGCCCATCGGTCAGGATAAGCGCCTGCAACACGTTGACCGTCTGCGCGATGTTGGTCATGCGCACCCGGTCGGCGTGATTGTTGAAGATATTCAGCGAGAGCCCGGCCACGAGGGCGTCGCGCAGCGTATTCTGCTGGTAGAGAAAGCCCGGATTCGTGCCCGGTTCCACGTCGTACCAGGTCCCCCACTCATCGACGATGAGGGCCACGCGCTTGCCCGGATCGTAGCGATCCATGATGGTGGCGTGCTTGCGCACAAGCTCGTCCATATGCAAGCCCTTCTGCATCGTGACAAACCACTCCGCCTCGTCGAACGCGATGGCCGAGCCCCTATCGTGGGGGGCGGAGCCAGGCACGGTGTAGTAGTGCAGGCTGAGCCCGTCCATCGCGGGGGTCGCCTCGCGCATCAGCACATCGGTCCAGTGGTAGTCGTCGCGGTTGGGACCGCAGGCGATCTTGAACACGTTGTTGCCGCCGAAGTGGCGCACATACGTCTGGTAGCGGCGGTACAGGTCGGCGTAGTATTCGGGGCGCATCGAGCCGCCGCAGCCCCAGTTCTCATTGCCGACGCCGAAGTAGGGCAAACGCCAGGGCTCCTCGCGGCCGTTGCGGCGGCGCAGATCGGCCATCGGCGACACGCCGTCGAAGGTACTGTACTCCACCCACTGCTGCATCTCCTGTACCGTGCCGCTGCCGACGTTGCCGCAGATGTAGGGCGCGGCTCCGAGTTGCGCGCATAGATCGAAGAACTCATGCGTGCCGAACCCGTTGTCCTCGGTCACACCGCCCCAGTGTGTGTTGACCATGCGCGGCCGCTCCACGCGCGGCCCGATGCCGTCCTGCCAGTGGTACTCGTCAGCGAAGCAGCCGCCCGGCCAGCGCAACACAGGGACCTTGACGCGCCGCAGCGCCGCCACCACGTCGTCGCGGATGCCGCGCGTGTGGGGGATGGGCGAGTCCTCGCCGACCCACATGCCTTCGTAGACGCAGCGCCCGAGGTGCTCGGCGAAGTGCCCGTAGATATTCTTGTTGATGCGCGCCGCTCCCCCGTCGGCGTCGATGATGACGCGGTTCACTGCCCCTGCGCTCCCCTCATACTCTATACGTGCAACTACTAGCGAGGCTCCGCCTCAGACCGACGAGATATATGCGACGCAAAAACTTGACTCAATCGCAACAAGTTCGCATGTTCAAGACATCTAGCCAGACGCATGGAGCGGCGCGGCGAGGTGATCGGCGGCGGCCAGCGTCGCCGCGCCGCTCACCTTGGCGTTCGCGCTGAGCGCGGAGGGCACGACAGGGACGCGCGCGTCCCATTGTTGAGGACGGCGCTGCCCTACGGCGCTACAGGGGCAAATAGAGTACTTTGTCTTCCCACTCGCCTTCGATGCTACCTTTTGCCAGCAGTAGAATGTCGTCGACCGCCCGGCCTATGGACAACGTGTTTCCTCACGGCGACGACGCCAGGCATGGGGTGGCCGGCATCTACCCGCGCATAGGCGTAGCCAACGAGGGTCGCGACGTCATGGGTCAGCATGACACGTCCTTCTTGCGCTGCCCAGGCCAATATCGTCGGATCGTCTGCTCCCAAGAGGCCGACATCCTGAACGCGTACAACATCTAGGCTTGCCTCGTGATACCACAGGCCACGGAGGATATTGTTGTCAAAGTTTTCGTCGGCAAGGAAGCGCGGCATGATGATGCTACGACTGTGCGACACGGCGCGCTAATAAGCGCTCACGGATGCCGGTTTGGTCAAAACGCGCTTTGACTTGTTCCCGAACGATAGCCGCTTGCCGCTCCTGTTGATCCAAGTACGCGTCAACGTCGGAGCTGTGGCGCAGGTAGTAGCCAAGCACGGCATAGACATCGGCGAGATCAAGCGAAGGGTAGCGATGGACGATTTCTTCGGCGCTCGCGCCTTGCGAAAATACGGCGACAACGGTGTCCAGCGTGACACGCGTGCCGCCAACGCGCACGGTCCCGTGCGCGTCTGTCCGCAGCGGGACGGGCGTCTCTACAATAGAGAGGGTCATGGGATAAGCCTTTCTGTTAACACCCTGTGGGTCATCGTGATTGTACGACGATAGGGGCGCAATGTGCCAATCGTGCTATGTCGACGCGTGGAGTGGCGCGTCGAGGTAGTCGGCTGCGGCCAGCGTCGCCGCGCCGATCACTTTCGCCTCCGCGCCGAGCGCGGCGCGGACCACGGGGACGCGCGCGCGTCCCACGTCGAGGATGGCGCGCTGACCCCCTAGGAGCGCGTCGTCGAGGCGATCCCCCACGGCCAGCGCCACGGGGCCGCTGAGCACGACGCGCTCGGGGTCCCAGTTGTCGATGGCGTTGGCGACCGCCAGGCCCAGGTACGTCGCGGCGCGCGCCAGCAACTCACACGCCAGGGCGTCGCCTCCTCGCGCGGCGGCCACGATATGGTCGAGCGTGAGCCGGCCGCGCGCATCCGCCGCGAGCGCGGATGCGCGTCCGGCGGCGAGGGCGTCCGTCGCGCGGGCGACGAGGCCGTGGGCCGACGCCACTGTCTCCAGGCACCCTCGGTTGCCGCAGCCGCACACGGCTCCGTTGGGCTCGACGATGTTGTGGCCGACTTCTCCCGCGGCCCCGTGGACGCCGCGGTACAGCGCGCTGTCGATGATAATGGCCCCTCCAACGCCATACGCGGCGTCGATGACGACAACCGTGCGCGCGCCGCGCGCCGCCCCGTAGGAATGCTCGGCCAGGGCCAGTGCGCGCACCTCGTTGTCGACCAGGACCGGACGCCCCAGACGCTCTTCCAGCATGGCCTGGATCGGTACGTCGCGCCACCCCAGGTTCGGCGAAAAGAGGATGACGCCATCGGGCCAGCGTACCAAGCCGGGCACGGCCACCCCGACGCCCAGCACGTCGCGGCTATCGACGCCACGCAACGCGCGCCGCGCTACTTGCGCCACCGTGTCGACGATCGCGGCTGGCCCGGCTTCCGGCGAGACCGGGGCGCGTTGCGTGGCGCGCATCTTGCCGCCGAGATCAACGAGTCCCGCCGTGACGTCGCGCACGTCGATGGCGATCCCCAGGGTGACGCGCGCGGCGGGGTTAAAGACGAGGCGCACGGGGCGCCGGCCCACGACCCCTGTCGCCGCGGCCGCTTCCTCACGCACGAATCCCTCGCGGATCAGGTGATCGACGATCCCGCTGACCGACGCGGGGCTCAACGTCGTCTGGCGGGCGATTGACGCGCGCGAGAGCGTGGGGTCGTGGCGGATCAGCGCGAGCACCAGGGCGCGGTTGGCCTGTTGCATGCTCTGTCCATCGACCTTGCGCGCTACGAAGGGACCGGCGGTAGCCATGTTTCTCCATTCGTTATATAAATGAATTCCCTAAAATACTCCCCATCATTGTACGTTATTTGCACTATTGACACTGCGCACGATCCGTGTTATATCTGTATTTGTTCAACCAATGATGAAACAGGAAGGGCGTGGGGAGGCGGTATGGCGATCTCGGGAGGAGAGGACGCGCCGGGACGATTCTTCGAGCCCGGCCGTCCCGTCGTCGTGGCGCGCGCCCCCGCGCGGCTCGACGTGCTGGGCGGGATCGCCGACTACTCCGGCGCGACGGTCCTGGAGTTGCCGTTGGATCGTAGCGTCCGCGTGGTCGCCCAGGCGACCGACGATGGGCTGCTCGTGGCCCGCAGCGATCGCACCGATGGGCTGCGCGCTACCGTCGTCGAGGCGCGTGTACCCAGGACCGTCGTCGATGACGGTCCGACCGCGGACGCCCCCCAACGCCTGCGCGCCGCCCTGGAGGCGAATGACGCCCACTGGGCGGCCTACGTTCTTGGCCCGCTAGCCGTGCTCCACGCGACTGGCCTACTCAGCGCTGGCGGCAGGAACGGCGTCCGCCTCTTCGTACGGAGCGACGTGCCGGCGGGGGCGGGTGTCTCGTCGTCGGCCGCGCTGGAGGTCGCGACCCTGCGCGCGCTCGCGGCGCTCTGGGACCTCAACCTGGACCCGCTGGGCCTGGCGCTGTTGGCGCAACAGGCCGAGCACCGCGTGGCGGGCGCGCCCTGCGGTATCATGGATCAGGCCGCGGCGACGCTCGGACAGGCCGGCCATCTGCTGATGCTGCGTTGTCAAGCCTCAGGCGGGCAGCCGGCTACGGTGATGGGACAGCGCCGACTTCCCGCGGGCGTGCGGGTCTTGGGGCTCGACAGCGGTGTGGCGCATCGGGTGGCTGGGAGCCAGTATGGCCGCGTGCGCACCGCCGCCTTCATGGGGCGGGCTATCATCACCGCGCACGACCCCACGGAACCGGCCGGCGGCTACCTCTGCAACCTCGCGCCCGCGCGTTTCCTGGCGCGCTACGCCCCGCTTTTGCCCGAGGAGTTGGGTGGCGCCGCGTTTCTGGCGCGGTACGGTGAGACCGGGGATGACGCGACGCGCGTCGCGCCCGACGCCGTCTATCACGTGCGCGACTGCGCGACGCATCCGGTGCTTGAGCAGGCTAACGTCGCGGCATTCCTGGACGCTCTCGACACCTACGAGCGGGACGGTGACCCGGCGGCTCTCGTGGAGGCGGGGGCGGCGATGTATCGTTCGCATGAGAGTTACGGCGCGCGCTGCGGCCTGGGTACGCCCGAAACGGACCTGATCGTGGACCTCGTCCGCGAACTAGGACCCGCGCACGGTCTCTACGGCGCCAAAATCACCGGCGGCGGCGCGGGGGGCACGGTAGCGATCCTGGGCGCGGGCCCAGGGGTGGAGGCCGCCGTGGAGGACGTACGCGCGGAGTACGCGCGGAGGAGCGGGCGTCAAGCGATGGCGCTCGCTGGGAGTTCGGATGGAGCCTGGGCGTCGCCGGTGCGGCGCGCCCTCGTCGACGAGAATGGAGGGTTGCATGACTGCTAGCTTGCCGCGCGACGCGGCCTATTTCGTGGCGCGGCTACGGGCGCTGGCGTTGGAGATGCGCGACGCGGTGGGGCGCGGCGTGCGCGCCTCGACCATCGAAGAACTCTCCGCCTCCACGGGTGAGCGCGGCGGCGATACCGTCTTCCGGCTCGACGAGCACGGTGAGGGCGCGCTGCTCGCCTACTGCGCTCAGTGGGGCGAGGAATTACCCTTCTTGCTCGTGGCCGAGGGCTTGGAGGGAGGACAGCGCGTCTTCCCCGAGGGGGCCGACGCGGCGCGCCTCACCTTTACCATGATCGTCGACCCAATCGACGGCACGCGCGGCCTGATGTACGGCAAGCGCAGCGCCTGGGCGCTCTTCGGCGTAGCCCCGCCCCCGTCCGACGGATACTACCCGACCCTGGCCGACATCTCCGTGGCGCTGCAGGCCGAACTGCCCACAGCGCGCGCCGCGCTGGCCGATGTGCTGTGGGCGGCGTGCGGCGAGGGCGTCGGCGCGGAGACGCACGACCTGCGCGCCGGGACGATCGTTCCCTTCACGCTGCGGCCAAGCCAGGCCACGACGCTGGCGGGCGGCTTCGCCGCGATCAGCAAGTTCTTCCCCGGTGGCAAGGCGGCGGCGGCGCGCCTTGAGGAGGACCTCTATCGCGAGCTGTTGGGGCCGCCGCCGACCGAGTCGCCGCAGGTCTTCGACGACGAGTACATCGCCTCGGGCGGACAGCTTTATGAGTTGATGGTGGGCCACGACCGCTTTCTGGCCGACCTGCGTCCCCTCTTGCACGACCCGTCGGAGGGCGTGCCGCGCCTGTGCTGTCACCCCTATGACCTCTGTACCTGGATCATCGCCCAGGAGGCGGGCGTGATCGTGACCGACGCGCGCGGGGAAACACTCGCGGCGCCCCTCGATACGACAAGCCCGGTGGCCTGGGTGGGCTACGCCAACGACGCGTTGCGCCGGGACATCGCGCCCGTGCTGCAACGGCTGCTGGATGAGCGATCAGCTGTCAGCTATCAGCCGTCAGCTTCCGCACGGTGAAGGCCACGGCTAAACCGGAAGGGCCGGATGCCCAAGGGAGAGAGGTCGCCAGCTGACAGCTGACGGCTGATAGCTAAGGAGCTACAATAGGATGAAAGTACGCAAGGCGGTTATCACGGCGGCTGGGCGCGGGACACGGCAATATCCCGCCTCGACCACCGTCCAGAAGGAGATGTTCCCGCTCGTCGACGTCGATGGGCTGACCAAGCCGACGCTGCAGATCATCGTCGAGGAGGCGTTGGACGCCGGCATCGATGAGGTCTGCATCGTGACGGCTCCAGGCGATGAGGAGATGTATCGCCAGCACTTTCGCGGCCTGTCCGAGGACTTGCTCCCCGCCTATAAAGGTAAGGAGTGGGCGCTCCAGGAGTCGGAGCGGCTCGCGCGCATCGAGCGGGCGCTGTCCTACGTCACGCAGTCGTCCCCCGAGGGCTACGGTCACGCCGTCTACGCCGCCAAAGATTGGGTCGGCGGCGAACCGTTCCTGCTGCTGCTCGGCGATCATGTGTACGTCTCGTCCGACCCGACCGGCCGCCGCTGCGCACGGCAGGTCGTGGACGTTTTCGAGCGCACCGGACAGACGGTCTCGGCGGTCAAGCGCACACCGGAACGCTTGCTGCATCTCTTCGGCACGGTCCGAGGCGCGCCGGTCGACATCCCGGATGGCGCCCATGATGGCGGTCAGGGCAAAGGTGATGTGTATCGGGTCACGGCGATGGTCGAGAAGCCGAGCCCGGAGCGGGCGGCGCGCGAGTTGCGCACGCCTGGTCTGCGGCCCGACGAGTATCTGTGCTTCTTCGGCATGCACGTTTTCACCCCGGCGCTGTTCGACTGCCTGGGCGAGAACATAGCGCACGATGTGCGGGAGAAGGGCGAGTTCCAGCTCACCTCGGCGCAGGCTATGCTGGCCGCGCGCGAACCCTACCTGGCCTTCGAGACGCTGGGTGAGCGCTACGACATGGGTGTCCCCTTCGGGCTCGCCGAGACGCAGCTGGCCCTGGCCCTGAATTCGTCGATGCGCGAAGAGATGATCGCCTCGCTCATCCGCATTCTGGCCGATCAGGGTAAGGGCGCGCCGCGGTTGGCGGCCGCCGTGGGGGTAACGGCATGAAGATACTTGTGACGGGCGGCGCCGGCTTCATCGGCGCCCATCTGGTGGCCGCCGCGCTGGCGGCGGGCGACGAGGTCGTGGCGCTCGACAACATGCGTCGTGGCATCCGCGCCAAACTGTCCGGCGAAGTGCGCCTCGTCGAGGGCGACATCCGCGACCGCGACACGGTCGCCCTCGCCATGCGCGGCGCCCAGCGCGTCTACCACCTTGCCGCGCAGAGCAATGTGCTCGGCTCCGTGACCGATACGGACTACTCGTTCACGAGCAACGTCGTCGGGACGTACAACGTACTTGTCGCGGCGCGCGACGCCGGCGTCGAACGCGTCATCTTTACCTCCTCGCGCGAGGTCTACGGTGAGGTCGAGCATCTGCCGGTGGCCGAAGATCGTCCCATGGACCCCAAGAACGCCTACGGCGCGAGCAAAGTGGCGGGGGAAGTCTACTGCCGCACCTTCCAGAACACGTACGGACTCGACGTGAGCGTGTTGCGCCTGGCCAATGTCTATGGTTCGGGCGACCGCGACCGCGTGATCCCGATCTGGCTCGACCGTGCGCGTCGCGGTGAGGACCTGGAGATTTACGGCGGCGCGCAGGTGCTTGACCTCGTCACGGTCGCGCTCGTCGTGGCGGCGCTGCGTCGCGCGGCCGAGGTAAGCCTGGGCGGACGGGTGGTCAACGTCGGGAGCGGGGTTGGCACGCCGCTGCGCGACCTTGCCGACCGGATCGCGCGTCTGCCGTCGCGTGAGGTCGGCCTGCGCGTGGCGCCGGCGCGCTCCATCGAGGTGACGCGCTTCGTCGCCGACGTGGCGCGGATGCGCGACCTGCTCGACCTCGCGCCGCCCGCCGATCCGCTGGAGGGCCTCGCGGCCCTGTGGGCGGAGGAGAACCATCAATAATGGAACGGCCGGTCGCCGGACGTGTAATGTTAGAAAGAAAGGATGATGGAGCATGACCACTCAGAGCGATCCCTACCAGCCCACGCGCGAGGACCACTTTACGTTCGGCTTATGGACGGTTGGCAACCGCGGGCGCGACCCCTTCGGCGTCGAGGTGCGCCCGGCCCTCGATCCCCCCTACATCGTAGAGAAGCTGTCCGAACTGGGCGCCTGGGGCGTCAACTTCCACGACAACGACCTTATCCCCTTCGACGCCACGCCACAGGAGCGCGACCGCATCGTAGCGGCCTTCAAGAAGGCCCTCGCGGATACCGGCATGGTCGTCCCGATGGTCACGACCAACCTGTTCGGTCACCCTGTCTTCCGCGACGGCGCCTTCACCAGCCACGACCCCCGCGTGCGCGCCTTCGCCCTCCAGAAGGTCATGCGCAACATGGAGCTTGGGGCCGAGCTTGGCGCGAAAATCTACGTGTTCTGGGGTGGGCGTGAGGGCGCCGAGTCCAATGCGGGCAAAGATCCTCGCGAGGCGCTCAAGCATTTCCGCGAGGCGCTCAACTTCCTCTATGAGTACAATCTGGACCAGGGCTACGGCTACACCTTCGCGCTCGAGCCCAAGCCCAACGAGCCCAGGGGCGATATCTACCTGCCCACGGTGGGGCACGCTCTGGCCTTCATCTACACGCTCGACCACCCTGAAGGCTACGGCGTGAACCCCGAAGTGGCGCACGAGCGCATGGCCGGGTTGGACTTCTCGCACGGCGTGGCGCAGGCCCTCGACGCGGGCAAGCTCGTGCACATCGACCTGAATGACCAGCTGCCCGGCCGCTTCGACCAGGACCTACGCTTTGGGCAGGCCGACCCGCGCGGGGCCTTCTTCCTGGTCAAGCTGCTTGAAGACGCGGGCTATACGGGGCCGAAGCACTACGACGCGCACGCGTTGCGCACCGAGGACGAGCAGGGCGTGTGGGACTTCGCGGCCGGCTGCATGCGCACCTACAAGATTCTGCAGGAAACGGTGCGCCGCTTCAACGCCGACCCCGCGATCGGGGCCGAACTCACCCGGCTCAGGAGCCTGGGCGCCGAGGGCCCCACGCCGCCAACAACCTATAGCCGTGAAGCGGCCAACGCGCTCAAGAACGAAACCTTCGACGTGGACGCCATCGCTGCCGTGGGCCTGGGCTATGAGCGCCTGGACCAACTCACTACGGAGGTGCTGCTGGGCGCGCGATAGACATACCTTGTTGATGGCTACTCGCCTCATCCAAACCGCTGTGATTAGGCGAGTAGCGGCTACAGCTATATGTCGAATATGTCGGCCACAGGATGGGAGAAGCCGGGGATAACATCTTCCCCATCAAGCTGATCCGCGGCGTTCGCGCGCAGCGTTTTGGACGGACGCGCGATGTCTCCGGGGCGCCATACATCGACGGTGCGCGCATCCGGCCAGACGATCCACACTAGACGCGTGCCACCGCCTAGATAGCGCGCCGCTTTGACGGCCATGTCCGTGGCAGTCTGCTCCGGTGAGGCGACCTCAACCGCGAACTCGGGCGCGAAGGGGATCGGCCTTTTCTTATCCACGATGTGCGCGAACAGGGCGGCGCTGTAGTATCCGACATCGGGCAGTAAGCCGGTTTCAGCGCCTGGAAATTTGTACACCCCGTCAGCCGGCGTGACCCGGCCCAGTCGCCGCGGGCGGACATAGGCGAAGAGCACGCCAAAGATGATTCCCGCGATGTTTGTCGCCTCTTCGCCGCTCCCGGCCATACGGACCAATACCCCTTCGACCACTTCATAGCGCCAGCCGTCGTCCGGCCGGGTCAGCAGGTTATCCACTGTTGTGCATCCCGTGTCCGGGACAATCTCCGCCCATGGCGCTAGTGTAGCCGATGGGAGTGTGCGCGCTTCGGCCATCTCCGTCATGCCTCCCCTGATCGTATCCGCTCATGCCGCCGCCGATAATCATGATTTGACCCACATCGTCGGTCCGCCCCTACTCCCTCACACCCGCCTTTGCCTCATTATCCATCATTAGACGAGAGCCTGTATAGGCCTGGGTCGGGTCGTAGTGGGCGCGTGTGATACGAGCATACATGATCATTCTCCTTTCATGTCCTATTCTGATCATGTCCTATTCTGACATCAGCGTGCCTGGTTAACCACGAAAAACACGCAACGTTACCCCACAAAGTTGGGGGAATGTGTGCTATCATGGCTGCGACGCGCGTTCATAGCCCGCACAGCAGGGGATGTACAGCAGTGTCGTGGCTCCAGTGGAGCGGGACGGTGCGACGATGGGCGTGAGGACGGACATAGGCGAGTCTTTCGGCGCGTTGCTACGGCGCTACCGGCTGGCGGCGGGGCTGACGCAGGAGGCGCTGGCCGAGCGCGCCAGCCTCAGCGTGCGCAACGTGCAGAATCTGGAGCGCGGCGCCAACCGACCCCTGCGCGATACCGTGCGGCGGCTGGCCGACGCCATGGACTTGCCGACGGAGGAGCACGCGCGCTTTCTGTCCACGCCACCCCCACGCCGTCGTCCGCGGGGGCTGGAGGGTGTGGACACGCTGGTGGCGCGCCCCGGCGCGCTGCCCCTCCCACCAACCGCGCTGGTCGGGCGCGAGCGCGAGGCTGCGGAGGTCGATGCCCTGCTGCGGCGCGACGACCTACGCGCGCTCACGCTGGTGGGGCCGGGCGGCGTCGGCAAGACGCGTCTGGCCCTGCACGCCGCCCACGCCGCCCGGGAACGCTTCGCCGATGGCGCTATCTTCGTCGACCTCACCCCGCTGCGCGACCCCGCCCTGGCGCTGCCGGCGGTCGCGCAGGCGTTGGGCCTGACCGCCCAGGGCAGCCGGCCCGCAGCCGAGGTCCTGGCCGCCCACCTGCGCGAGCGGCAGCTCCTGCTGGTGCTGGACAACTGCGAGCACCTGCTCGACGTGGCGCCGGAGGTGGCGGCGCTACGGGCCGCTTGTCCCGGCCTGCGCGTGTTGGCGACCAGCCGGGTGGCGCTGCGCGTGCGCGGCGAGCAGGTCTACCCCGTGCCACCCCTCGCTATCCCCGCGCCCAGTCGGCTCCCACCGCTCGCCGCGCTAGAACTGGAACAGATCGCCGCCGTGGTCCTCTTCGTGCAGCGGGCCCGCGCCGCGGACCCTGCCTTCACCCTGAATTCCACCAACGCCTCCGCCGTGGCCGCGATCTGCGCGCGGCTGGACGGGCTGCCGCTGGCGATCGAGTTGGCGGCGGCGCGCGTGGCGGCGCTGCCGCCGGCGGCGCTGGCGGCGCGGTTGGACCGGCCCTTGGGACTACTGGTGGGCGGCCCACGCGACGCGCCTGCGCGCCAGTGGACGCTGCGCGACACGATTGCCTGGAGTTATGACCTGCTGCCCACGGCGGAGCAGGCGCTGTTCCGGCGGCTCGCCCCTTTCGCGGGCGGCTGTACCGTCGAGGCCGCGGCTGCCGTGGGCATGCCGCACGATCCGACGGTGGGGGCGGACGTGGACGACGTGGCCGAGGGGCTGGCGGCGCTGGTGGACGCTCACCTGCTGCGGGTGGCCGTAGGGGACACGGGGGAGCCACGCTACCGCCTGCTTGCGACCGTCCGCGAATATGCGCTGGAACAGATCGAGGCATCCGGTGAGAGCGCGTTGATTCGTGAGCGCCACGCCGCGTACTACCTGACGCTGGCGGAGGCGGCCGTGGCACGCTTCCACGACGCCGGGCTGCCGCGTGCGCTCGACGCGCTCGATGGGGAGCTGGACAACCTGCGCGCCGCGCTGGCCTGGTGCGTGGAGCGCGGGCAGGCCGGCGACGGTCTGGCCGCCGAGCATGGCATGGCGCTGACCGCGGACCTATATCCGTTCTGGCTGATCCGCCCGCACCTGCGTGAGGGCGCGGCCTGGCTGGATCGGCTGCTGCCGACGCCAGGCGCGGCGGCGCCGACGCCGGGACGCGCGCTCGCCCTAGCTATGAGCGCCGTAGCCGCGATGGCGATGCGCGACGCAGCCACAGTGCGGGCGCGGAGTGCGGAGTGCCTCGCTCTGGCGCCCGTGCTGGACGACCCCCTGGCCCGTGGGCGCGCCAGTCTGATGGCCGCGTACCTCAGCATGTTTCCCTTGGAGGGGATGCCTGATCCGCGGGCGGCGCGGACGATACTGCACGAGGCGCTGGCCCTCTTCGGGACAGTCGCGCCGCCCTGGCGCTGGGAGGCTCTCAGTTGCCTATGGTTTCTGGGCATGACGTCCGCGCAACGGGGTAACTTCGCGGACGCGGTGGAGGAATTGTCCGCCTCTCTCGTACAGTCAGAGCGGCAAGGCAACATCTGGGTGTGCAGCATGGTACTCGGTACTCTGGGCTGCCTGACGTGGGCGCGCGGCGACGCGGACGGGGCGCGGGGCTACATCGAGCGCCTGGCCGCGACGTCCGCCGCCCTCAGCGACACGCAGTCCGGCGCGTTCGTGTCCTACCTGCTGGGGCAACTGGCCGAGGAGGACGGCGACGCGGCGGGGGCGTGCGCCGCCTACGCCCGCGCGCTCGCCCTGGTGGGCGAGGTGGGAGACTTCGCCCTTACAGAGCGATCCGCCCCGGCCATCGCCATCATGTACGTGTCCGCGCGGCAGGAGGTATCTCCCCGCGCCCTGCGCTATGCCGCGGTGACCTTCGGATTACCCCAGGCGGGAGGACAACCCCTCACTCTGCAACAGGCGATCGCGGCGGCGAGCAGCGCGTTGGACGCGGAGGGGCGCGCCGCGCCGGCGTCATAACGACCACCGGGGCTAACGACCACCGGGGCTGTGGATGGTCTCGTATACTTAGAACGTATGGACGAACGACTAATCACCCCCGGCGAGTTGGACGAAGACGCGGCGGAACTCTCGCTGCGCCCCAAGCGCCTGAGCGAATACATCGGGCAGGACAAGGTCAAGGAGAACCTGCGCATCCTTATCGACGCGGCCAAAGGGCGCGGCGAGGGGCTCGACCATATCCTGCTCTACGGGCCGCCTGGCCTGGGTAAGACCTCGCTGGCCAACGTCGTCGCCGCCGAGATGGGCGTCAACATCCGCACCACCTCCGGCCCCGCGTTCGAGAAGGCCGGCGACCTCGTGGCCATCCTGACCAACGAGCAGGCCGGCGATGTCCTCTTTATCGACGAGATCCACCGCCTCAATCGCGTGATCGAGGAAACGCTCTACCCGGCGATGGAAGACTTCATGGTCGACTTCATCATCGGCAAAGGTCCCTCGGCGCGCACGCTGCGTATGGGCCTGCAACATTTCACCGTGATCGGCGCCACCACGCGCCTGGGCCTGATCTCGGCGCCGCTGCGCGACCGCTTCGGCGTACACTACAACCTCGAGTTCTACGACCAGACGGCGTTGATAGAGATCGTCACGCGCTCGGCCAGTATCCTGCGCGTGCCCATCGACGCCGAGGGCGCCTCCGAGATCGCGCGGCGCAGCCGCGGCACGCCCCGCGTGGCCAATCGCCTGCTCAAGCGCGTGCGCGATTATGCGCAGGTACGTGCGGGGGGGCATATCACTCTCCCGGTCGCCCGCGCGGCGCTGGAGATGCTGCAGGTCGACGACCTGGGGCTAGACGCCACCGACTACAAGCTGTTGCACACCATCATCGAAAAGTTCGGCGGCGGCCCGGTCGGCGTCGGCACCATCGCCGCCGCGACGAGCGAGGAGCGCGACACCGTCGAGGACGTCTACGAGCCCTACCTGCTACAGCTCGGCTTCCTCACGCGCACACCGCGCGGGCGCGTCGCCACCCCGCTGGCCTACCGGCACCTCGGCCTGGACGAGCCAGGCGCGCCCGGTCAGGCGCGCCTGTTTTAGTTATACTGTCTCTATAAGTGTCGCTTGCCAAAATAGAGGTGTTGCATGAATCGAGATACTAGCGCGATCTCTCCCGCGCCGCCTAGTGAGGAAATGATTGCTTCCAGAACGGCAGTGGGCGACACTCAAAGCGCACGAGTCGAGGCGCGTGGAGAGCATGATCTACTCGCTGCCATCGCTGGATTATTCGTGAACGATTCTTTTGCCGAGGAAGTCGACGCGTACATTCAAGCGGAGCGACAACGCGAACGGGATGAAGCAGCCAAGGAGGCGCGAGAGTAGTGTCCTACGTGCTCGATACCGACATCACCTCGGCGTTGCAGCACAAGCACCCGACTGTCGTCGCGCATGTGGCGGAGACCCCGCAGGCGGAGTTGTTCTTCACGATCGTTTCGTTTGAGGAACAATGCGCGGGGCGACTGGGCGTACTCAATCGGCAATTGGCTGCGGCCAAGCTCATCGAGGCGTACGAGCGCTTACGCGAGACCCTCGCCTTCTACGCGATCGTCAACATCCTCAATTACGACGACGATGCGGCGCTCATCGACGCACGGCTTCGTGGCTCATCGAAACGGCTTGGAACGAAGGACAGGCGCATTGCGGCTATAACGCTGGCGCATGAGCACACGCTGGTCACACGTAATACGGTGGATTTCCAGGATATTCCGGGGCTATCTATAGAGGATTGGACCATCCTGTAGCGGCGTATAAAAAGCTGCCGACAACCTGCTATAATGCGTTCACAACATACGTATATAGGCGGGACGAGTACGCCGAAGGCGCGGCGAACAGAGAGGGAAGGCCGCCGGCTGAGAGCCTTCCCACCGCACGCCCGGCGGAAACCCACCCGCGCGACGACCCCGAACGTGCGTCACTCCATGGCGTGCGGTAAGAGATCGCGGCCGCCGCCGTTACCCGGCACGCAACGAGGGAGGTTATGGGTGAACCATAACTTCTAAAGTCGGGTGGTACCACGAACGCGGCCCTTCGTCCCGTCGGATGGAGGGCCGCGTTCACGAGTGACGAGTGGCGAGAACTACGAAACTCGCCACTCGCCACTCGCCACTCGCCACTCGTCAGGGAGGTACCACTATGCGCCGCTCACAATCTTTCGGCGAGACGCTCCGTCAGGCCCCGGCCGACGCCGAGGCCGCCGGCCACCAACTGCTGATCCGCAGCGGCTACGTCCAGCCGCTCGCCGCCGGCATTTACTCATACCTGCCGCTGGGGCAGCGCGTCAAACGGCGCGTCGAGCGCATCCTGCGTGAGGAGATGGACGCGGTCGGCGGCCAGGAAGTCTCGCTGCCCGTCGTGCACCCGGCCGAACTGTGGCAGGAGTCCGGCCGCTGGTACAGCGTCGGACCGGAGTTGGTGCGCTTTAAAGACCGCGCCGGCCGCGACATGGTGTTGGCGATGACCCACGAGGAGGCGTTCACCGACCTGCTGCGCCGCAACGTCAAGTCCTATCGCCAGCTCCCGCTGATGCTCTACCAGATCCAGACCAAGATCCGCGACGAGCCGCGCGCCCGCGGCGGCCTGATTCGCGTGCGCGAGTTCACCATGAAAGACGCCTACTCCGCGCACGTCTCGGCCGAGGACCTCGACCGCTACTACCCGCTCGTCTACGACGCCTACCTGCGCGCCTTCCGGCGTTGCGGGCTCGACGCCGTCGCCGTCGAGGCCGATCCCGGCATGATGGGCGGGACCACCACCCATGAATATATGTACCTCACAGACATCGGCGAGGATACACTCGCGCTCTGCGCCGCCTGCGGCTACGCGGCCAACCGCGAGGTCGCGGACTTCCACCAGGATACGCCGGCCGCCGAGGAGTCGCGGCCGCTTGAGGAGGTGGCGACGCCGGGGACGGCGACGATCGCCGCCCTGGCCGGCCTGCTCGGCGTCCCCGCGTCGCGTACCGCCAAAGCCGCCTTCTTCATCGCCGACCCGCGCGATGAGCCCAGTGATCGTACGGGTGAGCGCGAGGATGGGCGTTTGATCTTCGCCGTGGTGCGCGGCGACATGGAGGTGAACGAGACCAAGCTGGCGCGCGCCGTCGGCGCCTCCACATTGCGTCCGGCCCGCGCCGACGAGCTGGAGGGCACGGGCATCGTGCCGGGCTACGCCTCGCCCATCGGGATAACGGGCGCGACCGTCGTGGTCGACGACCTCGTCGCGCGCTCGCCCAACCTCGTCGCGGGGGCCAACCGGCCGGGCTACCACCTGCGCAACACCAACGTGCCGCGCGACTACCGACCGGATATCGTGACCGCCGTCGCCGCGGTCTATGAGGGCGCGCCGTGCCCGCGTTGTGGCGCGCCGCTGCGCCTCGCGCGCGGCGTCGAAGTCGGCCACACCTTCAAGTTGGGCACGACATACAGCGCGGCGCTCGGCGCGCGCTATCTGGATGCGGAGGGACAGCTGCGCGACATCGTGATGGCCTCATACGGCATCGGCGTGGGTCGGCTGATCGCCTGCGTCGCCGAGGCTTGCCGCGACGAGCGCGGGCTGATGTGGCCGGCGGCGGTCGCCCCATACGACGTCTACCTCGTGGGGCTCGATCTGACCGACGACACGGTCCGCGCGGCGGCCGGCGACCTCTACACGGCGCTGCAAGCGCGGGGGATTGACGTGCTCTACGACGACCGCGACGAGCGCGCTGGCGTCAAGTTCAACGACGCTGACCTGCTGGGGATCCCCTTGCGCGTCACGGTCAGCCGCCGCACCTTGCGCGACGATGCCGTCGAGCTCAAAGAGCGCGCCGGAGGCGAGCCACGTCAGGTCCCGCTGGCCGACACCCTTACGCATGTTCAGGAAAGTCTCGCCCAATCCAAGGGGTTTGCTATGACGCCCATGCCGTAAAGATAATATGTCGAGGGCGGATATGCGTTCGTTCGGCGAAAACAGGCTCCATTTGCCCCCGTTTTACCCTTGTTAAAGCGTAACGTAAGCGTTACGCTTGTAGTGGATCGGAGGGACATAGGATGACGATGTTAGACACGAGCTATCACAAACGCCGCCTTAACGAACGCATGCGAGATCCTGAGTTTCGGCGTGAGTATGAGGTTACCCAGAAGCAGATAGCCCAAGTTGACGCCATTGTGCGGGAACTCGATTTCTACGATGAAGGCAGGCTAACATGGGGGAAGGATGCTGACGGTGTGATCGTCACTGTTGACGACGAAGACATGCCGTGTGCGGGCATCGACGGCGACAACCGTGGGATATTTGCCCGCGCCAATCGTGCATAGATGCTGACCTGTGCGTGCGTCAAGTACCCGCACCGTCTGGCTGTCGTGGTCGAGGATGAAGGCGCGCTCCGTTCCCTCATCCACGGCGATAGCGCTGATGCTCTGCCCCATCGCCACGGTGCGCAGTACGATCCCACGGCGTGTGTCGATCAGGCTCACGAGGCCGCCTTGAGCGCTGCTTTGGCCGACGAAGGCGCGACCCGTCCGCTGGTCAATCCCGAGCGCGACCGGATTCATGACCCCAATAGTTCGTACGATGCGTCCGGTCGTCGCATCAAGCATCGTGAGGTGGCCGAGGCCCGACCCACTTTCGTCCTCGAAGCGGGGCGGGAGGCTGAGAACGAAAACATGTGTTGTCCGCGCGTCCACGGCCACGGCCGCAAGCGTTCCTGGGGAGGGTCCAAGCGTGATCGTTCGCTGAACGCGTCCCCGCCTCACGTCGATGAGACTCACCGTGTCGCTTACGAAGTTCGCGACGAAGGCGCGCCCCAAGGGCGCGTCGATGGCGATAGCCGTCGGGTACAGGCCGACACGCATGGTCTGCAGGAGCGCCCCACTGCGGGCGTCGATGATGCTCACGGTCCCGGCGGCGCCGGAAGCTCCGCGGTTGACGACGAGGACGCGTCCCGCCTGCTGATCCACCGCCGCCGCGGCCGGCGAGATGCCGACCGATACCGTGCGTAGGACGCGTCCCGCCCCTACGTCGATGACACTCACGCTGCCGGGGCCGGTCTGGATGCCGTTACTGTCGAAGGCGCCGCCATCCACGACGAAGGCGCGCGCCGTCATCTCGTCTACGGCGACCGCGTTAGGGTCTATCCCAATGGAAACTGTCCGCAGGACGACACCGCGGCGTGTATCCAGGATACTCACGGTTCCTGGGCCGACGGGGTTGCCGATGTGGTCCAATGCCCCTCGCGCGATGATGAAGGCGCGCGCCGTCATCTCGTCTACGGCGATCGCGGACGGATGCTGACCGACCATTATGGCGCGGGCGCTGACTACCGGCGCCCTCGGCACGCGCACCACCCCAACCCCACCTGCTACCTGCACGCCGACCAACAGGGACGCCACCATGATACGTTGTATCCGCCCCTGGCTCACATCCATATCGCGTCCTCTCTTTCTTACCCATGCCGTCCACACTTGAATCGAGGTTAGAGGGCCGTAGCGATCCATAAGCGAACTCGCGCAGAGATTATTGTGTCAAAGCCGGCTTCCCCAAGTGCTGCACGAGGTCTAGCAGGACGACGCCACGATCCTGACGCCGACCCCCGACCCGCTCCATGGCTATACACGCGGCAGGGCGTCGGCGACGACAATAGGCGTGGTCGAGCGATGCACGCTCGATACACTTTGATTGAGCGCGATAGGCTGACCTGGGGGAGACGCGAGGACGCGCGTCAGGCTCTCGGCAGCCTCCTTGTTGTGGCGTTTCCGCTGTGTATGGCGCCTTGCATGGCGTACGCGCCCGCTGACGTCAATAAGAGCGGGAACGATGGAAAGCGAGCTTGCGCACACGACGAACACAGCCGGTAACCGACTGTACGTACGTCGACGCGCTGCCAGCACGAGAAGGCTACCAGAGGTGATGGCGACGGCGCGTCCCAGCGTCGCGCGTGTCACGCGCTCGCTGGTTGAGCCTGTGCATCCACAGGGCACGTCCGCTCGACGTCGCGTGACATCGAACGAGCCATAGGCGAAAACGCTTCCCAGCATCGCGCTCACGAGGGGGCAGAAGGGATACAGGCGTCCTAGCAGTTTGTCGGAGAGAAGTGGGCGCTCCGTCCCGTGTGTGGTGGTACAGTAGGAAGCATGAGTAGAACATTCAAAACCGTAGACTACGAGGCGGCGCTGGACCTGACCGTGCGCCTGGGTGA
>JAABUZ0100004434.1_pt1 | contig 19395 bp, 25 predicted proteins | sample 5562091 | NCBI WGS metagenome assembly JAABUZ01 (sample SAMN12813069, study PRJNA571459) | rock metagenome | isolation source: Antarctica rocks | place: Antarctica: Victoria Land, Linnaeus Terrace sud | collected 2015-12-21 | reverse complement strand
TCCCGCGTTCTGGCAACCCCGACCATACCCAACCCGCCGCCGGCCAGGCTCACCCGCCCTGACCCAACGATTCCCGCGGCGCTACCTCTGCCGACACCGGCCGGTCAGCCTGGCCTGATGGCGCCCACGCCTTCACCGAGGCCGAGCAGACCGAGGCGGACTGGATCTCCAAAACCGGAGGGGTAAAGCCCGGCACCCCCAAAGCCCTTACCGCCGCGGAAATCCGCAGCGCATTCGTCCCGCACGACCAAGGCCTGGACCCCGACACCATCGCCGGCCGGCTCGGCCTCGACACCGACAAGATCGCCCGCATCCTCAACCGCACCCCGACGTAACCGGCGATGGGTGCGGCCACTTGCAGGCGACCGCACCCACCCCAAGGGCCTCCCCGCAAGGGGATCGGTGAGCGGTCAGGCCAGGCTCTCGGGTGTGATGAGACAAAACGGCTGACCGATCGGGTCGGCGTAGACGCGGTATCCGACCGGCTTGTCCGATCCCTCGAGGAGGCTTGCGCCCAGTTTGAGTACTAGCGCCTGGGCCGTGTCCAGATCACCGACCAGCACGTCCATATGCATCCGTTGAGACGCCGCTGGGTCCTTCCACCGCGGCGGCACGAAATCGGGTGCGGCTTGAAACGCAACAGTTGGCTGGCCGGCACCGCCGATTGTCACCCAGTCCGCCGAATCTTCTAGCCGCTCCATGCCGAGCAACTGCTCGTAGAACAAGGCCAAAGCTCGCGGATTTGGGCAGTCGATGATGAGGCTCTGCCACTGTCCGATCACGCCGCCCATCCTGGCCGCATCGGATGGGTCTCGTAGGAAGCGACGATTGGAATGACGTGTCCGGTAGTCGATCCTCAACCGAGTGGCGGGATCTTTTGGTTCCACGAGCCAGCGCACCGCGCGCCGACCAGGGGCACGGTAGGTAGCGAAAAGCTCGCTGCCTGGTCTTCCTCCGGATGTGGCTGAGGTCATTCACGAGCTGGGGAGGACACCCGAGTGGACGTGATGATGGCCACGAGCGCCGGCCATCCTGGCCGATCCAACGAGGACTTCGTCGGCGCGGCGTTGCGCGCGGCGGTGCTGCTCGACGGCGCCGGCATCCCTGGGACCGAGTCGATCTGCCATCACGGTGTCGCCTGGTACACCCATCGCCTCGGCGGCGCCTTGCTGGGCAGGCTGTCGGCGGACGACGACCGTGCGCTGTCGAGCGTCCTCGCCGACGCGATCGACCAACTCGCCGCCGAGCATCGGCGCACCTGCGACATCGCCGACCCGAGCAGCCCGCAAGCCACCGTCGCCCTCATGCGCGTCGATGGCGAACGCGCCGAGTACCTCGTACTCGCCGACTCCTACGTCCTTTTCGCCGGCCCAGGGGACAACTCGGTGGTGGTCACCGACGGGCGCGAGGTCGCCGTCCGGAGTTCTTGCCTCGCGCTACTCGACGGGCTGGAAGCAGGAACCCCGGCCTACGACGCCGCGCGCGAGACTGCCATCGGGGCCCTGCGGGCACGGCGCAACCAGCCCGGCGGCTACTGGATAGCCAAGGACGACCCGCGCGCCGCCGAGGAGGCCGTGACCGGCGCCGTCCCCCTCGCGGACCTCACCCGCCTCGCGCTGCTCAGCAACGGTGCGGCCCGCGTCATCGAGCCCTACCGACTGGCGACATGGTCAACCCTGCTGAACCTGTGCCAGGACAACGGCCCGGCGGAGGTCCTCCGGCTGCTACGCGAACACGAGGCGAGTCTCGGCTTCGACGCCGGCACCTCGAAGGTGGACCCCGACGACGCGACCGTCGCCTACTGCATCCCGCTACAGCCGCCCGACATGCCCTGAACCCTCCTCAACGGGGGATGCACCCCACGTCCGCTCAAGGATTGGCGTACGGAACGGCGGATTGGCTCGCCGTTGCCGGACTCTCTCCGTGCGGTCAAGGGGTTACCCGTCCAGGAAGCTGACGAGCTGTCGGATGAACGCGTCGGGCTCGGTCGCGTGCACGAGATGACCAGCGTCGATGGTGACCATCCGGCCGTCAGGGAGGATGCGGACCAGGTCGGCGATCTGTTCCTGCGGGATGGGGCTGCGTGGGCCGCCGGCCAATACCAGGGTGGGGGCTGCGATCGACGCGGCCACGCCGGCCCAGCCAGGGGTCGAAGTTGTCGATCTCTGGGCGCACCTGCTCGACGACAAGCCAGTCGAACGGCAGGATGCCTGCGGGCCTGGGCGGAGGGTCGGCTGGACGGGGCTTGAGCAGCCCGACTTCTTCGAGCACGAGCCGGCGCACGAGTTCGGGCCGGACGGCAGCGACCTGGCAGGCCACCAGCCCGCCCAAGGAGTGGCCGACCAGATCGACAGACGGCGTGCCGAACGCGCCGTTCAGCAGGCTGGTCAGGTCGTCCGCCATCAGTTGGATCGAGTAGGTCCCTGGCCAGTCGCTGGGACCGTGACCTCGTAAGTTGACCGCGTACACGGTCCGTGACGAGCACAGCGCCGACGCAACGACGGCCCAGTCCTCGGCCGTCTCCCCTGTGGCGGGCAGCAGCACCACCGGCGAGCAGCCAGACGAATCTGGGGCGGCCCATGACCGCACCGCGAGGCTGACCGCCCCGACATCGATGCATAGGTCTGCTGGCATCCCCTCAGGCTCGCCGCTCCAGGTCCCGAACCGCAACGTGCTTAGCCATCGGCGTAACGCCAGTCTCCGGCGCCCGCGAAACCATCCTCAACCGGCGTTGGTTGGGACCCGACGAAGCTGCGCGGCGGCGCTGGGCGCTCGAGAGCGGTACCTACTACTCCTCCGCGATGACACTTGACGCCCGCGACGGCGCCACATGCCGTCCCGGCGGGCCTGATCGACGTCGGTCTCGGGGAAGCCGTTCGCGTCCATACCAACAAGCCAGACGAGCCCTCTCCGACGGACACCCTCGACGAGCCCAAGGTCATCCCGGACGAGTGCGACGGCGAACACTCGATCGGCGCCGGCCTCGCTCTGCGCCCATCTAATGACCTCCAGCGTTTGCTTCCGTGACGTCGTAGGTCCACGTGGTGTGACCGGGGCCCTTGACGGCGAAGAAGTACACACGAAACCGCGGCTGGTCGTCCTCCCAGCCACTGTCCCGCTCGTCGACTTCTTCGACCTTCATTCGACGGACGGTAGCGCCGGATCTGGGAGCGCATAGGCGTCGACCCGGGCGACCGCACGCAGATCGCCTACTGAATCAGGTGACCGCTTTGGTCCAGTGGGCGCCTGCGTCGCGGGTGAGGTAGAGCGCGCCTGGCTGCCCCGTCGAATCGCTGGTCGCGACGCCGTCGTGATCGTCGGTGAAACCGACGTATCCGAGGCCCGCCGCGGTCAGGGACGTCGTTGCTGCACCGCCGGAAAGCGGCAGCCGGACGACTCCCGTCGCGCAAGTACCGAAGACGGCGGTGCTGGTGCGCGTCAGCGACCCGATCGCGCATGCTGCGGTGCCCAGCCGCGACCAGGTCCCGCCGTTGTCCGTAATGCGGTAGAGCACGCTGTTGCTGCCGTTCGAGACCCCGTCCCGGTTGGGGATGCAGGCCAGGACCAGTTGGTTCGGCGCGGCCAGCGGTGTCAGCGCGCCCGCGCCCGCGCCGACACCGGTCCTGATACCGATGCATGGGATCGTGCGGCGCGCGCCGGTGCCGCTGATCGTCGCGACTCCAAGTTGGGGTCCACCGGGCCAGCGCCGTGCAACCCCAGGATGTACGCGTACGGGCCCTGGACCGACAGGTCGGCCCCGCGGTTCCCGGCTGTACCGACCTGGTGGAAGTCGGTACTGCCGACCAGCGACTCGAAGATCGCGGGGCCGGGGCTGGCGGCGTTCAACAACCACACCCTGCCCGAGGCGATCTCCACCTGGACGGCGCCCATGCTGTCACCGCTGTCCCGGTCCGGCACCGACACCTGCCGCCAACTCTGGCCGCCGTTCATGGTGACGTCGAGCGCCAGCCGGCTGAAGGCGTAGCCATGCGCAGCGTCGGCGAAGCGGACGCCGGTAGGAGAACCCGCCGGAATGGCGGCCAGCGCCGACCAGTGCGCGCCGCCGTCGGTCGTCGTCTCGACTCGGGTTTGGCCCGCCGTCCTACCGATCAGCCAGCCGCGGCTCGCCGACACGAACGTCGCGCTCGACACCGCCACACCGAGCGGCGGAGCCGCACTGCGCGACAGGGTCACGCGCGGAGATGGGGTCGCGCTCGTGGCGGTGGTGGTCACGGTGACGATAGGGGCTGAGCTGCTCGACCGCTTCGCAGCCGAACGGCCCGAGGCGCCGCATCCCGCCATCGTCACCAGGAGGACCGCAGCCGCGGTCACTGCAGCCGCTCCACGCATGCACACACCTTCCCCTCACGCGGGCTCCGTGACGCCCCGGCACGACACGCACTCGCTGATTCGCTCGTCCGTCGCGAACCTTCAGCAGGTACGAGCACCGATCGGGACCCGTACGTCCGCAACTCATTCTCGTCCAAGCTCGGCTTGCGCGCGTGCACCCAGTGGGGAGGTCGGCACTGCCCAGGATTGGGTACGCGATCGGCACTTCGTCCGACTCATGGACACTTGGCGCAGCCGTGTCCCACAAGCCAACGATCAGCGGCGCATCGGTCCGCTCATCTGCGGCCCAGCGGATCTTGTGTCACAAGGGATGGCCCTGCGGGACGGCTGGGGCGGACCCAAGACGTCGCCGTAGATCAAGTTCGGGAACGGTTTGGCTGCTCAGCGAGGACAGTGCGCAGAAGTTGGTGGTAGCTGGGGTGTGCCAAAGCCAGCGCATCGAGGTCGTGGACGTCGAACCACCCCAGCTCGTCGTGCTCGTCCGGACATCGGTTCACCGGATCACCTCGCCACTTCGGCACGCTCCAGACGCTCAGATGCAGTCCTCTGTCTGCTCGTCACCGGGCACGTGTAGCCGCGTCAGCGGCCCAGGATCGTGCACGAGGACCCGGACGCCGAGCTCTTCCCGCATTTCCCGCGCCAGCGCTTGCGGCTCGGAGCGCCCGCTACGACGTGATGCATGGGAAAAGTGCATCACCGCCGTGCAACCGCGACTCGACCGCGTCCCCTTTGACCGGTCACCTCACTGGCTTGCGGGGAGTCACCAGTGTTCGATGATGGTTGACTTGAGTGGATATCCGAGCCGGCATCGGACCCGTACCGCCGCTCGGCATGGCCGCGTGGATCGCAACAGACAGATCGGGTCGTAACCCGGTTGCGCTCAGATGAGCATGTGGTTTGAGTGCTCGACATGGATGCCCGCACGGCACGGTTGAGCTTGCATGCGGTCGATGAGCTGGAGGCACGGCGCATCCGCGATCGTGCATCCCAATCAGGCGACGCTTGGGCGCCCGACTACCCGTTCGAAGGAGACCTGGCTGCCATCGGCGGCTTTCTGCGCGCTACCGAGCAGAACGGCGAGCAGCGTCCGTTCGGCTACTACCAGATCAGGCTTCAATCCGACGGTCTGGCTGTCGGTGGTGTTGGCTTCAAAGGGCCCCCCGATGGCGAAGTCGTTGAGATCGGCTACGGACTGGCGCCGTCCGCGCGAGGACACGGCTACGCGGCGGAAGCACTGGGAAGCCTCGTGCAGATTGCCGCCGATCTCGGCGTGACGACGATCCGCGCTGACACAGATCTTGACAACGTTGGGTCACAGCGGACCCTCGAACACGCGGGCTTCCACCAGGTCGAAGCCGACTCCGAGCTGTATCACTACGAGGCCCGTATCAGCCAAATGCGGACGTAGCCGCAACGCCCTCCTTCGGCTACGAGCGTGCGATCCCGCAAGACGCCTCTTGCGACAATGACCCTGCCGCGACAAGGGTCAGTCGAGCTGCTCAGTCCTGTCTGGCCCGGTCGCGGCCGTGAGGTAGCGCCTCGCTCGGTTCACGAACCAAGGCAAATAGATCAACATCGCCAGGAAGAAGACCGCGGCAACGCTGAAGAAGATTCGTTCCGGCATCGAATGCTGGATCACCGCCTCGAACGCTTCGCCGACGATGGCAAACCCGAAGACGGCAGCGACGAAGCGCGCCTGGCTGATCGCTTTGGCCGCGGTCTCGCGTTCGACCGCCGCCATCGTTGGATCGTCGCTGGGCGTTGCACGCCGGACGTTGCGCCTGGCCAGACGTCGTTGACCGCGGGGAAGCCCCCCGAGGATAGGGGGTGCGAATCGACCCTCCGGGTTGCGCATCATCTTGCGCACGACCAGAAGGCCCACGCCGCCCCCTAACAGGGTGAATACGCTCGTCACGGCGACCGCGACGGCTGCGTTCACGTGATGGTGGGCTGGCCGGCTCTGGCTACCAAAGCCGAGCGTCTCAGCGACGCTATCGGCGATCGCGACGACCACGACGACGAGCACCATCGCTCTCCACCAGCGCCGTCGCGCCTTGCGCACGACCTCTTCCCGACCCGGCCAGGACGACTGCGTCATGCGCTGTGTCTACCCCGATCTCCCTGTGCGGCGCTCTCACAGAGCGATCGTCATCTAGACGGCGAGCTTGGCCGGGTTGACTTCGCGGGCGGCGCGGCTTGTACGAGCCGGGCGATGTCCGCGGCGTCCTTCTCCCGTCGTGGCCGGCCCGGCACCCAGATCGGCATCATGCGCTTGATCTCCACCTGGGCAGCAGGACTGATAACCGGACACCGAAGGTCACCGAGCTGGCCTAGGACTGCGCACTCGATCATCCCCGCAGGCCACCCGGTGCCAGCCCAGGGACCGCCGCCAACGACCACCGTGCCATCGCGAGCCCGGGCGAGCGGAGCGAACCCAAGCTCCACGGCGCCTCGGACAAGATCGCGTTGTTGCTCCGCGGAGTGCTCGCCGACGTCCGACCACCCGCACTCCACCAGAGCATCGACGAGCCCCGGCAGATCCTCCCGCCAGGCGAACCAGTCGACATCCACATGCTCGCGGGTGATCTCGCCCAGGAAGAAATCCATGGCCCATCCACCCCGCAGCCACGCCGCAGCACCGAGGCGGTGGGCGACCTCAACAACCTCGGCCACGGCGGCCAGCTGCCGACAGGCCAGCTCCTCCACACCGAAATGGTACCGATGGCCCCAGCGCGATGTGCCACTATTCGATCACCGACCGGGATCGGGGCTACAGCCGGAACGCTCGGCCGCCGCGACACGATCTACCCGCAAAAGCGTGCACGCAGCGACTGATCGCATCGCTGTCAGCTTCGCGCTCCACAACCAGCCGCGCGCCCGCAGGAGGATCCGCTTGCGGGATTCACTTGTACTGAAGCATGCTGAGTCGTACGGTTAGTACGTGTCAACTGCTCACTCCTTGAACATCTCCGACGCGCGCACCCAACTCGCCGCGATCGTCGACCGAGCACGGGCAGAGCACGAACCTGTTTACGTCACGCGCCGCGGGCGTCGAGTCGCCGCAGTTATCGATGCCGACGACTTGGACCGCATCCTCGCGCTAGCCGAGGATATGGCCGATATCCGCGCCGCCGAGCAAGCCCGTGCCGAGATGCAAGCGACGGGCCGCGCCTCGATTCCGTGGGACGAGGTCAAGGCTGATCTCGGCCTGACATGAGCTACCAGCTCACACTGGCCCCGGCTGCCGCCAGGCAGCTGCGAAAGTTTGACCCCCAGGTCCGGCGCCGACTCCAGGCCGCCATCGAACTTCTCGCTACCGAGCCCCGGCCGCCTTCGTCAACCCAGCTGGTCGGGGGCGCCGGCGAGTGGCGAGTCCGAACCGGCGACTACCGCATCGTCTACGAAATCCACGCTCAGAGGTTGCTGGTCCTCGTGCTGAGCATCGGACATCGCCGAGAGATCTACCGAGGGCGCTAACCGAAGAAGGACCTCCGCGGCGTCGCACTTGCGGATCGTCAGCTGTGACAGTCGCCGCAGGCGGCTCGACATCGAGTACGCGGGCGCAACGTGTCGAGGATGATGGGGGTCGCGGAATAGAGCTCGTATGACTCGTGATAGTTGGCGCTGCACCGACAGCGTCGTTGTACCGGACGTCGTGGGGTTGGTGGTGACCGAGGCCAGGCAGGTCGCTCATCGGGCGGGCTTGTCCCTGGCTCATCCCGATCCGGACGGGCCACCTCTTGGTGCGCTTACATGGCCGGAGTACGTGGTCACCGGGCAGCAGCCCGCGCCGGGCGCGCAGCTGTGGCGGTGGGACTCGCTGGCCGTCACGTGGTCGGTGGCGGATCGCGGCGGCGAGGCCGGCGTGCGTGAGCCCCGTCGGCCCTTGCATCCGCTCGACAGCTTCGCGGGGGAGCGCGACAATCCGTGCGACGAGTGACGCGGGTGACTCGCTAGCCGATCGACTGCGGGGACGCGTAGCCGCATCCCTTTTGGGCACTCAGATGCGGCCGGCGCGGGCGGTGATGTTCAGGGTCAGGTAGCGGGCGGCCATGCCTTTCAGCTTGGTGATGTCGTGGCGTAACGGTCGACCTTGCCGGTGGCCCTCAGGGGGGAGGCCGCTGGGATTGGTGCTGGCTTCGATGATGGTCAGTTCGGCGGGCGCGGTGTTGCCGCGCGCGGTGATGGTGCCGCGCAGTAGCCAGCTGGCCGGGTCCTGCTTATCTGCCAATGAGCCAGCCCCGGTCCCGCGCGATATCGCGTAGGCCGCCGTCGCCCGCGCATCAAAAACGAGTCCCGCAGCAATGACCGGGACCACTCGCGGCGAGCTTCCTCAGCGTCATCTGGTCGCCGTGGTTGGCTCGCGAGGATGTACCTCGAGCAGTTCGCACTCATCGTCGACAACTACGACGATGCCATCCGGTTCTTCGTCGACGTCCTCGGCTTCGAGCTCGTCGAGGACTCGCCATCCGTGACCAACGACGGCCGACCGAAGCGGCGGGTCCTCGTGCGACCGCCCGGCGCGACGAGCGCGCTGCTGCTCGCGCAGGCGGACGGCGAGCGCCAAGCGCGGGCGGTCGGAGCTCAATTCGCAGGCCGCGTCGGGCTGTTCCTGCGCGTCGACGACTTCGAGGCCGCCTACAACCGGATGCGCAGGATGGGCGTCGAGTTCGTCACCAGGCCGCGGCAGGAGCCGTACGGGCAGGTCGTCGTCTTCGTCGATGTTGCCGGCAACCGTTGGGACCTCCTGGGGCCGCGACCGCCCCCCCGCTGAGGGATCCGCTTGTGACAAGCTGATCAAGGCCCGTCAGCCATTCATAGCGACCGGGATCGTCGCCGCAAGCCGTTCCGCTTGCGGGCGGCGTATTGCGGTGGGGCCAACCGATCGAATGGCCGATCAGCTATGCAGACAGTCTGGTGTCGTGACCCCGTAAACCAGGTGCGCACTGCTGGCATGGTGGTGTGTGATCAGGGGCGTGGGAATTGAGCTACGCAGTCCGGCCGTCGGCGAGCTGAGCGATGTTGTTCGCGTTCTGCGGGAGTGGCAGCACATTGACGCGCTGATGCAGCTGCATCCAGGAGACCTGGGCTGGTTTTGGCAGTTCGGGGCGGAGGCGACGGCCGCGGCGGTCCGAACCTGGAGCCTAGCCGGACAGATTGTCGCCGTCGGACTGCTCGACAGCCCCAAGCTGTTGCGGCTGACGATCGCACCAGAGGTTCAGTGCGACGAGCGGCTGGCGCAACAAGTGGTTGCGGACGTGGCTGAGCCGGAGCGTGGCGTCCTGCCTGCGGGAGAGGCGGCCGTCGAGGCCCCAAATGGCGCTCGGGTTCAAGACCTGTTGTGCGAGGTCGGCTGGAACATCGACGAGCCGTGGACGCCGCTGCGCCGCGACCTTACGGAGCCGGTGAAGGAACCGGACATGCGGATCGAGGTGGTCGGGCCGGAGCAGGCGCCCGCCTACACGGCCGTGCACCGGTTGTCGTTCGGCAGCCCGAGGTTCACAGAGGAGCTGTGGCAGGCGATGGCGGCCGGATTGCCCTACGCCGACGCGCGCTGTCTGCTCGCGTATGACGACCGAGGCAATGCGGTAGCGGAGGTGACGGTGTGGTCGGCCGGTCCGGGGAAGCCCGGCTTGCTCGAACCGATGGGTGTCCATGCCGAACATCGCGGTCGGGGCTACGGCAAGGCGATCTGCGTCGCCGCAGCGGCCGCCCTACAAGGGATGGGCTCATCAAGCGCGATCGTTTGCACGCCAAGCGCCAATGCCGGTGCAGTTGCCACCTACGAGTCGGCCGGCTTCACGCCACTTCCTCAGCGGCGCGACCGAAGCCGGCTCGCCTAACCGGGGAACGCGACCGAGGTCGCCTCGTGCCGCAAGGCAATCTTCTACCGGCTCAGGTTGAGCAGTCCGGCGTCAGTTGCCCGGAAACCGCAGGCACGACGGTAGAACACGTCCAGGTGAGGCTCGCAGTCGACGTGCAGCCACTCACACCCAGCGGCTGCTGCCTGCGCGGCGAGGGCCTGCACGAGGGCGCGGCCGATGCCCCGTCGCTGGTAGTCGGGGTCGACGGCCGTGTCGAGTGCGAAGGCATAGGAGCCGCCGTCCCAGCAGGCGTGGACGAAACCGACCAACGAACCGCGATCGAAGACGCCGATCCAGGTCAGGCTCTGGCGCTGCAACCGCTGCGTCCACGACTCCACGCTGGTCGCCGCGTAGCCGAAGGCCCGGCTGTGTAGGTCGGACAAGGCCTGGTCATCAACGGCGAAGCGGACACGCACGTCCATCAGCTCATCCATGGTTCGAGCGTCCAGCTGCGACGGCAGGACGTCGAGCGGTTTGTTATCGAGGGCGACAGGAACAGTGCTGCGTCGGTCAGCCCCATCACGATCACTCGGTGCCGTATACCGGTCGGCTAGCGGTCCTGCAGCGGCTATAACTGGAGCTGGAAGACGAGCAGCGCATGGACACCGCGGCCGTCATCGGTTGGGGTGAGGTCGAAGCCAAGGCGCTCCAGCAGCGTCGGCGGGTCGGCGTTGCTCGCTCTGGTCTCTGCCCGCACAGATGTGGACCCCAGCGCAGCAGCCTCACCCAGCGCTGCTGCCATGGCCGCCCGACCGACGCCACGCCCCCGGATACCGCGCGTCAGCCACACCCCGGTCTCCAGCAGGCCGGGCCGACCCGCTGATCGACAGTGATGGCCCACGTGGTTTCCCGGGCCGGTCCGTCCAGGGCCAATACGCCAGTCACGGTGGAAGTCGCGGAGCCAGGCGATCCGGGTCGGCGTCCCCGCTGGGCCGGCGGTCAACGGCGGAGTCACTTCGTCGGCCGAGGCTTCGGTGATCGTGGCCTCGACGAGCTGCTCGAGCACGGCGTCGTCCACGGCGACCAGCGCGACCTGAGAGTCACGATCCGCCACGCTGGGGACCCTACCGGCGGCGTCGAGGCGCGGACGCTCGATGCTGTGCCGCAAGACACTGGCTTGCGGGTCGCCTTTCTTACTAGCGACCGCGATGGTCCGGCTGCTGCCTCGTGACGTGGGTCCGGGTGCCGTGCGTCTCCCGGGCGCCTGATGTCCCATTCGGACTCGTGCAGGTTGCGTTCAGCGTGACGAGTGGTCAGGCGATGTCGAGGGTGGCACGGCGACGAGCTTCGGCTTCCTCGACGCGGAGCAGGATCAGACCGCCGGCGAGGAATGCCGAACCGACTGCGATCTCCAGGCCGAGCTGACCGGCGACGGCACCGAGGGTCGAGCCGGCCGCGACTGATCGCGCGGCCGACAGGGCGTGGGTGAGCGGCAGCCATGGGGCGATGGCGCCGAGCCATGGGGGCAGTGCCGATACGGGCACGTTGACGCCGCAGACGACGAGCAGAAGGCCGTAGAGCAGGTTGGGGAGGACGGCGGTCTCGCGTACCCGCAGCGCGATCGCTGCCATGGTCATCCCGAGCCCGGTGCAGGAGAACGCCGCAGCCGCGATCGGGACAAGCAGCGGCAACCACGTGGCCGGTGGCAGGTGGACGCGGAGGATCGCAGCGCCCGCGAACAGGCCGAACACGGCGACGAGGAAGCCGTTGACGATCACGGGCAATGCCCGGCCCATGAACAGGGCGAAGCGGGAGGCGGGGGTGGCCAGGATCAGCGAGAGGGTCTGCTGGTCGCGTTCGCCGGTGATGGTGTTCCCGACCGCGAACAGGCACGGGATCGCCGTGTAGAGCAGGGCGTTGCCCAGGACGTAGAACTCGTCGTCGCCGGCGCCGGCGCTGCGCCCGAGGTAGGCGAACAACAGGATCTGCGCGACCGGTCCGACCACGAAGGTCGGGATCAGGATCCACGGTGAGATCCACGCGAACAGCGCCCGGTAGGAGGTGAGCCCGCCGACGAACAGCACCCGCAGCGGATACCTCACGACAGCGTGAGCGCCGCGTGCTGACGGGCGGACCGGACCAGCACCCGGGCGCCGATGGCACCCAGGACCCCGTAGACCACAGCCAACAGCGCGCACATCCCGGCGGCGGCCCAGCCGCCGGAGGTACCCAGCGACGCCGCCCGGACGGCCTCGGTCGACCACGTCGGTCCGATCAGCCAGGCGATCGGATGCACCCAGGACGGCAGCACCGACAGCGGCACCAGCATGCCGGCTGCCAGCCAGACGGGGTACTCCAGCGCGTTGCCCACGGCCCAGCCCGACCGGTAGCGGACCATCGCGACCGACAGCAGGAACCCGAGCATCCCCACCGACACGACCGTCAGCACCAGCGACACCCCGAACAGCGCGGGGTCGTGGACGGGAATGTGGACGCCGAACACGAACCGCGCATAGACAAGGGTAGCCACCAGGGCGTAGGACCCGATCGTCGCCATCGACAGCGCTATCGGTGCCACGACAACGGCGAACGGGGCGGGTGCGGCGACCAGCAGCTCCAGCGTCCCGAGCCGCCGTTCGTGCTGGAGCGCGGCGAACGCGGACGTGCTGACCGCCGACCACACGCCCAGCACGCTCGACCCGACCGCTGTGAACACCAGCGTCTGACCGCCATGGCCGGTTCGCACCAGGAAATACGCGGTCGTCGCGAAGAACAACGGCCAGACGATGCCCAGCAGACCGTCGAACGTGCTGCGGCTGCGGAGCTTCAAGTTCAGACCCCACCCCACAAGCACGAGCCGCACGAGATGCCGGAAACCTTGCGGTGCCGGCAGCCTGGCGGGCTCGAGCAGGTTCACGCCGACTCGACCATCTCGACGTACGCGTCCTCGAGGGTCGGCTCACGGGTCGCCACCCGACCGGTCGGCAGCCCTGCGAGAGCGGTCAGCACCGCCGCGGTCACCTCAGCGTCCTCCGCCACCCGGACCACCAGCACCTGCGCCTGCCCGCGATCCTCGGTGACCGCCGACCGGACGCCCCCGATAGCGCGGATCGCCTCCAGCCGCGCATCGGCAGGCCCGAACACGTCGACCTCAAGCACCCGGCCGGCGGCCACCCGCGACTTCAGCTGCGCCGGGGTGCCCGCCCCCACGATCCGCCCATCGGCGATCACCGCGATCCGATCGCACAGGGCATCCGCCTCGAACATGTAATGCGTCGTGAGCAGGATCGTCGTCCCCTGCTGCTGCAGCGTCGCCACCGTCTGCCGCAGCTCCCGCGCGCCGACCGGGTCGACACCGATCGTGGGCTCGTCGAGGAACAGCACCCGGGGGCGGTGCAGCAGGCCACGGGCGATGTGCACCCGCTGCCGCATCCCCCGGCTGTAGCCCTCGACCCGCTCGCGCGCCCGGTCGGCGAGCCCCACCAACTCCAGCAGCTCGGCGATCCGCTGCTTCTGCTCCCTGGCCGGCACCGCGTACAGCTCCGCGAAGTAGCGCAGGTTGTCATACGCCGACAGCCGGTCATACAACCCGCGGTCACCCCCGAAGACATACCCGACCCGACGCCGCACCTCCCACGGATCCGCCGCGACATCGAAGCCGAGCACCCGCGCCGAGCCACCATCAGGTAACAGCAGCGTCAGCAGCATCTTGATCGTCGTGGTCTTGCCCGCCCCGTTCGGCCCGAGCAGCCCGAACAACTCGCCCGACTCAACCGTCAGATCGATCCCGCGAACCGCCTCAACCCGCTTGGCCGACCGCCGCAGGACACCAGTCCGGGCGACGTAGCTGCGACGCAGACCCCGCACCTCAACATCCGCCACGCGCGCATCCTCGCAGCACCCCGCCCTGGCCCGCGCCTGATATCTGGTTCCGCTACCCCGGCCGTCGAACACGCGACGACAAACGAACCGCCGGCCACGACACCACAACGGTCAAGGCTTGCCCTGGTCGCGTCGCCGCATGCCCGCGAGCGAATCGTCCGGCGGGACAAATCGATGGGCGCCGTGAGGGAAGAAGGCTGCCGGCGAGCTATCGTGCCACCTCGATCGGGCGGGGCTGGTCGCCGGCGTTGAGGACGCCGAGCACGACGTGATCCGCGCCGGCGTGGAAGTGCTCGTTGATCCGCTCAGTGATCGTATCGGTGTCGCCCCAGACGATCAGTTCGTCGACAAGCCGGTCGCTCAGGTCGCTGATGTCGGCCGCGGTGAAACCCATCCGTGCGAAGTTGGTTACGTATCCGCCCACCCCGGACAGGAACCGCAGTGGGCCTCGGGCGGTCTCGCGCGCCCTCGCGGCGGCGGTATCGAGCACGACCATCTGGTCGATGACCAGCGTCGAGTCAGCACCGAGTGTGCGCCGCGCCGCAGCGGTGTAGCTGGGCGTGACCAGCAGCGCGATGGCTCCGGCGCACCGATCCCGTGCGAGCTTGAGCTTGCGCGGGCCGAGTGCGGCGAGAATCCGCCGCTGCGCTGGCACCGGCGTCTTGGCGCCGCCGAGCTCGTCGAGGTAGTCGTGCAACGCTCGCATCGAGGGAGGCTGTTGCGGACCACCCAGACCAACGATAAAGCGATCAGGTGCAGTTTCCTGCAGGCCGGCGTACAGCGCTGTCACCGCTGCGGCGTCATAGACGTCCGGGGAGATGATGGCCGAGCCCACCGGGATCGCCGTGGTGGCGCGCACGACGACAGCGATCCGGTCCAGGCTGTCGATCTGTCCGCCGGGAAGCCAGATCGCCGAATATCCCAACTGCTCCAACTCGACTGCCTCATCGAGATACGCGTCGTCGGCCGAGACGTTCAACGCGACACCGACAGGTCCAACATTCAGCTTGCTCACTCAGGTGGCCCCTGCCTGTCGTGGCGGTCTTCACTTCTTCCAACGCTACGACTTGAATCGGACTTCAAGTCAACCCGCAAGCAGGACCTGGCTGTCCAGGCCGGTTCAGTTAGCGATCCTGCTGTGGGACGGGCGTGCGATTGCCCACGACGGCCAGTCGCGACCGCTGATTGTGTGCCCGGCGACAAGGATGACCGAGTGACGCACTGCTACATCTGTGACAAGAACGACGACGTCGGCGAGCTGCTGAGCTGGGAAAGGGTGCACGTGAGCAGCCACTGGCGGCTGACGCTCGCGTTCGACGCGTCCTTGCCTGGATGGCTCGTCCTGGTCCTTCGCCGCGACGTCGAAGGTCTGGACGCGTTGACTCGCGCGGAGGCTGCCGAGATGGGGGTGCTGGTGCGTGACGCGTCGGCGGCGCTTGTCGAAGTGACGGGCTGCCAGCGGACCTACGTCATGCTGTTCGCGGAGGCAGAAGGGTATGCGCATTTGCACCTGCACGTCGTTCCTCGTCAGGCTGAGCTGCCGGTGGAGCACCGGGGGCCAGGCGTCTTTGCTTACCTGGGTGCGCCGCCGGACCAGCGAATTCCCGAGGAGGCGCGGGACCTGCTCGCCTCACGCCTCAGCAACGCGATGGTCCGATAGCCAGCGGCCAGCGGACGCTCCCGGCCGGCCGCGGCGTGGGTTGCCGACCGCGCGCAAGCCCATCCCGCTGCGGCGCCTGTGGGACACGACTGATTCGATGACCGGGTGAGCAAGGACTGGGTCGCGTGGCACCGCGACTATGAAGACCCCTCATCATCGCTGGCACGGCGACTGGAGGTCGTGCAGCGTGAGTTGCGCACCGCGCTCGCGCGCGCCCGACCAGCCGACGGCGAATCACGGTTGACAGCATATGCGCAGGTGACGGCCGCGATGTGCTGCCCGTGCTCGCCGAAACAGGCCGCGACGTGCGGGCGCTGCTGATGGAACTCGACCCCCTTCTGTGCGAGCGAGCTCGGAGCACCGCCACCGAACTTGGCCTGACGGGAGTCGAGATCCGGACCGGCGATGCTGGCGTCACGGACGCCTACCGGGGCTTCACCCCCGCCCACGTCGTGCTGGCCTGCGGCGTGTTCGGCAACATCACCGTCGAGGATGCGCGGCAAACCGTCGCGGCTCTGCCCGGCTCTGCCCGGCTCTGCCCGGCTTGCTCGCGGATGACGGGATCGTGATCTGGACTCGGGGCCGAAACGACGCTGGTGCCGACCCCAGCACGGCGATCCGGGGGCTGTTCACCACTCACTGCTTCACGGAAATAAGCTTCACCGCACCCGACGACGCACGGTTCCGGGTCGGCATGGAGCGGCTCGACCCTTGGCCCACCAACGTGCCGATGCTGCCCGGTCTGCGCATGTTCACTTTCTCCGCATCGGACTGAGCGACGCTACGGCCAAGTGTCAGTGGACACGTGGACATCGGGGCGCGTCATGTAACACAGGAGGAGCTTCCGGCGAAGTCCACGCCGGCCGCGCCTGCCCACCGATCCGACCGCAAAGGATGGCCCTGCGGGACGGCTGGGGCGGACCCAAGACGTCGCGGTAGATCAAGTTCGGGAACGGTTTGGCTGTTCGGCGAGGGCAGTGCGCAGAAGTTGGTGGTAGCTGGGGTGTGCCAAAGCCAGCGCGTCGAGGTCGTGGACGTCGAACCACCCCAGCTCGTCGTGCTCGTCCGGACATCGGTTCACCGGATCACCTCGCCACTTCCGCACGCTCCAGACGCTCAGATACAGTCCCTCTGTCTGCTCGTCACCGGGCACGTGTAGCCGCGTCAGCGGCCCAGGATCGTGCACGAGGACCTGGACGCCGAGCTCTTCCCGCATTTCCCGCGCCAGCGCTTGCGGCTCGGACTCGCCCTGCTCGACGTGGCCGCCGGGCAGGTCCCAGACATCGGGGTGCCAATGACGCAAGGGGCTGCGGTGGCCAAGCAGGACTCGACCGGCTGTCACCAGAGCGCCCGCTACGACGTGTTGCATGGGAGAAGTGCATCACCGCCGTGCAACCGCGACTCGACCGCGTCCCCTTTGACTGGTCACCTCACTGGCTTGCGGGGAGTCACCAGTGTTCGATGATGGTTGACTTGAGTGGATATCCGAGCCGGCATCGGACCCGTACCGCCGCTCGGCATGGCCGCGTGGATCGCAACAGACAGATCGGGTCGTAACCCGGTTGCGCTCAGATGAGCATGTGGTTTGAGTGCTCGACATGGATGCCCGCACGGCACGGTTGAGCTTGCATGCGGTCGATGAGCTGGAGGCACGGCGCATCCGCGATCGTGCATCCCAATCAGGCGACGCTTGGGCGCCCGACTACCCGTTCGAAGGAGACCTGGCTGCCATCGGCGGCTTTCTGCGCGCTACCGAGCAGAACGGCGAGCAGCGTCCGTTCGGCTACTACCAGATCAGGCTTCAATCCGACGGTCTGGCTGTCGGTGGTGTTGGCTTCAAAGGGCCCCCCGATGGCGAAGTCGTTGAGATCGGCTACGGACTGGCGCCGTCCGCGCGAGGACACGGCTACGCGGCGGAAGCACTGGGAAGCCTCGTGCAGATTGCCGCCGATCTCGGCGTGACGACGATCCGCGCTGACACAGATCTTGACAACGTTGGGTCACAGCGGACCCTCGAACACGCGGGCTTCCACCAGGTCGAAGCCGACTCCGAGCTGTATCACTACGAGGCCCGTATCAGCCAAATGCGGACGTAGCCGCAACGCCCTCCTTCGGCTACGAGCGTGCGATCCCGCAAGACGATCGGCGAGTTCAATCGGTCGTCGCAACACCATGCTTTTTGAGAGGTGTGCGCTGTGTGGTCGAAGAGAAGGAATTGATCGATAAGCAGGCTGAGTTCTGGGTGCGACTCGGCGGCGGGTGCACGATGCAGGCAGCCTGTGACGCTGTCGGCGTGGACAGAGGAACAGGACCGCGTTGGCGTCGAGTGGCCGGCAACGCCGCTCCCCCCGACCGACCGCCGTCAACGCCAGATGAGGATGCTGCGGGAGAGCTGCGGTGTGGTCAGGTCCGGCCGCGAGTGGCACCTACTCCGCTGCTCCCGAGAAACCCAGTGCCACCGAGAACGGACGTTCCGGATGTCGCCCATGAAGCTGTGACCGGGCCTTATCGTGCGCGGGTGACGGTGCGCGAACCCTGTGCGGGCGGGTGACACCGATGCGGTCTCGCACGTACCCGCGCCCTTGACGGAGGCGTGCTAGGACTAGGCAGCAGCTGCGGTAGCTCAACCCTGGTGGTTCTCGGCCCAGGCCAGCTCTATGTCGTCCCGCACGGCGTGCAGCATCAGGCCGGGTCCGTCGATGGCGCTGAGGTGCTCCAGGTCGTACCGAGCGTGACGATTAGCACCGGCGACACCCGAAGCGAGCTCACGGCCGGTAGGCGGATCATGGGCTGAGGCGGGTCACGGTGAAACAGGGCGGTAGCGGTGCGAGGGTCGTCCCGGAGTGCCGTACTGCAGGTCCAGCTCCAGCAGCCCCATCGACACCAGCTGCGCGAGATAGCGCTGTGCCGTGGGCCGACTGACACCGACCCCGCTGGCGACCTCGGCAGCAGTGAGCCGCCTGGTCGAGGCGCGGACAGCGTCTAGCACCAGCTGCATGGTGTGCAGCGTGGGCTGCCCGGAGCTGGCAGCGCCACCGCGAGACAGCTCGAATAGCTTGTCGACGTCCGTCTGATTGGTCTCCCGAAGGTTCGCCAGGCCGCTGCGTAGCTCGCGGTAGGACTCCAGGCGTTCGGCCAGCTGGCGGTAACCGAAGGGCTTGACGACGTAGTGCAGCGCACCAAGCTGCAGGGCCCGCCCGACGCTGTCGACGTCACGTGAGGCAGTGATGACGATGGTGTCCGGCCGATGGCCACGCGCCTCATGGACCCGTTGCAGCAGGTCGAGCCCGTGCTCGTCGGGGAGGTACAGGTCGAGCAGCAGGAGGTCGGGCCGTGCGGTCTGGACGAGGTCGCACGCCTCCTCGGCCGTGTGCGCCAGACCGAGAACGGTGAAGCCCGGGACCTTGTTGACGTATGCGGCGTGGATGTCGGCGATACGTGGCTCGTCGTCGACGACCAGGGTGGTGATCACACTGAAGTCCTTGGGCGCACGGGAAGCTGCACGTCAAAGGTCGTCGGGGTGAAGGTTTGGAGCGTGATCGTGCCGCCGGCCTGGGTCACGAGTCTGTGCACTAGTGGTCACGCCCGTTAGTTCGTCTGGGGTCACGCTGCCTGGTTCTCGTGGGCGGCGAGGCGGGCGAGGTAGTTGTTGAGGTCTTTCCGGGTGTAGCGCCAGTCGAAGGGCTGGGCGGTGTGGTT
>JAABUZ0100004433.1_pt1 | contig 19397 bp, 16 predicted proteins | sample 5562091 | NCBI WGS metagenome assembly JAABUZ01 (sample SAMN12813069, study PRJNA571459) | rock metagenome | isolation source: Antarctica rocks | place: Antarctica: Victoria Land, Linnaeus Terrace sud | collected 2015-12-21 | reverse complement strand
ACGATCCAGGGCTGGCGGTAGTAGTTGTAGAGCACCAGCACGCCGTTGGCGCTGAGGTGGCTGCGCGCGGTCGCGAACGACTCCTGCGTGAACAGGTAGCTCTCCAGGCGCAGGTTGGCGAAGCTGGAGGTCAGCGCCAGCGAGTCGGGCAGGGCGAAGACGATCAGGTCGTAGGTGGCGTGGGTGCGCTCCAGGAAGGCGCGCCCGTCGTCGAGCACGACATGGACACGCGGGTTTTGGTAGACGTGGTCGGGGTGGAAATCGCGGCCCAGCCCATAGATCATGGGGTCGAGCTCCACGCCGGTGACGCTGCCGATCCCATTGTGCACCGCTATATCGGCGTCGGTGCCTGAGCCCGCCCCGATGATGAGTTCGCGCGTGGACGACGGGAAATGGAACGTCTGGAACGGCGTGCGGTAGAACAGCGCCCGCGAGCGCGAGGCGTAGGGTCCCATGACCTGGTGCCCGATGTTGTTGACAAAGATGGCGCGGCTGCCGCCGCCGAGGTTCTGCACGTCGATGCGGTAGTAGGGCGACCACAGCGAGGAGCGGCCCAGCAGCGTGACCCACACGACCACGCCGAGCAGGATGGCCGCGTTGGCCACGCGGAAGGCGCCGCGTCGTTGTGGCAACGCCAGCGCGGCCAGGGCCGCGATAATGAACCAGACGCCGGGCGGGGAGCCCAGGAAGGAGATGAGCGCGAAGAGGGCCGAGCCCGCGATGGAGCCGGCCACGTCGAGCGTGTAGGCCGTCAGGGGTGGACGCACCACTGTGAGCAGCCGCCCCAGGTTTTGCCCCAGCAGGGTGAAGATCGCCCCCACCAGGATGAAGACGAGCGGGACGAGGAAGAAGGCTTCGGTCCCCTGCGCCTTGATCGCCCCGTCCTTGAAGAACACCTCTTGCGTGGAACTGGCGTTGAGCTGCAGCTTGAAGGTGGCGACGATGGCGACGAGGATGGCCAGCGTGACCGGGAAGAACGTCTGCAGGTCGACGCGCCGGCGCGCCTGCAAGATACCGAGCCCAATGCCCAGGAACGAGGCCAGCAGCACGAAGTTGGTGAAGTAGCCCAGGTAGCGGATGTAGGACGGTATCCAGCGGATGCAGGTCAGCTCCACGAACAGGATTGTGAACGAGCACAGGAACAGGTTAAAGCGGTCCCGCAAGGTATCGGTCATATCATCTCCCCATAGGCCGGCTACACAGCATGCCGCTATGATACACTACCAGGCGTTGCCCGCGCTGGGGGCGGTAGATTGAGTTGGTATCATGGAGCCATGTCTGGTATCACCTATGAGGATGGGCCTGCCCACATCACGCCCGCGGCCTTCCATGCCTATCTGGCGGCGCAACGCGGGCTGCAACCGGAGGACCTGCGCGTTGCCCCGCTCGTCGTGGGCACGTTCCAGCGCCGTATCTGGCAGCATCTGTGCGATCGAACGGACGCCATGCCCGATCCTGTCGCCCCATACGGCTGGGACGTCGATGCAATGGCGCGCGGCAGCGTAGATGGGCGCGAGGTAAGTGTCGTTCGCTTGCCTATTGGCGCGCCCGCCGCCGTGACGTGGATGGAAGAGTTCATCGTAGCGGGGGCGCGCCGGTTCATCTTCGCCGGCACGGCGGGGAGCTTGCAGCCGAGTTTACCGATCGGGTCGTTGGCGCTGGCGACAAGCGCGGTGCGCGAAGAGGGGACATCGTACCACTACCTGCCGCCCGATGTCGTGCCGTACGCCTCGCCGTCGCTGGTGACGGCGCTACAAGCCGCCGGCACGGCGCGCGGACGCGAGCTCGCGGCGGGATCGGTCTGGACCACCGACGCCGTCTACCGCGAGACCTCGGCCAAGGTCGCCCGCTACGCCGCACAGGGCGTGCTGGGGGTGGAGATGGAAGCGGCGGCGCTGTTCGCCGTAGCCATGACGCGCCAGGTCGAAGCGGCGCTCATCGTCGCCATGTCCGACGAGTTGTTTCACCCCTGGACGCCCGGCTTCCACCACGACGCGCTGCTGGCGGGCATGCGCGAGGCCGCGGAGATAGCGCTACACGCGTCGAAAACTCTCTAACCGCGTCCGTCAATCATCAAGGAGATTGTTCGATGACACAGGCAACAACCGCCGCCGAGGCCGCGTCCGCCGGTTCGCCCGATCCCGCGCTCATCCTTGTCGTGGGGTCCATCAACATGGACCTGGTGGCGCGCTGCCCGCGCATCCCCGCGCCGGGAGAAACGATCCTGGGCTCGGATTTCGCCCGCCATCCGGGGGGAAAAGGCGCTAACGGCGCGACCGCCGCCGGACGGTTGGCCGATCCGCGGCGTCAGCGCGTGGCCATGCTCGGCGCGGTCGGCCGCGACGAGACCGGCGTGGCGCTCCGGCGCAATCTGCGCGAGCGTGGTGTCGACGCGGAGCGCGTGCGCGAGCTGGATGGGGTCCCGACGGGCGTGGCCCTCATCACCGTTTCCGACGCCGGCGAGAATAGTATCGTCGTCGTGCCGGGAGCCAACGGACGCCTGCGCCCCGAGGACGCCGAGGCCGTCCTCCCCTCGCTATCTCCCACGGTCGTGCTGATGCAGCTGGAGATTCCCTTGGAGACGGTCGCGCGCGGGGCTGCGCTAGGCCGCGCGGCGGGGGCGCGCGTGCTGCTAGACCCAGCGCCGGTGCCCGCGACGCTCACGGAAGACCTGCTCGGGATGATCGACGTCCTGATGCCCAACGAGGGTGAGTTGGCCGCGCTCGCGGGGATGCCAACCGGGTCGGTGGAGGAGGCGGCGCGCGCGGCGGCGCGGCTGCGTGAGCGCGGCGTGCGGGCGGTGGTGGTGAAACGCGGGGCGCAAGGCGCGCTCATCGTCGACGAGCGGGGCGCGCGGCCGGTCGGGGCGCCGCGCGTCCGCGTCGTCGACACGACCGGGGCGGGCGATTGCTTCGACGGGGCGCTGGCCGTGGCCCTGTCCGAGGGGCAAGAACTCGACGCGGCCGTCCGCTTCGCCACGCACGCCGCGGCGCTTGCCTGCACGCTCCTGGGGGCGCAAGAGGCGCAGCCAACACGAGAGGACGTCGAGCGGGTCCTCTCGTCAGCATAGCGCCCGCCCCCGCCCCCGCTCCGCGGATCTATCGCCGGGTTTATGCTAGGCAGGCCCGCATGAGTTGCTCGACGAAGCGCGGGCTATCCACGGTCAAGGGCACATGGACGGGGCGCTGTGGGCGCGCGAAGCCGGGGCCGAGCAGCGGGCGGCGGTCGGCCACGGTCATGCCCAGGGTGAGCCCGCCTTCCGTCTCGACGCGTACGTCGAGATCGGCCATGTGCGTCACAAGGGTCGGATCTAGCGCGATGCCGAGCGCGAGCGGGTCGTGCAGCGCGCAGGCCTCGTAGCCCAGCAAGCCGCGGTAGAAGCGAGCGTAGAAGGCGACGATGTGGGACACGAAGCGGGCAACCGGCGTGTCCGCGGCGCGCAGCCGCGCGAACTCCGGCGCGCGCAGCAGCGTCGTCATCGTCACGTCGAGGCCCACCATTGTCAGCGGCCAGTCCGCGGCGAAGACCAGGCGCGCCGCCTCGGGATCGTTGTAGATGTTGGCCTCGGCGACGGGCGCGGCGCTTCCGGCGCTTTCTCCGATTGTGGTAAGATCACACGTACGGACGCTCTGGTCGTGGGCGGGCGACGGTTAGCGGCCGGCCTTGGCGGAGGCGCCTTGACGGCCAGACCGGCCCCACGAACGCACGGGCTAATCGGAGGGGAATCATGAACGTTGTGCGAGGCGTCATCGGGGTCGTCATTCTCGGGCTCATCGCGTTCCTCTGTTCGAACAACAGGAAGGGTATCCGCTACAGGCCGGTGCTGTGCAGTCTGGCCGTGCAGGTCATCTTCGCCTTCTTGGTGCTACAATGGGCGCCGGGACGTGCCGTCTTGAATGGGCTCAGCGCGAAGGTGCAGACCCTCATCGGGTACGCGAACCAGGGCATCGCGTTCCTGTTCGGCGGATTGGTCAAAGCGAACGGCCCTTCGATCTTCGCCTTGCAGGTCTTGCCGGTGATCATATTCCTGGCGTCGTTGATCGGGATCCTCTATTACCTGCGCGTGATCCAATGGGTCATCAGCATCCTCGGCGGCGCGATAGCCAGGGTGATAGGGACGAGCCAGCTCGAATCGCTCTCCGCCGCCGCGACCGTGTTCCTGGGACAATCGGAAGCGCCGCTGCTCATCCGGCCCTACGTCGCGGGCTTGACGCGCGCGGAGTTGTTCCAGGTGATGACCTCCGGGTTCACGTCAGTGGCCGGCTCGACCTTGGTCGGCTATGCCCTCCTGGGCGTGCCGCTGCCCTATCTGCTCACGGCGAGCGTGATGACGGCGCCGGCTGGTTTGGTGATGGCGAAGCTGATGTTTCCGGAGACCGAGCGCCCGCGGGCCGGTAAGGAGATCCAGATAGCGGCGGACACGACATCGGCGAACGTCATCGACGCGGCCGCCACCGGCGCGCTGGATGGGTTGCGGCTCGCCGTCAACGTGGGCGCCCTGCTGCTAGCCTTTATCTCCATCATCGCGCTGCTCAACGGCCTCCTGAGCGGCGCCGGCGGCCTGTTCGGCCATCCCGATGTGACGCTGCAGAAGATACTCGGATTTATCCTCGCGCCGGTCGCGTTCGCCATCGGGGTTCCGTGGTCGGAAGCCGTCACCGCCGGAGGATTTCTCGGCGAGAAGACGGTGCTGAACGAGTTCGTGGCCTATGTCTCGTTCGCACCGCGCATCCACACCCTCTCGCCGAAGACGGTGATTATCGTCACGTTCGCCCTGTGCGGGTTCGCGAACTTCACCTCAATCGCCATCCAGATCGGCACGCTGGGCAGCCTCGCGCCGGAGCGGCGCGGCGACGTGGCGCGCTACGGACTGCGCGCGCTCCTGGCCGCGACACTGGCCAATCTCTCCAACGCCGCCATCGCCGGCATGTTCGTCGGCTAGTGTTTTCTCCGAGAGGTTACTTTGCAGTGAGGCGTACCCCCTGGGACCGCCGGCATCTTGCCGGCCTACCGCTGCCGGCAAGATGCCGGCGGTCCCAGGGGGCGCCGCTTCAAACAAAGCTTCCTGATTCTGCACTAGGGCGCATGTTCCGGCCCGGCCGCAACCTCTGTATACGGCGTACGTCAAGCGAACAACCGGCCGTGAATACCGCCTGTCAGGGCCTGCGCAGGGTATAGTCCCAGACATCGTGCGGGGCGTCCACTAACGCGCGCAGGAACTCCGCGCCGCTGGCGTAGCGCCGGTCCGGCACGCGCGCGACGACAACCGGGCAGGCGACGACGGGGCGGTCGAACGGCCACGGATCGGCCGTTGCCTCACGCGGGCCGGCCTGCCGCAGCGCGATGGTCGTCTCGCCGTCGACGTCCGGCGCCCGGTCGATGGCGCGTTCGCCCATGCCAAAAAAGATGAAGTAGAGCGAGAGGCGGTCCCAGAAGCGCAGGCGCAGGTAGGCGGGCCAGAGGCGGCGCGGCTCGACCGCGGGGCCATAGCGCGGGCTCTCGGCCAGGGTGGCGCGCAGACGACGCTGCAGCGTCGCCTGTTCCGCGATGAAGGCGCGCTCGACCTCGCCTAGATCGGAGCGCTCCGGAGGCGTCAAGGTCGCGAGATCCCAACCGTCGACGCCGGCGGAAAGCACGGCGGCGTGCAGGCTGACCAGCAAGCCGGTGTAGGGATCAACCGCGACGGCGGTGTCGACACCGTCGCGGTAGAACGCCGCGTGGACGGACGGCTCGATCTCGCCGAGGTTGCGCGAGCGGCCCGTCTCAGGAACCAGCGTCGGCTGATCCTCCCACAAGCGCCACCCGTTGTCGTGCAAGCCGGCGGCGCGGATCGTCTCCTCGCGATGTTCGGGCGCGGGGAAGCGCTCGTTGCCCCAGCGTTCGGCGATGCGCGCGACCTGGGCCATATGGTCCGTCTGCCGCACGATGACCAGCGCGTCCCCATCCCTGCGTATGAGCATGTCTATCTCCTCCTGTTGATTACGGGGCGGCACGGTCCATGCCACGCATGACATATATAGAAAACCAAGAGACTGCTGACGCATGCGCAGTGCTCGTACATTGACCACGATCGCTCTGGGCGCCGCGACTATCTATAGAGGAGCTTTCATGCTGCGTACTATCCTGACCAGCTTCCTAATACCCGTCTATCTCTTACTTACCGTCGCGGATGGCGCGACGCTGCCCGTGCGTCGCGTCGCCAGGTCTGTCAGCCCCCTCGTGCACACCGTTCCCGTTGGGCACGGCCCGCAATATGTCGTGGTCGACGCGCTCGCGGGGCATGCCTTTGTCCTCAATAACGATGACGACACGGTCAGTATGCTTGATGCGCGTGGTGGCACAGTCATCCGAACTGTTTCGGTGGGCCAAAATGCCCTTGAGATCGCGGTGGATGCACAAACGGCGCATGTCTTTGTCATCAACAACAGGCTGACCAGAGTAACTATTTTAGACGCGCACACGGGTAACGTGGTTACGAGGGTAACCGTGCAGAAGGGCCCCGTGACCATGGCGTTCGATGACCGTACCACGCGTGCTTTCGTCGTCAACAGACTGGCGAACAGTGTGAGTATGCTGGACGCCCGGACCGGTATGGTTCTCCACACGACCCATGTCGACTCAGGGCCAAACACGATCGCCGTCGATGACCGGACAAGCCACGCCTTCACGATCAATACAAAAACCGTGAGTATGCTCGATACCCATACGGGTGCGCTGCTACGGACGCTCTCGGTCGGCAGCCAACCGCAGGACATCGCGGTCGATACACGGCTTGGCCGGGCCATTGTCCTTGATCTGGCCGAGACACGTCTGCTCGACACACAGACCGGGCGGATCGTAGGCAGCGTGCCAATCGACAGCCCCGATGCAGTGGCCCTCGATCCGCGGACCGACCGTGCCTTCGTGCTCGTCGGCACGAGCGACAACGGCCCGGACCACGCCGCTATGGTTGATCTTCGGACCGGTCGCGTGCTGCGAACCGCCCCGGTCGGCGCGTCGGCGCAAGCCGCCGCTGTGGACAGCCGAACTGAACGCGTTGTGGTCGTCAACAATGGCGGTCTCAGCGCCAGTCCGGGCAGCGTGACGGTCATCGATGCCCGGACTGGGGCGGCGCGGCGCACGCTCGATGTGGGACACGCGCCTAACGCTGTGGCAATCGACGATGTGACGAGCCGCGCTTTCGTTGTCAACACCGATAGCAATAGCGTGAGTGTCATCAATACGGCAGGACTGTAGACCACACACGCGTTACCATTAGACGCGTTGTATGACGATGTGTGGGGCGACCACGAACGCTTGATGCCATCCACGACTTTAGCTGCCATATGCAGAGGACGCCTACTCGGTCATCCTCGGATAGGGTGGGTCTCGCAGCGGCCAGTATATGTACTGCTCACCGGGAGGTACCTTATACCAGAGAGCTACAGGGAACACAGCGGCGATGCGCTCGTGCAGGTCGTCGTAGGAGCCGCTCAACTCGTGTATCGGTTTCCCCTCTTGGTCAACCGTGAGGACACAGCCCTCAGCGAAATAGTAGACGGCGCTGATCTCACGGTCCACCTGCGTCTGCCTTTCGAGTGAATGCGTCTGCCTTCAGTGTAATCATTGGGGTTGCGGCGGTAGCTTTCCTATCGCGCTCGGAGGACTCATCCCGCATGGCGCGCGGCGTAGATTGTTGCCGCCAAACGACCCAACTCGTATAGCGTGGCGACTTTGCACAGGAGTACGGCCTTGTCTGCTCGCCCTGCTGCGCTTCGGGGGTGGTAACCTTCCACGCAATCAGAACTGTGTTGCGGGCTCGCTTAAAGACCTGATAACGCGCTAATGACGAGGATGAACACCACGCCTAAGCCCACGCTAAGGGCGCCAATAATCAGCAGAACTCTCAGCGTGGCAATCTCCCACCGCCGTCGTGCGCGTACAGACTCCGCATGAATAGGCGCATGTCCTGCCGGTGATACAAGCGCATTCTCTTGATACCCCCTGCCTCGTTGAGTTCTTTGCACTGCGCCTCGGCGCCGCCACGTCCACAGACCCAACGCCACTCCTCCGAGCGCCCCGGTCGCGTAGGCGGCATCGTGCGCCCACAGGTCGGCAAGAAAGGCGACCTGCTTGGCGTGTGGTACCGCTGAGGCCAAGGGTTGTGTGAGATACACGGCGCCGGCTTTGGCGGCGCCGTACCCTGTCACACCGGCGACGAGGGCGACCAGACCAACACAACCCTGGAGTAGGAGCGTCGGCCGAAGCAGATCGCGCGCGGAGAGACGGGGGCGGCGCGTCCCGACACGGGCGATGAAGGCGATCGGCACACCGAGCAAGAGCCCGGCCCACCACGTCGCGATGAGGCCCCACTCGAAAGCAATCAGCGTGGGATTGCCGAGGTTGAAGAAGTCGATGTGCCCAATCGTGAAATACTCCACGCAGACATGCGCGGTCACCTGATCCTGTAAAATCCCATACGTCACGGCGGCTCCCACACCCAGGAGCACAATCTGTATGGCAGCGCCGATTTCGCGGCGTGGATGAGCAAACAAATGCCCTCTCCCTGAATGCGGGTTAGTTGTCGTCGTCATCTTTATCCTCGCCGATTTTTTGTTTTAGGGGCTGCGGCACACGTAGGAAATTGCCACTTCTTGACCTACCTCAGTAGCGTGATGCTCCATTCGGGTATAGTAACAGGCAAGCTTTGCACCCAAGTGGTCGAACCATCTCCATGTAAGTTTTGGGACACCGACGGTAATCGCGGCCCCGATGGATGACATGGTTTCAACCATGGCAAGAGTTATGCAGGAGCCGTTGTGCCTCTAAAGGGCGATCGCCGTAGGTCGCGAATGGCAAGAATCGTCAGAATATTGCCGGCGAGGGCGACGAGCCCGGTGAGCGCGCTCGAAAACCACGCCGTGCGCGCCTCATAATCGGGGTTATCGCTCGTCACGTAGTAGTGCCCATCGATAAACCCGCCGGTCTCGACATCCCCCCAAGACTGCATCGTCACGCGGTCATGAAGCCGGACGATGGGCCGGGCGCGCGGATGTAGGAAGTACAACACGTCGGGGACGGCGTTGCTATCGCGTTCGAGGTTGATGGCATCGTTCCGCCCATCGGCCCTTCGTACGACAACATACACAGCCGTCTTGCTGATCAGATCCATGACCTGGATCGCACGACCAGAGTGGTAGGTACAGGATGAAATCCTGTTCGTCGAGGTGGACACGCCGATTCCGGCCAATCTGCCGCACCCCGGCGCCTGGTCGAAGTGTCGCGCGCGGATTGGTAATGAGACCGCCGCGGATTGGACGCTCAGGATGAACAGGGAAGCGGCAACGATTGAGAAGAGGGTGGTCCCTGCAGCGATCCCTACCGACCTCAATCGCATAGCTCCAACAACTCCTGATACTGACCACAATGCGGTTACTCCTTTGGGACATCGAAGCCGCGCCACCGCTGGCTTACCAGAGGTCTGCCATGTTGGCGTACCGCTTGGTCGGCTGTGTCGCCAGGAAAATCGATGGATTGGGCTGGACAAATAGGCCAATGTTAGCGACCGATTGGGCGTAGACCCAGTGAGCATCATAGCCGCCGCTTGTCCGATAGTTGAAGCGTACTTGGCCCCACTCATCAGGCACGAGAGTCATTATTCCGCGCACAGGATGGCGCATCGGCGCGCCCCAGGTCCAAGCAAGATCGACGCGGAGTGACCCATCATCCAGCGATATCGCCAAATTGTGCTCGTGAATAGTACCCCTCAACGATTCGCGGCGCACAGAGCTTGCTATCGGCGTCCGAAAACCCTGCTGTTCCTCGTAGCGGACATCATGGCGGATAACGCTTGGCTCAGACGTAGCGCCCACGGCTGCCGGAATCGCCATCGCCTGGGGGACGGCGTGTCGCAACGCAGCTCCCTGTGCACCCCGTGATGCCTTGGTCCACACAGTAACTATCACCTGGACCAGCACGACGTGAGTGGCGGTCGGTGCGCCAGTATCTGAGGCTGCTCTTTCTCGTTTCACGACATATAGTATCTCATCACTTCTGGTAACATTCACACCCAGGGGTAGGTGTTGTAAGCATTGGGCCAACTCGGTAAACGTTTGGGATCACAGCTCGTCGGTCCACCCAAGGCTGCCGGGAAGGAAGATCCGCATCTCGGCGCTGTGCTCACCCACCCCACGGAATCCGCCCTCACCCTCCAACTGGTACTCGGTCACAGGGTTTTCAGAGCGGCCCGCGTTCAGCAGGAGTTCCGCGAACAGGACGCTGGCCGCGTCGCTCCCACATCCACGCAGGGTGTCGCGCCGCTCCCAGTCTTGCGGTGTCATGATCAAGTCTTCCTGATTGGTGAGGACGAACACGGGCAGATCGGAGAGACGCCCGCTCCATGGACGGTTGCCCCAGGGGTGTCGATCCGTTTCCTCTGGCGTATAGGCGAAGGCATAGGGCCGCGTCAGGTAGCCGCCGTGGGCTTCGTGCAGGTACTCGAACTCGACGATGAGCTGTTTGACAGTCGAGGCGGGGTGGGTAAGGGCCACCTGCACCCGGGTCGGCGTTTCGTGAAAGACGACGGCGAGGATGAGCAGGCCCAACTGGCGGCAGGTGCGGCGATGGACTTGCATCCACGCAGCATCCACGCGCCAGGCGGGATACCAGTCGTGTGTCGTCTTGGTGAGGATCAACTGGTCGGTCGCCATCTCCGTTGGTGGGACCGGCAGCGTCCGTGTTGAGCAGATAAAGGCTGTGTCTCCGGCGGGCGATGTAGGGATTGTGTCCACCATGCCGCCAAAGATCCGTTCGAGGTCGCAGGTCATCACGTCTCCAATCTAGCGGACTGCCGACGGTAATCGTTGGGGCCACGGTGGAATCTTTGCTTGTGTTGATCACATACATAGATGTGTCGCCCCCTGCAACTCCCCATTCAATACATCTGACTAGCGCGGGGCCACTCATCGCATCGCCGGACCAAATCGCGCTCAATGATCCAGCAGGGTTAAGCCTATGGACCCGATGGCCATCGCCAGAATTATGAGGATCACTCCATTGAGGCGCCACTGCCACGGCTTCCATGTGGCCGATTTCTTGGGACGATTGCGGGGAAAGTATCCCCATCCCAAGATGCCCGGCATGGTGCGACCGAGAGCGATCTCCCATGCGCCGTAGACCGCGAATACGGCCGCCACCACGAAGAGGGCAACCGCGCCGACGATAGCCAGACCCATCACTTGACCGCCGCGCGCGGTATACTCCGCCGCGTATCTGATCAGTGCATAGTCGTCGGTCATTTGCCGCAAGTATAGCATCTAATCCTTGCGGCCACGGAATCATTACCTAGCTGTGTCAAATGATCCCCCATGCGGCAAGCGCATACGCAATCTTCGCGATCAACTTCGTCTGCTGATAAGGCAGGGGCATAGGCGCTTGTGTGCGTGTGCTCATCGGTCATATGCCCCACGTTGGGGCCGGCTCGGTAAGCGTTGCGGTCTAGGAGCTTGACACACGTCGCCGGAGCGGCCTTGCTGAGTTATGCGCGCCAGAGATGCGACGACGTGAGGACGCGGCCGTTGGTGGTAACGGCGGCCTGTAGGCCATATCCGTAGAGGCCGCCCCAACTGAACTCCAGATAATACACCGGCTCACTTACTAGCCGCGCCAGATCGGCCCATCCCCAGCGATGGTACGGCTGTCCCCTCCACGCTTCGACATTCGCTCGCAGACGCCGCACTGCCTCCTTGGAAGAGAAGAAAGGTACGCGTGGCCCCGACGTGTTACACGCGAGTGTGGCTTAAAGACGGTACCCGAATTGCCGCCAGTTTTCAGGTAGATGGGCCGTACTCATCAACGGTCGCACGCACATAGTGCCCCTGCTCGTTGAAAAGCAACGTGATCATCATGGTCACATCATCAGTGCCGCGTTTCAACTCGACACCGAGTGCTGTGTCGGATTACGGTATGCTGGCGGTGACAGGGAGAACAGCGATGGCGCTGTCGAACCGCTGAGCGACGTGCAGAGCCAGGCGCCCGATGAGGCAGTGTACGTCGCACGGGATCTCTTGCGGGCGGTTTATTGGCGCCTTTGACGCCACCGCGTCACGAGATCGGCAGCCGCCGGGGGCCACTCCGGGAAATCGAACGAAAAGCCCGCGTCCACGAGCCGCGTCGGGATGACCCGCCGGCTTTTCAGCACTAATTCGGTCTCCGTATGCATGACGAGTGCGCCCAGCGCGACCATCCAGCGGGTTGCCGGCAAGCCGATGCGTGTGCCCCAAGCCGCGCGCAGTACGGCCATGAAATGGCGTTGTGGGAGTGGATGCGGCGCGGCAAGATTGATCGGTCCCTCGACACTCTCGGATGCGAGTAGAAACCGCACGGCGCGCACGAAATCGCGGTCGTGAATCCAGGATATGTACTGCTGACCCCCGGCTATGGAGCCGCCCAGACCCCGGCGCGTGAGGCCGAGCAATACAGCGAAGGGTCCGCCGGGGTCTGGAGACATGACCATCGCGCTGCGCAGCGCGACCTTACGCGTGTGGGGTGTATCCGCCTGGCTCAGTGCTTCTTCCCACGCCTTGGCAATGTCAATGCTGGCGCGCCAGTACCGCGGCACAGCGGATTCCTCGCCTCCGATAAGACCGGTTATGTCATCGTTGGGCGCGTCAAAGCGGTGGGCATAGATCGTCGCGGTGCTCATTTGAAGCCAGATCCGCGGAGGATGTGTCGCTTGTGCGATCGCGTGACCGATCACGCGTGTCGATTCCACCCGTGAGTCCATCATTTCCCGTAGGTGCGCTCTGGTGTACCGGCAGTTCACGCTTCGTCCAGCTAGGTTGATAACAGCGTCCGCGCCGTCGAGTTCTTTTGTCCAGGCGCCAAGGGCGCGCCCGTCCCACGTCACGACCCGCCCATCGCTGTATCCGCTGCGCGACAACACGACAACCTGATGGCCGCGCTGGACCAGCGCGTTGGTCAGTATCTGTCCAAGGTAACCCGTGCCACCCGCGATAACAATTTTCATGGCCGCCTCCCTGGCGCCGGGCCGAATGTGCTATTATAATATAGGTGAACACGTTCACTTATATTATAATAGTGAACGTGTTCACCTAAAGTCAAGGAGCCAGTTACATGGAACAGGGGACCGCCGGCATACATCGTGGGCGGGGGCGTCCGCGCGGCATGACCGCTCAAGGTATCGAGACGAGGAACCGCCTGTACACGACCGCGGTCCGGCTCATCGCCACGCGAGGGTGGCACGAAACGACCTTGCGCGATGTGGCGACAGACGCGGGTGTCAGCGTTGGACTGCTCTATCGCTACTTTCCAAGCAAGCGCGCGATTGTCCTGGCGCTCTACGACGATCTTTCCGCGGCGTATGCCGCGCAGGCGGCGCACATGGAGAGCGGCCCGTGGCGCGATCGTTTCCTCTATGCGCTCCGCATGAGTCTTGATGTCCTGCGCCTCCACCGCCAAACGCTCGTCGCCCTGGTTCCGGTCCTGGTCAGTGCCGGTGACGACGGACTATTCGCTCCGGGAACGGCCTTTTCACGTATCCGCGTCGCGCAGGTCTTTCACGACGCCGTCATCGGGGCGACCGACGCGCCACGTCCCCCGCTCAACGCGGCAATGGGCCGGCTCCTGTACCTTGTGCATCTGGCGACGATCCTCTGGTGGCTCCTCGACCGGAGTCCGGAGCAGCGGGCAACAGACAATCTCCTCAAGCTGCTGGAGCGCGCGCTCCCCCTCGCAACCCTCAGCCTCCGTTTGGGGCGAGTCCGCGCGTTGATCGTTGCCGCCGACGACGTGGCCCGTGCGGCGCTGTTCGACGACACGGATGTACACGAAGAGCGCTAATGAGAGTGTTCGTCATCTCCAAGTCATTCTTCGGGCGTTCGCCCTTCCACCACGCCCCGATGGATTACGTCCTCATCTGCGTTGGCAGTCCTTCTTTCCAATACACACGAGCAAGTGACGGCCCACTAGCGCCGCCAGTAGGTGTCGCGCCAGTAATACAGCCGCGTGGGGTCGTCGGGATAGGTCTGGGCGGCGTTAGTCACAGCCTGTGCATCCTCAATGTTGTCCCGCGTCGGATCGAGCGGACGCCAGCCCGCGTCACGCCGGTCCTCTCCTGTAGGCTGGCGAACATACATGACGAAGCGACCCTCACAAGCTCCTAAAATTGCATAGGCGCGTTGCCCGTCCCCAAGCGACACACGATTAGCGCCGCCATCCATGAAGGCAAATCGCAGTTGCGACAGGTCGTCTTCCCAAAAGCATATGGAGCAGATGTCGTAGGAACCTGGGTCTTCATCGAACACGAGATAGCCACAGCATGGACAAGGGTAACGTCCGTGATTGTTTCCCATGATGACTCCTTATCCGCGTCATACGACCTTATAGAAACCTCTCAGAAAACCCACGGCTTTAGTCGTGGGATGGGCCCCCGTAGGGGAGGGGGATCGTGGCAACGACGGGCCGCGACAAGCGGCGCGTCAACGGTCGCCCGCGTGTGGTATACTGTGCGTGGTGATCGTTCCTTCGGGGGCCACTAGGACGCCTAACGGCGTTTCTACCGCGGGGCACGCGGGAAGTCACGCTTGGGGAGATTGTGTCAGACATCAAAGCCTCCGGGTCACGATGCAACGGTCGTTGAACCAAGAATCCCACGGCTTTAGCCGTGTGGAGTGTCAAATCAATGTAACCCTTGGGGCCGTAGTGGCATTGTCCCAATAAGAGCAATACGGTTTAGTTAAGGGCTCCGTAGGTAGCGGAGCGCCCAGCGGATCAGCGCCGTTGAGCGTAAATCGCCGCCAATGCAGGCCCTGTCGAGTCACCCATTCTGGCTTAACTAAACCGTATTGCCAATAAGAGACGCCTGCGGGCCTACGAGCCAACCATTACAAATGGTTGGCTCGTAGGTATGCATGCGCCTACAGTTGAGGGCTACGGTCGCTACCGTCGCGGGGGCAGCGGCGCCGGGGCCAGGCGCGGGCGTGGGGGCGGCTGCGGCGCGTGGGGCGGACGCTCGGCGATGAGGCGCAGGGCCTCGGCGATGGCGCGCGCGAGCTGCGGATCGCGGCCGGCGGCGTGGTCCTGCGGCGTGATCTCGACCTCGATGTCCGGGTCGGTCCCGTAGTTCTCGACCCGCCAGCCCACGTCGTCGAAATAGAATGAGTACTCCGGCTGCGTGGTCAGCGTGTTGTCGACGAGCGCGTGCGATGGCTCAATGCCGATCACGCCGCCCCAGGTGCGCTTGCCGATGAGCGGGCCGAGCCCCAGGAGCTTGAAGCTGTGGCTCACGATGTCCCCGTCGGAGCCGGCCAACTCGTTGGTCAGCATGACCATGGGCCCGCGCGGCGACTCGTTGACGTAGGGCTCCGGCGCGCCCCAGCGCGGCAGGTCGTAGCCTAAACGCCGCCGCGCCAGCTTCTCCAGCAGCAGGCCCGAGACGTAGCCGCCGCCGTTCCAGCGCACGTCGACGATCAGCGCGTCGTGGTCGTACTCGTTGAGGTAGGTGCGGTGGAACTCCGCGAAACCGTCCGAGCCCATGTCGGGGATATGGATGTAACCGACTTTGCCGTCCGTCTCTTCGTGCACGCGCCGCTGCCGCGCCGCCACCCAGTCGCGGTAGCGGGCCGGGCGCTCCGTGCGCAGCGCCTTGACCGTGACGGTGCGCGTATTGCCGCCGTCGGCGTCGGCCACGGTGAGCGCGATGTCCTGGCCCGCAGTGTTGACGAGCAGCTGCTGTGGGCCGCGGTGGGGCCGCGCCGCCTGGCCGTTGACCGTCAGCAGGCGGTCGCCCGCGCGCACGTTCACGCCGGGGGCGCGCAGGGGCGAGGCGGTTTTTTCGTCGGATGGATCGCCCTCGACGATGGCCCCGACGCGGTAGGTGGCCGTGGCCTCGTCGTAACCCCAGTCGGCGCCCAGGAAGCCCTGCTCGTAGCGCGGGCTCTCGCGGTACGCTCCCCCCATCTCGTAGGCGTGCGAGGTGCCGAGCTCGCCCTGCAACTCCCACAATAGGTCGGAGAGTTCGGAGCGGGTCGTCAGGCGCGCGACGAGCGGCAGATAACGCCGGTACGCCGCGTCCCAGTCGATGCCCGACATATCGGCGGCCCAGAACTGCTCGCGCTGCAGCCGCCACGTCTCGGCGAACATCTGCCGCCACTCCGCAGGCGGCCGCACCGACACCCGCACGCGGTCGAGGTCCAGCCAACCGTTCGCGCGCGACGGCCCTTCCCCCTCGTCCTCGTCGGGCTCTTTCTTACCGGCGGGGAGGACGCGCAGGCGGTTGCCGGCGCGTATGATGACGGTACGCGCGTCGGGCGAGAGGCGCGCCTCGGTAACATCGTAGACGAGCGTCTCGTCCTTGTGCGTCTCCAGGTCGTAGCAGCGCAGGCGCGCCCGCGCCGGCGGCGTGGGGTCGAGCCAGTTGTCGTCGCGGCTGCCCGTGACCGGCTCCTCGATGAAGAGGATCTTGCCCTTGACGCCGAGGACGGCGCTGTAGCGCCCTTCCGGCACGGGGACGGGGACGAGGCGCCGCTCAATGCCATCGACATCGATGCGCAGGGGGGCAGCGCGCTCGGGCGCTTCCTCGCGCGCGGCCGTGCGCTGGGCCTCGACCTCTTCGCCGACCGGCGGACGCGGCGCGGCTAGGAAGGGCGAGGGCAGGTCGGCGCGCAGGGTCAGGGCGTAGGGGCGCACGCCCTTGGGGAAGCCCAACTCGACCTGCAAGTTGTCGAGCACGGGGTCGAAGACGCGGTAGCCCAGGAAATACAGGTACTTCCCCTCGGGGTCGAACGACGGCTGCACGTCGCGCAGCACCGGCGCGGTCACGCGGTGGATCGCGCCATCCTCGACATCGCAGAGTTTGATCGCCGTGTTGACGCGCGACTCGGGGTAGCCGTAGGCGAGGTAGCGCCCGTCGGGCGACCAGGCGAGTCCGGCGATGCGCCCAAAGGGGCTGCGGTCGAGCGTACGCATCGTTCCCGCGGTCCCCGCGGTCCCCGTGGTCCCCGTGGTCCCCGTGGTCCCCGTGTTCTCCGCGAGGTCGACGAGCAGCAGTTCGCCACGGTGGTTGGTGAGGGCGACCCGCGCGCCGTCCGGCGCGACTTCCAACTCGACAGCGCGGCCAAGGTCAAGCCCCTCGCCCGCGATGCGGCGCACGGGGCCGCCGCCAGCCGGGAAGATGTCCAGTCCCTCCGCGCCGCCGTCCTCGGCAGTGACGCCGGCGTCGGAGATCGCCACCAGCCCCTTGTCGTCGGGCAGGTAGCGGAGCAGGCGGTAGCGCACGCCGTCGGGCTCGCCGTACTGCGTGACGGCGCCCTCCCAGGCGCCCATGGCAAACGCTTTGCCGCGCGTGGTGAGCGCGACGCGCGCCCCATCCGGACTGAGGGCGTAGGAGTCCAGGTACTCCGCAGCGGGGACGTAGCGGCGCGCGCGTTGCGTGCGCGCGCCGCCGAAGTCGACCGGGACGCGCTCGTACGTGCCGGCGGTCGGGTCGAGTAGGTAGAGGTCGGCACCGGCGTGATAGACGAGGCGGCGGCCGTCGCCGGAGAGTGAGCGCGCGTAGTAGTCCGCGTGGTCGCTGTGGCGGCGCAGGTCCTCACCCGTGTAGAGGCACGAGTAGACGTTGCCCACACCCTCGTGGTCGGACAGGAAGTAGACGCGATCGGCGACGATGCAGGGGCTGGCCAGGTTGCCGTCGAGCCGGATGAGGCGGCGGAACTGGCCCGCTCCATCGGGGTCAATCCACAGATCGCCGGCCGTACCGCCGCGGTAGCGCTTCCAGCGCGCCGGATCGCCCGTGTTGCGGCCTAGCACGACGGCGCCGCCGGGGCTATGCGGCCCGTAGGCAATCGTCGCGGCCGGCCCGTACGGCAGCGGCGTGGGCAGGAGGCCGGGGGTGGGCTCCGGCGCGATAGTATAGAGCGCGGATTCTTTGCGGAAGGGCTGCGCGTGATCACTACTGTAGACGATGGCGTCGCCGCTGGGCGTCCACGCCGTCACGGCGCACTGCGCCCCCTGGTAGGTCAGGCGGGTGGGCTCACCGCCGATGGCCGGCATCACGTAGACCTCGGTCGGCCCCTCCTCGCGCCCCACGAAGGCCAACAACGCTCCCGAGGGCGAGAAGAGCGGGCGGTTCGCCTCGGCGAGCCCGGCGGTCAAGCGTTCGGGCCGGCCGCCGGCGACGGGTACGCGCCACAGGTCGTCCTCGCAGGCGAACACGACCGTATCGCCCTGAATTGTCGGATGCCGGTAATATCCCTGCTCAACCATTGTCTATACAACTCCAATCGGAACATTCATCCTTTACACGTTACTAAGGAAGTATACGGGCTGAGACGCGGCCTGACCTTAAAAGGTCATGGCAGTAGGAGTAGCGCGGTAGTGTGAGAGAGCGCACAATGTAGCCAAGGGTAACCCGAACAGCGACAGGGGGTACGCGGATGATCGACACGCCAGGGGGCCGGCGGCCAGCCGCTCCGGTACAGCCGATACAGGATGAGAGGCTACATACTGCCGGCAGCGGCGCGTTAGGCGGACGGCGTTCCCCCTATACCACGGCAGCGGCGCTATCCGCGCGCCCGGTCACGGACCTCCTGTACGTCGTCGCAGCCGCGGTGTTGGCCGTGGCGCTCTCGCACATTCCTGTCCTCGACGTGGTCATCTACCCATTTAAGCTCTTCAGCGTCTACGCGCATGAATGGTCGCATGCCTTGGTCACGATCGCTACGGGCGGGCACGTCGTCGCCCTGCGCATCAACCCCGACCTTTCGGGAGAAGAGTACAGCGCGGGCGGCTGGGGTCTGGCGATCAGCAGCGCCGGCTACCTTGGAGCGGCCGGCGCGGGAGCCCTTTTGCTGCTCGCTCCGTTGCGTCGCGCCAAGCGGACACTCGTCGCGATCGGCGCCACGGTCGCCGCGCTGCCGGTCGCCGGCACGCTGCTACAGGGCGCGACATTCACCCTGACTACCTGGTTCTGGACCGCCGTCTTTGCCGCCGTAACGCTGGTTGTTGGCCGTCGAGGCACGCGGCGTCTGGCCGGCCTCTTCCAGCAATTCCTCGCCGTCGAGTTGTGTCTGACGGCCCTCGACTCCTTGCGCAGCCTCGATTGGCTCGCCATCAACGCGCCGGGGGTGATGACGGACGCGACCAACGCGGGCGGGGCGACACATCTCCCGGCCATTGTATGGGCTGTTCTGTGGAGCGTCATCGGTGTCGCCATCGTGGGTCTGGCCGGGCTCCGCCTCGTAATGTTCTCTGTAAAAGCTATCAAACTCTAGCTATTGCTAGCCACTGCTAGCAGTTTGTCGGAGAGAAGCGGGCTCTCCATCCCGCGCGCGGTGGTACAGTAGGAAGCATGAGTAGAACATTCAAAACCGTGGACTATGAGGCGGCGCTCGACCTGACCG
>JAABUZ0100004432.1_pt1 | contig 19398 bp, 17 predicted proteins | sample 5562091 | NCBI WGS metagenome assembly JAABUZ01 (sample SAMN12813069, study PRJNA571459) | rock metagenome | isolation source: Antarctica rocks | place: Antarctica: Victoria Land, Linnaeus Terrace sud | collected 2015-12-21 | reverse complement strand
GTACGAGACACTCCGTTACGTCGAGTCGCACAACGGCGATCCGCCGCCTGGCTATACGGGCGGGACAACTTTCGAGAATCGCGAGCGGCGATTGCCAGCGGGCCACTATAAGGAATACGATGTGGACCCGAGAGCGCCGGGAGGCCGCAACGCTGACCGGCTCGTGATCGATCAGGATAACGGCAGGGCCTACTACACATCCGATCACTACGACACGTTCATCCCTCTTTCGTTGGGGCAGTGAAACATGGCAAGGATGTGGGACGGTTGGAACATGCTGCTTACCCCGCGCTCACCGTGGGCGCATCTCGTCTGCACGGCGGAACGTGACCTCGTGATCGCGCTATGCACCAACGCACCGGTGAACGTCGGCGCAGTCGTCCGCATGCTGCGCGGCAGTCGCTGCGTCACGAAGCGCGGTCTCATGCAGGAGTGGGGGGCGGCCCTCCAATTTCCGTACTATTTCGGTGAGAACTGGGATGCCTTCGAGGAGTGTGTCAACGATTTGGAATGGCTGCCCGCGCGCAGTTATATCTTCGCCGTGACCGACGCGGAGCGCTTGCTGCCTGAGGCTGACTTCGCAACCCTAATCCACATCCTCGATGCTGCAGCCACCCGCTGGGAGAGCGGGACGGAGGCCGGACCCAATCGCACGACTCTGCCCGTCTCCTTCCATGTCATTTTCCAATGCGATCCAGAAAACGACGTCGAAATACGCCGTCGCTTCGAGAATGTAGGGGTCACGTTGGGGGCATTGCCCGTGCCTGGGGCATGACCGGGCGATGCCCCCAACCGAAATGTGGCACTTGTTGAGCGAGCGGAAGGGTGCGGTAGCCGTGTTCCGGGTGGCGGCATATGTCTACGTGCGATCGCTGCGTATGACAGGATGACGTCACGCCCCCACGCCCTCGATCTCGTCGATCAGCCGCGCCGCATGATCCACATCGAGTACTTCGACAGCGGCACCGGCCGCCGTGCTGGTCATTAGATAGCCGCCCGATGCGGATGGTTCGAGCGTGTACGTCACGCCCTCGGATTCGTGGGTGTAGGCGGGACGCGCAGGTGCGACTCCTGCCACGGGGCGGTCACCCAACGGCTCGAAACGGCGATTATTGACGGCGAAAATCGCTGACATCGTGGCAATCCTTTCTTCGCGGTACCCGACGAACCGCCGTGTGTAACGCCTTTGAGACACATGTGTGCTTCGGGACTATGATTTCCTGTATCCAGAATATGATACCACACATCCTTCGGCTGGCAGTCACCACCACGATCGGCGTTACGTCCATTGGATAGACGGGAAAGATCAGCACAGCATAGCCGCCCGACTCGCGCGGCGGTGCGCGTCGCCGAAAGTAGTCGTGGAAGTGTACATGAATCGGACACCCCACGCTGCCGAGCATTTTATTGTTCCTCTCGTTTCGGGCAGCGCTCAGAAAGAACTCTGTAATCGCTCTCTGCTCGTAGCCATGTACTTCGCGCATGCGTCGCACGCGTATTTGCCACATACTACATTTCCGGTGTAGGGTGGAATGGGTTGCGGCGTTATACAACAAGGGGATACGCATCTGATGCGACGATGGGCTATAGCATTGATCCTACTCACGTTCCTTGTCGGATGCGGCGGTGCGAGCAAACCGACATCTACACCAACCGTCGTACCGACGCCGACTGTTGCACCGACGCCGACTGTTGCACCGACACAGGCCGCCGAGGCGATTCCGACAGTAGTCCCGCCTATCGTGCCCGCGACACCGACCGTCGCGTCCACACCGACCGTCGCGCCGACGCCGACGGAAATCCCGCCCGCCACACCGACGAGCACACCGCCTCTTCCTCCGACCGACGTGCCTCCAACCGCGGCCGCTGTACCGTCAACCGCGACCGCTGTGCCGCCGACGGCGATAGCCGCTACGGCCGTACCGGCTGTCACGAGTCCGAGCGATGGCTTGGCTGCCCAGCATGTCGGCGATAACGGCGACGGGTACGGCTTCAATGTCTGGGGACTGAGCGACAGTGCCTCCGCCCGTACCAATGTCTACGCCAATGTGCAAAGCGCGGGCTTCGGCTGGATGCGCCAGCAGGTCTCCTGGGCTGCGGTGGAGCCGCAACGGGGCAACTTCCGCAGCGCCACCGCCACGCAACTCGATCAGTTCGTTGGCGGCGCGAGTGCGAAGGGCTTGAACGTGATGCTCAGTATCGTCAAGTCCCCCGACTGGGTCGGTGCCAAGGGTGGCCTGCCGACGAAGACCCAGGACTTCACGGACTTCATGTCCTTTCTTACCCAGCGATACGCGGGCAAGGTGCAGGCCTACGAGATCTGGAACGAGGAGAACTACGCCGTCGAGACGGGCGGCAAGGTCAATGTTGCGGCGTACCTGCCCGTCTTGAAGGCAGGGTTCCAGGCAGTAAAGAAGAGCGACCCGAAGGCGGTCGTTGTTTTCGGCGGTCTGACGCCCACGGGGGTGAACGACCCTGCCATCGCTCTTAACGATGTCGAGTATCTGCGACAGATCTACGCCGTCAATGGTGGCGAGATCAAGCAGTATTACGACGTGCTCGGCGCACACCCCGGCTCCAACTGTAACCCGCCGGATACCTCATACCCGGACAACCCGGCCACGACACCGTGCGGCACTGACCCGGATGGCGGCAGGAGTTACACGAAAGATAACTCGTTCTACTTCAAGCGCATTCTTGAGATACGCAAAGTGATGGAGGATGCCGGGGAGGGGAACACGAAGATGTGGCTGACGGAGTTCGGCTGGACGACGGCGAATCAGGCACCGGGGTATGGATATGGGAAGTTCGTCTCCGAGCAGCAGCAGGCGCAGTATCTCGTGCGTGCTTTCGAACTGGGGAAGTCGTATCCGTGGATGGGAGTGATGTTCGTGTGGAACCTGAACTTCGCGACGATCACGCAGGCGAGCGACGAGAAGTACCCCTGGGCGGTACTGAAGAGTGACGGGTCTGCCCGCCCGGCATACACCGCGCTGAAGAACATGCCCAAGTGACGAAGGACGAAGAACTGAGGATTGAGGGTGGACCCGCGCGACTGTGGCGAAACGGATCGTGCATGATCGTGACCAGGGTATGGAGAGTAGATGTTGACAGCGATGGAGGACACCGGATGCGGAATGCGGTGGATTTGTGATCTCTCCTTGAACGATGCCAAATGCGCCACGCGACCGCGTTGCGCGTCGCTGAGATCAACGTGATGAACGCGCTGCGTGATTACCTGACAGACCCGCAGCCCGTCCCCGCATCCGATGGCGGGCAACCGGAGTCCCACGCGGAAGAGCCGCCCGCACCCGACAATTCCGCACAGGAATACCAACCGTACTGAGCGCGGCCTTTCCCGGTGGTACGCGTGCCCTCTGAGCAGATTTCCAACCTACCTCTCGGCGGGAACGGCAGGCTGGAAAGCCTGCTACCACCTATTTCCCATCATGGATCGCGGACGGTGATCTTCTCCTTGCCACCGTAGAAGTCCCACCACGGCTTCGCGCCCCTGGTGAGGACGGCGTTGAGCATCTGGATGTTTTGGACGCCCCGGTCTTCCAGCCAGGTACGCAGGGCATCCGCGCCGCTTTTGCCGTAGATGGGGATGCCGTCCTGCCACGTCGCGCGGCCGCAGAGAACGCCCGCGAACGGCGTACCCGCTTCGGCGGCGAGTGCCAGTGTCTCACGGAAAATCTCGTCCGTGACGCCCGCGCTCAGGTAGATGAACGGCACCCGCGAGACGGCAGCCGCCGAGACAAAGAGCGCCTTCGCCTCATCGCGGCTGTAGGCGACCTGTCCGTCCATGTTCGCGTTCGCACCCTCAACATAGCGCATGTTGACCGGCACTTCCACCTTCAGCACGTCCACGCCGTAGCGCGGCTGCGAGAACTCGCGCATATACTTCGTCACCTTGTCCGGTTTGACCTTCGCGAAGGCGAACCCCTTTTCGTCGCCGACCACGTCGCTGTAGGCGAGTGGTTCGAGAAAGAAGGGGATGTCGTTGGCGCGGCATTCCGCCCCGACGCGCTCGATAAAGGCGTGCTTGATCGTGTTGATCTGCGCGTCGTCATCAGGATCGTAGTAGAGAAGAATCTTGATGACATCCGCGCCAACGTCTTTGAGCCGCCGCACCGACCACTCCGGCAGCAAATCCGGCAGGCGACCCTTGACCGTCGCGTCGTAGCCCGTCTCCTCGTAGGCAAGCAGGACGCCCGCATTCTTCGCCCGCCGCTTCATCGCTTCCAAGCCGTACTCCGGGTCGAGCAGAATCGCGCTGGCGTACGGGGTGAGCACTTCGCTGACAATTGCCTTGAACTCGCTCAACTCCGCCGCGTCAACATCGTCGGTGCCCTTTGCTTTGGCGATTGCCTTGCGCAATGAGCCACGCTGATCCATCGCCGCCGCTGCGATCACCCCCCGATCGTTCGCGACCGCATTGATGCCATCAAACTTCCCCCGCGTCATGCGAACAGTACCGCCAGTCGGTGTACTCATGTGATGCTCCTCGTGAGATTGCATAGGAACCAAGTATTTGGTGGCGGGCTTTAGCCTGCCATTCCTTGCTGTAGCAGGCTAAAGCTCGCCACCACCAACCATCTGCGACGTACCCTTATGCGCGCGGTAGCGGCGGATGAGGGTATTGGTCGAGCTGTCATGTGCGAGATGCGGTTCGTCTGCCGATTCGAGTTCGGGGATGATCCGCTGCGCGAGCGCCTTACCGAGTTCGACGCCCCACTGGTCGAAGGAGTTGATGTTCCAGATTGTGCCCTGCGTGAAGACGCTATGCTCGTAGAGCGCGACGAGCGTGCCGAGCATTGCCGGCGTCAGCCGCTCCGCGAGGAGGGTATTCGTCGGGTGGTTGCCCTCGAACGTTCGATGTGGCACGAGCCAATCTGGGTTTCCCTCGGCCTTCACCTGCTCAGCCGTCTTGCCGAAGGCGAGCGCTTCCGTCTGCGCGAAGACGTTTGCCATCAGCAGATCGTGGTGATCGCCGAGCGGGTTGAGCGTTTGGTAGAAGCCGATGAAGTCGCAGGGGATCAGTTTCGTCCCCTGATGGATCAGTTGATAGAAGGAGTGCTGGCCGTTCGTGCCCGGCTCGCCCCAGTAAATCGGCGCGGTCTCGTAGTTCACGCGATGACCCTGAAGGTCCACCGACTTGCCGTTCGACTCCATCGTCAGTTGCTGCAAATAGGCCGGGAACCGCTTGAGGTACTGCTCGTAAGGCAGCACCGCAACCGTCTGCGCGCCGAAGAAGTCGGCGTACCAGACGGTGAGCAACCCCATCAGGACAGGCAGATTGTGATCGAACGGCACTGTGCGGAAGTGCTCGTCCATCGCGTGGAAGCCGGCGAGCATCTGGCGGAAATTGTCGGGGCCAATGGCGATCATCGTCGAAAGGCCAATCGCCGCGTCCATCGAGTACCGTCCGCCGACCCAGTCCCAGAAGCCGAACATGTTCGCGGTATCAATGCCGAACTTCTCGACCTCCTCAGTGTTCGTCGAGACGGCGACGAAGTGTTTGGCAATCGCCGCGTTATCATGGAGGGCAGCGAGGCACCAGTCGCGCGCGCTGTGCGCGTTAGTCAGCGTTTCGAGCGTCGTAAACGTTTTGGAGGAGACGATAAAGAGCGTTTCCGCCGGGTCGAGATCGCGCGTCGCCTCCACCATGTCGGTGCCGTCCACATTGGAGACGAAGCGGAAGGTCATCGCGCGGTCGCTGTAGTGTTTCAGCGCCTCGTACGCCATCACGGGGCCGAGGTCCGAGCCGCCGATGCCGATGTTGATGACATTTTTGATGCGCTTGCCGGTGTAGCCCGTCCACACGCCGCTCCGCACGCGATCCGCGAAATTCGCCATCTTGTCCAGTGCCGCGTGAACTGCCGGTACGACATTCTCACCATCCACGATGATCGTGGCGTCGCGCGAGGCGCGCAGAGCAGTATGGAGCACCGCGCGCTGCTCGGTGATATTGATCTTCTCGCCGGAAAACATTGCGTCAATACGCTCGCGCAATCCGGCGCTCTCGGCGAGTTTCAAGAGCAGTTGCAGTGTTTCGTCCGTGACGCGGTTCTTGGAGTAGTCGTAGTAGATGCCGACGGCTTCCCGCGTCATCCGCTCGCCGCGCTGCGGATCGTCGGCGAAGAGCGTGCGGAGATGCACATCGCGCATCGTTTCGTAGTGTGCCTGAAGCGCCTGCCACTCCGGCCGCTCGGTGAGCGGTGGTGGGTTTGCGGTCACGGTCATCGTCGCTTCCTCCTTCTAAAGGTTTTATGAGGGCAATTCGGGGCGAAGTTTCTGCGGCTCTTGTGCATACAGACGCATGTATCCGCATGTCGTGCAGACGAGCGCATAAAGACGAGAAGATGGCTCAAAGAACCGTTTAGGGTGGAGCATACCCAAAAAGAGTCCATGTCCCTCGTGATCGCTCACCTTCGTCCAGATGCGGTCTCCTCCACAGTCAGGACACACTCGTGGAACGAGGGTTGGCTGTTGAGTATCCATAGGGCGCTTTCCAATCTCACCGTCGTTGCCTGTCTGCCGCTCGCTATTATCGGTTCGTGGATCGAGTCGTGAGAAACGCGGGTAAATCGTACTCCAACAGATCGCCGATGCGCTCGACGGTGATGTCCGCTGCCGGGTATTTCGCGATCTCTTTCAGGTCGTGCGCGTAGTGGCCTTGCTTCGGGAATACCGTTGTCAGGCGGTCGCCCCAGACTTCCTTCACGGCGGCTAAGATGCGTACCTTGTCGTCTACTAGGACGTACTGCTCCGCCGGGTAGCGCCGCTCGACATCGTCCAGTTCCTGCTCCTTGTGAATGTAGATGAGCACATCGCCGCCGACCGCCTCTCCGAGGCCGGAGCGCTCGATCTTGCGCGGCTGGAAGACGACATCGCCGTCCGAGAGGATCACCGTTGGCCCCCAGACGCGACACCGCTCAATCACGTCGAGTGCATTGGGGAAGAGCCGGTTCGCGAATGGGTAGTTGATAAGAAAGGAGGAGACGGTGAGCAAATGCGGATCGCGTGGGTATTCGCCGCGATACCGTTGAAGCGCGCCGAGGTAGTCGGCATAGCCGAGTTCGCCGCGCAAGTCCTCGAAAATCGCCCAGTACCGCGCGCTTCGTTCCGCCCCGACCGCGCGTTCGAGATGTCGTCGCAGATCGGCCGTTACTCGGTCGGTATCGAGCAGGGTGTTGTCCACATCGAAGAGGAAGACGACGCGGTGCGGTGTGGTCATGTGCCTACCCCCGACCCCTCCCGGAACGGGAGGGGAGCCGGAAACGAAATCCGATGCAGATCGACCCAATAATCCGGTCCCCCTTCCCGCGTCGGGAGGGGACTAGGGGGTAGGCATGTCTCCATCAGGTTGGCTCCGTTGTCGGGTTATGCCAGCCGCCGTCTGCCGCGATCAACTGATCTGATTCAGTTGGCCCCCAGGTGTCCGGATCGTAGGCGTAGACGGGCGTCGCGTTGCCGAGGATCGGATCAACGACGCGCCAGGCGGCCTCAATGGCATCCTCTCGGGCGAAGAGGGTTGGATCACCGCGCATCGCGTCGCCGAGCAGCCGTTCGTAGGGGGCCATCTCATCACCGCCGGGCTGGAGACGGGCGATCAGTTCCACAGCCTCCCCGATCATCGCCTCGCCCGGCTCCTTGACCCGCGCGGAAAGGGCAATCACGACATCGGGGCTGAGGCGGAAGCGCAGGTGATTCGGATGGCTGGGAAGCGTCTCCGCGAAGACGGTCTGTGGCGGCCGCTTCAGTTCAACCACCACCTCGGTCGTTGTCACGGGCAGGCACTTGCCGGCCCGGATATAGAACGGCACACCCGCCCACCGCCACAGATCGAGATGAAGCCGGACGGCGGCGAAGGTCTCCACCTGCGAGTCGGGCGCGACACCCTCCGTCTGCCGATACCCTGCGTACTGCCCGCGCACAACATTCGAGGATTCGAGCGGGATCATCGCCTTGAAGACTTTGGTCGTCTCATCGCGGATCGCCTCGTGACCGCCGCTGATCGGCGGTTCCATGGCGAGCAACGCGGTCACTTGCAGCATGTGGTTCTGCACAACATCGCGGATCGCGCCCGTCTCGTCGTAGAACGCGCCGCGATCCGCTACATCGAACTGTTCCGCCATCGTGATCTGGACGCTCTCGATGTAGTTGCGGTTCCAGATCGGCTCTAAGAATGCGTTGGCGAAGCGAAAGTAGAGCAGGTTCTGCACCGGCTCCTTGCCGAGATAATGATCAATGCGGAAAATGCCCGATTCAGGGAAGGCGGAGAGCAGTACCCTGTTCAGTTCCTCGGCAGAGGCGAGATCGTGCCCGAACGGCTTCTCGATCACCACCCGGCCATCCGTCGCGCAGCCAGACTTCGCCAGCCCCTCGATGACGGTCTCGAACGAACTCGGCGGAATCGCCAGATAATGCAGCGGGTGCGTCGCGGCGCCGAGCGCCTGTTTCAGTTTCTTGTACGTCTCCGGATCGCCGTAATCGCCGGAGACGTAGGTGAGCAACGACAGCAGTTTCGCGAACGCATCCTTGTTCACGCCGCCATGCTGCGAGAGGCTGTCGTGGACGCGCGTGCGCAGTTGGTCGGTGGTCTGCGCGCGCCGCGCCACACCGATGATCGGCACATCGAGATGGCCATGCCGGATCATCGCCTGCAAGGCGGGGAAGATCTGCTTGAAGGCGAGATCGCCCGTGGCGCCGAAGAAAACGAGCGCATCAGTGAGCGGCGCGGCCACGATCACCCTCCCTTTTGGTCGGCTTCCTTCTCCAGATGCCCGCCGAACGCGAAGCGCATTGCGGATTGCACCTTGTTGGCATAATCGGCCTCGCCGCGCGACGAGAACCGCGCAAAGAGCGCCGTGCTGAGGACCGGCGCGGGCACGGACTCGTCAATCGCGGCGCTGATCGTCCAGCGACCCTCGCCGGAATCCGACACACGGCCACCGAATTTCTCCAGTTGCGGGTCGGTGAGGAGCGCCTGGGCGCTGAGATCGAGGAGCCACGAAGCAACGACGCTGCCGCGCCGCCAGAGTTCGGCGACTTCACCGATATTGATGTCGTACTGGTAGTATTCGGGATGCGCGAGGGGCGTTGTCTCGGCGTCCACAGTGCGCTGCGTCTTGCCGACATTGGCGTGGTGGAGGATATTCAGGCCCTCCGCGTAGGCCGCCATCAGGCCGTACTCGATGCCGTTGTGGACCATCTTGACGAAGTGGCCCGCGCCGTTCGGCCCGCAGTGCAGGTAGCCCTGGTCGGCGGTGCCGGTCGCTTTCTCGCGGCCCGGCGTCGGCGGCGCGGCGTCTCTGCCGGGGGCAAGCGTCTTGAAAATCGGGTCGAGCCGCTTAACTGCCGCATTCTCGCCGCCGATCATCAGGCAATAGCCACGCTCCAGGCCCCAGACGCCGCCGCTCGTGCCACAGTCCACATAGTGGATGCCTTTCGGCTTCAGTTCGGCGGCGCGGCGGATGTCGTCATGGTAGTACGAATTACCGCCGTCAATGATGATGTCGTTTTTGTCCAGGAGGGGCATCAGTTGCTCCACCGTTTGGTCCACCGTCGCGGCGGGCACCATCAGCCAGACGGTGCGCGGCTTTGCCAGTTTGCTGACGAGGTCTTTGAGCGACGTGCCCTCGATCATGCCGTCCTTGACATATTCCTGCCGCGTCGTCGGGTTGCGGGCGAAGCCGACGCACGTATGACCATCGTTGATCAGCCGCCGCACCATATTGCCGCCCATTCGTCCCAACCCGACCATCCCGAGTTCCATCTGCGCTTCCTTTCTCGTTTCCATCCATCCTATCTGAACAGTATGCCGCGCCTGATGCCATTTTCCTAGTGCGCGGTAGCGTAGGCTTACTCCGGGCGCGGATACAGGATCATCTGCGTGCAGCGAAACAAGGCCATCGTCTGCCCGCCGGGATTTGTCACCGTCGCGTCCCAGACCTGCGTGGTGCGTCCGCCGTGCAGGAGCGTCGCCACACACGTAATCCTCCCTTCATGTGCCGTGCCAAGAAAGTTGGTCTTCAGCTCGATAGTCGTGAAGCCGTATGCTCCGTCCGGCAGATTTGCTACCGCACCAAAACCGCATGCTGTGTCCGCGAGGGCAACGACCGTCGCAGCGTGGAGGAAACCGTTCGGCGCAAGTAGTTCGGGGCGGATCATCAGCCGAGCGTCTACATGCCCGCCTTCGATTTTCACGATTTCAAGCCCGAGGTAGCCCGGCAACGTGCCGGGAAGCCGGGCATTCATCTGTTCCAAAGTCGGCATCACGGCTCCTTCAGGATGGATCGCTACGGTCGCACATAAGAAACTCTCCGCAGCATACTATAGGAGAAGCAGTGAGGGAGGCTTTCAGCGGTGCTCGTGATGACCCCTAAACAGGCGCGCTCGCCGCGCGACTTCATCAGCGCGACATCGGGATCGTTGCTGCTCACCCGCTGATCGCTTGCGGGAGATCTCCTACCCGGCACAGATGTGCGGTGCCAGTGACGATTTGCGTCTTTGCTTGCGTCGCGAGACGCACCGAACGGCACTTGACAATAGCGACCCATGCCGCTAGTATAGAACATAAGTTCTACGATAGTGAGGAGCGATAGGGAGCCTCGTGACACAGAGACCATGGAACTCCTCTCCAGCGGCCCGATTGGGTTGTTTCGATCAGCAAGGCGTTTTGCGAAGCGCCCATACCAAAGGCCAAGTGAGTGCTGATGACGAGCGGACCGTTGAATATGGACAAACAGGTGTGCGCGATGGTAGACAGCGTCTATCGCACTGAGTCGTGTCCTTCCGGGCTGAGCTAGCGGACACGGGATTCTCAATCTTCGTGGCGGCTGTTGTCGATTCCGGGCTTTGCCGAACGACTACCTTATGGAACATCTGTTTTGCTGTTTTTCACTCAAGGAGGGTACTGCCCATGTCGTCCATCGCCACGTCCTCGTCCGCGCCTGAAGAGTCGTGCGCCGTCAGTTGGGGGCGCTTCGTCCGCGTCGGCCTCGCCACGGTGGTCGCCGCCGTTGCTGCCAACGTCCTAGTCTACTTCATCGGCGGCGCACGCGTCGCCTACGACCTGCAGTTTCTTCCCCTCACGGACGTCAGCGGGGCGATTTTCTTCACACTGCCCGCCGCCATCATCGCGGTGCTGCTCTACGCCGCTCTGTTGAGCCTCGCCCGCCACCCGGCAAGGGTCTTCACGATCATCGCCGCTGTGGTCTTCGTCATCACGCTCATTCCGGACTTCACCTACATTCCCACGGTACCGGGTGCAACGGGTGGGCAGACGGCGATCCTTGTGCTGATGCACACCGTCGCCGCTGGCGTGATCGTCCAGATGCTGACGACTTTCGCCCACTCGCAAGCGCGCTAGCGCATCGCACGGAGAGACGCCCGGGTCGCCGGGTTGCGGCGACCGGGACACAGTGAAGGCGCGAAAGGAGCGATGATGACGGTAGAGGGCCCGGTTGCTGAGCTACAGCCGCAGTTCAGTAGCGATGATGCCACCCCGACATCCTGGGCGGAGACGCGCGGACATCTGGAGAAGGCGGAGGTATTCTGGCTCACAACAGTGCGCCCGGATGGACGCCCGCATGTCACACCGCTGCTATCCGTTTGGCTGAATGGCGCGTTGTACTTCTGTACCGGCCCGAGCGAACGCAAGGCGAAGAACATCGCACACAACGCGCACTGCGTCCTCACAACCGGCTGTAACGCTCTCTCCGAGGGACTCGATCTCGTAGTCGAGGGTGAGGCTACCAAAGTTAGCGACGAGACCGAACTCCGACGTGTTGCCGATACCTACGAGGGGAAGTATGGTCCGCATTTCACGGCGTCCGAGGGTATCTTCTTCGGTCTTGGTGACGCCATCCGCAGCGGTGACGGCCTAGTGTACCGGGTTGCTCCCTCGACGGCCTTCGGCTTCGGCAAGGGCAAGCCGTTCAGCCAGACTTGCTGGCGTTTCTCGCAGAAGTAAGCATCAGTCGGTCGCCGGGACGTTCCGTCGGCGGGCTTTGCCGGAAACACAGAAAAGGAGTCATGAATGAGTGGGGTACGGGTACTGGTTGGTACACGCAAAGGTGCGTTCATCCTGACATCGGACGGCAAGCGCGAGCGATGGGACATTAGCGGGCCCCACTTCGCGGGCTGGGAGATCTACCACGTCAAGGGCTCACCCATGAACCCGAATCGGTTGTATGCGTCGCAGTGCAGCGGCTGGTTCGGGCAGATGATCCAGCGCTCCGATGACGGTGGTCAGACGTGGGAGCCGGTCGGTAACCAGTTCACCTACGACGGTGCCCCCGGCACGCACCAGTGGTATGACGGCACGCAGCATCCCTGGGAGTTTGCGCGCGTCTGGCATCTCGAACCGTCGTTGACCGATCCGGAGACCGTCTATGCCGGGGTGGAAGACGCGGCGCTGTTCCGCTCGGCCGATGGCGGGCAGACGTGGCAGGAACTCTCCGGGCTACGCGACGCCTCGGGGCATCTGTGGCAACCGGGCGCCGGGGGGATGTGCCTGCACACCGTCGTCCTGGACCCGCGCGATCCCGCGCGGATCTTCGTCGCGATCTCGGCTGCGGGCGTTTTCCGCACCGACGATGGCGGCACGACGTGGCGGCCGGTGAATCGCGGCCTGCGATCCGACTACATCCCCGACCCGGTTGCCGACATCGGCCACTGTGTCCACAGCGTCGCGATGCACCCGTCACGTCCGGGCGTCCTGTTCATGCAGAAGCACTGGGACATTATGCGCAGCGACGACGCCGGCGAGTCGTGGCACGAGGTCAGCGGGAACTTGCCGAGCGACTTCGGCTTCCCGATCGCCGTACACGCGCACGAACCGGAGACCATCTACGTCGTTCCGATCACGAGCGACTCCGAGCATTACCCGCCTGATGGGAAGTTGCGCGTGTACCGCAGCCGGACGGGCGGAAACGAGTGGGAAGCGCTCACGAACGGCCTACCGCAACGCGACTGCTACGTCAACGTATTGCGCGACGCGATGGCGGTCGACGCGCTCGATGCGTGCGGCGTGTATTTCGGCACCACGGGTGGGCAGGTCTACGCATCCGCCGACGCCGGGGACACCTGGGCCGCCATCGTTCGCGACCTCCCGGCCGTGATGTCCGTCGAAGTGCAGACGCTGCGATGATCCGCGTCGAACTCCCGCCCCATCTGCGGACCCTGGCGCACGTCGAGAGAGAGGTGGAAGTGCACGTTGAGGGGCAGGCGACGCAGCGGTCGGTCCTCGACGCACTCGAGGTCGCCTATCCGATGCTGCGCGGGACGATCCGCGACCACGTCACACAGCAGCGCCGACCGTTCTTGCGGTTCTTCGCCTGCGAGCAAGACCTGTCCCACGAGTTGCCGGATGCCCCGCTCCCCGACGCGGTCGCGATAGGAGTCGAGCCATTTCTGGTTATGGGGGCACTGGCTGGCGGCTAGGGAATGCCTGATGAATGGATAGTAGCCTTGCCACGCAGGATAATTGCGACGCAGCAGCACGGCGAGGCAATGGAATGGCGGTAGACATCCGGCGCAACGAGGTCTTCCACATCCCAGGCCGTTTCGGTTGGACCGGTGGCTTCGGCACAACAGCAGTTAGGCGGATACGTCCTCATCAAGGCGCGAGACTTGAACGAGGCGATCCGGGTGGTGTCGCACATGCCGCCGACGCGGATAGGGTGCATTGAGGTGCGTTCGATCAAAGTGCTCAACCCCCGGTAGCCGCACCAGGCCGACGGCAGACGTGTGGCACTCACATACGAGCGGCTGACGGTGAATGAGCATGGGATGAGAACGGCGCTCACAGGGGTCATCAGTCAGGAGACTGCAACCGTTCGCAGTGGATCGGCAACTATTACGAAGAAAGTTGAGGAGATCACGATGAGAAAGATTGTCGCAGGGATGCTTCTCTCACTGGACGGCGTCATGGAAGCGCCGGATAAATGGCACTTCCCCTACTTCAACGACGAGATGGGGACGGACATCGGGGCACAGATGGCGGCATCGGACGCCATGCTCCTCGGGCGCGTGACCTATCAGGAATTCGCAGCGTACTGGCCGGAAGCGCCTGCCGACGATCCGTTCACGGCCCAGATGAATGACACGCCCAAGTACGTTATCTCAACGACTTTGGGCGCGACCGAATGGAAAAACTCAACGCTGATCAATAGGAACATCGCAGAGGAAATCACCAGGCTGAAGCAGCAACCCGGCAAGAACATTAGCATCACTGGCAGCGCGACCCTCGTCCGGTCGCTGCTGCGCGACAACCTGCTCGACGAGCTCCGGCTGATGGTCCATCCGATCGTCGTGGGCAGCGGCAAGCGCCTCTTCGAGCACGGAGGCGATCCCCTGCCCCTCAAACTCGTGGACTCACGGACGTTCAGCACGGGCGTCCTTTCCCTCATCTACGCGCCAGCAGGCACGTAGAGGCGCTTTCAACAAGCAGTTACCTTCGCAAGCATTGCCGACGAGTCGGTGCGGGTGGAAAATAGCGGTGGCCCGCCGGGTACCAACAAGGAGATCGCCCACCGTGAACGCTACTGTACGCGCTGTACCATCCGCCATGACATGGCCACCCGGCCCATCGTCGCGCGCCTTTCTCCGCTCCGCATTGATACCGGGTACAAACCCGATCACGCGGTTCACCGCGCTCCAGGCGCGTTATGGCAATGCCTTCGCTTTTCATATTCGTGGCCGCCATTTCACAATGTTTATCGGGCCGGACGCGAATCAGTATCTGCTCGCAACCAATGCCGCCGCGTTCGCGCAGGGTGCATCCGTGCGGCTCGGGCCGATCCTCGGTAAGGGTCTACTGACGAGCGATGGGCCGTTCCACACCACGCAGCGCCGCCTCGTGCAACCCGCCTTTCACCGGGGGCGGATCGAGGGGTACCAGGCGACGATGGCGGCGGAGACGGTGCGGATGCTCGATAGGTGGCGCGCGGGCCGGACACTGGACTTCTCGGCGGCGATGCACGATCTGACGCTGACGATCGTCGGGCGTACGCTCTTCGATGTTGATCTCGCGCACCAAACCGGCGACATCGGGCAGAGCGTCGCTGCGATGATTGGCTTTCTCCGCTTTCGACCGATCGCGCTTTTCAACTGGCAAGTTAACCTGCCGGGGTTCCCCTACCATCGCTTCCTGCAAAGCAAGGCGAAGATGGACGCGATGATCTACGGATTGATCGCCGAACGCCGCGTGCGCGGGACGGACAGCGGCGATATCCTCTCGACGCTGCTCGCCGCGCGCGATGACGACGGCACGATGATGACAGACATGCAGGTGCGTGACCAGGCGCTCACCTTTCTCGCTGCCGGGCACGAGACGACCGCGACCGCCCTCGGTTGGACATTCATGCTCCTTTCGCAGCACCTGGCAGTCCGCCAGCGGCTGATGGATGAGATCATGACCGTGCTCGGCGACCGGCTGCCCACCGCAGCCGACCTTGCCCGCTTGACCTATCTCGAATGTGTCATCAAGGAATCTATGCGCCTCTATCCGCCTGCCTGGGCTGGAACGCGTATTGCGCAAGAAAACGTCGAACTACGCGGTTATCGCCTCCCGAAAGGGACGATTGTCGGCTTCAGCCAATACCTGACGCACCGAATGCCGGAGCACTTCACGGAGCCGGAACGCTTCCTGCCCGAGCGGTTCGATCCCAACCACGGCGAGCAGCATGCGCCGTACGCCTACATTCCCTTCGGCGCCGGGCCACGTTCCTGCATTGGCTCTGGCTTCGCAATGATGGAACTGAAGACAATCGTACCGATCATCCTCCAGCGTTTCCGTACCGATCTTGTTCCTGGTCAGCACATTGCCATCGAACCGCTCGTCACCCTGCGGGCGAAGCGCAATATCATGATGCGGGTAGAGGGAACCTAATCCCGGCCCTGTTCATGGATGTCGGGGCGGTGAATGATTGAAGGAGTGAGGCGCAAAGCAAGAGCGCGGCGGACTGGCGCTCCTGATAATCCATAAAATATGGACTAGATAATCCGAGGAGCGCGTCGGATGCGGTGGTGAGCGCCCTACAATGGAATAACGATGATCGCGTAGAGCGCGAGCAGGATAATTGCCTGCGTGATACCGAAGACGGTACCGATCAGGAGCACAAGCAGGGTGCTCGTCTTGATGCCCGTTCGTCGCCAGTTGGTGGTGTGTGATGGTTCGTTGTACCAGCCTCGCATGATCCTCGCCCCCATACACGCCTGACCCACTCTGTACTATGTAACGGACGTTCAACGAATTGGTTACGCGTGCAGCCGCGTTTCGCGTTATGGCGTGGAGATATCGTACGGGAGCGTGAGCGTGAAGGTGCTACCTGCGCCGACGCACGACTCCACCGTCAACGAGCCGTCGTGCGCCTCAATAAGCGCTTTGCTGATTGGCAGCCCCAGGCCCATCCCCCGTCGGCTGCCGCTGACCGCGTTCTCCGCCCGATAGAACGGCTCGAAGATGTGCGGCAGGGCCTCCGGGGGGATGCCGATACCGCGATCCGCGATGGCGATGCGCACCGATTTTCCCTCGTCCGTGACATGGACACGGATCTCGCCGCCCGTGCTGTACTTGATCCCATTCAGGAGCAGATTGCCCAGCACCTGCGCCACGCGGTCGGCGTCCCACCGCGCGGGCGGGAGCGCGCCTGGCATCTCGACGGCGATGGTGTGCGTCTCCGTCGTCGCCTGGGCCTGCTCGGTAGCAGCGAGGACGAGCTGATCGCACATCCACGGGGCCGGGCGTGATCGCGAGCGCCCCGAGCCGGGCGCGCACCGTCTCACGCAGATCAACGGTGAGGCGATCGAGGCGCTGCGCCTGAGCGATGATCGTTTCCATCGCCTTGGCGTCGTACCGCTCCCGTCGCTGCATCAGTTGGGCGTAGCCCATTAGCGATGTGATCGGGTTGCGTAACTCGTGCGCCACCATTGCGACGAACTCCTGACGCTCCGTCTCGGCTCGCTCGCGCATCTGCACCTGCTCGCTCGCGTCCGTCGCGACGACGATCACGCCGCCGATCTCCCCGCTCGGCTCGTGGACCGGCGCGTAGACGAGATTGAAGTAGACGAGGTCGCGCCGCCCCTCGCGGTCGAGCGTCACGGGGAGTTCGGTGCCGACGAACGGCGTGCCAGTCGCGAGCACTCCGTCGAGCAGCACCTCGAAGCCTTGGTCGGTCGCCTCCGGCAGTGCCTCGAAGAGGGGCCTACCGACTACCTGCTCCGGGGTGCGCCCCCAGATTTCGCAGACGCGCGGGTTAGCGAACTCGACGACATGCTGTGGCCCACGGAAGACCGCAAAGGCGACCGGCGCTTGGAGGAGCATGGTATACATGCGCTCGCGCTCCGCTTCCGTTCCCGCTCGCGCCGACTGCTCGGCGCGTACACTCTCCTGCCGCAGCCGCGCCGTCCCCAGCGTTGCGGCGACCCGCGCCCGCAACTCGCGCGCGGAGAAAGGCTTGACGAGGTAGCCGTCCGCACCCGCCGCCAGCCCCTCGATCGCCGATTCTTCACCGGCTCGGGCGGAAAGGAAGATCACTGGGATGTCCCGCGTGCGCGGGTCGGCGCGCAGCGCGCGGAGCAACCCGAACCCGTCGAGCTGCGGCATCATCACGTCGGTGAGAATCAAATCCGGCGGGCGCTCACAGGCTGCGGCCAGCGCCGCTTCCCCATCGGCGGCTGTCTCAACGGCGTAATCGTCCTGCAGGAGCCGCCGCGCGTACGCGCGCATGTCCGCATTATCGTCAACGAGGAGAATGCGCGTTCCGGAGAACATCCCGCCCGCCGCGCCGCGCCCCGTACCTTCTGATGCCGACACGACATCAACGCCGCTCTCGGACTCCTGACTGTCGCCCGCCACGTCGGGCAACCAGTGCAGCACCTCCTCGACGTAGGGGACGACGGTAGCGGTGGGAGAGGTGGCGATGCGCGTGGTAGCGATCCGGTCGGCGGACAGGTGCGTGGTACCAGTCGGGATCGTGACGGTGAACACGGTCCCTTCCCCAATCGCGCTCGTCGCAGCGACTTCGCCGCCGTGCAGCCGGACGAGTTCCCGCACGAGCGCTAACCCGATCCCCGACCCCTCGAAGGTCCGGGCAGGCGCGCGCCGCACGCGGTGGAACCGCTCGAAGAGGTGGGGCAGTTCCTCCGGCGGGATGCCCGTCCCCGTATCCGAGACGGTCAGGATGGCACGGCTCCCATCGGCGCGTAGCCGCACGGCGGTCTCGCCATCGAACGTGAACTTTAGCGCGTTGGACAAGAGATTGAGAACGATTTTCTCCCACATCTCGCGATCCACAAAGATGGGTACAGGCAGCGGTGGGCAGTCCACGACGAGACGTAGTTCGGCACGCTCGATTGCCGAACGGAACAGACCGACGAGTTCCTGGGTAAATGCCGCGAGGTCGGTCGGCTCATAGGCCGCCTCAACCCGGTCCGCCTCGATGCGAGAAAAGTCGAGCAGACTGTTGACGAGCCGCTGGAGGCGCAGGCCATTGCGCTGCGCGATCTCCAGTCGCTCTCGTTGCACGGGCGTCAGCACGCCCTCGGTGTCGCTGAGTGCGTCCGCGACGGGGCCGAGCATCAGCGTCAGGGGCGTGCGGAACTCGTGGCTCACATTGCTGAAGAAGGCCATCTTGGCGCGATCGAGTTCGGCGAGCGCTTCCGTGCGCTGACATTCCTCTTCGTACGCCCGTGCGTTGCCGATCGCGGTCGCGATTTGGCCGACGACGAGGCTGCAAAACGCCCGATATGCTTCATCGAGGGCGCGCCGGGGGCTGATCCCGATGATGAGCAGACCTGCGGGCCGCTCCTGCGCGCGGGAGAAGATGGGCAGGACGAGCGCGGTCGTGGGCGGTGAATCCCACGGGCCGCTGGGAAGCGCGCCGAAACGGTAGGAGAGGTCGTCGAGCCGCACGGCCTCGCCAGTGGCGACAACCCGCGCGAGGGGCCAGCCGACATCCCTCGGATCGCCATCGAGCGGGACAATTGTCGGGCTGGCGGGAGTATCGGGGGCAAGGTGTGCTGTACCGGCGAGCCGGGCCACCGATCCGTCCGCATCGAGCAGATAGAGCAGAGCGAAGGGAATACCGGCAGAATTCTCGGCGAGCGCGTCCATAGCGCGACGGCAGGCTTCTTCTGTCGTCCGCGCCTCCGCCGCACCCGCGAGCGCGCGGAGCGTACACAGCCGCCGCTCGCTGAGAACCCGTTCGGTCGTCTCGGTTACGGCAGTGAAGATGCCGCCGATCCCACCACTCTCGTCACGGATCGGGCTGTAGGAGAAGGTAAAGTAGCATTCCTCGACGTAGCCGTTGCGGTCGAGCAGCAAGAGTTGATCTTCTGACCACGTTGCCTCGCCCCGTGCAAGCACGCCGGTGAGCATCGGCCCGA
>JAABUZ0100004431.1_pt1 | contig 19399 bp, 10 predicted proteins | sample 5562091 | NCBI WGS metagenome assembly JAABUZ01 (sample SAMN12813069, study PRJNA571459) | rock metagenome | isolation source: Antarctica rocks | place: Antarctica: Victoria Land, Linnaeus Terrace sud | collected 2015-12-21 | reverse complement strand
AATTACTAAAAATAGTTTGAAAATAATAACGCACAAATAACGTACAAATGCATTACCTAAATGCATTACTATATAATATTATAAACAAATTAATTGAATTAATCAATTTGATTAAGTTGATTAATGCACTTTTTCAAAAATAATCTAAATTTTTCGAGTCTTGGCGAGTCGAGCCAAGTTATACGCTAAGTACTTCATATCTACCCTTTGACTCGACCCAAATACTTGGGCCAAGATTTCTGACCCGAATTGGGTCTTGGCGGGCCAGGAACCCGACTCGAACTCGATGACCCAACTCGACGCGACCAGTCTAATAAGAAGCTTTTAAAAACTTTGATTTTTGACTCATTAATTATTGAAAAACACGTTATTACTTCTTAAGATATAGTTACAAATAAAATAAAGACAAAGAAGAATATTAATGTTAAGAGAAAAATTAAAAAGAAGAAGAAGAAGTAGACTAATCGTTAGACTAGGAATTAATATTAACTTTCTAACTTGATCCAAATACTTAATATCAACATCGTAACTCGACTCGAATACTCGATATTAACATCGTAATTTAACTTGATATCGACTCGATTTCTAATTCGATTCGAATTATCGACTTGAATCGTTAAGCAATCGAAAATATCGTCATAATGTTAAGAATTTCTATTTTTAAATTTATTACGTCACGACTTTCGAGAGATCTATGCGCCAAGAACGAAACAATTTTCTTCTTTATTATTTTCTCGTTATTTACATTATTTTATTGCATTATCTTGTTACATTATCTACTAAGCGTATTGTCTTGCTACATACATTAATTATGCACTTTTTCGAAAAAATGTGTCAACGAAATTGTTGTTTAATTATACATCTTTTTTAACAAATGTGTCAATTAAATTGTTGTTTAAACATACATTTTTTTGATAACAATAAAGCTAATCGAGAGATTACAATAATCTTAAACTAGTTATTACACAAATATCAAAGAAACTAAATACATAATTTAATTGCATTACTATGCAACATTTTAAGAAAAAAATTATAAGATTTAACACACAATTTATGTCTACAAATTTTACTACTAAATCGCTTTATGTCTTGGCAAATCAAGTCGAAAATCTAGGTCGATACTTGATATTAGCATCGTAACTCGACTTGAATACTCGATATTAACATCGTGACTTAAATTGACTTTTCGATATTAAAATTCTAACTTGATTCAAGTCTTGACGAGTCAAGAATCTAGTTCGAACTCGATAATTTAACTCGACGCGATCAATCTAAGAAGAAGAAGAAGAAAATAAAATATTTACAAAATAATCTCGTCGCAAAGTTAGAAAAGAACTCGACGAGACTAAACAACAACAAAGAAAGAGATCGTAATAAATTACTCACGTCTACAATTTCTACAATTATAGTTAAGTCTTCTTTATTTTCGTTCTTCTTTATCTTCTTCTTAAAGCGTATTGTTATCAATTAAGACGTCGCGTTAAGAAAGAGAACAAAGCTATTAAATTTAAAGCTTCTTGCTTAGACTATTAAGCAAGCTCTTAATACACTAGAGTAAAAAATAAATAATATATCTATAAACATAATTGCAAAGACAAAGAGTTAAATAGAAAAAGCTATAAAAGTAATGTTTGCACACTATATAAATCTATCGCAAGATAATTTGTTTATCTTAATAAACATATTTAAGAAAAAAGCGAAAGCGAAAGCATTTATATTAATAAGACTAAAAAGTGTTATAAACGAAGCACTATAATGCGAAAAATAAGTTGTAGAAAGTATGCATTTCTTCTATGAAAGATGCTAGACTAAATATAGATACAATCGTCGTGCGATCGTAGTTGTTATTGTTTTCTTCATTGCGATTCATCGCGATAGCAACGCTCTTAATAGCTATCGTAATATCTTCTCGCTCTTAAAGTAAAATTGTTGTCGATCAACTAGAATAAAATAAAAAAATAAAAGAAATCGTAATGTAAAAATCATTAAAAAAGTAAAATAATTATGAAGTAACATAAAAAAAGAAATTATAATGTAAAAATCATTAAAATAAAGCGATCGTTTCTTGAAGTCGTAATTGAGAAAATAATAAGAAAACGCATTGTGCGAAGAATTTCTCAAGTAAAAGTAAAAAAGAATTGCGATACGCTAAGATAAGAGCATTAATTATTGCTCGCTCTTAAGATCGTTATTGTCGATTATTTGTTATAATCAAATTGCATCGTTAAAATCGTTAATGTTAGCATGCGCATCGTAAAGAAGTGAATCGATCTTTATAAATTTGTCTTATATTAGTCGTTTAACAAAAGAATTTACGATTTTATCTTTAATTTCGACGCCAAATAAACGATTAGTCTCGTAGACGTTAATGATTTGTGTATTTAATTTAAGAAGTTTCTTGTGTAAATCTTTGCAATTATCTTAAGTTATTGCGACAATATTTTTTGACAACGATCGTAGAATTGCGTTGTGAGTGAATCTAAAATGTTAAACGATGTTTGCGACTTCGATCAATTGATGCGCTATAATATTTTGTGAGCAATCTTTATATTTATGACTTAATTCGATAAAGAAATGACGATCGAAATTCTTTAATTCTTAATTTTAATTCACAATATTTTTGATCTCTTTCTTTGATATTAGTTAATCAACGAATTTTAAATTCGCATTATTATGCTTTTCATTTTTTTTAATAAATTTTTCGTCAATTACAATTGATGCTTGTTTTTCTTCATTAAACGTTTGCTCTTTCTTACGCATATCGTAATTAAAAACTAATGTGAAATCTTCTAGAAATATTAAAGAATTTATATTCGTTATTGAAATTTGTAGTTGACAAGTTGTTAAATAAGAATAGCGTTCGTCAAAAGTATTAATGTCTACAATAAGAAACGTTCGTAAAATTAACGAACTTAACATTTATAATTAATGCAAACTAAAAAAAGATTTTTTTTTTAAGTTTTAAAAAGAGTTGTTGCGCGAAAATTAAGTCATTTTTAATAAAATAAGAATTCGCGAACAAAGAATTGTTAATAAAGAAATTTTCATTAATATCTTAATTATTGTTTTCGTTAACGATAAATATACGATCATTTATTAAAAATTTTTAAATTGTCTCGCAATTACGTATCTTTGTTTGAAGCATAAAAAAATAGTTAGATTTCGACTTAGCATCGTCTTTATTAACGATAATGGTATTAATAATAAAGCGTTTATTGTTCTTATTAACGACAATGATGCGTTAATTTTTGTTCGCGATTGTGAAATGTTAGAATTTGACAACAATCTATTTCGTAAGATTTTTAATTACGACGTCTTTCTTTAATTGCGTTAAAATCTTTATATTTTTTTCGCTTCTTGATTTATTTATTTATTATTGTTTCGTTTAATAAGTTTATGTCGTTTTATTACACACACAAAAAATGCTTTTTATTAAAATTAAATTTCTTTGCTATGTTCGAAGAGCGATTCTCGTTATTAAAAAATTAATAGTTGGCAATCTTATAATATTTTTATTTTTTCTTAAAAGTTTTTCGAAATTTAGTTATCTTTTCGCGATTTTCGCGAAAAACGCAAATTTTCTAATTGTTAACGAAATCGACAAGTTATTTCTTAGAGTTAGCGAAATTAATCTTAAGAATTTTTTACATATGCGAGTCGCTCAATGTTACGTTAACAAATATGTTGTTAATTTTAATGTTATACTTAGTGTACAATGACATTTCGTATTTGAAAAAATTCTTCTTAATTAATTTCGCATTAGATTTTATTCGATATAACGTAATAATCGTTTGCGCAATTTAAATTAACATAGAATATCGATATAAAATGCTTATAAACTTTGTTTTGTCATTATTAATGCTAAGTAAGTTTTAAGATAATAGCGATTCTTGTTTTTTGATCGCATTCTATGTGAAATCAATTAAGATATTTCGATTTTTCTTAATGCGAACAATTGAGTTGCTTTCAAAGTTGTTCGTAAATAAAACAAAATCAATTATGTTTAAAAGATTTTTAATTATTCGAAAATTGCGCTCTTTAAAGTTGTCGCTCATATAATTGACGAATTAATAATTATCGTCGTAAAAGACGTATAAAGATAATGATTAAAAATAATAAATAAATGCAAAGAAGACGAAGTAAGTGATCGTAAATAAAATAAAGTTAAAAGATAAATATGTTAAATAAATAAAAAGTGAGCCTTAATGTTTATTTTATGTTCGAAAAAACATGTGATATTACGATCGATGCGTTGATCTTCGTTAACTAAGATGCGTTATTAAGTTTAATACATGAATTTCTATAATTTCAATTAATTTCTTAATAAATTCTCTATAATTTTTTCACTTAACAATATATTTTGATTTATCGTTTTTTCTTTTACGTCTAATTACTCTTTTAATTACATATAATTTTTTATTTCTATATTGTATTAAAGACGATTGTGAAACGTCACGTTACAAAGCGTTATAATTGATTTGTTCTAAATGCTTTACAAAAATAACATTATGTATCTTTATGTGCCATAACAACTTTAATTTATACGTTAAATCTTTTATCTTACGAATAATTTTAAACGATTTAATTTTCTTAGCACTAAAACTAGAGCTTCTCGCAAATAAATAATATTTAATTTTTTTAATTTCAATCATTTTGATGTAGACGCTATTGTGAAAATCTAGTTCGCAATGTTTCGCATTGTAGAGAATAGTTATCTTAATCTATGCGAATTTAATTACGTTATAAATTTTGTTTTGAAACGATTAACGATTTGCGATAAATTGCATTGTGATAATATTGTTGCAAAAAAATAATTAAAAAAGAGTTAAAAGCTTTCGCAATATAATGTTATATAACAACTTAAAAAGTGTTGTTGTAATAGATGCGTTTTTAACGATGTTAAAAATAGACTTGATTTAGAAAAGAATGTTCTTTTAATTCTTTTTATATTTTTTTATAAAAAGACATCGCAATGCGACTTTTACAATTTGATTCGTTCGTTCGATTTAATTATTCGCAAAGAAGTGATACGCGATTGTAAATTTAATTTTAATTTTGTTCTTTTTAAACACTATAATTTAGAGTTCGTTCGTAAATTTAAAATCGCAATTTAAGATTATTTTGATTAACAATCTTTAGTAACAATAAACGTCGCAATAATATATCTTAATTTAGTTCTTCGTCGTTTAGATTTTTTGTCAAGAGTTAATTTAATATATTTTGAAAAACGATTAATAATAATGAGCAAAAAGTTGTAACTTTGCGTGATTATTAATAATGTTACGACGAAATTTATTGCTAATTAAGAAAAAGAAATTGTTGTTATTTTAATAAAATTAAGCTAATTGTATAGCAATCTTTGCGAAAACTTTAACAATTAATAGACTAAACATTTATTAATGTATGCGTGAGTCTTATTTCTTATTTTAAGAAAATAATAAACAATTTTAAAACAATTTAGAGTTTAATAATAATTATTGTGAACATAGTTGTTGTGAGCGAACTTAAGTTTTTTTTTTTTAATAATTTTAAAATACAAATGCTATCGAAATTAAATTTATTAATTAAATAAAGTAATTTAGTATTTGCGTTTAAGCAATACGATTAATATATAATGTTTAAATTCTTAAAGTTTTTCGCGATATCTTTCACTTACTTCTTTATTTTTTTATAAATTTTTTATAAATAAGAGTCGATTTTAAGAGCATCGCGCAAACTATGAAAAAATTCTTCATTAACAACGATAGTAATCATAGAATAGCAATTGGCATTCGCGTAGTTAATTAATAATTTTGAAAGATCATTCGCGTTGTTGTAATTCTTTTTGAAGCAATAAACTATAATTATTCGTAATAAGTACGTGAATAAATACATAGCTCATTTATTAAGTTTTGCGAAACGTCGATTTGTAAATTTGTATTTGTAATGTTGTTCTTAAAGCGATATAATTTATAATTATAATAATAGCTTTATTGTCGAAATATTGTGACAACTTAGTTAAGACTTAAACAAACGCGTTAATCTTAAACTTTATGACTTAGTATTTTGTTTCAACGTTAACAAAATTTCTAAAAAGAAACAAAACGAATCTTTTAGTTTCTTCTTTATCTAGTTAATGAATTGCGATCTCAAACTCTTTTTTTTTACTATTGTCGACGTAAAGAATAAAAGGCTTGCTAAAGTTAAAATAGACTAGAATTGATGTTTAACATAAAATAGATTTAAGTGTCTTTTACATCTATTAACATTTCTTATTTGCGTTAAAAATAATATTAGTCGATTTATTATTGCGATTGTTTTTATATTGTTAACGAAAACGTAATTGCGTTGCATGTTCGCGTCGTGAGCGTTTTTTTATTAAACTACTAATAAAAAATTTGATTTTTAATTTTACGAGAGATCGAATTATAGCGACGTAGTGATCGACAAATTAACGATAATAGTCAAAAAATCTTAAATTTATCTTAAGATCTCTAAGATTACGTGAAAACTTTATAACTTTAATTGCATTTATTTTCTTCTTAATAATACTTAAATCTAGTTAAAATACATAATAATTTAGCGTCTTAATGCTAGAATAAACGAAGTAACATTTCGATAAAACTAAAGTAACATCGTTGTTTTCTAGCAAAGTTAGAATTTAATTAAAATAATAAATGTGTTACTCTAGAGTTTGCGAATAGATTATAATGTTATCAATATAAATTAAAACGAATTGTTATAAATATAATTTTAATAATTGCTTCATACAATGCTAAAAGAAGATTAAGATATTTGCAAGTTTTATCGTAAACATTGTAAATTATTTTTGACTTTAATAAGACATTACTAAAGTAGTTTTTTATCAATTACTTGATTTAATATTTTGCTAAAAGAAGCTTTTGATAAGATTAACGAAATTAAAAATCATAATTTCTTTTAAAGCGTCAAATATAATATCTTGACGCAATAAAGAATACGCGTTTAAATATAATTAAATATTAATCTTGCGAAAATTAATCACTACTTATGATTTGTCGTTTTTTCAAATTAGGAACGTCGATAACGCAATCAATAAAATAATTTTTAGAAGAATCTTTTATAGTTGATCTTAACGCATGAGCGAATTTAGTATATTATCAATTGCTTTGCGATCTTGTACAATGAGAAAATATAACGTTTGTTTAAGATCAATGACGTTGTTTTCGTTTGCGAATGACATTAATATCTTAATATCGTTATTAAACTTGCTTAGTTTCGTACGAAAAAAATTATAATAACGATCAATAATCGTTTATACTCTAGTTTTATATTTCTTTTTTTAATAATTTAATATGTTTATTTTATTGTTCTCTTTCTTTAATGATTGCACGAAATAAAGCATATTTAGCTTCATATAAGTCTTGTCAATAAATACGTTTACGAAATTTACTTTAATCACTAACGTAAATTGCGCAATCTTGACAAGATTGTTAATTTAATCTAGAGTTTGCTCTTTACAAATCTTTGAAAAAATAAGTTCAAAATTGTTTACAAAAATAACATATTAATTTGATTCAATCATTGCGCTAATCGCAATAACTAATTCTTTTATAACAAAATGCATATAAGAAAAGACTTAAAAAAGATAAGAAACTTCAACGAACAAAGATTTATAACGCATAAAAACGGTTTTTCTTTTATTAAAATTTAGTATCGTAATTTCTAAGACATAAATAATGACATTACGTATATAAAAATAATATTATTTAGCAAATCTTATTACGTTTGCCTTTGTTGTAAGAACTAAAATTAAAATTGCTTTCTTAATTATTAATAAAGCAATTATAGAAGTTGCTTGTACAAAAAAACGTCAATTGCGAAAAAGTACATAATTTTGATCTTTTTTATTCTTATTTTATTCAATTATTATTCGATTAAATTTTAAGAACTTTATTTTAACGATTACATCGCATAGTAAACTAAGTATAATATAAGTTTCTTCAATGACGATCTTTATTCGATTTTTGTCGTTTTTAAAACGCAAAAATATTTTAACACAAAGCGTAAATGTGACGATTTCGTTTATTTTTTTACATTTTAGTCGCTATTGTTTTGCTATAAAATAATGTAAAATGTAAGAATAAAATGCTTAATATGTTCGTTCGCTAATAAGAATAAATTTAAAGCTAATATTAAAACATAAAATATATAACTTGCTAATATTAAAATAGCATATAATAGACACATTCGAATGTATTTAAAAAATCAAATTAAATTTCGATTCTTATTTAATAAGTTTCGAGATTATAAGTATTTTAATAATAATAATAAATGTAAAGATTTTCGCGTCTTTTATAACAATATTTAAAGATAACTTTTGTTTAGAGGCGCTTTTAAGAAAGCGTTGCGATAAAACATAAAAGAATGTTGAATAAAATTAAAAAATATTTTTTCGAAATAACAAGCGATCATAAATACGATTAAAATAATGTTGTTTCTTAACATTAATAAAATTCTTAATAGAGTTAAACTTATTAATTAACAACTTTAGTTTTTCTTCTTTTTCGCGATATGTAAAGCGAAAAGAATTTTTATATTCTTATTATTTAATTATATAGTTTTGAAATGCGTATTATTTTTAGCGATCGCATTTGCTAATATAATCTTTGTAACAAAAATATATAAATTGTTTTAATAATTATCTTCGCAATAACAACAAAATCGCTTCATCTCTTAAGACATTTTATTGTTATTTATAAAAGTAAAAACTCTTTTCTTAATTAATATAACAATTACAACAAAAATAGCTAATCTATTAATAATTCGCTAATAATTGTTTATTAATCGTTCGATTTAAGCAATTTTTAATACGATTACGATATTAATACGCGTATCTAGTTAATTTTAAGATTAAGTCTAGAAGCGATTTGTTAACTTCTTATTTAAATCTCAAATTTTACGCGTTATTTGTTCGTTGTTTCTTATGCGTCGATTAAAAGTTTTAATAGTGTTGTCGTTTTCTTTTAGCAACGTTGTTAAAGCTAGTTATGCTTTCAAATCATTTCAAAAATAACGAACGATAATGTTTTTATTTTGCATCTTGATATCGTGAAAAAAATTAATTTTTTTAGTAAAATATTAACTAAGTGTTTGTTTCTTGTTTTCGAAACAAATTTTTTTTTTTTGTCTTTTTCAAGAATTTAAATTTGTTTAAACGATATTTTTAAAGCAATTTATTTTTCTAAATTGTCAAACTCTTGTTCATCTTATTACGAATCGCATAAAAAAGATTAATATATTATTTTAATGCAATTTTCTTTAGATACATAGAAAGTACTCGAAAAACTAATTGTTTTTTCTCGAACTTCGCTATTTAAAAAAATCGATAAATAAAAAAATCGACGTTTTGTTTTTCGAGATTTTATATCATAATATTATGTGAACGAAGCGATCGTTTTTAAACTAGGCGTTTATGACGATTTCGCTCATTATTACGTTAACGTTTATCTTATTAATATTTTAATTCGCGTAAAGAGCGCATCTTATCGCAATTATAATCGCAATTATAGTTTCGTTAATAATCTTTATTTTGTCAATACTTCAACTCTTAATTTTCACAATTATTGAACGCTTTTTAATATTTTATCGCATTTGTTTGTGATTTATTAAAGATAAATTTCAATTTTCGATAAATTTTCGATATAAAGTTAAGACAATTATCGCGTAGAAAAGAGCGATAACTTGGAGCATTATTAACTTGTTAACGAACTTGCGATAATAATAGTTCATAGTTTTCTTCATAATAATGGTTTGTTTCAACGAATAAATTGCGCTAAAAGTTAATAACGAATAAATCTTAATAATAATTTGCTTTAGCGAATGAATTGCGATAATAATTAACAACGAATAAATCGCGATAATAGTTCGTCTCTACGAGTAAATAATTTTTTTTATTAGTGTAATAATAATTTTTTTTGCGATAATAAAATAATTGTGAAGTTTTAACAAAGCGACAAGAATTATTTATTGTTCAAACATGCTAAATTTCGCGTCGTATAAAGCTCATTAAGATTAAAATATATTATGTTAACAAAAAAAAAATTAAGATTACGACAACGAAGACGAAGAGCGTTAGTTAAAACTATTCTAGTTATCCTTTTTGCTAAAGCTATAACGTAAACAAAGAGACAATTAAAATCGTAATTTGCGATTTAAGAGATATATCTACTCTTCTAATATCGTTTTTGATGTCTCTTCTTCGTTAAGAAAAAGTTTAAATAAACTTTTCGAAATTTATTATTATTAACGAGTTAATTGCGATCTTGATTGTCGCAATCACGTAATTCTTTATCGCAATTAAATTTAGCGACTAATTAATAAAAAAGTGAACGAAACTAATTTTAGATAAAAAGTTCGATTTCTTCAAAATATGTCTTTAGTTGATTTAAATCTTTACTAAAGTTACGAAAGAATTAAAAACAAAATTAAGATGCTTCTTTACAATATTGCGATATTTAAAAAATGTTATATACTATTTAATATAATTGCAAAAATTAATTCGATCGTTCTCGCTCTTTAATACGATCGCGTTAAGTTATAGTTTTAATTAATTTATCTTAAGTATTTTTAAAATCACTACGAATACATTTGATAAAAATTCGAAATCTTATCTTATTAAGAAAAAAATCAAAAGCATTTTTTATCTTTTCTTTAAATTAATTCTTTTTGACAACGAAAAGCATCTTATAGATTTTGATCGCAATGTCGATGTTTTATTTCGTAATAATTTGTTAAAAGTTTAACGTTTTAAGTTTTCGCTTTCAAGCTTGCATTATATAAAGTAAGATAACGCAATTCTTAATATATTGCGTCTTGTTGTAGTTTAAAAAAGAATCGTTTAAAAAAAATTAATTATAACATTAATTTCTTCGTTTTAACAAGTTTTCTTAGTAGAAGACGTTTTGATAGCGAGATCTCTTTTAGAACGTTTGTTGACAATCTTATTCGAAAAACTATTAATAATAATTGTTGATTCATAATGTTAAAAGTTACTCGTTATAGTCTTAATTAATTTCATAGATTGTGCAAGAGTTGCAATGCAACTTTCTATTTTAAAATCTTTTAAATGAGCGTTCTTTTTTAACTTTGTTATGATTTGCTTTGCTAAAAAATTTGAAAAAGTAATTTTAATAAAGTATGTAAAGAAATTAAGAGAAATTGTAGATTTTTGCGATAAATAGCTTTAATACTAAACATCAAAACAATACTTAATCGTTAATTTAAGAAATTGTTAAGTAATTGCTTTGAAATTATTAAAATCGATTGCTTAATTGTTTAAAAAAAATGAAAATTTTGCGAACAAATTTCTCGTTCTTCTTTTTAATAAACGACTATAAAAGAATTTTAACTAAGAACGAAAAATAGTAATGATTTAAATTGTAAAAAACAGCTCGTTAATATTTTCTTTAACGAACGAATGATCAAAGTGAAGAAAAACTAAAAGAGCGAAAACGATATTAATAATTTTTTGATTAAGTTTCAAGAATGATAATGATAAGCTTGTTAAAATTAACTTGATGTTTCGAAAGAGTTCGAATAAATCGTTCTTAATTAAAACAAGATTGTAGTAAACTATTTATGACAATTATTGCGATAATAAGTATTGTTTTTATCTTCAAAAATAGTAGAAAAACGATACAAGTTATTTATAACTTGTGCGAATAATTGTTTGAAACTATTAAATTGTTATTAACGAAACACTATGATGCGAAAAATAAATTGTAGAAAGCATGTATTTCTTTTATAAAAGATGCTAGACTAAATATAGATACAATCGTCGTACAATTGTAGTCGTTATTGTTTTCTTCATTGCGATTCATTGCGATAGCAACGCTCTTAACAATTATTGTAACAAAAAGTCTACAACAAGAGTAAATTTTAATGCAAATAATTGCGAGAATTCTATAAGATTATTAATAAATATAAGAAATATAATATAATTTGTACGATTTTGTGTCTTATAAAGCTTGTTTGTTCGTTTAACATTCAACAAAAATGCAATCAAATTTAACATTTTCTTGAAGAAAATAATATGCAAAACAACGTTTCATCGTATTTGCGTTAATATTTTCTTCAAAAAATTCTTGAAAAGTTAAATTATACTTACATATTAATTTACATTTTTTCTCGCAAACGAGTTATATAATTGCAATAATCAATTCATATTTAACTCGCTATTATCTCTTATATATCGTTTATAACAAAGAAATCAAATTTAAAAAATAGAGTATCTAATATAGAATTCTAGATAAGCTTCTCTAAATTTAAGTCGACTTGATAAAAATCAAGAACAATGCTATTTCGAGTAATAAAACTGTTTAAATTAATTGATGCATAGATTAGACGTATTTAAATTGACAAAGAGAATTTAAGAGCAATGCAAATAATCTTAAAATATTGTTTAAGTATATCAAATTAACGTTTGATAACGTTACGAAAAGAAACATGTTAAAGATTAAATAATTTCTTCTTATTTTGCGACTTAAGACGTAATTTAGCTTGTTCTTTAAGATAATATCTAACATCTCGATACGACGTTATTGTAAGAGTCGAATTCGAATATTTTACATTTGTTAAATAGTATTGATCAAGAAAAGCTTCAAAGTTACGAAATTAAGTATTTTATAATACTCTTGCATGATTTGCAATACTCTTTCATCTTATTAGAATATATGTAAAGAGCATTATTCGCGTTTTGGGAGGCAGATCGAGCTAATAGAGATCAAGATATTTATTAGATTCTATAGATCTTATAGATCTATCTACTCTACGTACTCAAATTAGTATTGTCGAGGCAAAATTTACTTGAAAAGCTTGTTTTGTTTTCTTAAAGTTCGACAAAGTTGCGAAATCTCCATCGAGTTAAACTACGTTTTGGCGCGTAAAGTTTTAATATTCGCAATGCGCACACGTTTGCAGTTGTTCGCTAGTTGCATAATTGCGTCAAATCTTCACGTTTTTCGCTTTAAACATTAGATTTCGTCGATTCGAACAAACTTTACTTTTGGGACAAATCTAATGAATCAAGAGAACGTGTGCGCATCTCACGTAGATAAACCATAATTACTATATAGGACAGGCGCATTCACGAACGCAATATTGAGGAATATCAAGATCGTCTCTCGCAAAGCTTGGCTTAAATCTCTAGATTCTCGCAAATGATGCAAGATTCACAAGCTCTAATCTTGATCTCGCACAAAGTCTAAATATTAGTAATAGAAAACTACGACTTTTGTTATGACAAATCTAGATACATCTAGAACTAAAGTTAAGATTTATCAAATGCGAATAATGTTAAAGTTGCAAACAACAAGAATGTTTTAAGTAAATTGTTCTTTTCGATTTCAATAAAGTTCTTAGTTGTTTGTAAATACGTAAGCGTTAACGTAAAAGTTATTTAAAGCTTCAATGTAATTCTTAAAATATAATTAGAATTTTCTCGATTTTCGTATGTGATAAAGTATAGATATATCGATTGTAAATAGCTTGATCTTATATAAATAAAAATTGTTTATAGTCTTTAGAATTTCGTAAAAAACTCTAGACACTATTTTTATTAATTGACGAAAAATTTCGTTTGTTAAACGAAGACTAGCATCTTGTCTTATTATGTAAAAATATATGTCTAGCTTTTTCTTTAAAAGTATATCTTTTCACGAGTTCTTTATTGATGTATATCTCTTCAATTATGCTATTAGCGTTAAGAAGATTAATCGAGACATTCGAAGCATCTTAAATATGTGCGAATTGAAGTCGTCGTTGTTATTTATAAGCTTCAATATATATTTGCGATCAAAATCAAGATTAAGATAGACGAGTTTGCGAGAAATGATGTAGAGAAGAATTGCCTAAGTCATTGTTATTATAAGTGCAATAGTTAGTATTCTTAAGAGCAAAAGACGACACATTTGTCGTCGACGACATGCTATCAATTGATGATTCATAAATATAAAATTGGCGATGACAGAGGTAACAGAGGTGGCAGAGGTGACAAAGGTGATTGGGGAGTGATTGAGAAAGAGGATGAAGCCTGCGAAAAGAGGTCATGGGGGGGTATAAATAGTACTATTTGCACCTCGTATGTCTTGTTGACGAACTGCAGAAATGCATCATTAATAGTATCATTGCCGCGATAACCGCTACTATTTAATCAATAGTACTATTGCGATTTGAATCCAAACGGTGGTTGAAAATAGTACCATTAGTACTATTTCAGGGTCCAAAATTAGGTCCGGTAGGACCAGTAGGACTACTGGACGCGAATCCAAACAGGCCCTTATCCCTGAACGCTTCCTCGTAACAGACACCTCACGATGAGGTAGCATTTCTGACTCGGACGAGCCATGGGCGGCAGAAGCTTGTCACGAAAGGCTGGCTTTGTGACAACGAGCATCGAGGGGTTGTCCTTTCTGTAGATCCTGTAGTGATATGACGACGGTTCAACGAGATGCTGGCATCAAACCGCTATGATCTTTTCGGCTATTTCCAGCAACTGCATGTTTGAGACCTGATATGCAGTTCAGGCATTGCGCAACCATGCCTGACAACGCTTCCGCCGCCGACTCTGTCAGATCCGAACACCATGTCTTAGGAAAGCATCGATGGCGCGGGAAGTTATTCTCAAATGAGGCGAAGGTTTCAAAGAATGATGAGCTTCAGGGCCCGCAGGGCAATGACCTTGTGGAATTCCTCCAGACACCTGCCAACAGGAAAGTCGCAATTCAGCACCAAGGCACTACACCAAGGCTCAAAGACGACGTATCCACAACTTCCAAACTGCCGCCTGTGCCTGTTGTCGACAATGCAGGGCTGCAATCGACAAGCCACCCAAGGCGTAAGCCGCCGAGACGGAAGGGCCTCCGTGTGAACTTCGACTCGGCACGGCCAGTGATAATAGGAGAAGGTGGTGATGAAGCTGAGCTGCCCTCTATCGACGTTCGAAAATCCTTACTCCCGAGGAGTCCGTGGCAACAGCCGCATGGGCAGAACGTGCCACACTACCCAAGGAGAGCTTCCCCAGGTGTGGAAACTGCGCCTAATATACGATGGAGCCTCCGTCAGGGAGTTCAGAACGAAAGCACAGACAATGATGCATCTTTTAGACCCCCACCCCTGCGTAGGCAATCGACCGGATTCCACAGTCTGGAGCCGGAAGACGAAATACACCCACCAGATCGAGGGGCTCAGCGTGAGGATGCCTGTACAGAATTACTGGACAAACGAAATTCGATATCAAGTCCTGCCTCAGACAGTAATTCTGAGTCATTCGCTGCGATCTACGTTTCGCACAATCAAGTCACTCCGCTATCTCCTGAAATCGTGGTCGAGCAGTCTGGTCCTCGACTTGAGAAAGAATGCTTAGCGCACGAGGATGATGCTGAAGACCTGAAGGCTTTCTCATCGTTGAAACCTTCATCTCCTGAATTTGAGGCTTCTGTCGGTAATTCATTGACTCCGATCCCTTCACCACAACCCACTACTACACAGGCTGCTCTATCATTGAGTTACAACTTTCCCAGTCCCGCTTCTGAGCAACGCACACCCTCGCACGTCGAAGCTGTAACGCCACAGTACCAAGAAACTTCCATCAATGATGTAAGTAAGGCGAATGCTGAAAGCCGATCTCCAACAAGGCCACCTCTGAAGTCACCGCCGGTCTCTCTGCGAAATGTTGCTAAAAGCCTCGGTGAAGATGCATTCAATGCATTCCTTATGCGTGTTCAGCGCTTCAATGCTATATTCAGGCTTGGTGCAGCGGCCAATATGTCTTTCGCAAACGTACCATTTGCACAATGGATCCGTGCTGGCACGTGGTGGTTCCTCAAAGGCAGAGGTGAGCTTGAAAGCGCTGTACGTGGAGGACCCAGTAGCAGTGATAGTTTTCAACATTCGAGCAAAGGCGGTCTACCGACAGGATTGAAGCAGGCTTACTTGAACCTTGCGAAGGCCTGTTGGATACTAATGGAGGTTGTGCCAAGCCATGAAGAGCTCAAGAAGTATGGCAACGCAGGCATAGCCGCTCTGAGCCCTATTGTCAGAAACTTCGGCGACTCCAAGCTTGCGGACATGCTCGAAGTGTATCATGCCGTTGTCAGCAATATGCGAGCATTGACAATGTCAATGAAGAGAAATAGCAAGTTGCCGCCGGACGACTTTGAGCCTCAAGGCCTCAATTCTCGAATATGGGTAGAAACACCGCGTTTCACATCCGGTGTTGCAAGTATACTCGCCGGAATTTCTTCGAGGAATATTCTAGATGAGGGGTCCGCGGGGTTTGACTCATTTCCATACCCTGTGGGAGATACTCCTCGCCATTTCAATTACGGCAATATGTTCGTGAATGTTGTTCTGAGTTCATCAGATGTTACTCAGGGAAGCTTGCAATTACCTTGTATCCTTACAATTCTACGCCAGAGGACCGATAGAGAGCTCGAGGTCGTTCTAGCGAGCCAGGATGGGCATATCACTCTGACCGTCCAATCTGATAGACGAGCTGGTCCAACATGGAGGGACGCGCATTGGAAGACCAACCGCTTTACCATTCTTCTGAAGCTAGCTGACGGTCTGGAGCTGGATATCCAATTTCAGGAGCAAAGTTTTAGATCCTTGTGGGGAATATACGATTACACAAGAAGAGTCAGAAAAGAGACGGAGTCAGGAGAAGCGGAAGAGGTACTCTTTGACTCAACGGTACGGTGCGTCCACTACGTGGATTCGCCAGACGCTAAAGTATTTCCTCTCGATCCTGTTCGTAGTTGTGATATCCTTCTCATGGAGAAGACCCTCACCATTGCTGAAGGCACAGGCCGGCGACGATTCCACGACGGTCACCGTTTAGTAGTGGTTACACCACCCAGCAGTAAGACGCTTAGCAGTATCAACCAGAGCCTCGGCAAAGAGACACCGATCCTATTTACTTATGTACGGGGTGAAAAAGATGGGCCTGCGCTACTTTTGAGGAACGAGGCAGCTGGTTCGACGCTTGTTATTACCTTCAATGATCCTTCGAGTCGCGACTTCTTCCAGACTCTGCTAAATGGGACCCTACTAAAGGAAAACGAATTTTGTACCAGATCATTGCCTTTGAGGTCTATGCGTATCGACACATTGGAAGGCGAGTCACCTATAGGTAGAGGCAACCACTTGAGCGACTGGCATTGGCAAGACTTGCGGGTGATCAATAGAAAACCTGAACACTTCGAGGACGGGCTCCCAAAGACCGTCTTGTCCGAGAATCTCCGCATCTGGGCACAGTGCGATGCTGGTACCTTCGTTGATCGCATTAATCTAGGTATAACATTCCAACTCTCTTCCCCCTCTGCAGGACTAATGGATGGCAGGCCAAGAAGAGCTGCAGATGAGCCTCTCTGTCAACAAGCCAACGGAAATGACGCTACTCCGTCTCCCACAACAGGATATGACGATCTGCTTCGCTAGCAATCTAGTGTCGGCGAACAAAGCCAAATTATTGAATGATTCAGTCCACATCATCAGTACTATACCGTCAGCACGAAGTTACATGTTCAACAGCTTGACAGGTTGATAATAAGCCTGCCGACTGGATTTGAGGAGCACTCGCTAAAATCCCACTAGATCTGCATTATTTCCAAGCCTGTGTTACTGGCTTCTCGGTACTATACGAAGGGTGAGTTTCTCCTTTAGTGCCGTCAAAGCAAAATCTATTGTATGCTGACGTATACCGAAGTACGGTCAACAATCTCGGTATCTCGCGAAGACGCATGGTTGTGCCGATGTACAGGCGCTGGGAAGCAAGTTTTGCACGACTGCAGATCATTCAACGGGACACAGTGATCCAACTCCTCGTCTTCTTCAAGGATTTTCCCCACGGTACCTGCATGAACTTCGTATTGAAGACTACAGATCAACTTGAGTCTTTGTCCAAGTCAGTGGCCAAGTCGGAGCAGTACTACATCCGGATCGTGGACGCCAAATTTGCACTACCAAAGAAGGCAACGGAGCCCGGTTCTGATTTTGTGTGTCTGGACACGCCGGAGTATCCAAGCGAGCATGATGATATCACCATCGGTTTCGACAGTGAAGCAGGTAAGACTGCTACTTCCTGTCGGACTGAAGCTGCTACTAAATCTTTGTAGAACGGGACAGGTTTGGGTCGGCGTTACCAGCAGCTGTGAACAAGTTTTCGAGATTAGGTTCTTTGCGGAAGGGGGTATTCGAGAAAAGCGAGGCATGAGTCAACGAGTGGCGCACACAACTTCTGGAGGCAGTCTTGAACAATACCCTTTGAGCGTTCAACATTAACATTACTGCATGGCATTGGCGTTACAATAAACGACAATCAAGCTGGTTACTGTTGGCTACCCAATCACAAACTTATATGTTCTAGGCAAGATTTTAGCATACGCGACTGCGCCTCAAATCGATCATCTCAACGATGCTAATAGTCTCAGGCCCATATTGGAATCAATCGATGAACGTCTGGGTAAAGTATACTCTAGATTAGGGCTAATGTCTAGGGCTTCACCAACGAAATGACGTCCGGCAAATTCTGACCTATGACCCCTTTAGAAGAATAAACAGCAAGAAGCATAACACGCCATGTCAAACCACGAAACACCCCTAGCAATTCACTCAATGGAGACCCTAGAGTCCACCACCGAGCCTCCACCTCCACCTGCAACTGCCCCCCTCGCACCCTCCACCCTCGCCCAGCAAGCCGACTCCCACCTCAACCGCACCCCAGACGTCGCCCCTCCCATCCACGTCTCCACAACCTTCCGCCACGCCTCCGAACCCACAGCCCTCATCCCCGCCTCCTCCCAACCACATCCCCACCCCCCCGACGCCCACATCTACTCGCGACACACCGCCCCCACCAGCACGCGCCTCGAAACGCTCCTCGCCCCCCTCCTCCACGGCCCCTGCCTCACCTACGCCTCCGGCCTCGCCGCCCTCCACGCGCTGTACGTCTTCCTCCACCCCGCACGCGTCAGCATCGGCGCCGGCTACCACGGCTCCCAGGGCGTGCTCGCCCTCCACTCGAAACTCCACAACTTGCAGATCCTCCCCCTCGACTGCGCGCCCGAGGAACTGCACGTGGGCGACGTCATCCATCTCGAGACACCAGTCAACCCGAGCGGCGAGGCGAGGCACATCGCCGCCTATGCGGAGAAGGCGCACAGTAGGGGAGCGTATCTTGTTGTGGATGCCACGTTTGGACCGCCGGGGCTGCAGGAGCCGTTTCAGTGGGGGGCGGATGTGGTGATGCATAGTGGGACGAAGTATCTCGGGGGCCACAGCGATTTGCTGATGGGGGTGCTGGCGGTGGCGGAGGGGCGGAGGGAGTGGATTGGCGGGTTGAAGGCTGAGAGGGTGTTTCTGGGGAGTGTGATGGGGGGGT
>JAABUZ0100004430.1_pt1 | contig 19401 bp, 21 predicted proteins | sample 5562091 | NCBI WGS metagenome assembly JAABUZ01 (sample SAMN12813069, study PRJNA571459) | rock metagenome | isolation source: Antarctica rocks | place: Antarctica: Victoria Land, Linnaeus Terrace sud | collected 2015-12-21 | reverse complement strand
TCGTGGCGTTCCTGGATTTCCAGGCTGATGCGCGTTAGTTCAGCCACTGCCGCCAGGTCCAGCAGAGCGCGTCGGTACTTGACGGTGAACACGCAATGGTAGTGCAAATCGTAGACATTGTGCCAGTCGCGCTGCAACGAAGGCGCTGTGGAGGACTTCATGGCCTAGTATGACGTATGGCTTGCGGCAAGCGCAAGGCCAAAGATGGAATGGCAAAGAAACATGCCATCCAAAGCAACCTGTATCTCTGTGTCCGAAGGTCATTTCCTGCCGGGGCCTGGCCTCCACAGGGGCAAGCCCCTGGGCTTCCGAAGACTGGGAAAGGGGACGGCATCAACCACTACGCAGGCGGCGGCACGAACTACAACACTGGAGCAAACTTGTTCGCTTACGCGGGCACAGCGTCCACCGATACGACGAACCCGAATACCATTCGCTTTGGAGCGCTGGTCGGGACATTTTCTGCCGCTCCCGTCAACAACGTAGACTGGTTTTTTATCGGGACACAGAACTCCATCCTGGTTCCGCAGGGCGGCGGAACCCTGTACCTGGCGGACAACGACGACCCCGCCAAGAATGGCGGCGGGTTCACAGTCAATGTCGCTCCGGCAGCCGTTCCAGAAGCGAGCAGCGTTGTATCATTCAGCCTGCTGATGGCCTTTGGACTTGGCGGCCTGGTGGTTGCGGCACGGCGCAAAAAAGCTCATGCCTAGTTCCCTCTCCTGACATCTCATCTTTTCAAGTCAAGAAACCCCGCGTCACTGCTCACAGTGGCGCGGTTTTTTCTTTGTCTTGTCATACATTATCGTCGTTAATTAAATTGCCTCGTAAGCAGTTAAGCGCAATTATTGATGTTTAGAAACAAAGATGCTGACGGTATCACTCACCCGGAACCTATTTTGAGAAAGGCTTATACTTATGGCAGACGATGACACGCTGGAAACAGAGCAAGACGACACGCAGACGACAGAAACCACCGACCACAGCCCCGACGCGGCGCAGGTCGGCACCTCCGACGGCGATGGCGACAGCAGCTAAACGAAGTTAAGAAAGGCAACTCCCTATGAAAGCAGTCGTTTGGCATGGCATTGGTGACATTCGCTTGGACGATGTCCCCATGCCTAAAATCAAAGAACCGACGGACGCGGTTGTCCGGCTGACGGCAAGCGCGATTTGCGGGACGGATTTGCATTTCGTGCGCGGCACGTTCGCTGGCATGAAGCCCGGCACGATTCTCGGCCATGAAGGCGTCGGCGTCGTGGAAGAAGTCGGTAAAGATGTCCGCAACTTCAATGCTGGCGACCGGGTGGTCATCTGCTCCACCATCGGCTGCGGCTATTGTCCGTTCTGCCGGGACGGCTACTACTCCCAGTGCGACAAGGCGAACCCGAACGACCCGTCGGCGGGAACATCGTTCTTCGGCGGTCCTGCCCCCACCGGGCCGGTTGACGGCTTGCAGGCCGAGTACGCCCGTATTCCGTTCGCGCACACCACACTGGTCAAGCTGCCGGATGAAGTCAGTGATGCTCAGGCAATTCTGCTGTCCGACATCTTCCCCACGGCCTACTTCGGCGCGGACATCGCGGGCATCAAGCCCGGTAACACGGTGGCCGTGTTCGGCTGCGGCCCGGTCGGCCAGTTCACCATTGCCAGCGCTATGCTGATGGGCGCAGGCCGCGTCTTCGCCGTAGACGCCGTGCCGTCGCGTTTAGAGATGGCACGGGCGCAAGGAGCCGAAGTCATCAACTTTAACGAAGAGCATCCGGTGGAAGCGCTGCAAAGGCTGACCGGCGGCGTCGGCCCGGACATCTGCATTGATGTCGTGGGAGTTGACTCCTATCACGCGCATCAGGGACCGGCCGCCAAGCTGGAAGGGAAGCAGGAGCAGCAGTTCGAGCAGGAGCTTCAGCAGAACAACCCGGCAGGCTACAAGCCCAAAGACGGCAACTGGGTTCCCGGCGACGCCCCCTCGCAGGCATTGCAGTGGGAAGTCGAATCGCTTGCCAAAGCCGGAACGCTGTCCATTATCGGCGTGTACCCGCTGACCATGAACTCGTTCCCGATTGGCGCGGCGATGAACAAAAATTTAACGCTTCGCATGGGCAACTGCAACCACCGCAAGTATGTCCCGATGCTGGTGGACATGGTCCGTGCCGGGGTGATTGACCCCACGATGGTGCTGACCGAGCAGGAGCCGATGTCGTCGGCGATTGATGCCTACAAAGCGTTTGACGAGCGCAAGCCTGGCTGGATCAAGGTTGAGCTGGAGCCGCTGGCAAAGCTGGAGCTGTCAAAGGCAGCGTAGAACCCCATTTGCCCCGTAGGGGCAGGCCCCCGTGCCTGCCCTCTTTATCCTACTGCCTTTAACGAAGAAGGGCAGAGACCCAAATGAAGAAGGGCAGGCACGGGGGCCTGCCCCTACGGGAGAAACACAAAATGCCACTTACAGTTATCGCCAAATTTGAAGCCAAGCCCGGCATGGAAAGCAAAGTCAAAGAAGGCTTGCAGGGCATGGTCGCGCCGTCCCGCGCCGAGGACGGCAATCTGAACTACGACGTGTTCCAGTCCAACGACAACCCGGCCATTCTGTTCACCTACGAGAACTGGACCGGCAAAGACGCACTGGACGCGCACATGCAGACGCCGTACTTCAAGGCGCTGGACGCAGCGGGCAAGGAAACGCTGGCAAAGCCGATGGAAATCAGTCTGCTCACACAAGTTTAAGTAATTTAGGAGACACACATGAAGGCTGTTGTTTACAAAGGCGTCAAACAAGTCGCCGTCGAAGACATTGAAATGGCCCGCATTGAAGAAAAAACCGATGCGCTCCTGAAGATTACGTCCGCCGCCATCTGCGGCTCGGACCTGCATATGTACGACGGGCGCACAAACTTTGAAGTCGGGCGCTCCATCGGCCACGAGATTATGGGCGTGATTGAAAGCGTCGGCGATGCCGTCACGCAGCTCAAGCCCGGCGACCGGGTGGTGCTGCCGTTCAACATCGGCTGCGGCGACTGCTTCAATTGCAGCCGCATGTACCCGAATGCGTGTTTAGTGTCCAACCCCGAAGGGGTCGGCGGCGGCTACGGCTATGCCGGCCTGGGGCCATATCAGGGCGGACAGGCCGAGTATATCCGCGTGCCGTTCGCGGATTTCAACTGCCTCAAAGTGCCGGGGACGCCGGGCGATGAGTTTGAAGACAAGTTTATTCTGCTGGCGGACATCTTCCCGACCGCCTACCATTCCACCGAGCTGGCCCAGGTCGGCCTCGGCTCCACCGTCGCCATCTATGGGGCCGGTCCGGTCGGAATGCTGGCGGCATACAGCAGCCTGATCAAAGGCGCGAGCGAAGTGTATGTGGTAGACAGTGTCCCGGCGCGGCTGGAAAAAGTCAAGGCAATCGGCGCGACACCGATCAACTTCAAGGACGGCAGCCCCGCCGAGCAGATTCAGGACATCCGCAAGAACAACAAGACGCTTAAAGCTTCGTTCCGGCCCGGCGACGAAAAGATGAAAGGCGTCATGTGCGGCATTGACGCGGTCGGCTACCAGGCGCACGACGAGGGCAACCCGGACATCGACAAGCCGAACCAGGTCACGGACGATCTGCTGGGATTGATTAACCCGACCGGCTCACTCGGCGTCATCGGCGCGTTCATGCCGCAGGACCCCGGCGGCGTGGATGACAAAGCGAAGAAAGGCATCTACGAGATTCCGTGGGCAAGCATCTTCGAGAAGGGTATCACCGTCGGCGCAGGACAGGCTCCCGTGAAGCGCTACAACGTGCTTCTGCGGGATTTGATTCTCGCGGGCAAAGTGGACCCGTCGTTCATTATCAGCCATGACCTGCCGCTGGACGCCGCCCCGGACGCTTACTCTAAGTTCGATCAGCGTGCAGACGGCTACACAAAGGTCATCCTGAAGCCCCAGATGAAGGGGTAGGCAAATGCTAGAGGAACCGGCACTGGAAGTGCCGGGCTACTATCGCGTGAAAGTCGCTCCGCGACTGAAGAGTCTGTAGTCACGCAGTGACTTTCATTCACCAGTAGACCGGCACTTTCAGTGCCGGTTTCCTACCTGGAGACTATTACTTTGCATCGCTTCACCCACCTAGCATCTGCTGCCTCTCTTCTTGTGCTGGCCGCCGCGTCGGCGCAGGCGCAGCAGCCGGAAGTCGTCACCCATTTTTACGGCCCGATGCCGACGGGCGTCACCGTCTCGCACGAAGGCCGGATTTTCGTCAACTTTCCCCATTGGGGCGATCCCGTCAAGTTCACGGTCGCCGAGATCGTCGGCGGCCAAGCCGTCGCTTACCCGAACGCGCAGGTCAACCGAATTAACAAGGCGCATCCCGGCGACTGCATTTACTCGGTGCAGAGCGTTGTGGTAGACCCCGATGACCGGCTGTGGGCATTAGACACCGGGAGCGTTAAGCTGGGGCCGAATGTGCCGAACGGGCCGAAGCTGATCTGCATGGACCTCAAAACAAACACGATCACGCGCAAGATTTTTTTTCCACGCTCGGTCGTTCCGTCGTCTACCTACCTGAACGATATTCGATTTGACTTAAAGCGCGGCAAGGCGGGAACGGCGTTTATTACCGATTCCGGTGTGGATGCGACCGGCCTGAAGCCGCTGTACGGCATTATCATTGTAGACTTAGCCACGGGCAAAAGCTTCCGGCGGCTGGCGAATGAGCCGTCGGTCAAGCCCGATAAAAGCGTGGTCGGCATTGTGGATGGAATGCCGCTGCTGGAGCGCAAGCACGGCGTTTCGCCGCAGGTTCCGAAGTTCGGCTCGGACGGCATCGCGATCAGCGATGACGGCAAAACGCTGTACTACTGTCCCATTTCCACGCGCCATTTGTTCAGCGTCAGCATTGATGCGATGATGGACCGGAGCAAGTCCGAAAGCGATGTTGCCGCGACGGTAAAAGACTTAGGCGTCAAAGGCATGTCGGATGGCTTAGAATCCGACTCTTCGGGCGGCCTCTACGCGGGCGATGAAGAGAAAGCGCAGGTGAAGTACGGCAAGCCGGGCGGGCCATACAAAGTGATCGCGCAGGTAGTGCCGTATTACTGGATTGACACGATGTCGGTTGCGACAAATGGGTATCTCTACTTTACGGCCAATGAGCTGGCGCTTTTGCCGTCGTATCACTACGGCAAAGACCTGCGGGTTAAGCCGTACACGCTGTACCGGGTCAAGACCAACAAGCAGCCGGTGCTGCTGAAGTAGTCCGTTTTGGAAGATAAATAGCGTAGAAATTCAGTTCCACGCTTACAAGGGCCGAAACAAAAACAACACACAAGAGTTACACAACAGGGAGACAAGCAATGGCATCTGAAGAAACAATACCCGGCGTTCCGCCGAACATCGGCAGTAACGAGCGCTGGCTGACCGCAATCGCCGGGGGAACGCTGGCAACTTACGGCCTCATCCGCCGTTCCCCGACCAGCCTCATGCTGTCGGCGCTCGGCGTTTACATGATCGCCCGCGGCGCGTCCGGCTACTGCCCGGCATATGCGGCCTCCGGGATCGACAACGCCGCCAATGACAGTGCAGGCGATACGCAGGACGCCATCCGCAAGAAGCTCGGCACAGTCGGCATCAAAGTAGACCATGCGGTCAGCATACTGAAGCCCGTGTCGGAGCTGTACGCTTACTGGCGCGACTTTACGAACCTGCCGCGCATCATGGACCATTTGGAGTCGGTCACGGTGGACGGCAAAAACTCGCACTGGGTCGCCAAAGCGCCGCTCGGCAGCAAAGTCGCGTGGGACGCCGAGATGATCAACGACATTCCCAATGAAGTCATCGCCTGGCGCTCCCTGCCCGGCGCGGATGTGGACAACGCGGGTGCGGTCACGTTCAAGGCCGCGCCGCAAGGGCGCGGCACGGTTGTCCGCGTTGAGATTTCCTACGCCCCGCCCGCCGGGAAGCCCGGCGCGACGGTGGCGCATCTGCTGGGCGAGGACCCTAAGCGTCAGCTTGATGACGACCTGCGCCACTTCAAGAACGTCATGGAAACCGGCGAGCGTCCAACCACCGAAGGGCAAGCGTCCGGGCGCGGGCCGGACAAAGATAAGGTGAAATAGAAAGAATAACCGGCACTGGAAGTGCGGTCTACTCTGGAATGAAAGTATGCTGAAGACAGCATTACTGCGTATCTGCTCCGCGACTGAGGAGCTATAAACGCTGCCCTATTCTTCAGTGTCGCAGACACTTTCATTCAAGAGTAGACCGGCACTTCCAGTGCCGGTTCATGTTACGAAAGGCAACATATTATGAAAGCGCTCTGCTGGTACGGCAAAAACGACGTTCAAGTCAGTACGGTCCCGGACCCGAAAATTCTGAACCCGCGTGACGCCATCATTAAGATTACGTCCACCGCCATCTGCGGCTCGGACCTGCACCTTTACGACGGCTTCATTCCGACAATGGAAAAGGGCGACATCTTAGGCCATGAGTTCATGGGCGAGGTCGTCGAGATGGGACCGGAAGTCAAGAATTTGAAGATCGGCGACCGGGTGGTCGTCCCCTTTGACATCGCCTGCGGCAACTGTCACTACTGCCAGACTTCCCGCTATTCGCTCTGCGATAATTCCAACCCGAACTCGCTGATCGCCGAAGAGCTGTACGGCTACTCCTCCGCTGCGCTGTACGGCTACTCGCACATCTACGGCGGCTACGCCGGCGGGCAGGCGGAATATGCGCGTGTGCCGTTCGCCGACATCGGCCCGATCAAAGTTCCTGAGAACTTGACCGACGAGCAGGTGCTGTTTCTCAGTGACATTTTCCCGACCGGCTACATGGCGGCGGAAAATTGTGGCATCACGCCCGGCGACACCGTCGCGATTTGGGGTGCAGGTCCCGTGGGACAGTTTGCCATTCAGAGCGCCTACCTGCTCGGCGCAGACCGGGTGATCTCCATTGACCATATCCCGGAGCGGCTGGCAATGTCCCGCGACAAGAGCAAGGCCGACGTTGTTGACTATGAAGCGCAGGACAATCTGTTTGAAACGCTCAAAGAAATGACCGGCGGGCGCGGCCCCGACCACTGCATTGACGCGGTTGGCTTGGAAGCGCACGGCACGGGTCTCGGCAACATCTACGACAAGACCAAAGAGCTGGCCCGGCTGACCTCGGACCGCTCTAATGTGCTGCGCCAGGCGATCCAATGCTGCGGCAAGGGCGGCACGGTGTCTATCCCCGGCGTCTACGGCGGCTTTCTGGACAAGTTCCCGATGGGAGCGGCGTTTGCGAAGGGCTTGACGTTCAAGATGGGCCAGACGCACACGCAGCGCTACTTGAAGCCGCTCTTGCAGCACATCGTCAACGGCGACATTGACCCGACGTTTATCATCTCGCACCGTCTGAAACTGGATGATGCCCCTTACGGCTACAAAATCTTCAAGGAGAAGAAGGATGACTGTACCAAAGTGGTGCTGACGCCGTAAGAGATGACCTCACCCCGCCTCGTTCCTCGTCGACCCTCTCCTTAAGAAAGGAGAGGGTAAGAGAATAACACGGACCGGATGCTCATAAGCTTTTCCCGCCTTTATTGTCCTCACCCTCTCCTTTCTTAAAGAGAGGGTCGACGAGGAACGAGGCGGGGTGAGGTTCCTATTACCATGACCAAAAACACACGCAACCTGCTCCTCCTAGCCGCCTCCATTTTCGCTGTCCGCGCCTTCATTCAGCGGCGGCGCGAAGCAGACTTAGGCGGCCAAATCGTGCTGATTACCGGCGGCTCACGCGGGCTTGGCCTCGCGCTCTCGCATGAGTTCGGAAAGCATGGCTGCCGCCTGGCGCTCTGCGCCCGCGACGCGGATGAGTTGGCACGGGCGCGGCAGGATTTGGAAGCGCAGGGCTATGAAGTATTCACGTCAGTCTGTGACCTGACCGACACGGCGCAGGTTGAACGGCTGATTGCGGACGTGACGGCCCACTACGGGCAGATTGACATTCTGGTCAACAACGCCGGCATTATTGAAGTCGGGCCGGTTCAGAACATGCAGCGCCGGGACTTTGAAGACGCCATGAACGTAGACTTTTGGGGCGGCTTGGATACGATACTCGGTGTTCTGCCGCAGATGCGGGCGCGTAGCTCAGGCCGGATCGTCAACATCACGTCCATCGGCGGCAAAGTCGCGTTTCCCCATCTGCTGCCGTATGCCGCCGCCAAGTTCGCGGCGACAGGGCTGTCGGAAGGCCTGCACTCGGAGCTAATGCAGGACGGCATCACGGTGACGACCGTTGTTCCCGGCCTGCTCCGCACCGGCTCCTACTTTAACGCGCTGTTCAAGGGAAACAAAACCGGCGAGTTCGCCTGGTTCTCGGTCGGCGACAACCTGCCCGGCGGCTCCATGAGCGCCGAGCGAGCGGCCCGCGAGATTGTCGCGGCGACGCGCCGGGGCGACGCCGAGCGCATTCTGTCTGTTCCGGCTAGTCTGCTGTCCCGCGCTCAGGGGCTTGCGCCAAACACTACTAGCCGCCTGCTGACGCTCATCAATAACGCTGTCCTGCCGCCGCCTTCGACTGAGCTTGGCAGCGACACCAACAGCCCCGGCAAAGACGCCGACCCGTCGGTTCCCCTGCATCCGGCCTTTGATGCGATGACGACTTTAGGACGCTCGGCGGCTGACCGGCTGAATGAGACCTAAACCGTGTCACAATACAGCAGCCTTGCATGATAAAGGAAGCTCTATTTATGAACCACGGATTTTCGCAGATGTCTACGCCGCCAAGCGGCCCGCCTTCGGGTTATGGCGCACCTCCTCCGGGCTATGTCATGCCGCCCGCGCCCCAGCAGACCAACACCGGGAAAATTGTATTGATCGTGCTGGCTGTTGTGTTCGGCGGCGGCATCTTTCTTATCGCTATCCTGGCCGCGATCTTATTTCCTGTGTTCCAGAAAGTGCGCGGCAATGCCCGCCTGGCTTCCTGCGAAGCCAATGTCAGGCAAATTGAGTTGGGCATGACCGTTTACACGCAGGACCACAGTGGAAAGTTTCCGCCATCCGCTGCCGGATATAAAGATGCAATTTCGCCCTACGTTTTTACGGACGCAAAAAGCGAAATGATCTTTCAATGTCCTGCCGACAAAGATGGGCCGGTGGCCTACGCGATGAACGCCAAGCTGCAAGGGAAAAGCCTGAACGATCTCGCGCACCCGGACAAGGTTGTTTTGATCTACGAGGGACATAACCAGATGCTGGACTTCCGGCATGACGGCAAGGCAGTTGTCGGGTTTGCGGACGGCCATGACCAAGCCCTGACGCAGACTCAGGCACAGAGTTTGAAGTGGACGCCTTGACAAAAAGCGCCCCTCTAAGCATTGCTCGGAGGGGCGCTTTTTTGCTTACTTGCGATTATGTGTTGTCGCCGATGGTGGCGTCCTGCGCGGCAGTGGTCTTGCCTTTGACGGCGGCGCTGTCGTCGTGGAACAGGTAGTTCGACGACTCGGGGTCAAGCGCCCCGGTCGGCGTCTGCGCGACCAGCTTGGCGAAATTGTCCAGGTCGGTTTGCAGCTTCTGCTCGAAGTGCTTGCCCGCGCCGAGCTTCTCGCCAGCGTCGCCCAGAACGCCGGCGGGGGGCGTGTAGCTGAGATGGACGGTGACTTTGGTCTGGTTGTCGCCGACCGTCTCAAATGTCACGACGCCGTGGTTTTGGAGGCCGTCAATCGAGCGCCAGCCGATCTGCTTGCCTTCGATCCAGTTTTCGTTGACGGCGTCCCATTCGTGCGTGCCGACAACGTCTGCGGCCCAGTGGCTGGTCTGGCTGTCTTTGTAGGTCACTTCTTTGATGTACGACATGAACTTCGGGAAGTCGTTGAAGTGCGTGAACAATTGATAAACCTGGTTGGACGGCGCGTTGATCGTCACCGCCGCTGTGTGTGTATATTCGGACATGATTTTTACCCTTTCGAGAGAAATGTCTTATGTTTAGTTTGTTGGTTCCGCTGCCGGCAAGCCGGAAAGCGAAGAAGGCGCATCAAGATTTGCCCCATCGTCTACCCCGACGCCGAGCCGGTCCACCATTTCGCCGCCAAGCCAGCCTGTCAGCCCAGCCAGGCTAAAGCCGAGCAGGGACAGCGCGAACGGCAAAGCGCCGAGCTTGCTCGGATCACTGCGCCGCAGCGCCCAGCTTGCACTAAACAGGCCCAGCACGGCGGCGTTTCCGAGGCCATGCAGAGTGCCGATGCTTTTTGCCCGCGTTCCTTTCGGAATAAACAGCCAGTCCCAGGTTCCAAATGGGGCGGCGACCAGGCCGCCGATGATTCCTGCGCCGGTCATCGCCAGGCCCTGCTCCGCCAGCTTCGGCTTCTTTGTCAGCAGCGAAAGCGAATCAAAGATGACGGCGGTGGACAGCAGGCCGAGCGGGAACGCAATAAGAATTGTATGGGCCGGATGACCGAAGATTTTGCTGTGGCTTTCCATCAGTTTAGCGCTTCGCGCCTTTCTACTTTGTGCTTTTCTACTTCTTTAAAGGGTCATGGCCCCAGTTCATCAGTGAATACCGCCAGTGCGTTTCATGGATGTCCCCGGATGGCCTTTGCGCCAGATGCCGATGCACATAGCTGACGACGCGGCGCATTTGAGCGATGTCGCCTTTGGAATAGTCGTCTTTCTTCGCATGAAGCATTTCGATGATATGGCGTCCCGACTGATGCCCCGTAGACTCGCCCTCGCCGTCCTGCTTTTGGCCGACTTCTTTGGACTTGATTCGTTTCCAGCCAGTGAGACAGCTCACCGGCTGTCATGTTGACGGCTTCGTGAAACTCTTTGATCGCTGCGGCATCGTCCATATGGTCTGCCATCGCGCGTCTGCTTTCTAATGTATCTTTTTTCTAATGTGTCTTCTTTAGCTCGCCGGGCTTATGGGCGGCTTCTTTATGCGATTTGTCGGTTTCAACCAAGTACTCTGGGTTGTCTTCGGAGGCTTTGGCTTCGTGGCTCTTGATATGAGTCGGCTCCGTCAGCTTCTTTTCTACCGTGCCTTCGGTCTTGCCTTGCGGCGTGTCCCATTCCACATGGTCGCCCTTCTTCAAATCCGCCATTGCACACGCTCTTTCCGTTACATATCTTTCCGTTACAGATTTTTCCCACTCATGTCGCTCGGCATCATGGCAGGCTTCAGAACGGGCATAGTGGACGCATGGACGCCAAGATTGGTGCCGACCTGATAGATCATCTTGGTATGATCTTCGATCTCCGGCAGGTTCTTTGACGCGAACGCGGTAAAACCGGCGCTCTTGCCCGTGGCGATCTCTTTCTCGAACAGCTTGACGGTGTCGGTGTGAGCCTTCTCTTGAGAGGCGATATATGCCTTGTCGAACGCCGCGCCGGACAGGCCGAAAAGCTTGGCGATAACCGCTTGATGCATCGGATCGGTCTTGGTGGGCAGCGTCGTTCCGTTATCCTGCGCGGCTGTCTTTAGCTCATTGTTCGCCGCGCTATGCTCCTTGACCATGCGGCGAGCAACGTTCATCACGCGCATGTTGTGGGTCTTTTGTAGCGCGATCTGGCTGGACTTGACCTCAAAAATGCCGCCCTGCGCGGCTTTCATGGCGAACATTTTGTCCATCGGCGTCATTGCTGCCATGGCGGCGCTTGCCATCAGCAGCATTCCGGCCACGGCGGCTCCGGTGATAATCTTGTTTGTAAACATTTGGGATACTGACTCTTCCTAATATGAGTTTGTCTGCCCTGATTTTTCCCTTTCTGCCTTAAATATAAACGCCCGAAAAAACGCCCTGAAACTTGGGGGATGTTTTTCCGATAATGGGGAGAGAACTACGGAGGGAAAACCGATGCGCCTTGTGACGCGATCCGATTTTGACGGCCTCATCTGTGCCGCTTTGCTTAAACAGGTGGAACAAATTGACTCGATCCAGTTCGTTCACCCGAAAGACTTGCAGGACGGCAAGTTTGAGGTCACGGCGGACGATGTCCTGACCAACGTCCCGTATGTCCCCGGCTGTGGCCTGTGGTTTGACCATCACGCGACGGAAATCGAGCGCATTGTAGGCCGGGTGGAGTTTGTCGGGGACTGCTGGCTGGCTCCAAGCGCCGCCCGCGTGGTGTATAATTACTACGGCGGCTCGGCGCGTTTTCCGGGCATTGAGGAAATGATGCGCGAAGTGGACAAGGCCGACTCGGCCCTGTTTACGCCGGACGACATTCTGCGCCCGGCGGACTGGCCGCTGCTGTCGTTCTTGATGGACGCCCGCACGGGCCTGGGCCGGTTCCGGGACTACCGGATCAGCAATTACCAGCTGATGTATGAGCTGATTGACGCCTGCATGACCAAAAGCATTGGCGAGATACTGGCCCTGCCTGATGTTCAGGAGCGGGTCGCCCGCTATTTTGAGCAGGACAAAGTGTTCCGCCAAATGCTGGCTGACCACTCGTGGACCGAAAACAACGTCGTCGTCACCGACCTGCGCGGCCTGTCTCCCATTCCCTGCGGCAACCGGTTTCTGATCTATGCCTCTTATCCCGATACGAACACGTCTGTTTGGATCGTGGACGGCTTCCAGGGCAAAAACTGCGTGTTCGCCTGCGGCCACAGCATCTTAAACAAAACGTCGCGCACCCATATCGGGGCGCTCATGCGCGGCTTCGGTGGGGGCGGCCATGAAGCCGCCGGAACCTGCCAGGTTCCGCATGAAGACGCCGAAGAAGTCCTGCGCGAAATTGTTTTCTCTATGAACCAGGATGAGCTGGCTGTTCCCGACGAAGCCTGGACACTCATGAAGGCGGCGTAGCAAAGGCAAAGAACCCGGCACTTCTAGTGCCGGTGCATTCTTGCCTGATACCCTCCTGCCGGGTTCACTGGCCGCCATTCGTGGTAGCATACTCGTATGCTGCCGCCTGACCAAAAAGTGTTGCTCGTCCATGACCGGCTGTGCGCCGAGTACCACTGCCCCATCGCCTACTTTCACGAACTTGATCCCCTGAGTGAGCTGGTGTCGTCTCTGCTGTCGCACCGCACCAAGAACGCCGACTCGCACCGGGCATTCCAAAACCTCCTGTCCCAGTTCCCGAACGGCTGGGCGGAAGTGCGCGACGCGCCGCTGGCCGAAGTCCAAGCCGCGCTCGCGCCCTGCACCTGGCCGGAGCAGAAAGCGCCGCGGGTGCAGGACATCCTGCGGCGCATTACGACGGAGCGCGGCGAGCTGCCGCTGGATTTTCTCTCGGACTTGTCTGTGGAAGAGGCCCGCGCCTGGCTGGAGCGCCTGCCGGGTGTCGGGCCGAAGACAAGCGCCGCCGTGCTGTCGTTCAGCCGTCTGCGTCGCCGCGCCCTGCCGGTGGATAGCCATCATCACCGGGTGACCGTCCGGCTTGGCCTTGTTCCCGCGTCCGTGTCCGTCGGCCCCTCCCATGCCCTGCTGGAAGCGCAGCTTCCCGCAGAATGGACCGCCCAAGAGGTCTACGACAACCACGAAGTGCTGATGCTCCACGGCCAGCGCTGCTGCTTTCACCATAACCCTGACTGCTTCCGCTGCGTTGTGCTGGACTTATGCCCCTTCGGACAGGCGCGAACCGCCGGCCCGTCCTAAACCCGTAGGGGCACCGCTTGCTGCGCCCTCTTCTCCTGTTCTTGCCCTTGTTGCTGTTAAGGGCGCAGAAGATAGGAGGGCGCGGCAAGCAGCGCCCCTACAAGTTAGGAAGGATTACCGGCGGTTCGTGCCGAACAAGCAGGCATCACGTCTACATCAAGTGCGTCAGGAGTCCTCCTATGCAGCGTTCCATTTGCTTGCTTCTTGCGTCGTTCTCCCTGCTGGCCGTCGCGCATCCCGCGGCTTGCCAGTCACCAACCCCTAAGTCAACGGAGTTCGCCGCGTCCTTGTCCGGCGCTAGTCTTCCGCTTTCGCTGAAACTCAAAGATTTAGACGGCAACTGGCGCACCTTCAGCTCCAGCGACGCCAGCAACCAGGTTCAGTCCTATATGGCGATGATGACCGGCAGCAGCCATGACACGTATTACACCAAAGGCGAAACGGAAACGCTCGGCGGCGAGCTGTATTTGATCGCGTACCATCAAAAACTTTCCCTGGACATGGCAGGGATGATGCGGGGAGGACCGTCGCAAGGTCCGGTGCGTCCCACTCTGACCCCTGACACCGAGCTGTCGCTGTGCCTGCTGAACCTGCACACGGCCGGCAGCTTGAACGACATTCAGCCGTTTTCGCTGCAAGAGGCTCTGCTGCCGCCCTCGCCGCCTCCGGCCCCTGTCATGCCGAGCGCCGCCGAAGCTTCGGTGTCTAATCTGAAGCAGCTTGGCCTCGGCTTGATCCAGTATACGCAGGACAATAACGAGACCCTGCCGCCGATGCAGAATGCGTCCGCCGCGAAAGCCGCGCTTTTCCCCTACATTAAGTCGGAGAGCATTTTCGAGCAGCCGCCTTCGCATACGTTTTACCATCCGAATGCGTCGCTGTCACGCCGCAAGCTCGCGTCCTTTGACAGCCCGGCGACAATGGTGGTCTACTTTGAGACCAGCCCGCAGGCGGACGGCAGGCGGGCCGTTTTGTTCCTCGACGGCCATGTCAAGCGCCTCGAAGACCCCGAATGGCAGCAGCTGAAAGCCGCTTCGCATGTTCCGAGTCCGCCGCAAGGGGTACAATAGCGGCATGGGAAACAGCGCAGTTCAAGAAGCGGTCCAAGAACCCGAAGACCGGCTCGGTATGACCGACGACCAGTGGGCGCAGTGGCAGGCGTTTACGCATGGCTACGGCGACCAGGACGCGAACGGGATCGACAGATCGCTCATTCGCGGGAACCTGCGTTTATCGCCCTGGGAACGGCTGGCGAATCTTGAGCGCAACATGATATTTTTCACGGAGGATTGGATGAACTTAAAACAGGAACAAAAAAGCGAGTTTCAGCAGATTATCAGCGTACTTTCAGCGGCGGGGCTGCGGTTTGTGATTGTCGGCGGGATCGCCATGCGTCTGCAAGGCTCGGCGCATATTACTGATGATATTGACTTCGCGATTGCACGGGACGCCGACAACCTGGAAGCGCTGGTCAAAGCGCTTGCGCCGTATCACCCGTACCTGCGCGGCGCACCGCCCGGCCTGCCGTTCTTTTGGGATGTGCGTACTCTCAAAAACATCATGAACATCACGCTGGAAACCGATCTCGGCAGCGTGGACCTGCTGAGCGAGCCGGCCGGGGTTGCGTCGTTTGAGGCGCTTTGGCAGGAGGCGACGGTGCTGGAACGGAACGGGATTGCCGTCCGGGTCGCCTCCATTCCGGCGCTGATCGCCATGAAGCGGGCTGCCGGGCGTCCGAAAGACTTAGTGCATCTGATGGAACTGGAACAAATGCAGGTGCAAGTTGAGAAGGCCCAAGTAGAAACAGAAGCGTCTTAGGTATAATGGCCCCATTATGTGTCGTATTTTAGTGGTGGATGACGAAGAAGAAGTGCGCGAGGCGGTTCTGCGGCGGTTGTCGCGGGAGGGCTACACGGTGGACACCGCGCCCGGCGAAGAGGCGGGCATCGAGAAGATGCAGTCGGCCGCCCATGCGTATGACATTGTGATTACCGACATGAGCATGGAAGACTCCGGGTCGGGCATTCGGATTTTAGAGAACGCCGTCGCCCGCGACGTGTTCACCGAAGTCATTGTGCTGACGGCTTACGGCAATGTCGCAAACGCGGTGGAGTGCATGAAGCGCGGGGCGTTTGATTATGTCGAAAAGAACATGCCGAATGTGGACGTGTTCGAGCTGCTCTGCCTCAAAGTCGCCCAGGCGGTCGAGCGCCGCCGGAGCGCGGTGGACACGGTGCGGCGTTTGGAGTCGTTCAGTAAGCTTCGCGGTGGAACAGAAGTTCATCCGTGATGAAAGCCGCAAATTGACAAACGCACAGTACCGGCACTGCGAGCATTTCATGGAAGTGCCGGTCTACTATTGCGTGAAAGTGTCTCCGACACTAAAGATTAGCAATCGTAAACCATTCTTTAGTCCCGCAGGGACTTTCATTCACCAACTTCTATTCACCAGTAGACCGGCACTTCCATGAAATGCTCGCAGTGCCGGTTTCCGATTTTTAACTGACCAAAGGACAGGCTATGACACAGATTTCCGGTGACATTCTGCAAAACTGGGAGACTTCTTCGGCCCGCGAATGGCTTGCGACAAACGGGATCGGCGGGTACGCCTCTTCCAGCTTGTCCGGAGCCAACACGCGCCGGTATCATGGCCTGCTTGTGCCGGCATTCTCGCCGCCGCTGGGCCGGGCCGTGCTGCTGTCTAAAGCCGAAGAAGAAGTGCGGGTGGAAGACCAGCTGTATCAGCTGTCCGCCAACAAGTACCCCAGCGTCGTTCAGCCCCAGGGCTTCCGGCACTTGACGTATTTCGACACGCGCCCGGTCCCGACGTTCACGTACATCTTCCACGAAGGAACAGTTGTGCTGGAAAAGCGTATCTGGATGGCGCACGGCCTCAACACCGTCTATATCCAGTACACGCTGGTCAAATCGCCCGAACCGATCAAGCTCGGCATCGTGCCGCTGCTGGCCTACAAAGACTACCACACCGAGCAGCACCGCTGGGAAGGCTTCACGGCGGACCTGACATTTGAGCCGGACGGCCGGCTGAAGTTTGTCGCATTTCCCACCGCGAACCCGCTGTTTCTTTTCATCAAGCCGCCGTTTGCGTTCTTGGACCACAGCGGCTGGTTCTTTAACTTTGAGCATCCCCGTGAGCAGGAGCGCGGCCTGGACTTCACGGAAGATTTATACTGCCCAGGACGCTTTAACGGCATTCTGTCGCCGGGCCAAACGATCACGCTCGTGGCCACCGTAGAAACCGAAGCGCCGGACGAGCCGGAAGCGGCGCTGACGCAGGAGATCGCCCGGCAGAAGGCGCTCTTGAAGGCCGCAGGCGTGAGGTCCGGCGACCAAGCACGCGAGGCGCTGACACTCGCCGCCGACCAGTTTGTGATTGAGAACTCGCCCAAAGTCGCCCGTGCCACCATCATGGCGGGCTATCCCTGGTTCACGGACTGGGGACGGGACACGATGATCGCTTTGCCTGGGCTGTGCCTGACTACCAAGCGCTACGCGGTCGCCAAAGAGATTTTGACGGCGTTCGCGGGCGCGGTCCATGATGGCCTACTGCCCAATCGGTTTTCCGACAGCGGCGCGGGGGCCGAATATAACACCGTGGATGCCAGCTTGTGGTTCTTCCAGGCCATCTACGCTTATGCCGAAGCGTCGGGCGATTGGGACTTCGTCCAGACCGAAATGCTGCCCGTTCTCCAAAAAATTTTAACGGCCCATATTGCCGGAACGGACTACAGCATCGGCGTTGACCCCGCCGACGGTCTGCTCCATGCCGGACAGCCGGGCGTGCAGCTGACCTGGATGGACGCCAAAGTCGGCGACTGGGTTGTGACCCCGCGCACCGGCAAGCCGGTTGAGATTAATGCCCTGTGGCACAATGCGCTGTGTGTTACTGCCGAAATCGCAGAGCGGGCCGGTCAAAGCGAGTTTGCCGAGGGCTGCCGCGCCCGCGCTGACCAGGCCAAAGCGTCGTTTAAAGCACAGTTCTGGAACCCGGCCACCCATTCGCTTTTTGATTTCATCGGTTCCGACGGCCGCCCGGATGCGTCCCTGCGCCCGAACCAGATTTTCGCCGTCAGCCTGCCGTTTCCCGTGATGGACGGCGACGAGGCCAAGTCTATTGTCGAAGTCGTCACCGAGCATCTGCTGACCCCGTTCGGCCTGCGAACGCTTGCGCCCGGCTCGCCGGGTTACCATCCCCGCTACGCCCCCGGCGACCAGACTTCCCGCGACGGCGCGTACCATCAAGGCACAATCTGGCCCTGGCTGCTCGGCGCGTTCTGCGACGCCCACTTGAGAGTCTACGGCGACAAAGCCAAGACCCGCGCCCTCTTAGACACGCTGCTGACCACCGGCCTGACCGAATACGGCATCGGCTCACTGGCCGAAGTCTTCGACGCCGAAGCGCCTTACGCCCCGAACGGCTGTCCTGCTCAGGCCTGGAGCGTTGCTGAAGTTCTGCGGGCGTATGTGAAGACGGCGTAAAAGGTATTCAAGAGTCCCCCTAGCCCCCAATAATGGGGGAACAAGAGAAGAACAAGCGTGGGCCATTCCTGTCTTGAGTCCGGTCCACCCATTATTGGGGGCTAGGGGGGTTCTTAGCATATACTCGCGCCGCTCTGGTTGATGAATCTGACAGGAGGGTAAGAGCAAAGCATCTTCATTCAAGGCAGGCTGCTATGAAACGCTGGATACTGAAAGCTGAGGTCACAGACTTAGATGCGCTGGTGCTGGAAGACGTGCCGCTGCCGGAGCCGGGGCCGGGCGAGGTGCGTGTCCGCGTTCATGCCGCGTCGCTCAACGCCCGCGACACGATGATCCTCAAAGGCGTGTTCGGGCGGCTGCCGGGGCGCGACTTGGTGCCGCTCTCGGACGGTGCGGGCGAGATAGACGCGGTTGGTCCCGGCACGGAGATGTGGGCAGTAGGCGACAAAGTCACGAGCCTCTACTTTGACTGGCATTCAGGGCCGCCAAAGCCAAGCTTCGGCACCGGCCTCGGCTCCGACAAAGAAGACGGGATGCTGGCTGAATATGTCGTTCTGCCCGCCACGCGCATTACCCGCGCCCCGGCGAGCCTGGACCATGCGGAAGCGTCAACCCTGCCGTGTGCCGCGCTCACAGCCTGGAACGCGCTGTTTGCTGATCATCCCATCAAAGTCGGCAGCAAGGTTCTGGTGCTGGGAACCGGCGGCGTTTCGCTGTTCGCGCTAATTTTCGCGCACGCGGCGGGCGCTCAGGTCTACGCCACGACAAGCCAGGACAGCAAGCAGAGGCGTCTGATCGCGCTTGGCGCGAGCGGCATAGTCAACTACAAGACAGACCCGAATTGGGCAAAAACGACCTTTGAGATGACTGGGGGCGTGGACAAAGTCGTGGATGCCGCCGGAACGCTTAATGAGTCCCTGGAAGCGCTGGGCTACGGCGGCGAGGTGGTGCTGATGGGACTGATGACGGCAAGCGAGGGGCCGCCGCCGACTTTCGTGATGATGGCGAAGAACGCCATTATTCGTGCCACAAGCGTCGGCAGCGAAGATATGTATGCCGCGATGGCTCAGGCCATTGACGTCGGCGGCCTCAAGCCGCCGATTGACCGCAATTTCCGTTTTGAAGATGCCAAAGAAGCCTACCGTGCCCAAACAGCGCCGGAAACTTTCGGCAAAATCGTCATTGACCGTATTTAGCCCGCCGCAAGCACCCACGCTTCAGCGGGGCGTTAAGGTTTTATTGGGGTAGGGTTTTATTGGGGTAGCCCGAACGAAGTGAGTTTGGTTTTTGCTTTAGACGAACAGGTTTTCGGGTATAATTTGAGTGCTCGTCCG
>JAABUZ0100004427.1_pt1 | contig 19407 bp, 18 predicted proteins | sample 5562091 | NCBI WGS metagenome assembly JAABUZ01 (sample SAMN12813069, study PRJNA571459) | rock metagenome | isolation source: Antarctica rocks | place: Antarctica: Victoria Land, Linnaeus Terrace sud | collected 2015-12-21 | reverse complement strand
GCGCTGTCGTTCCCGGATGAGTGCGCGCTCGAACTCCGCGAACGCACCCATGACGGAGAGCATGAGGGTGGCCATGGGCGAGTCTTCGCCTGTGAAGGTCAGCTTCTCCTTAGCAAACTCGATATGCACGCCGCGTCCGGTCAGCTTCTGCACCAGGCTGCGCAGGTCATCCAAGTTGCGCGCCAGTCGATCCATGCTGTGGATCACGACGGTATCACCGTCACGCACGAAGGTAAGCAGCGCATCCAGTTGGGGCCGCCGTGTGTCTTTACCCGAGACTTTGTCGGTGAAGACCCGGTCCAAGCGGACATCCTCTAATTGGCGTTCAGGATTCTGATCGAAGCTGCTGACCCGTACATAGCCGATCCGCTGACCGCTCATGTCTCGCCTCTCGGATGAATCTGTCAGGTTAGGATCTAAGACAATGGGGAGGCGGTGTCGGAAAATGCGAAAGGAAACCCTATTCCGACACTTTTTCAGCCTCCTCTTGGCGTCCGATTAGAGTATACTTCATCCTGACACGACGCACGGACGTGGGGAACCCCACGGCACAATTCTTGACCCGACCAGCGGATGGCCAGCATCCGTTGGTTGTGTTTCTTCCAGGATAGGGGGCTGGTGGGACGGATACACTACTCACACCATGACGCCATGAGACGCGGCAGATGCCTGGAGAGAGAGCACGCATGAGTGTCGCGGACAACAAGGCCATGGTGCGCCAGTAGTACGAGACCATCTACAACAGGCGCGACCTCGCGACCATTGACCGTTTCCTGGCCCCCAGCTTCGTGAGCGCAGGCCCCGGTGGTACCATGGATCTGGCGGCGCACCTGCACGCCCTCACCCTGTCTCAAGCAGCTTTGCCTGCCCTCCAGCTAACGATTGAGGAGCAGGTCGCGGAAGGGGAGACGGTCGTGACACGCTGCTCGGCTCACGGCACGCAGCACGGTGTGCTCTTCGGCATCCCGCCCACAGGCAAGAGCGTCACGGCCACAGCAATCCACATCCACCACTTGGCCGCTGGCAAAATCATTGAGCAGTGGGAGCAATTCGATACCCTAGGGATGTTACGGCAACTTGGGGTGCTTCCGCCCATAGGCTAACGCTCCGACGATTCGGCCAGGCGCGCATAGCGGATGCAGCATCGGAGAGCAGGCAGCAAGCCCGCTTCACGTACACGAAGTCCGGTTCGTCAAACGACCCCTTAATAGGCAGCGTGCAGGGATCTGTTCGCCCGATTTTACACTGATGGGGGTTGGGCAAAAATAGCCTAGATCGCGACGTGCATGGCGCCTCCTTAGCGCCAATTATCGCTCAGATATTCCTCAACCCCCAAAGGCGCCGGGTGACATCCTTTTGTTGCCACCGCGCTGGATCCCAATGCCTCCGCTGTTTCACAACTACGTTGAGGCATTCACGTTTACGCACGGCGCGTCGGTGTACCGCAACACCGCGCTGGTGAAGGGAGTGTCGGTGCTGGGTGATGTGTTGTCGGCGGTATGGGTGGCGTACGGTTTTGCGCGCCTTCGGGGACCGGGCAAAAATGTGCTGTTTATTCTGCTGCTCAGCACACTCATGATCCCGTTTCACGTGCGACTCATCCCAGAGTATCTGGTATTCGCGGGGAAAGTCATCCCACAGATTCGCTGGATGAATACTTTTCTGCCGCTGATTGTGCCCCCGTTCTTTGGCAATGCCTTCTACATTTTTCTGCTTCGACAGTTTTACCAGGGCGTTCCCATGGAATTGGATGACGCGGCCAAGATCGACGGTGCCACCTACCCACAGATTCTCATGCGTATCATGGTGCCTCAGTCACTGCCCGCGCTCGGCACGATCGCTATTCTGTCCTTTGTCAGCCACTGGAACGACTTCTTCCGCCCGCTTATCTACCTGTCATCACGGTCAAACTACACCGTGGCAATTGCTTTGCGTAGCTTCACGGCTGAATACGGTATGACGCCCTGGCACCTCCTCATGGCGGCGGCATTGACCGCACTGCAGCCGATCCTCATCATTTTCTTCGTGGCACAGCGGTACTTCATTCAAGGTGTCGTCTTCACCGTCTTAAAGGGGTAACGGGCCTGAACTGGCGGGGAGCATACGGCAAGCATCGTGTATCCTGACGGCCACGCGACGATCCAACGACCTGTGTGGCGCGGTCGCCGGGCTTAATTGATCAAGCTGAAACTGGGAGCGGGGTCGGTGGTGACGCTGGCATGGGCGGTGGGCAGCGTGATGGTAAACGTGGCTCCCCTTCCGGGGTTGTTTTGGGCCCGAACCATGCCCCCGTGGCTCTCGATAATGTGTTTCGCAATCGCCAGACCGAGACCAGTTCCGCCGCCGCTGCGCGCCTTGTCGGCCTTGTAGAAGCGCTCAAAGATGCGCGGAAGGTCCGCGGGTGCGATGCCAATGCCGGTATCGGTCACCGAGAGTTCCACCATCTGACCAACGGCTCTACCACTGATCGTTATGGTGCCGCCGGGTGGCGTGAACTTGACGGCGTTGTGCAGCAGGTTGACGAGCACCTGCTCGATACGTGCGGGATCGGCGACGACGTCGGGCAGGGCGTCCACCGCCTCAACGCACATCGTCAGTTCTGCCCGCTCCACCTGAGTCCGGAGTCGAGCCACCGGCGTGTCCACGAGCGTTTCGACGGGCACGACCTGCCGTTGAAGCACCACCTGGCCCGATTCAATACGTGACAGTTCCATGAGCTCTCGCACGAGTTGCGTCAGGCGATCGACCTCCACGTCCACCTGATGCAAAAACCGCTTGGCGACCGTGGTGTCGTCGATGGCGCCATCTTCGAGCGTTTCGACCAGCGCCTTCACCGAGGCGAGTGGCGTGTGCAGTTCGTGGGAGATATTGGCCACAAAGTCGCGCCTGGCTGTCTCGAGGCGGCGTAACTCCGTCAAATCCTGCATGACCAGCAACCCCAGGCGTGCGGAACCGGCCGTTACTGGCGCGGCGATGGCACGTACGAATCGCTGCGGGCGGTGGCGCTCGAGAAAACGCTCGCTTCGCTTCCCGCTGGCGAGCGCGTCGCGGAGTAGCCCGTCTATTTCGTGGTCGCGTACCACTTCAATTAAAGGTCGTCCTATAACCGTATCTTTCACCGACATCTGAAGGAGCCGAACCGCGGCCGGATTCATCGTGATGACGGTGCGCGCTTCATCCACCATGACCAGGCCGTCGGCGGGAGCTTCAAGTATCGCGGTGAGTTTCGCATGTTCAGACGCCAGCTGGCTGATAGTCTCGTGCAACTCCTGGGCCATCGAGTTGAAAGCAGCATTCAGGTCAGCCACTTCACCCCATGTACCATGGCTAGTCCGTCGGTTGAACGTGCCGTTCGCGAATTCCCTGGCCATCATGGTGAGGTGCTGGATCGGTCGGGCGGTGCGATCCGCGAAGAGCACGGCGAGCGCAACGGAGATGGACCCGGCCAGTACCGCGCCCAGGGTGATGACGTTGCGCATCCGGTCGATGGCCGCATAGATCTGTTCAAGCGGCCGCGCCACGCGGATGATCGCCGTGGGCCTCCCTTCGGGGCCGATTGGTACTGCCACATAGAGAAGATCGGTACCAATCGTCTCACTGTGGCGCAGGCTGGAGCCATGACCCCCTGATATTGCCTCCACGACCTCGGGACGCAGGGCATGATTCTCCATGCGCCCGGGATCTTCCTGAGAGTCAGCGAGCACCACACCATCGGATCTGATGACGGTCACGCGGTTACCCGCCGAGGCACCCATCTGTTTAGCGGTCGCTTCGATGTCCGCGGGATGCTCCATGACGAGGGGCGCCACCACCACGCCGATAACGCGAGCCTCCGCCGTCATCTGCTCTTCGATGCCACGCAGATACAGCAGGCGCGCTTGATACAGGGTGTAGACGCTGAGCAGCAGAATGGGTACGACGATCAACACCGCGGCCGTCGATGCCAGACGCCACCGCAGACCGATGGTGCGCCGTGTCACAGGACGAACCGGTAGCCAACACCTCGCACGGTCTGCAAGTATCGCGGCTGCCCTGGGTCTGACTCGATATGTTCACGGAGCCACCGTACGTGGACATCAACGGTGCGCGTGTCCACCGGCACCTGATAGCCCCAGACACGCTCAAGCAGGAGATCGCGGCTATGGACCACGCCGGGATGCCGTGCCATGAAGAGGAGCAGGTCGAACTCCTTTGGCCTGAGTTCCAGCGGCCGTCCATCCCATTCGGCTTTGTGCTGTGTCTCATCGATGCGCAGAGGGCCAGCTTCTAGCACTGGCCGGATGAGTACACCATCGGTGAGGCTGTGCTGCGTGGCGCTACGGCGCAACATCGCTTTCACCCGTGCCGTCAACTCTCGCATGGAGAACGGTTTCGTCATGTAATCGTCGGCGCCCAGTTCCAATCCGAGTACCACATCGGCTTCGCTCTCACGCGCCGTCAGTATCAGAATGGGTACGTCACTTTCTCTCCGGATCAACCGACAGACGTCGAAGCCATCGAACTTGGGAAGCATGATATCCAGAATGATGAGATCTGGCCGGTCGGCGCGTGCCGTCTTCACAGCCAGTTCCCCATCGTGTACCACGAGGACATGGTACCCCTCGCGGCGCATCGTATACGTGATGGTGTCTGTCAAGACCTTTTCATCATCGACGACCAGCAGAGTGAAACGGCGTCCGGGACCACCAGAGTTTGTCGACACGCTCTTTACCAATCATGGTGCGAGGCGGCCTGTGGGCACCACGTCCCAGGCCCGTTGATGCGACGGGGATGTTGGTCAGGAGGATGCCTGCCCCGTCATCAGCTTGAGTTGTGCCCGCTCTCCGGTCACCATACTGGTGATACGTTCGCAGATATTCGTGACCCTGTCCGCGATACGCTCAAGGTTATGAACCACCCAGAGGTATCGTGTTGCGCCGGTAATGATGGCGGGCTCGCGCCGCATCGCGCTCTGAATGTCATCGTAGATAGCACGTTGAAGTTCGTCAATGACGTCATCGTCGTTCCAGATGCGCCGCGCTGTCGCCAGATCACGATCCACAAAGGCGGCCATACTGTCGCGCAGCATCGTCATGACCAGTTCAGACATCCGAAAGACCTCTGTGACCGGGCAGTCGGTCGGTAAGGGGATCTCGTCCAGGTTACGGAGTGCCACTTTCCCGATCCCTTCGGCGTAGTCGCCAATGCGTTCGAGTTCCTCGGCAATCCTGAGCGCCGCGAGAATCGTGCGGAGATCGCCCGCCATCGGCTGCTGTGTGGCGATCAACAGGAGCCCGAGTTCTTCAATGATGCGAACTCGCTCGTCCAGTTCACTGTCGCCATCGATGACCGCCTGCGCGAGCGTTCCAGACCGGAGCGAGAGCGCGCTCATCGATGTCTCGACAGCCGTGGCAGCCATGCTGCCAAGCGTCAACACGGCATGTTCAAGAGATAACAGGTCTCTCTGGAATCCTGAACGCATCGTCGTGCCTCCTAGCCGAACCGGCCAGTAATGTAATCTTCCGTACGTTTGTCGCGGGGGCTGGTAAACAGCCGCTGTGTCTCCCCCTCCTCGACCAGTTCACCCGGTCCACCATTCGTGGACAGCAGAAATGCGGTGTTATCCGCGACCCGTGATGCCTGCTGCATATTGTGCGTCACGATGACGATCGTAAATTCTTTCTTCAGTTCCGCGATCAGTTCTTCAACGCGATAGGTGGCAAGTGGATCGAGGGCCGAGCACGGTTCGTCCATCAGGATGATCTGCGGCTCGACGGCAATCGTCCGCGCGATACAGAGGCGCTGCTGTTGGCCTCCCGAGAGCGAAGCACCGGACGCGCCGAGTTTGTCTTTCACCTCGTCCCACAGGCCGACCTGACGCAACTGCCGCTCCACCACGTCGTCGAGCACGTCCCGCGATTGGCGCTTCCACAGCTTGAGGCCAGCGACGACGTTGTCATAGATCGACATCATGGGGAAGGGGTTCGGTTTCTGAAAGACCATGCCGATGAGGCGACGAACGTGCACCGGGTCGACGTCGCGGGCGTAGATGTTTTCGCCATTGAGCAGAACCTGGCCGCCCACCCGCGTGCCCCGTACCACTTCGTGCATGCGGTTCAGACAGCGCACGAGCGTCGATTTGCCACAGCCTGACGGGCCGATGATCGCCGTCACCTGCCGGACCCGAAATTGCAGCGATACATCATGCACGGCCAGCCGTTCGCCGTACCACGCATTCAACTTCACGACATCAAGGGACAGCGCCTGGCGTACTTCGGTACGCGGCTGCTGTTGTGATGGCGCCTCAAGAGATGTATCAGGTATAGCCACAGTGTCTTCCTTCTTCATACCAGGCAAGGGCTGATGAGGCCGCACTGGTGAGTCGTCATCAATGCAGTCTGGAGATGGCGGCGCGCGTCAACAGATTGAGCAGTGCAACCACCATGATCAGAACGAGGGCAGCACCCCACGCTTTGGTGTGCCAGTCGTCGTAGGGCGAAATGGCATAGGTGTAAATCTGCACGGGGAGCGACGCCATCGGCTGGAAGAGATTGATACTGAAGAACTGGTTGCCGAGTGCCGTGAGCAAGAGGGGGGCCGTTTCACCGCCCGCACGCGCCACCGAAAGCAGCGCCCCGGTGACGATGCCCGCCCGTGCCGTGGGCATGATGACCCGCAGCGTCGTTTTCCAGCGTGGGATTCCCAGAGCGAGCGACGCCTCGCGCAGGGTATCTGGCACGATGCGAAGCACCTCTTCGACGGTCCGCGTGAGGATGGGCACCATGATGATGGCGAGGGCAAGTGCGCCCGCCAGTGCGTTATATTGCCCGACGACGTGCCGTACGACAATTGCCCAGATAAAGACGCCAACCACAATTGACGGCAGGCCAGCAATCAGATCCACAGAGAAACGCACGGCGGAGCCGAAACGCCCCCCATAGTTTTCAGCGAGGTAGATGCCGGTACCGATCCCGAGCGGAATGCCAATCACGCTTGCGACAGCCAACATCGTCATCGTCCCGGCAATAGCGGGCCAGACGCCGCCCCCAGCCTCGCCGGTGGGCAACGGCCTCTGCGTGAAGAAGGCCGGTGTCAGCGCGGGCAGTCCTTTCACCACGATATAGCCCAGGATAATTATGAGCATCGCGACCGCTAATCCAGCTGCGGCGGTCACCAGTGAGGCGATCAGTCGATCCGTCGCTTTGCGTCGCATCAGCCGCGCATCCGACTTTTTCAAATGTACGGCCGAAACCATGCTCAGTGGTGCCGTGCTCTTCATGGGTGCTGTCCCTTTCACATGCCCAGTGAACTGATCCGGCGACCGGTGCCCCATACAAGGAGACGTGCCAACAAGTTGGCGACGGTCGACACGAGCAAGAGCACCAGGGCGATCTCCACGATGGCGCTGAAGTAGATGGCCTTGTCAGCTTCGGTGAACTGATTCGCGATGGCCGACGCCATGGTATAACCAGGGGTAAAAAGCGATGCCGTGATTTTCGTCGAGCTATTTCCCACGACCATCGTGACGGCCATCGTCTCCCCAAGAGCCCGGCCAAGACCGAGCATCGCGGCGCCTACCATACCGGTGCGCGCATACGGTAGCACTGCGGTGCGAATCATCTCCCACCGCGTGGCGCCGAGCGCGATCATTCCTTCACGCTGGGTATCGGGCACCGACCGTAAAATCTCTCGAGCGACCGCCATGACGGTCGGCACGATCATGATGGCAAGGATGACGCTGGCGATCAGGAGATCCTTACCGAGGATAGATCCGCTGAACAGGCTTCCCACGAGCGGCAGTGGCCCGATACCAGATTTCAATGCTGGCTCCACAGTATGCCGCATCAACGGGGCAAGGACAAAGAAGCCCCACAGACCGTAAATAACGCTCGGTATGACCGCCAGCAGTTCGATGAGGAATGACACGGGGGTACGGAGCCAGAGGGGTGCATACTCAACGAGAAAGAGCGCCGCGCTCAGCGTGATTGGCGCCGCGATGAGCAAGGCAACGATCGAGGTGACGACGGTACCATAGATATACGGCAAGACTCCGAAGAGTTCGTGGACGGGGTCCCACACGGACCGTACCAGGAACGCGACGCCGAACCGTCCGATCGCGCCGCGGCTCTCGAACAGCAGCATCAGAATGATACCGGCCATCAAGATGACGACACTTCCAGCGAGGAGCGCTATCCCAGACGCAAACAAACGGTCGCCGCGGTTTTGCCCGCGACGACCGTTGCTCAGGAGTGACAGTGGTGTTTGAGAATTGGTCGTGACTGCCAACCTGTCTCCTTCGTTACTTGCCAGGGAAGGCGGGTTGACCACTGGCCATGATCGACTTGATCTTCTCTTCATCCTTCTTGACGACACCAGCGGGTAGCGGGGCGTAGAAGAGAGCGGCACTGAATTGCTGGCCCTCGTGGGTGGCCCACCAGATCAGGCGGGTTTCTGCGATAGCCTTCGCCTTATCGGTCTGATCTTTATACACCAGCAACCAGGTGAAGCTCGAAATGGGATACGCGGTGTCACCGTCCGCATCGACGATGGAGACCCGAAGATCGGGGGCAAGTTTGTCAGCCACACCTGCCGCAGCGGCTGTCACGCTTTCGATGGAGGGGGTGACAAACTTTCCAGCTTTATTCTTGGCAGAACTCACCGGAAGCTTGTTCTGCATCGCATAGACCAGTTCCACGTACCCGATGCTGTACGGATTCTGCTTGATTTCACCAGCGACGCCGTCGTTCCCCTTGGCGCCCAGGCCAACGGGCCAGTTCACCGACGTGCTCTTGCCGACCTTCGACTTCCAATCGGGGCTCGCTGCGCTTAGATAGTCAGTCCACACGTAGGTCGTGCCCGAGCCATCCGAGCGATGAACCACGGTAATGTCTTTGTTGACACTGGCAAGCGCGGGATTGTCAGCGGTCAACTTGGGGTCGTTCCACTTCGTGATCGTACCCAAAAAAATACCCGCGAGCGTATCACCCGTGAACTTCAGGGGATCTTTCGCTTCGGGAACGTTGTAGGTGGCGAGAACCGCGCCGAGTGTCATCGGAATGTGGAGGATGTCCCCGGTTGCGGCCTTGAGTTGTTCGTCGGTCATCGGGCCGTCGGATGCGCCAAAGTCAACCGTTTTGTCGGTAATGCCTTTGATGCCTCCTCCAGACCCGATTGCCTGATAGTTCACCTTGACTTGGGTGATCTTTTCATATTCATTGAACCACTTCGTATAGAGCGGCGCCGGGAAGGTAGCACCTGCACCGGTGAGCGCCTTGGCCTCGTCGGGATTCGGGCCCGTGATGGTGGCCGCTGTCTGGCTGGCGCCGGTGACTGGCTTCGTCGCGGCCGCTGCTCCTCCAGCGGCGGTGGCCGCCGGGGTTGATGCGGCCGTCGTGCCGGTGGCTGGCGTCGCGGCGGTTGTTGCCCCGGCAGCGGCAAGTGCCCCTGTCGCGGATACCGCTGGCTTTGTCGCGGCGGTGGCTGGTGTAGCCGCCGTCGTTGCCACGGCAGCCGCTGGCTGCGTCGGCGCATTCGTTGGTGCGGAACCACTGGCGCCCCCGCCGCATGCCGCGAGCATAAACGAGATGAGCGTGACGAGCCACGCCCCCATGATGCCTGGTCTACGACTCTGGATATGCGTGGAGTGTCCGTACACGAACGTCTCGATCCTCTCCTTGTTCCCAAGTACAGCGCACATCGATCACGGGCGCCTGATATAAGCGTACCGGAGGCGTGATCGAGAAGGATTAACCGACCTTTAAAGTAGTGTTAAGTGAAGGTTAAACGCAAAACAGGTCGGTGTCGGAGTCTAATGACACCGTTTTTCTCTCAAATCTCGCTCAGGAAGGACGATAAATGTTTCTTTGGCGAATCCTCTGGACAACCGACTCATCCCACGGCTGGTGACCGATCCGCAAGTATCGGCCTGAGGTGCCTGGCTTCTCTGTCGTGTCATGGCAGATCGCCCGAGGATGGTACCAGCACTGCTCGCTGACAACCATATAGACAACGATAGGCCAAATCGACGTTGGCCAGACTGCCTACAGAACCTTAACATCTGGCTTACCGAACTAGGTACGGTGGCATGGTAAGGTGCCATGAGCGATTGATGATGGCGACACAACTTTGCTGGGAAGGAAGAATGGGTGCGGCGAAAGCAACGAATGAAGTCCTTCCGTGCCGTGATGGCCACGACGGGGACGCTGCTTCCCAAGCCCATGGGGCTGCTCGAGGTGCCCGTCGCCACGATTGTCGGCAGCGTGGGGCGTGCGGGGGAGCTACGCGACGACTTTCTGCCACGGCGGCGATACCAGGACAAGAACCGCCTCGATCGATATGCACGTGTTGAAGCGGCGGTTCGTCTCCAGAAGGATCTACCGCCCGTCGAACTGTACCGCATTGGTCAGGACTACTTTGTACTCGACGGTCACCACCGCGTCGCCGCCGCGAGAAAGCTCGGGCAACTGTTCCTGGACGCGATCGTCACAGACTATCTGCCTGATCCGCGGCAGGGACAGGAGTGGGCGCTGAGCGAACGGCATACGTTTGAGACGAGGACGCGATTGCTCGACCTTGTGCTCACCGATCCCGCTCACTATCGCAAACTCCTCAATCAGATCGAAGAACATCGCTGGGCCCTGAGCCAGCAACGGGGCGAGGCCATGGAAGTGCGTGATGCCGCCACCGACTGGCGCCTTACGGTGTTTGAACCGATCCTGGCGCTCGTCTACCAGGCGCGCCTTCCCGAAGGCTTGCCCGGGCGCAGTAACGCTGACGTCTATGCGTACGTCAGCGATCACAAATGGTATGAGAGCCAGCGTCAGGGCAGGGACGTTGGCTTTGCGTGGGCCGTCAAGGACTTCGCACGGTTCTACCCCGTCAAGCAATCATTTCTGCGCAGGCAACTCGCGACGTGGTGGACACAAGCCGTCGGCTGGAGTCGTCGCGCCGCAACCGCCTGGATCAGTGCAACGCTGCTTCCTCGCCACGCTGCGCTCGACGAGTCGTGCGACGACCGACAGTGGTGGTGGCTGAGCCACGGCACGCCCACGTAGATCGTCAGGGGTTAGCGGGCGCTGGCGGGCGTCACGGTGGCCAGCATCGCGCTCCTCCATATCTAGTCTCACCACTCTGGCGGATGACGCTCTCCAGCCGCTCCCAGGTGGCCAACATCGCACTCGTCCACATCCAGTCTCAGCAGATGCGCGGAATATTAACGTTCGCTTGACTTTCCGTTAAGGTAACCCAGCGCGCCCGCTGATAACCTGACGGTGCAAGCGCACCTGGCGCTGAAAACAAGGCCGTGTCGCCGAACGGGTCGTAGAGATTGGAGCACATCATCGTGAGACTTCGCCAAAGTAAATGGCTGTTGGGCGTACTCGCGGCGGCGCTTTGCGTATCGAGTTTCTTCGGTGCCACGCAAACTCATGCCGCCCAGAACCAGGGTGATGACGCGGTGCGTCACGTCCTGTTGCTAAGCATCGACGGTTTTCACACCGTTGATCTGGCCCGCTATATCACCGCATACCCCGATTCTTCACTCGCTGGCCTGACGGAGACGGGCGTGACCTATACCAACGCCTCGACGTCCAAGCCGTCCGACTCGTTCCCTGGCCTGTTGTCGATCATTACCGGTGGGACACCTGTGTCAACCGGCGTCTGGTACGACGATGCGTACGATCGCAAACTGTCGCCTCCAGGTTCAAAGTGCGCCACCACCGGGACAGAGGTGCTGTACGATGAATCGGTCGACAAAGACGACAAGTCGATCGATGGCGGTGGTATCGATCCGGCCAAACTTCCTCTGGATCCCGCGACCGGTTGTACCCCCGTCTATCCCCACAGTTACCTGCGCGTGAACACGATCTTTGAGGTGATCAAAGCGGCCGGCATGCGGACCGCCTGGGCCGATAAGCACCCTACCTATGACATCGTCAACGGGCCGTCCGGTCGCGGCGTGGATGATCTGTACACGCCGGAAATCGCGCTGAACAAGGCAACGAGTAGCGTCGCGAAGACCGAGGCGAACGACGACCTCAAGGTGCAGGCGGTTCTCGCCGAGATCAAAGGCAAGGACCACACCGGAATCCAGGACGTCGGTGTCCCGGCAATCCTGGGCATGAACTTTCAGGCCGTGAGCGTCGCGCAGAAGCTCCCTGTCGGTGGCTACACGGACAGCCAGGGTAGCCCGAGCGCGGCAATCCAGGAGGCGCTGGCACATACCGATCAGTCGATCGGCTCGATGGTCCAGGCGTTACGCACACAGAACCTGCTGTCGTCGACCTTGATCATTGTGACAGCCAAGCACGGCCAGTCGCCGATTGATCCCACGAAGCGGCAAATCGTCGCCGATGGAACCATTCCTGATCTGATCAACAGTGTGCAACCGGGCCTGCTCGCTCAAGCCACGCAGGATGACGCCTCACTCATCTGGCTGACCGACCAGACGAAGACCGATGCCGTCGTTGCGAAACTGACCGCAAACCAAAAGCAGGCAGGCATCCAGCAGATCCTGGCGGGACCGTCACTCCAACTGCTCTTCAACGACCCGCGGACTGACTCTCGCATGCCCGACGTGATAGCGCTCCCAAACCTGGGCGTCATCTATGCCGGTGCTAAAGCGACGAAGATTGCCGAGCACGGCGGATTCTCCGAGCCGGATACCCATGTGGCCATGCTATTTGCCCGACCCGGGATGACCAAGCGCATCGTTGAATCACCGGTGGAGACGATGCAAATCGCTCCAACGATTCTGCGGCAACTTGGGCTGGATCCAAACGCGCTTCAGGCGGTCACCATCGAGCAGACACAATTGCTTCCGGGCCTCGGCCGTGCCGACCAGGTGACATCGCCATCCGGTGCTGGAGCGTTACAGGCGCGTCAGACTGGGACACTCGCCGGGAACACCGGAGGATCGTTCGCACCGTTTCAGATCGCCAACCCGACGACCGCGACGCTGACACTGACGCTGTCACTTGGCCGACTCAATGGTCCGGAGGCACATCAGATCGGCATCAATGTGTATCAGAACGGAGCCCGCCTCGGCACTGTCACGGCCCAGAGCACCGGCCTTGGTGACAACACGACGAACAGCACGCCAACGCTCACGGTGACGCCGAGCGCGAGTGGTGGGCCGGTTCTCATTCAGGTGTTCAACTACAGCCCGAATGTCATCTCCTATGTCTTGAGTCGGTCGTAGGGCGACCGCCCACGGGAACCCTGGCGCCTGTTCACGACGAGAGGTACGCCTCGATCCGCAGAGCCAGGGTCTGCCAGGGGCGTGCTTCCAGGACTGCCAGGCCGCGATCCCGCGCCTCAGTTGCGAGCCATTGGCCGTGCAGCCACTTTGCCCGCGCTTCCCCTCGCAACTCCGCGTCTGTTGGCGTCGCATGCTCCTGGCCGCGCGCCTCGAGGCTCGCACGGATCGCTTCCTCCTCCGACTCGATGACGAATATCGGTCGCACGCGTTTGTCATCCACCGCGTCTCGTAGTGATCGTCGCGTCAACATCGACGGCACGATGCTGTCCCCTTCGATGAGTACGGGAGTGGCCGATGTGACGTGCTTTTCGACCACCGCCTCGACGGCAACGGAAAGCACGTCGCTTAGAGCGATCAGCCCATCGCGCAATCGTTCCGGTGGTAGTCGCCACACATTCGGTGTCTCTTCGAAGAAATACAGGGCCTCGGTTCTCTCCGGTAACGTCACACGACTGCTCTGCAAGGCTAGCCGGACGTCGTCCAGTTGAAGCCAGGGCACGCCGAAACGGAGTCCCACTCGCTCCGCTGTCGTTGTCTTTCCGACGCCTGACGACCCCCCAATCAATGCAACCGTCCACGCTAGCTGGCCAGCGGGCATCGCCACCGCGTCACTTTCCTCGCACCAGAGCACGCTGTCAAACCCCATGCTGTAGCCAATCGAGCGCTGACGCTCAAGCGTTCGAAGCAGGAGCCACGTCAGTTGGGAGCGGCACCGCGGGGCGATCGGCGCCCACCCCCGGCCGTGCGGCCAGCAGTCCCCAGTCGATCGGCTTGCCACCAACTTCCAGGAGATGCATCGTATCGTTATAGCGGCGGAGCCTCCAGCGACGATCCGGGCCAACACCCGCGGATCGCTGCCAATGGGTGATCGAGGTATTGTGCGTCCAGAATTGCACTGGGGGTGGCGCGAGTGAGGAAAGGCTGAAGAAGCACAAAAAAGAGACTTCGACCACCCCCGCATGCGCGACGATCACGATCCTCTTGCCCGCGTGCTCTCGGGCAATCCGATCCAGTTCCGTGCCTACGCGTGAAACAAACTGCTCCCAGGACTCACCACCTGGGGAAAGGGGTCGCTGAGGCTCATGTTGGATGGTAGAGAGGCGGAATCGCGCCTCCGCATCGGCCTCGGTCATGCCATCCACGATCCCAGGGCGTACCTCCTGCACGTCGTCGTTCAAGACGATGGGTACGCCGAAGGCTGGTGCGATGATTTCCGCTGTCTGCCGGGCACGTGGCATCGTGCTGGCAATCACGAGATCCGCAACGATTTCACCGGTTGCCGCCAGACGGTCACGGAGCGATTCAGCCTGCGTGACGCCCAGCGAGGTGAGTCCCCGGTCACCGTGCATGCCGCCGATCGTCCGCTCGGCCTGTGCCGTTGACTCTCCATGGCGGATAAGATACAGATGGGTTGATCGGGGCTCAAAGGGTTCGGTCATCACGTGTCCTCCACTCGTGCGACGCTGTCTAGTTTTGCCCACATTTCTCAGTGTGGGTGACTGATCGTCCGCTCCACCCCGACAATATCTGCTCGTTGGAGCATCTGGTCACTTCAGCTGATGTGAGTAGCTGGGTCAGCAATCCCACGCGGTGCGCTTCCAATACGAGTCGAGCAAAACCACTCGGTGTCGACGCCGTGGACGGCAGTTGTTCCTTCACGGAGCTGTCGACGTAGCGGACATCGATAGATCCCAAATACGCTCCTATCGACCACTGATGCCTGCCGGTACCAAGCTGACTCTCGGTGATACCACGATGACGCATGTAGTAGGAATCGACTGTCGGGAACCCGGTGGTATGTACCTTGAGCACGCGATGCTGATCGGGCCACGGTAGTTCGAAGTAGCCGTGTTCATCCAGCGAACGTACCTGCACTGGGGTGAGCTTCGACATCAGGAGCATGCGCTCTGCTCGCTCCAACAACCGATCCTGACGACTCGGTAGCACGTCCCGCCCGCAATCCCGTGTCCCGAGTGTACGCGAACGTTGCGGGAAAACACTCCCATCCGGATGGCTCCCGTGTGTGTAGTCCATCAACTGGTACTTCCCTCCACGCCGTAACAGGCATGACGTGTGAACTCACCGTGCCGGAATTCATTGTTCGCGACCCTGGCACCATAGCTGAAATACTCTACCATTTGAGCCTTAAATGCTCGTTAAGGGATGCTTAATTCGTAGTTAGCAGAGCCGGTGATAGGCCATGGAGCGAACAATAGCGGCATGCTCTCTTTATATGGGACACCGACGTTTTCAAGGGACATCGACGTGATCCGAGTAACCGGGCCGCGGGATATTCCGTGGAGACAGACATTTTAACTATATGTTAACGGAGCGTTAGTCGTTCTTTAAGAAGCTTTTGAAGCAAACACCCCATACTCTGAGTGACTCGTGGGAGTTCTGAGATCGTATGCGAATGGTAGCTGAGAGGGTGATTCGTGAGACAAGGTCATAGGCGAGTAGTGTCTGGCATCCTGGGTGGATTGCTGATTGTCGGCGGCGGTGCTCCCGTACTTCCTGCGCATGTCAGCGCGGCCAGTCCCCTCGATAGAATCAACCATGTCGTAGTGATCTACCAGGAAAACTGGAGTTTCGACAGCCTGTATGGCAAGTTTCCCGGAGCCAACGGCCTCGCAAATGCGGGCACGGTGAAACAGGTGGATAAGGAAGGGAAGCCATTGACGTCCCTCCCACAACCGGTCAATCCGGCGTCTGGTTCCACCCCGGCGAGCCCGGATACCCGTTTCCCCACCGACCTCCCAGTGGAACCGTTTGACACCGCGAAATACGTGGCAGCCGATCAAAAAACTCGGGACATCGTTCACCGGTACTATCAGGAGCAACGGCAAATCGCCGGCGGCAAGATGGACAAGTTTGTTGCCTGGACCGACGCGGGAGCCCTGACGATGAGCTACTACGATGCGTCGAACATGCCAGAAGGGCAGCTCGCCAAGCAATACACCATGGCCGATAACTTTTTTCACGCCGCATTTGGTGGCTCATTCTTGAATCACTTCTGGCTCGTCTGTGCATGCACCCCACCCTTCCCGAACGCGCCTGCGTCGCTCGTGGCGCAACTGGACGCGAACGGCGTTCTCACGAAAGATGGAGCGGTCACTCCCGATGGCATGGCAGTGAATACCCTCTTCACCGTCAACACGCCGCATCCAGCATTAGCGAAACCAGAAGAACTGGTAGCGAACCAGACGATGCCAAACATTGGCGACCGTTTGAGTGAGAAGCAGGTCTCATGGGTCTGGTACGCGGGTGGTTGGAACGACGCCGTGGCGGGTCATCCTGATGCATTGTTCCAATATCACCATCAGCCATTTGCGTTTTTCGCCAACTATGCCGACGGCACTCCAGCGAAAGCCGCACACCTGAAGGACGAGCAAGACTTTCTGACGGCCCTCTTCAGCAACACCCTGCCCGCGGTATCGTTCGTGAAGCCACTGGGTCCCGACAACGAACATCCGGGGTATGCGAACCTTGCTCGTGGACAACAGCATGTGGTTGACCTCGTCAATGCCGTGAAGGCAAGCCCGTCCTGGGCCGACACCGCGATTATCATCACCTACGATGAGAACGGCGGACGGTGGGACCACGTGGCGCCGCCGGTCAAGGACAAGTGGGGCCCGGGCCTCCGCGTGCCGACGATTATCGTATCGCCCTACGCAAAAAAGGGCTTTGTCGATCACACCGAGTATGACACGACCTCGATCCTCAAGTTCATCGAGACGCGCTGGAACATCGCGCCGTTAGGGACGCGCGATGCGGCGGCCAACGATCTCTCCAATGCCTTCGACTTCTCAGTTACTGCCGGTGGTGTTACGCCCTCCGCCCTCCCGGCCACGGGAGCTGGCGGCGTGCAGACCGCAGGGGAATCCACCCTCATCAGCCTGCTCATGCTCGTGGCACAACTGTTTGGCTTGCAACTGTTACGACTCGCGATGGTGGCGACACCGACCGCCCGTCATCCACGTAACCGACGCGCTAACCGGCCGTAGACCGCTGCTGACCCGTGGCGTTGCCGGTGGGAGCGTGACGACGAGGGTGAAACTCGTCGTCACGCTCCCTTGTTTTTTGTACCGACATGGCACCAGTGCTACGAGCATCGCCCCCGTTCTACGAACATACCCCTGGTCTAGAGGAATGTTGCCTCGTTCTTTCGCACTCCCGTCTCCCAATGGTGTGGGCGGAGACGTACGAATAGTGCGATGCCAGGCTCCGCGCATTCGGGAGAGCTACGCGCCACTCCAGGTGACGATCAGGTCGCTGCCGTATCCCGCGAGAAACCCGACCAGCAAGCCGTACATGCCTGCCACGGGCGCTCGGAGCATGCGATCGACGTGGAGGAGTTCACCGACGACATACAGGATAGCGCCACCCGCGAGCGACAAGAAGAGCACGAAGACGGCGGTGGACACGAACGCCATTCCAAGAACGGTTCCGAGAAAGGTCGGGCCACCGGCAATCAGGCCCGCCAGCGTCAGGAATCGCCACGAGGGGAGGTGTCGTCCGATCAATGGTGCCGCGATGGCGAAGCCCTCGGTCATGTTATGCAGGCCGAAGCCGATAACCAGCACCATCGCGAGCGAGAGCGCACCCGACGATGACGCTTGCCCGATCGCGAGTCCCTCGGAGAAGTTATGCAGTCCGATCCCCGTGGCGATAGCCAGCGCAAGCTTTCTCGGATCCGACTCCGACTGGTCATCTGGCCTGCACTGCATCGCGAACCGGCGAAAGTAGACGAGCGACAGCGCACCAACGCCAAGACCTACCGCCAGCAACGCGCTTTAGAGGAAGAACGTGCTGGACTCGGCCGCCTCTTGTTGCATGGAGACCAGGGACTCATGAATCGGCTCACTCGCTTTTGCCAGCACGTCGTACAGTAAGAAGACGAGAACGCCCGTCGCGATTGCGTTGAGAAATGCTTGCACGCTACGCGGTGGGCGTTGCATGCGAGCGAACGGTAAACCAAGAAAAATGGTGAGGCCCGCCAGGGCGCCTAAAAAGATGGTCGTCCCCATACTCATGCCGCTGTCTTCCTTTCCTATCACCCACCCACAGCCACTCCCGTTGACTCTCGGACATGAGTCTGTGCTAACAAGATTGTTAGCACAGACTAATATAGACGCGACGTCCATGTCTACGGATTGCGCGATCTACCTTGATTCCGTGTTCGCCTGTCGGATACGTAGGACAACGTAGACGATCAGCGCAGCGACGAGCAGCAGTGGAATAAAACGATACGTTCCACGATGGAGCGCGAGGAACTGCTCCACGCGCTCGCCATACCGAATCCCGACGAACAAAAAGAAGGCTGCCCAGATGCCGGTCGAGACCGCCACGCTCGCCGCGAAGACGGCATAGCGCACCTGAAAGACGCCAGCGACGACGGTAACCGGCACACGCAGTCCTGGCACATGCCGACCGAACATGATGGCCCAGGGACCCCATCGGAGGAACCACCGCCCTGCGCGATCGAGTCGCGCAGGTGTGAGGTGCAGCAACAAAGCTAGCTTGCTTGTCGCGATGCGCGGTCCCCATCGCCGGGAAATAAGATACAGGATGGTCGAACCCGTCGTGGAACAGATAATGAGACCGAGCCAGGCCGCACACCACCAGATGAGACCGTCCGGCACCTGGTGACCGACATACATGACAAAGACATCACCCGGCATCGGCATCGGTACCCCCGATTCCTCGAGAAACAGGAGGACGAAGGCAGCGGGAAGACCGTAGCGCGGCAGTACATCCCCCACGTATCCCGAGACATCGCTGACGAGATCGGGCAGGTCACCTTCGAGCACGGCCACGACGAGCAATGCCAGGACAAGCGCGAGTCCCCCGCCCACCAGTGCCAGCCGACGCCAGATTGGAGCGGGCGGCTTCTTCTGATCAGTATCGAATACCTCCTCATCCCCGTGAATGCTTTCCGCTGTGTGGGCTGGTGTATCTATGCGGTTCATCGATATCCCGTTCAATACAGTCATTTGCAACTGCTGTTGCCATCTGTTACCTTTACCATATCATCTATGAAAATGCAACGAGCGTTGCTTGTGAATAATTCGAGGCATGCGAGAGGGCACCCCACCATGGAGCTTTTCCCCGTCCTTGTTGCTCTCATATTCGTTGTCGTCTGTGTGTTCGCCGTCGCGGCCGTTCTCGTC
>JAABUZ0100004426.1_pt1 | contig 19415 bp, 15 predicted proteins | sample 5562091 | NCBI WGS metagenome assembly JAABUZ01 (sample SAMN12813069, study PRJNA571459) | rock metagenome | isolation source: Antarctica rocks | place: Antarctica: Victoria Land, Linnaeus Terrace sud | collected 2015-12-21 | reverse complement strand
CCACCCCCTCCTCAACGCAAGGGGCGTACCGAAGGACAAAGACGCTGGGGGCGACAAACCTTTTCTCCCAAAGCTCTTTCGGACGCCAGTGCAAAAATATGAACTACACCCCCAGGTCGGGAAACGGCCGTATAATAGACTAGATCCAAAGCAATTCGCCGCCCGTTACGCTGCAATACGTCAACTGCTTTAGAGTGTGTCCGAAGCCCATCACCACCACGTTCTCGCGCCTTCGGCGCTCGTTATGGTCGTGTATAATTTTACTTTTTCTCCATTTTTAAGCTTCGCTTAAAAATGGAGAAAAAGTAAAATTATACACGACCATCTCTTCAGGCAGCGAAGCTGCACTCTCTCGTCTCCTAAGAATGTGGATGCGATGAGCCTCGGACACATCCTTAAACCCTTACATCGGAACAACATATTTTATGTGGTCCCGCATAGTGGCAACTCCTCGCGGCATTGACTTCAATAAAATTACTACGGGGAGAAGAAAAGAACATATGCTAGAGTTTATATCTCTTGCGGTTGTCGTGAGTCCTTTTACATAATTGCTCGTTTTCTTATGTGTTACCGACGACAACCACAAGGGACGCTCCGCTTTGTCGCTACGCGGGCCTCATAAGAATCAGCGCGGGAGATCCGTTCCGCTCGCGCTTGCATCCTGAGGCATGGGTGTAGTTGGTGGTGATACATCATTTTTGACGACGACGAGGGATGAGGGGGTCGTTAGCAGAGATGAGTCTGGATTTGATGGGGGTGGTGGGCCTGAAGAACGAAAGGAGACGAACTTGTTAAGTACGTCGAACCAGAATGGCGCGCCCAGCGATACGGCGACGGTCGTAGTGAGAATGCCGATGATCTTCAGGAGCCAATCCTGAAAGTTGGTGGGGAGGCTGTACCAGCCAACCATTGGCTGTATCTGATTGATATCGCTCTGTAGCAGACTTAAGTTTGGATCGTGCTGGGTGGTGTAACCCTGGGCGGCGGAGACGAGGGTGGCACGCACAGTCTCGTTATGCGAAACGGTGGTGATGAGGGAGATGGTGTCGATATTCAGGCTGGCGGCTATGAGCAGTCCCAGCAGGAAAATGAAGACCTGCACGCGGCGCTTGTACCAGCCGGAGACGCGATCCATCGTGCTATTAAACCAGGCTTCCATACCCAATAGATCTTTTTCCAGATCAATATTGATCTTCTCAAAAGTTACTTGCACGCCGGCTGGAACAGTGAAATTTATAGGAGTTCCAGCCGCTCGCTGCTGCTGCAACACGTCTTTGAGCGCGAGCGCAAAGATGTCGGATGGAATATACGACGGCTTACGAATTATAGCTGAGCTTATTTGAGTCGGTGAAGGAGTTGACTTCGTCTGAGATTGAGATCGAAGAATTTTTGCGTAGAGCGTATCCTGAGATAACGCTTTGATCAGGGGATGATTGTAGAGTTGCGCCGCCAACGCTGGATTGTTCAGCATATTAGTAATACCTTCCTCCAGCACCTTTGCCCGCAATGAAAGGACACGCACGATCACCTGCTCATTGATAGTAGAGCAGAGCAGGCTTAGAAGTATGTAGACAAAAATGACACTAATAACAACCTCAAGAACATTAGAACCAAACATATACCACCTCCGCGTAATTAAAAAGAAGGGAAGCTCCGGCCATGAATATCGATGATAGAGATACCTTCCTACTTTATAGACGTTTGAGGCGGCATATTTTATACTCCAATTCTTCTATGTAATGCCGCTTCGCGGCTCTTTAAAATTCTTTTTGTATTTTTGCTTTTTCTGCATAATTCGGGCTGAGCCCGAATTATGCAGAAAAAGCAAAAATACAAAAAGAATCAGGCATGCTGAAGGTGTGCGCATACACAAGCGAGGAGAGAAGCTCATCTTACAAAGGATCAAACACTTTCTCGCGAAAAGAGAAGGTTGTCATGGTAAGCCCGCCAGAGAAGTGTTCACCTTGTTGAGCAGCGGCTCCAGCAGCCAGGAGGGATTGTCGCTACGCGGGGAAGATGTGATAGTATGAAGAGAACGTATATCTCTTCCTGGAAACATGGACTGTGGCACGCTCATGCCGCATGTTTCTTTTTGATTCGATTTATCTGTCTCATATGTCTCTTTATTGATAGATATAAGCCGCCTTACGCTGGATATACTTTGAAGGGGATTTTATTGTGCAAGAGGCCGTAGTGCCATTCCTTAAAGACTGGGAAAACTTTTACGTCATTATAGGCTCTGCCACCGGATCATTGATTGGCTTGACGTTCGTGGTCATCACGCTGATTTCGAGCATTCGGCAGCAAGGGATACCCGGAGGCCCTGAAGGGACAGCGGCCTTCAGCACACCAACGGTCGTGCATTTTTGTGCCGCACTCCTCATTGCCGCGATTCTCAGCGCGCCATGGCAAGTACTCTGGCTGCCGGGCCTACTGCTCGGCGTCGCCGGTCTAGGAGGAGTGGGATACGTCATCGTCGTTTTACGACGGGTACGGAGCCAATCCTCCTATCGCCCAGTAATGGAAGACTGGATATGGCATATAATATTTCCGTTCATAGTATATGCCACACTCTTAGTCGCGGCGATTATGCTTTTAGTTAATCCAGCGCCTACACTCTTTGTCATCAGCTCCGTTACTATTTTGCTTCTATTCATCGGTATCCACAACTCGTGGGATACCATTACATACATTACCATTGAGTACTTTCAGCCGGAGAACAAGAGCTAGAGATAGCAATGAAGAGGATTTTATTGTGCAAGAGGCCATAGTGCCACTCCTTAAAGACTGGGAAAACTTTTACGTCATTATGGGCGCGGCCGCCGCAGCATTGACCGCATTAACGTTCGTGGTCATCACACTGGTTGCAGGAGTGCGCCAGCAACGAAAAGACGATCAGACGATCGCGGCCTTCAGCACGCCAACCGTCGTGCATTTTGGTGCCGCGCTCTTCATTACCGCAACTCTTAGCGCACCGTGGCAAGTACTCTGGCTGCCGGGCCTGCTGCTCGGCGTTGCCGGTCTAGGGGGAATTGGATACGTCCTCATCGTCCTACGACGGGCTCTGCGACAGAATGGCTATCAACCGGTGCTTGAAGATTGGGTGTGGCATATCATACTTCCATTTGGAGCCTACACCGCACTCGTCGTCGCAACGATTGTGCTCCCAAGCAATCCAGTCTCCACACTATTCGTCGTCGGTGCCGTTACTATTCTGCTTCTATTCATCGGTATCCACAACTCGTGGGATGGCATTACATACATTACAAGTGGAGACCTTCAGGCGGAGAACAAGAGTCAGGACCAGACAGGAGATTAATCATGCCTCGAATCGCTATCGTGGGAGCCGGAATCGCGGGACTTAACACAGCCCTCACTCTACAAGATGCTGGCCTCTCGTACAGCATCTACGAAGCATCCAACCGCATCGGTGGTCGCATGCACTCGGATACCACAACCTGGGCGGACAATATGGTTAGCGAACAGTGTGGGGAGTTTATTGACGGCGACCACGAGACGCTCCACCAGCTCATCAAGCGCTTCGGCCTCAACATCATCGACCTGGAGGGAGAAGGAGTAGACCGCTCGCAAAACATGATGTATCTCTTCAATCGCTATTACCGCATGGACGATCTAGCTCCAGACTTCCAGGCGCTTACTCCCGTCTTCCAGCAACAGATGCAAGACGCCGGTTTTCCCACGACTTCTGACCACTTCACTCAGGAAGGTTCTCGGCTCGATCATCTAAGCGTCTACGATTGGATTGAGCAATACGTCAATGGTGGGCACAATACGCCGATAGGTCGTATACTAGATAGTGGCTGTTCCGGCTTCTACGGCCTGGATACACACGAGCAGAGTTCTCTTAACCTGCTCTACATGCTTGCTATGCAAGACCAGGAAAAAAGCTCTACGACACCCGGACCAATGCAGGGCAGCAGCAAGATAGCAGGCGGAAACGGACAACTACCACAGGCCATCGCACGCGCTCTACCAGAGGGTACTATCAACCTGAGCCATCGCCTGGTAGCTCTCGAACGAAAAAGCGACAGCTTGCTCATCTTAACCTTCGCTACCGCCGAGGGTCCTCTGGAAGTACACTGCGAACGCGCCGTCCTCGCCCTTCCGTTTAGCACACTACGTCATGTCGATTATCAACGGGCGGGCTTTGATTCTCTAAAGCAAGGGGCCATCGAGCAGCTCGGCTACGGCACGATCTCCAAACTCTTCTTGCAGTTCGATACGCCCTATTGGTATAAAGATAGCCCGTGGCCTCGCCCCTCTGGCGGTTTTATCATTACAGATCTGGACGTTCAGACCTTCTGGGACACATCTATTGGGCAACCCGGCTCCAGTGGCTTGCTCGTCAATTATACAAGCGGGCATAGAGGAGCTGCCTATAAGCCGAAGACGGCCTACTCCAACGCTGCCGACTCTTCAGACATTCAAAAGTATGCCCAACACTGTCTGCAACAACTGGAGCGCGTCCTCCCTGGTATCAGTACCCACTACACCGGCCGCGCCGCGTTGAGTTATCCTACTGGCGACCCCAATCTCCTGGGCAGCTACTCCTGCTGGCGCGTCGGGCAATACACTCAGTTCGCGGGCTACGAACGCGTCCGCCAGGGACCCATCCACTTCGCCGGCGAACACTGCTCAATCGAGTTCCAGGGCTACATGGAGGGGGCCGCTAGAGAAGGCGTGCGGGCCGCTCAAGAGATTGTACAGGACCTGAGCTAACCAAGCAGGCTCGCGTGACGACAATCCCTTGCGGTTGTCGTGATGGCCAATGAACAAGGTGGAAAATTAGAGAGGCCAAAAACGACAACCACAAGGGATTGTCGCTACGTGCCCTCTCTTTATATCCGAAACGCCTGTCGCACATCCGGGCTGATAAGAAAGTAGAGCAAGATAATGGCTGGAATAATCATTCCTAGAATGACGCCAAGCGTCGAACCCGTATGTTGTATCAACTCAAAGATACTTCTCACCAGGCTCAATCCCTCAATAACAATCACCAGCCAATACGCCCAGCGCTTCAGCGTCCACAGCCCATAGACAAAAATCAGCGTGATAATACCCACAACAATACCAACCGCTCCAAACCCGACCCCAAGCACATCCACAAACTTAGAGATGATCGCATGTCCATTCGAAAAAACCCGCCGGCTGATCGAGTTAGCCGCGAGTATAAGAAGAATTCCTCCAACCAGCTCAATTAATCCCTGTATACCAAGCAGAACGGACATCAGCGTCACCCCACCTGGGCGCACACGCCGAACCATCTCCCTGTTTGGCATCTCGTTCATTTGCATAATATTTCTCTTTCTCCCTTTCTCTCTTTTACAAGACACAGCATTAAGATAACACTTGCACACAGAAATATCAATGCTGCCCGCGTCCCGCGCCGTGTTATAGAGAAAATTATCTTCCCGATAACATTTCCTATAACAGAACTCACTCTGGCTTGCTTTTGTATTATTATGTGAGAGCGAAAGTAGAGGTAGTTAGAGTTCAGAACTATTAAGTACTGAGAACACTATATTCCTTCTCAACCTGTTTCCCGAAACCTTTCAAATCTTTAGGTGTCGTATAATCAGGGAGAGAGTCTCTATTTTTTCTTTCTAAAAGCATATTGCCCACTAACTGAAGGCGAAGAGGGGGCCAAGTACCTTTACGATCTCGTCCATACTGTAACATTTCCTCTCGCTCCTGTTGCGTAAATTCGGCTTGTACCGCTTTGGCATGAACAAATTCCTCTGCTTCTAATTCGTCAAAAGGGCGCAAAGTTATCTGGGCGAATACATTAAAAAATCCGCTTCTCTTTGTACGCCTACTTACCAACTTAGTAAGCGATTCCCTACTTACAGCAACTATGGCAAGACCAACTTGTGTTATTGCTCGCAGAGCCCCAAAAAATCTATCATCAAATTCTACATTGTCAGGAAGGGCCTCAAAATTATCAATGAAGAGGATAGGAGTTTGACCTGCGCGTATTAGATTTCTGATGGATGCATCCAGAACGGCTAGATTATAATCAGAGTCAGGGAGATTGTATGGAAGATCAAGTTCCTTAAAAGATTCTCGAACAAAGCCCGATACGGTTATACATGCGGGTCCAGTAGCATCTATATAACCTATCTTCACTTTCTGGCCATCCAATTCCAGACGTGCCTTCCGTAAAGTATAGTTTGCTAACCAAGTTTTACCACTTTTTGGCCCTCCAACAATTGAACTACTCGCTCCTTTTTTTATACGATCTATCAGGATTCTATACTCCATCCTTCGTCCATAAAACTCATCTAAATCTGGAAGCGGAGCATCTACATAAAAAATTGAGTTACTACTCTTCTTACTTGATTCCATCCTCTCCACATTCACCCTAAATATAGGTTCAGTTATTGCTTGATTTCTATTTCTCTCAATAGGTTCTGATGACTGTACTGTAGTATCTTTAGTATTTGATGACTTAACAGTTCTAAGGTATAGCCAAAAAAGTAAAACTACAATCAATACACCACAAAGAATCAAAGTTACGATAGCAACCAAAGAAAATTTTTTATTAAGTATTACTAGGGCTCCAAATACTGCTAGTAATATTAAACAATAGAATATTATGTAGTACCAGTTCTTCCAGCTCCAAAAAGAATGTTTGCGTTCCCGAGAATTACTCACTTGCTTTCACCCTTTTTTATCACCAAAAATTTCTAGATTCTTTTTCTATTTTAGAACACTGCATGGTATCTTTCTTCCATTCTTTCTTTCAACTGCTTCCAATATCTCGGATTTTGCGGTTGATAATGAATGGAATCTACAACTTTATCATACAGTATCATCTCACCTATTAGTTCTAGACGTGCAGGCCAATATACACGAGATGTTCCCCGGCCCTGCATACCAAGCTTCATTACTTGATTTCGCTCAATATCCGTGAATAAAGCCTGATTGCCTTTCGTTTCAACAAATTCTTCCGCCTCACTTTGAGTGAATGGCCGGATTGTAATTTGGTAAAAGATATTGAAGAAACCACTTGCATGTCCCGCTTGACCCACGATCTTTTTTAAAGTTTCCTGACTGGCAATAACAAGGACCAAGTTCATGCCTTTACTGGTACACATAACACGTAAACTTCTAAAAAAGCTTATATCAAACTCTCTCTTGCGTACACGATAGCGCTTCCGTTCCATCCGATCAAAGAGGCCAGTAAACTCATCTATACAAACAATTGGAACAGCGCCGGTGCGAGAAAGATTCTGGATAGCCCTTTCTAGCACTACTAATATATTTGGTTGTGGCTTCAGCTTTTCTTTAGCCAATAAGTCTAGTTCTAACTCTAGCACTTCGAGAGCGTTCTGTCTATTACTAGCCTCCTCTCTTAATTCACTTAAAATATATTCAGCAAAGCCAGCGACTGTATCGCAACGGGCTGAAGTGACATCTATTGAGACTACCAAATATTCAGAACCAAGTTCGGTCGGCGCAACCAAAAGCAAGTATTCAATCAACCATGATTTACCTATTCTACGTGGTCCAATAAGGGACGTTGAGTTTTTCTGCCTTGTACGATTTATCAAGGTATGACGTTCTGTTTCTCTTCCATAAAGGTTCTTATGATCGCTCAATTTGGTAGCAAAATGAAAAATTGACCTGTAATTTTGTGGGACTTGAATAGGTGGGACCGAATTTACTTGTAGAGAGGCGGTTTGCGCCATTGCAGCATTCTGTGATAGGGCAGTTTGAGATGGAGATGGAAAGAGCCAAGCAACCAATGTTGCAATTATAGCAACTACAGCAAGAATAGTTCCTCCTTGAACAGTGAACAAGAGACCAATAGCAGAGAGTAGTAGAGTTAGCAAAATAAGAATAATGATGGTTATAACAGAGCGTGTGAAAATAACCTTTTTACGTCTTTGACGCCTCTTCTCTAACCAGGTGGGCGGAACTGGCGCGGTTGTTGTCATACTCCATTCATCCTTTATTCTTGTAGCATAACTTATTTTTTTGTTACGTCGTCATCTCTTAAATATTTTTGATCTCCTATACACCATTATAGATGATAGGATATAGCGGTTTTAGCATCATTTCCCTCTCTAGTATGAATCAGTTAAAGAAGTTTGTCAACTGTTTTAGCATAAGAATAGCAGATAAAGCTTATAGTTAAAACTTATATAACAGTGGCAATAGTCGTCTTACAAAAGTCTAACAGCCTTTCAGGCTTTGATGTATTGGATGCAAGTGAACTTTTCGTGGTAAGCTGAGTTCGTCTAGTGCTGAAGTCCTATATGTAGGAAGAGGGATTTGTAACGTTCTACGGAGGCGAAACGTGAGATTAGGGAGAAATTTTTACTGCTTATAATATAAAGGAGAAGATATATGCCTACTACTTTACAAGATAGTGTGGTTGTGATTACTGGAGCTTCAAGTGGAATTGGGCGGGCGGCGGCGCTTGATTTTGCGCGTAAGGGGGCGAATGTGGTGTTGGGGGCGCGGCGCGAGGAGCTTTTACGGGCGGTGGCGACCGAGTGTAAGCAGATCAGTGGGCGAGACGCGGTGGTGGTGCCGACGGATGTTTCGGATGAGGCAGCGGTGAAGCGGCTGGGACAGCAGGCGTTTGAGCACTTTGGGCGGATCGATGTGTGGGTGAATAATGCGGGCGTGGGGGCGTTTGGGCGCTTTGAGGAGACGCCGCCAGAAGTGTTTCGCCAGGTGATCGAGACGAACTTCTTTGGTACGGTCTACGGCGCACGCGTCGCCCTGACCTATATGCGGCAGCAGAAGAGCGGCGTGATTATCAATACCTCTTCGTTGATTGGAGTTGTGGTGGGACCGTACTATTCCGCCTACTCGGCCTCGAAGCACGCAGTTCGGGCGCTGGGCGAGAGTCTGCGGCAGGAGCTTGAGGCTCTGGACCCGGATGTCAATATTCATATCTGCACCGTTCTACCGGCGACGATCGACACACCCTTCTTCCGCCACTCCGCCAACTACACGGGCCGCGCCGTCAAGGCTCTCCCACCCGTCTATCCACCGGAGCAGGTAGCGGCGACGATCGTAGGCTGCGCCGAGCATCCCAAGCGGCAAGTCTTCGTAGGCAACGCCGGGCGCATGATCAGTCTCACACACAACCTGGCACCAATCGTGGGCGAGCGCATGCTAGCACACCAGATCGATATAGGCCACTTCAAACCAGAGTTCGCACCGGTAACTTCGGGCAATACGCTCCAGCCTATGGCCGATGGATCGGATATTACAGACGGCTGGGGAGGCGCGCCTAAGACGGCTGTGCGGGGTCTGCTGACATTGGGAACGGTTGCTGCGGCTGCGGGGCTGCTGGCCTGGACCTGGTTCCGCAACCAGGAATAACCCGTGCACTGATCCTTCGGAGTCAATAGTGTTCTAGAAAATGGGAGGGGCCGGATCTCAATCACGCCCGGAAGGCCAGCTCACCACTCATCTTCCCAGGCAAACGCTCCTCACCACCCACCTACTCTACATAGCTCATTCGTTCCAATAGAGGCCAGATCTGAGTAAAATTTGGCGTCTATCCTTTCGTCAAAATTCCACTATCAGCCTACATAGAAAATGAGCGGAATTTAGATTATGATTATAGCGATCTTTATTCATGCCATTCTTTAATAGGAGAGAGGAACTTATGCGACAGGAGATGGAAGTATCGCTCGCGAGAGAGTTGACGGACGGAGAGGAGTTACTATGGTCAGGAAGACCTGACCCTAAGAGTAAAAGTATCGCCTCTCCCGGTAGTGTATTCCTTATATTAGGGATTGTCTTCACAGTCGTGGGTATTGCGATGCTCCTGGGAGGATTTATCATTCTGGGGACGGTGGAAGGTAGGGGAAGAGAGGCGTCAATTGGACTTTTCGTCACAGGAGGTGTCTTTTTCATTATGGGCATTACCTTCGCAATTAGTGGGCTGTTTCTGCGGAGCACTCCACGCAACACGCTTTATGCTGTTACCAACAGGCGCGCGATCATTCTGCGCACAGGCCGTTATCTCACCGTCGATTCCTATGGAAAGAGCGAGATCGGGCAGGTACGGCGGCTTGAGCGGCCCGATGGCACAGGCGATCTGATCTTTAGCATGCAGCGTTCAGCGTCTGGCTATGGATATGGGAACAGCGGCGGATATTCTTCATATGGGAGCTATAGCGGCACAGGAATGAGCAGATACGGCGCGGGCATGTTCAATGGCATTGCCAACGTCCACGCGGTCGAACGAATAGTGCTGGACACACTGAAATAAGTGGGCGCTAGCTAAGCGAACATCATCTTTGATGCCCGCCTGGCCAGCAGATACTAATCGGGCTTCCTCTTCAAAAAGGCTGATAAAGCTGAATCTCTTAATTATTAGATGAGTTGACGTTAAACTTGTAGACGGAGCCACCGGTGCCGAAGTTGGCGGTATCGGAGATCCAGAGGTTTCTACCTTGTCTATCAAATTCGATGTTGAAGAAGCCGACACCGCCGGGAATAGGCCACTCTTTAATGGTCGGCGCTTTACCCATATAGTCGGCACCGTTGCCCTGGCTATCAGGGCTGGCAACCTGGGCGACGTCCTGATTGTCGTTATTGCCCTGATTATTATTGTCCTGGTTGTTGTCACTCGACTTGTTGAAGATCAAAACGCCGATCTGGTGCGTTGAGTCGTTCTCGAAGAAGAGGTTGCCGTCGCGGTTGAAACGGATATCTTCTGTGTTGGAGACTGAGCCAGTGTGGGGCAGGCTATACTCAACGATACCAGGTGAGCGGGTGACCTGGGAGTTTGAGGTCGTGGCTTGCACGGTCGAGGCGGCCGGATTGGTGGGCGAGTTGGGTGAGGCAGGCTGGGTAGTCACTCCAGCGTTGGAACCGGTGGAGGCAGGGGTCACGGCGGTTGTGGTGCCCACGGCGCGGTTGGGGAAGAGGTGGGCGATCTTGTCGGCGGCGTGCTCGGAGTACCAGATGGTGTCATCGGAGGCGACGATCAGGCCAGCGGGACGGCTCTTAGGTGTGGGCGAGGTGTATTCGGTGATTGCGTTTTTGGCCGGATCGAGTTTGCCGATCTTGTTGGCGATGGGATTGAAAGACGAGTTGCCCTGCTCGGCGAACCAGAGGTTGCCCTTAGAGTCCAGACCGATCTCTTCTATCTCGGCACCAGCGGTGGGAACGCCCCACTCGGTGATGGTACCTTTAGGGCTGAGGCGGGCAATCTTACCACCGGTCGCGTCACTGTAATCGACTTCGTTAAACCAGATGTCGCCACCCTTGCCGATGACCAGGAAAGTTGGAGTTAGCGAGCGCGAGGCGGCGGGAAGCAGATACTCGCTCTCCTTACCGGTGGCCGGATTGATCTTGCCAATACCGGGTGCGTTGCCCTCGGTAAACCAGACCTCTCCGTTGCCATCGACCTTGATCGTGCCCACGCCAGCATTGGTATTAGCTAGAGGATACGCCTTAAGGCTACCAGTCGGCTTGTCGATCGTGCCAACTTTGCTCGTGCCCAGGCCAAACCAGGGATTTCCATTCCGGTCAACGGTGATTCCGATGGCGAAGCCACCAGCAGCGGAAATATTATAACGATTAAATTGACCCTTATTAAATACAAAATTTGGATCATCTGCGCGCGCAGTCAGGGCCGATCCTCCAAATATGGCTATGGCCCCAAAAAGCGCAAGCGCAATCCGCATAGTACTCAAAGAGAATTTACGTTTCTTCGTAGCTACATACATACAATACTCCTTCTACAGACTGGCAGTTTTTCGTGTCAGCCTTTCCGTGTTATAATGGATTCCAGATGATAACAGACGATTTGTACCGTTTTGGGTTATAGCATTCAAGTCAGCTAATACGCGACGGCCGTTGCTGGCAATGAGATTTGCCTGCTCCTCCAACTTATGCAAGCGAGTAACCTGAATATTGATCTGCATCTGCTGCCCACGGATGATATCCACGAGCTGACGCAAGAACTGTACCCAATCGCCTGTTTGCTTATTATTGATTGAAGACATGTTCAGCGACCTCTCCTGCAAAGGAATAATGTGCTCTAGATCAACCACAAACTGCGCAAGAGTTTCCGAAATTTTGTTCAGTGCAGCACTCTCTTCGGCAAGCGAATAGTTCTGACGACTCGTCATCTCGTTTAGTTCATGAGTGGTTTTACGAACTTGCTCTAGATTTTGCAGACCCATCCCCACTTCTTGCATACGCGTACGGATCTTCAGCAGGGCAATTGAGACGCCATCGAGTGCGGTGTTAGTCTGGATCGAGAGGCCCTGTAACGCTCGATCATCTCCATCGGCGATGCCGTAGGCCGCCATCTCCATCATTCGAATCGCCTGCTCCAGCCGAGCATAGTTCGAGCTCGCACGAATAAGATTCGCGAGTCGGTCAAGCATGATGTTAAGCGATCCGGCAATAGGCAACAGTTCGCCGCTCGTGATAGGAACGCGCGCCGAGTAGTCGCCGCCCGCCACCTGCGCATGAATATCCTTGAGCATCTGAATATCAACCTGTAGGCGCTCATTGCGCTCAGACAGCAACCGTCGCTGCTGATCCACCAACTGCTTCGCCTGATTCAACTCCTCTGCCCGCCGCTTTTCATTGCGCAACAAACGCTCGTTTTCCAGTACAGTGATACCTTGCCGCGCGCCGACGAGGGCGAGCAGACCTAGACCGACAAGAAAAGGAATGACAAGGTTTCTATCGCCACCTGCTGTTAACGGCGCGGTGGCGGCGCGGAAAACGATGAGCGTACTGGCGACCACTGCCGCTACAAACGGGATGAGCGATTGCAAGCTTCTAACGCTCTTTACCTCGCCATTGGATGAGGGCGACTGCTGTTCAGTAGCTTGTGCTGCGTTCGTTGCTCCTATACTCACCTCGCGCTGCACGGCTCGGAAGCGGACCAGGCCGGCGAGGGCGAAGAGAATATAACAGGCCATCCAGGCAACATTAGCAGTATCTCCAGGAGTAAACGAAATATACAGCTCCTCGTTGAGAAAGATAGAGTCAGCTATGATCAGAAAGAGGACGGCGGGAATAAAAAGACGCAAGGCTGCCTGACCCGTCACCTGCCGATTCTGGCTAATCAATACGACTGTGAGGCCGAAGAGCAGGCCAAGATCGCCGACGGGATAGGCCATATTTGTAGCTTTGCCCAGCAGACTTTGTCCGCTTTGTAGATAGAAGGGTGCCAGCAGGAAATACCAGGAAAGGGCGGTGCCGGCGGCCATCAAGAGTACGCTATCAAGTACGACCTTTGTGCGGGCGATCCCTGATCGTCCCTGCCGACCAATTCCTGGCAGTAGAGCCAGACCCAGGAAGAAGAAAGGATACTGAATCAAATAGAAAAGGTCGGCCAGCGAAGGGACCGGGACGTTACCCGGCACAATAATCTGATCCAGGATCGCCCACGTCGTCTGCGCGATTGCATAGGAAAGCATGGCGGCAGCGAACATAGTCCAGGCGATCGCACCCGGCTTGCGGTGGCGGTAGAGCAGGATCGCCGCCACCAGCACCGGCAGCAGTTCCACCCAACTCAAGGAGGCCCGCACCCAATCGGTCGCCGCCACCAGCCAGGATGGTTTCACCAAAACCGCAATCACTTCATACAGCATGATCAATATACTGACAACGATTGCACTGGTAAGCACAGGTTCCCGACGCACCTGGGCAAAGCTATCCGGGCGTGGAGTGGGCGGGGGAGTAGATCGCTCCGGATAACTTCCGGCTAGCTGATCCTTCGAAGTGTTCCGGAACTCATCATAAACGTCAGGATTTCTCTGAGGCGAAGTCTCCCTGAAGGTGTAAGGAGCGATGCCCATAGCAGGGGAAGATTGGCTCTCCGACCAATTTTCACTGGAATTCCATTTCATCGTCTTCTCCAAAAATAAGAAAGAGGGAGTCTATTATCCCGTTATAAGCCTACACAACTAGTAGAACTTATACAAGATACGTATGGTGAAATAGAGAGAAAAGTACTGCTCAGAGACAAAATTATGCCAAAAAGCAACCCTATTTTTCGAATCATAGGTGCATTTCTTCTCTCACTCTCGCCTTCTTGTGATATGCTAATGTACACGAGGACAAACAGAGACGAGGAGAAATATTCTTTATGCCTGTACGAGCCGTTGTCTTGCCCGCCCCCAATCAAGGGCCAGAGATACGCGTCTTCTCCGATCCACAGCTTCAGGATGGTGAAGTACTTTTAGAGACGATTGCGACCGAAGTTTGTGGCACCGACGTTCACCTCTTACATGGACGGCTGGCGGGCGTGCCCTACCCAATCATTCCTGGTCACGTTAGTACCGGGCGCGTCCTCCAGGTTCAAGGGATGGTGCGAACCGTTGAAGATGAACTGGTGGCTCCCGGCGACGTTGTAACCTTTCTCGATGTCCATCGCACCTGTGGACGCTGCTGGTACTGCCAGATCGCGAAGGCTTCCACTCGCTGCCCCGAGCGTCGCGTCTACGGGATTACCTATTCCGCGACCGAAGGTCTTTTGGGAGGATGGAGCGAACGGATCGTGCTCCTACCCGGTGTTCATATCCTGAAACTGCCGCCGGCCCTCTCGCCCGACACGTTTATGGCCGCCGGCTGTGGCCTGCCCACCGCTCTGCATGCCGTGCAACGCGGCGAGATTACGTTCGGCGACACCGTCGTGGTTCTGGGCGCGGGCCCCGTTGGACTCTGCTGCGCCGTTCTCGCTCAATTACAAGGAGCAACACAAGTGATTGTGATCGGCGGACCAGCTCATCGCCTCTCGCTCGCACGCTCATTTGGAGCTGATATGACGCTCGATATCGCTCAGTATACACCCGAGGAACGTGTCCGCATTGTACGCGAGGCTACTTCTGGCCGGGGCACAGACATCACTATAGAGGCAACCGGTGTCGCTTCCGCAGTGGCAGAGGGCTTTCAGTTCACCCGCAACGCGGGCACGTTCGTCGTCGTGGGCCAATATACAGATGCTGGCCCAATAACGCTCAATCCCCACCTGGAAATCAATCAGCCTCATCTTCAAGTTCGTGGCTGCTGGGGGAGTGACCTGGGACACCTCTATCGCGGCTTACGCATCATGGCCCGCTACGCCAATCACTACCCCTGGCAAGATATGATTACCAGCCGACATACTCTAGCCGATGCAGCCGGCGCACTCTCCGCTGCAGAGCGTCAGCAAAGCATCAAAGCGCTCATTCTCCCCAACGGGACGCTTTGACACTTTCGTTATTCGATCTTGTGCTGCTTGCCCGTAATTGCCCTGACAGAGGTAACTCATTTGCGCGTGCACACTCTCCCCTGGCTCAATTCTGGTCCGTACGTTTTCTTGCGCTAAAGGGCAGGTTCAGCTTCTTTTTCGCTCTTGACAAATTTTAGCAGAATTTTACATTCATTTGCGATAATCGATGATTACAAAGTTTGCTCTACTTGTATAAATGGCTCCTACCTTTTTCCTGTACACGGCTCTTTCACCAGGTCACCATTGTGTTTTTATCGACTATATGAAAACAAAAGCAGATCAGTAGGCTGAACTATGTATCCAGTGTTGGGGGGATTCTAGTAATCAACGGGTTCCTAATCATTTGGGCGATGAGTGGGGGGTTGACGATTGTACACCATTATGTGATTCGCTGGCTGCTGGCTCGTTCTCAGCGATTTCCGTGGCCGGCGCAGGCGTTTCTGGATGATGCGGCATCGCGCGTTTTGGTGCAGCATGTGGGGGTGGTATCGTTTTATGAATCGCCGGCTGCTGGACTATTTCGCTGATCTGGATGGGGTGATGGCTCCTGCATCGACGAAGGATGATGAGCAGGAGGGGTAATTTTGGTCTCGGATGTCTTCCTGTACCATGACCTTTAGCGCAAAAAAAGGTACGGACTTGATTGGAGAGCTCTTGCTAACGCCCTCGCCCCTTGCTCTATCGCGTCCGTATACTTCGCCTGCCTCCCATGTTCGCCCCGAAAACCGATCCGTGTCCCGCGCTTTCTGCCTGGATGATTGGAAAGATGTAGGCGACCTTTTCGATGTTTGAGCCCGTTGGTCATTCCTCTCTGGCTCAAGCCGGTCTGCGCACGATGAAGTCGGTGCCTCTGCTGTGAGAGGGAGTGGGGTTGCGTGATGGCGGTCAACACACGATGCTACATTTTGTAATTGTCGAGAAGCCTTCTTCAAAGTAATCTTCATTTTCCACTATGGCGTATACCTCCTTGAGAGTATGATAGCGAGAGTTCGCCAAATGGTTGATAGGAGTTGCTATATTGAATCTTTATAATAAGTTTGATAGGGTGGACGCTAGTCTTAATCGCTGGCTGGTGCGCCACAGCGTCACACTACTGCGCATTAGTCTGGGCGCGGTTTTCTTTGGGTTTGGAGTCTTAAAGTTTTTTCCAAATGTGAGTCCGGCACAGGGCATTGCTCAGCAATAAGTCTGCTTGCATGAGAAGGCTCGCTGGAAAGATGTTGCAAGAATCCGCATAGTTGCTCATTTGGTTTCTCAAGGGCCTTATGATTCAACCTCGTGCATGATATAATAGAGCAACTTAACCAGAGGAAGCGCGCATGAGTATTTTTGAGCCATTAAAGCCAGTCAAGTCGCGTCCAAAGCGTCCTTTCATCATTGCGGGTATATTGCTGCTGCTTGTCGCTATTCTCTTTTTATGTACTAATGTAAATAAAGATGTGCAGTTCGTGGTGCACTTCTTCAATCCACCTGCCCACTTTACCTACACAGGCCATAGCGACGCTGTTAGTGGAGTTGCGTGGTCGCCCGATGGAAAACGCATCGCCTCGGCCAGCAGCGATGGAACGGTTCAGGTGTGGAATGCCACTAACGGGAGCGCGCTCTCGACCTATCGCGGCAACACTTCAGAGATGTTAGCCGTGGCCTGGTCACATAACGGTCGCTATCTGGCGGCGGGCCGCGCGGATTCTCTTGTACATATATGGAACGCGAGCACAGACGCGCCGCTTCTCGTCTATCGTGGACACACATCTGTAGTGACCAGCCTGACCTGGAGCATGGATGATCGCTATCTGGCCTCCTGCGATACGGCTGGGAGTATGCAGGTCTGGCAGGCAGCGGACGGCAAGCAAGTTACGACAACTACCAGCCTGGGCAGCGCCAAAGGTGCCGGACCAGCCTGGAACGGTGTCGCCTGGTCTCCGGTCGGGAACAGAATTGCTTTAGCTGGTAATGGGAATGTTCTTGTTCAGGACGCGCTTACCGGCAAAAACGCGAATAGCTACGGGAACGGCGGCGTGATCAATAGCGTCTCCTGGTCCCCTGATAGCACTTCAATTGCCTTCAGCGGGGGAGGGGATGCGCTATCAATATGGAACGTGGCCCAGAAGCATGAGACAGCCCTACTGTCCGGCCAAACAAGCGGCGATATCTACACAACGGCCTGGTCTCCTAATAGCAAGATGATCGCCACGGGGAACGCTGATGGACTGGTGGAGATATGGGATGCCGTCAAAGGGCACCTGCTCTCAACCTATCGTGGCCATGCCGACTTCTATCCGGGCCATTTCACCTTTGGCTCAGGCTACGCAATCAATAGCCTGGCCTGGTCACCCGATAGCATCCATATAGCTTCAGCTAGCAACGACAAAACAGTTCAAGTCTGGCGAGTATAATTATTGGAGGATTGAAACGATGGAGGCAGTCACCAGGCCGCGAGTGAAGATTTGTTGTATTGGGAATGTTGAGGAGGCGAGGATGGCTATTCGTTACGGGGCGGCGGCACTGGGGCTGGTGTCGGCCATGCCGAGTGGGCCAGGGGTGATTGCGGAGGCGCGGATCGCGGAGATTGCGCGGATCGTTCCGCCGAGGGTGGCGTCTTTTCTGCTGACGAGTAGTCAGGATGCAGAGGCGATTATTGGGCAGCAGCGGCGATGTGGAGTGAATACGTTGCAGTTAGTGGATAGTCTGTCGGAGGGAAGCTATACGCGGCTACGGGCGGCGCTGCCGGGCATTGGGCTGGTGCAGGTGATTCATGTGCGCGGAATGGAGGCTGTGGCGGAGGCGCGGACTGTGGCTCCCTATGTGGATGCTGTTCTACTGGATTCGGGGAATCCTGGGTTGGCGATAAAAGAGCTGGGAGGCACGGGGCGCGTTCACGATTGGAGCGTGAGCCGGGCGATTCGCGAGGCGCTGGATATTCCAGCCTATCTGGCCGGCGGGCTGAATGCTGAGAATGTGCAGGAGGCGATCCGTCAGGTAGGTCCCTTCGGGCTAGATCTATGCAGTGGCGTGCGTACTGACGGACATCTCGATGAGGAGAAGCTCGCCCATTTCTTTGAGCAAGCTCACGTTTAGCATAAAACCGCCAGACCTTTTCGGCTTTCTTCAGTACACTACCAGGGCTGGATACGACAGGAGGGTTGAAAGATTCTGACGACCTGCTTTTAGGATTGAAATTACTGGGCTGTCCATCCTCCATCCACCTAGAGCTCGGAGCCCGTAATGTAGGAAGCTTCGTCGCTGGCAAGGAAAGCGACGGCGTTGGCGACCTCTTCAGGCTCGCCGATGCGTCCAAGCGGGGTTGATGCGTTTACGTAGGCTTGCAATTGCTGGCCGATCTCTGGATTCTCGCGTATGGCTGAGCGCACGAGTTCGGTGTCCATGAAACCCGGATGCACTGAGTTTACCCGAATGCCTTCTTTAGCGTAGCGAATGGCTGCGTTTTTCGTCATCAGCCGAACGGCACCTTTAGAGGCGTGGTAGGCGATAGAGACGCCATTGCCGCCCACAGTTCCGTAGATCGAGGAGATATTGACGATCGAGCCTCCTCCGGAGCGGCGCATGACTGGCGCGACCGTCTTCATGCCGAGCCAGACGCTCTTTTGATTGACGGCGATGGTGCGGTCATAGCCCTCGACGGTCTCGCTCTCTATATCTGGTAGCGTGCCGATGCCTGCGTTGTTCACCAGTACATGGATCGTTCCAAAGAGTTCGACGGCCTTATCGACGGCCAGCTTCCAGGCGGCCTCTTGCGTGACATCAAGCAGTATAAATGCCGCTTGTACGCCTTTCTCTTTTACGGCAGCGGCGGTAGCCTGTCCCTCACGCTCAAGAATGTCGGTGACAACGATGGTCGCGCCCTCCTCGGCGCACTTGTGAGCCGTTGCAGCTCCTGTAACGAAAACAACCTTGTTTACCAGTCTGTTGCTCATCGGATCACTCCTTTTGATGGAAATGCTTATCATTTACATGTAGCACATTTTTGTATATGCAATAAGAAGAATACCACACCTCTAAGAGAGTGCCGGACGCTCATCGCATCCACGTTCTGAGCAGAAAGTGTTGTGCAGCTTCGCTACCTGAAACAGTTCTCAGGGATGTTTTTACGTTTTTTACATTTTTCCTACTTTTTTGTGCCTTGCACAAAAAAGTAGGAAAAATGTAAAAAACGTAAAAA
>JAABUZ0100004424.1_pt1 | contig 19416 bp, 39 predicted proteins | sample 5562091 | NCBI WGS metagenome assembly JAABUZ01 (sample SAMN12813069, study PRJNA571459) | rock metagenome | isolation source: Antarctica rocks | place: Antarctica: Victoria Land, Linnaeus Terrace sud | collected 2015-12-21 | reverse complement strand
ATGGAGGTCAGCCCGGACACGCTGCAGGTCATGATCACGGAAGGCCTCACCGAGGACGCCGTCTCTGCGCGCATTCACAAAGGTGCCTCCTGAAGGCTCCTGCTGCTGGTGTATCCCGCTCGTGCAGCCTGCTGACGCGTTTCAGAGATTTTGCCTCTGTCAAGTGCTGAAAGCCTAACAGTCCTGCGGGCCACTTAGTGTTTGGCACCCACATGAACCTGCCGACCGCCATTCTGCTGAGCTTCTAAAGGACGGGAGACATTGTTTTGCGAGACGGATGCACGCTAGAAGTGAGTCATGTGCTGCTTGCAGGTGGCTTGGTACCGCCGCTGTACCTGCACTCCTCGCTGCACACCACCCCGCGCGGCCGGCTGTCTGAGAGCGGGCCCGAGATGGAGTGGGAGCATCGCATGGCGCAGGTCTCCCGCAACCAGGTGCGCGCCGCTCTGGCCCTGGCCAGACCCTGCACATTTTGTAGTTCGGAGGCTTGAAGCCTGCTAGGCGCAGGTCGCGCACACTCAGGATCGCATGGCCGGATCCCTCTCGCCCAGTGCATGTATGTCCCAAGAGCTTTGGAACTGCGGATACCCAACAATGTGCAGATCGTCATGCGTCACCGCACCGACAAAGAGACGTTCCGCGGGCAGTGCGGCAGCTTCATCCCAGGGCTTGTAAATGGCGTGCATGGGCAGGCGGAGTAGTTGGCAGGATGTCAGATGAATGGTCTTGACTTCTGTCGCGCAGGTCGGCATGGTGCGGCCGTACAGCACGCCCGACGCGCTGGAGGGCCTGCTGCAGCTGGTGCGGACCGACCACAACATCGCGCCCACCCAGGAGTTCCGCCGCCTCATCAACCTGCCCGGCAACAGGCGCGCCGCTGCAACCAGGTGTTGTGGTCCATGCTGATCTGGCTTTCCTGCCTGGCTTCTGGCTTGTGCGCATGCACTGGCCCTGTATTCATGCACTTCGCATGCATGCATGCAGTCTGTTCCTTGCACCAATCGGCGTCGCTGCGCGTAAGATATTCAGGCTGTGGTTGAGCATGACAAGATGAGTGTCTCCGCAAAGCGTTTAGTATGCACCCTATGCCGGCTGCCTCACAGGTTTGCTTCATGTTGCCCAGGTCATAGGGCGGCTGATGCGTATCACAGCGCGCACGCTCAAGCCTACCGGCAGCGCGCGGCAGGCCCAAGCCCGTGTACATGTGCACGGCGATGCAGCTGGGCATCCACGCGGGCGCGCGCGGCGTGCCCAGCCTGCTGGACGCCGCGCTGCCGCGCGAGGCAACGCTGCTGGCGCTGCGCTGGGCGCGCCGCACGCTGCTGCACCCGCCGCCGCCCGACGTGGGCGCCGCGCTGCGCACCGCCTGCCGCCTGCTCTCTGGCGCGCCCTCAGCTCCCTGTAGGCCGTCAGGCTGCAAGCACGTCAGTGCACCTGCCACGGCCATGGCCTCATCGTGAATTGCAAGCAGCTGTGCAAGGAGCTTGTGTGGTTGCTTCTCGAAGCGCTCGCGGCCCGCCTCGCCCCGCGTCTTCGCTCGCACCGGTGCGGGCTGCTGGCAACCCTGCTGTGCCTGGCGCGCAGAGGTCACAGAGCCACTGCCTGAGTGGGTGGCCCTCGCGGCGAGCGACATCGCGGTCAAGATCCGGAAGCGTCAGGGCAACGCGCCCTTCTTCAAGGAGCTGGCGGCCGTGCTGGGTGCTGTGCAGCATGTGGCGGAGGCCCCAGGCGCGCCGCTCAGGGGCTGACCAAAGGAGACAGGCTGCTGGGCCATCGGGGCTCCAGCCTCATGGTGCACGAGTGCAGTGTGTTGCAGTGGTTTTGCAGGGCCCGGGACTGCTGACCATGCTGTTGCGGGTCCCTGTGGAGCTGCAGGGTGCCGGTGCTAGGGCGCTAAATGCGTCGACTCAGCTTCACGGCTGCTTGCTGTGCTCACTTCTGGAGCAGCAAAGAAGGCTGCATGGCTGATGATGGGCAGGTCTGCGTGCTCTGGGGGAGGCGCTCTTGCCCGCAACCCAGCTGGAGATTGGCACCAAGCTGCTCCTGGACGACCTCGCTGCCGCCTGCCGGTGTGGGCACGGATTTGACGTGGTGTTGTGAGCCCTGTGGCGCAGAGAAGCGGATTTTAATTGCTGAGTTGCATCAATGATTGAGTTAATAAGTTGCATACCTGGCCTGCACAGGGTAATGGTGCTGCGGACGGCCAGAATGTTGATGGCAAGACATTCACACTGCCTTGGCCATGGCTGAAAGTGCAGAGCCTGAAAGCGTTAAGTCGTGTCTGACTGCGCTCTTGCTCCCATGCAAGGCGGACAGTGACTGCGTGTAACACATGGCCTGCTCCTCGCAGGGAGGCCGTCGGGAGGATACGCGTCGTGGTGGATGACTCGGCAGAGTCAGATGGCGATGACGAGGAGGAGGAGGAGGATGTGGAGCGGGTGCGGCTGCTCTTCGCATTACCCTTTTCTGGCCCGTTCTGGCTTGAAGTCTCACGCTCTGCGCTTCCACGAGAGCAGGTACTGGCACGTGGCTGCAAGGTTTGGGAGCCTGTAAGTGCGCGCGTAATTGCAGCAACAGCGAGGCCGTGCCACATGCACGAGAGTGCATGCAGCACTTTTCACGGCGTTGCAAAGCGCAGCATGAGCGCACCGCCCGTATGTTATCGCCCCTCGGACTTGCCAGCTGTGCGATCATGCCACGCCACCGCGCTGGCAGCCGTGAGCCGCAGCGCTACGCGCAGACGGGGGGCGTGGAGGTCGTGCGGCGCCTGTTCCTGGACAATGAGACCTTCCGCGGGCGCGTCCGCCCGGAGCTCATGCGCGTGCAGGTCGACGCGGTGCGGCCCGTCTCCCGCGGCCGCGCTCCATCAGTCCATTGATCCGTGGCCGTGGCACGAGTACAAGGCTGGGATGCGCACTGCGCAATGCAATGCTGTGCGCTGCGTAGCAGGGCATGAGCGCAGGGTGCTCAAGCGCCCCTGCATGGCCTGGCCTGTTGCGATGGCGGCCACCAGGGGTCTGTGCGCAGGTGGAGGCGGCGGGCGCGGCCGTGGTCGCGGCGGTCAGCAGCGTGCTGGATGCGCTGCTGGCGCGCAGCCGGCAGCGCGACATGCCGAAAGTGGGCCCGTGCGTCGTGCACGACAGGCACAACAACGCCGTGTGGCTGCACGTGTTCAAGGGCTCGCATGTATGCCCCCTTCCCTGTGCTGATTCACAACCCTCCTCACCCCATGCCATGAGCTAGTGCAGATTCAGGATCATGCGTGCGTGCATGTATCAGCTTTGTGCAGCTGTGACATGGCTCTAAATCTACACTGAGACAGTCGAGCTACACGCCTTGGCACAGTGCCCTTCGACGCACGACGCACGACCCTTAGACGCACGACCTTGCTGGCGTGCCCGCATGCATTATGTCATATGACACCTTTATAGTGCCATAAGAAGCATCGCTGTTACAGGCGGCGACGGCGCTCAAGGAGCTGGGCCTGGACAACCCGCGCGACCGCAACGGGAAGGTCATCAGGGAGAAGTATGCGACGCCAGTGCTGGAGGCCGCGCTGGAGAGCTACCGCGCCGCGTGCGTCAACGCGCACGACGCCGTGCGCGAGCAGCTGGTGCTGCTGGCCGAGCAGCTCGAGGTGGGCGACGGCGCCGAGAGAGCTGTTGATGCACAGTAGGTTGACAGCTGTAGGTTGAACATGCGATCAATACGTGAAGTACAGCTGGCTGCACATCGCGTCCTGGCGCTGCGTCAACTCTCCGACCTGGCTGTACAGGCGTATGGCGCATCCATATGGTGCACCGCCCTCTAGCAGCGCGAGGTTGCACCAAGTCATTCATTCCTCTATCGCACGCACGCGTGCACTGCTTCGCGCCGGGGGTGACGGCTCCTCTGGCGGCGCGCGCAGCCGGCGCTGCCGCAAATGACGGCGGCCGCGTCGCTGGCGGTGGTGGCGAGCGCGCTGGAGGCGCACGTGCGCGAGGCCGCGCGCCGCGGGTGGGCGCAGCCGGAGCAGCTGCCGCGCGGGGAGCCCGCGGCCATGCAGGCGTGCGCCGCTCCTGCTTCCTCTCCGGCGCCGCCATGCCCGTAGTCCGCCAAGCAGCCTAACTTCGCCCATCGGGCCTTGGCCGCGGAGCAGACATGCAGCGCTGTGTGTGCGGAGCCCAGGGCGACAGCGTCACCGTGAAGGGCTGCGCGGCAGGTGGACGGCATGTGGCCGTACTGGCTGGACGGGCGCGCAGCGGGCACTGTGCGCAACTCCTTTGCGCTGGGCTCCATGGCGCTGCTCACAGGCGCGCCCCAGGCTGCCAGACCGCTGGCTGCGATGCACGCGGGTCAACAGCCTTCGCACAGTGCTCTGGCTGCTCAAGGGCGCTGTGTCCAGCCTGCTGGACAAGCAAAGGCTGTGTTACCTACCCTACCCTCACAACATGCTTGGCTGCACCCGACCAGGAATGGCCCTCTGCAACGAGTTGTGGGCTTGCTGAGAGCTGGCAGCCGTGCGACAGGGCCCAACATGGCGGGCAAGAGCACCGTGCTGCGCTCCACGGTGGCCGTGGCGCTGTTGGCCGCCTGCGGCTTCTACGCGCCTGTCGCGTCCGCCAGGGTGAGGCGCAGCTCCCCTGGTTGCCCGGCTGCACGCACTTCAGGCTGACAAACATTGCGTACATGCCAGGCAGTGTACAGCGTGGCGCTTTTCTGCATGGCTAAGCGTGAATACTGTGTGCGAGCTTGATGCTGCCGTCGCTGCTTTACATGGAGCTTCAGACAATCCAGGAGCTACAGTTGCCCTGCGTGAGCCCCGCACATGCTCACGAAGGTCATACCGGTAGGTGTGAGCTGTTGCGCGCTCTGGCGGCGCAGGTTCCGTACACGGATGCTTTCATGCTGCGCACGTTTAGCGCGGATGCGCCGCTGGAGGGCCGCTCATCCTTTGCGGTTGAGATGCAGGAAATGAGGTCCGTGCTACCATGAAAATGCCCTGCTATACTTCGTCTTTGATGCTGCCCCACCCACCCTGTTTTGAGGCTTGCATTTTTTCATGCAAGGCAGTCCTGATGATGGACAGATGTACAGCGCTCGCGCCTGTTCTGCATACAATATGTGCACATGCACCCGGCATACCACCGTGGCTGTGAAGGCCTGCAGCTATTCTTAGTAAGGCTGAGATGCGGCAGTGGGTGCTGCCTCAGGATGTGAGCTAAGCTTCCTCATCCCAGTGGGTGCCAAACAACCGTGGGTGGGCATGTCGTGGCGCAGCGCAGCGTGTCCTCGCCCTGTGGGAGGCGCACTCACGTGCGGCGCGCGGACGCCGTTCGCGCGTCCCAATATGCCGGGCGAGCCTGTTCAGGCTCGAGCGAGCGCAGGCTTCCGCCTCTGCGTGCTGGAAGGCGCCCGAAGCGCGCGCCAGCCCCAACCCTGCGCCACCCTGGCTCAGGTATGTCCTGGAGGATGCGGGCGGGGACGCGCTCGTGCTGGTGGACGAGCTGGGCAAGGGCACAGAGGCGCGCGCGGGCACCGCGCTGGCGGCCGCGCTGCTTGAGCACCTGGCGCGCACGGGCGCGCGCGGCATCTTCGCCACGTGCGCGCCGTGGGCGCCGCGGCACACCCCGGCTTCCTCTGTCGAGTCAGACATGGCATTTCTCACTGGGGTCTGCCCCACAGTGAGGGCTGTGCTTCTTCAGCACCGGGCGCCTCCGACCATGTGCCCACATCTGAAACATACTCCATTTTGTGTTGTGTGTTTCGGGCGTGCGCTTGTACGCATGGTGTGTGATGTCGGCTGTGATGTGAAGTGGTCATGAAAGAGCTATGCTGTGCGGGCGCATGGGTCGACACGCAGATCGCGCATGCCAGGCACCTGCACCAGCTGCTGGAGCTGCCGCTGGACGCGCCGGGACTGGTGTTCAAGTGCATGGAGACGCGCACAGCTGGGGGCGGAGCCGGCGGGGCAGAGCATGGCGGCGCTGGGCCGGGTGCGCCCAAGGATGCGCTTCCAGGCGCGCTCTGGAGCGCAGTGCATTGCCATGCGGACGTGCTGCAAGGTCTTGTGATTATGCTCAAAGTCTGTTATGCAATGCTCTTGAGACAGCACGCTGGCGCTTTGTGGGTTGGTGCCTGGTTTGGTATGAACGGCAGGTTGCCATGTTACAGGTACTGCATTGAGACCTTTTCGCTATCTGCGAAGTTGGCACAAAACCCAATGCTTTGCTTGTCAGAGTGGTATTGCAGAACGGCATGCAGTTTCTGGCCGTCTCAGTACCCCCTTCATACGTCATTTTCCTTGTTTGCTTAGCCTTGCTGGCTAGCTTGCTGGTGCCGACTCTGGATGGGCCTGCAGGCACGCGGGAGGCCACCTGGCGCATGGTGGACGGGACGTGCGTCGAGAGCATGGCGCTGGAGGTGGCGCGCCAGCATAAGCTGCCGCCCGGCATTCTGCGGCGAGCCAGCCTGCTCTACCAGGTGCGCTTCTGCCTGACCACACGAGCAGCAACGTATGATCAACCTGTGCTGTGCTGGTAGTGCGGAGCGGCTAGGCGCGGCCTGGCCGCAGCACCAGCGCTGCGCATGTTAGCTGGCGCCCGTGGTATGGAAGCATGCAGAGCTTGTGCGGATGGCTTTCCCAGCGCGCGTGCGGGCTCACGATGTGATGCTAAGGGATAACCAGTGTGTTAATGACGTAGAGAAGACAAGAAAGCTTTGAAGTAGTGAGGTGAAATGGAATGTCCTTTTCAAGTCCGCATCCACATCTGGGCTGCTATCTGCATGCATGTGGCTCGTGCCCTACTACTCACAGAGCCTTAAAGGCTCAATCAATTGCCTGCCAGCTTGGCAGTCCAGGCATGTGGCGCAGGCTGCAATCCATATCCCACCCAATTACCTTCCCTACCCAGCACCAAGCGCATCTTATGGCTGACCGGCAGGAGCTGCTGAGGCACCCACCCGCTGGTCAGCCGGCAGCCGGACCGGCCTCGCCGGAGCCGGGCGCTGATAGCTCGGAACGCAGCGCCGGGTACGCAGCGGTTGCGCGCAGGCTGCGCGATAGCGACAACAGCGATGCGGACGTCGGGGAGGCCGGCAACGGTGCCGGGTGTGCGGCTGAACCCGCCACTGAAGTGCAGGACTCACATGAGATGCCTGCCATGTGTGCCTGCTTGTACCAGAGGATGCATAGCTGATCGGCAGACGTACATTCATGTGCTGCTGTTTTACCACAACAGCCATTGCCGCACGCAGGCATGCCTGGGCAGAACTGACACCTGCGGTCTCACAAAGAAGGCAATTGCAGAAAGCAGGCTGCATCACACGTGCAAAGTCTGGAACGCAGCAGAGTGTACTGTGACGTTGACCATCAAATTGCTAAAGTGACACGTCTGTGCGTCGCAGGCTGCGGCAGACCATTGAGGCCGCCGCGAGCGTGCTGCTTACCGCGGCTGCCGCCGTGCTGGCAGGCCCAGCGCAGGGCCTGAGCGCCGAGCCTGATCAGGCAAATGGCCGCCGCGCCTTTGACTGGGCGGCTGCGGGCGGCAACGGGCATGTGAATGGGAATGGTGCTGCGCCCGGCGCTGGAGGCGGCGGGGCGGGCACGAGCGGCGCAGCGGACGCGCCGCCGGACCTGGTGCTGCCAGTGCAGGCGCGCCAGGCTGCCGCTCTGCTGACCCTACTGCTGCATACGCGCCTGCCCTGTCATGCGGCGTGGACAGGTAAGACCTGGCCGTCAGGGCTGCAGGCATGCTTCCGCTGCTTCATATGTTCCTCCTCAGCCTGTCTTCTTCCATGTTCTTCATCGTGAGTTCTTTCCGATGCTGAAACACGTCGCTAGGATTCCAAATGGGGCGGGCAGGAGTTCGCCTGGACCATCCTGAGGACAGGGTCCAGCGCACAGTCAAATCAACGTTTCCTGCTCTCCTCTCTAGCTTTCATTCGCTGACACCGGCCTGGACCGCAGGTGGTGCGCGCGGGCCAGGTGCCCCCGCCGGCGACCGTGGGGCACAGCTGCGTGTATGTTGTGCGCCGGCTGGACGGCGCGTTCTACTGCGGCGAGACGGACGACCTGAAACGCGCGCCCTCCTGTTTGCACATGATCATGCGCAGGGTTGCGCAGGCAGTGTGGATGCCATAGGAACTGCTTCGTAGGTGTGCAGGCATGCACGGGGGTGGACGCGCCCCTGACGTGTGCCGTTGCAATGCCGCAGGGCGCCTGGCGACGCACCGGCAGCTGCGCGGCGCGGTGCGCGGCGGGCCGCGCATGGAGGCCGCCTACATCGTGCTGCCGCCCGGCGCAGGCGGCAAGAGCATGGCGGTCGCCATCGAGAAGCAGGCCATCCTCGCGCTGCAGGCGCGCACCACGCGCCTCTGTCTGAAGGAGATAGCTTGCTTTCGTTCACGCCCACGTTTATTGCGTGCACCCATGCGTGTGCCATGGTGCCAGACGCAAATTGCGAGTAAATGTAGCAGCACCTTGCAGGCAGGGGCTGTGCATGCCAGGCTGCTGCCCAGTGGTGTGCTTGGCAATCCTGCTACGTGTGTCCGACGCCGGGACTGACCTGGTCGGCGGGCTGGCAGGCGGCAAGATTCCCGCTGATCGCTGCGGGCGACGCCCGGCGGCGCCAGGCGCCACGGCAGGCCTTTGCCGCATAGCAGCGGGCCGCTTCAACGGCGCGCCTCGACAGCGCGCATTTTCGCGCTTGGCCCATTTTTGGCAGCAGTGCTTTCATGCCGTGCGTGTTCTCAGAGGTGTGGCAGCATGTCAGCCTCAGTGTGCAGCTCGTGTGCTCCACTCGGGGAAGGTGCTCTGCAGTGATCTGCATGTGGCTTGTCCCCTTCGGTTTGTGCCAGTATAGCCAGACACAGCGCTACCTTGCAGCCGGCTCTGGGTTGCAGGGGAATCGGGGACAACAGGGGGATGAGCTAGGTCGCCTGGGGCAGGATATTGAAAGGGCCGGCGGGGCAATGATGCATCATGAACAACAGACTCTCGGCATGTTGTGGCGGCTAGTCGTTTATTGCTGGGTGCGTAGCGGACAGCATGCCCTGGTGCCAAAAGGTCTTTTACAATACACTAGAGGGACATGCCTTGCCCGCCGGTGGGGAATAGCTCAGCAACCGCATCATGAAGTCTGCGAAATCAGCCCCATCTAGCCTGTCCTTGCATTCTGCAAAATGCGTCGCAGGAGAGCAGGTCTCAAGTCAGCCATGCTGGCAATATGCCACACGGACGTGAAAGCTGGCTTGCTGGAGGCACCCCAGAGACGACCCCGTAAGCTGCAAGAACCATCGCACAACGAGACAACAACCCATATGCACGAGGCTCACTCAGGACGCCCCGACTATGGACATCAGCAAAAGTGGCTGCATCATAAGTCACCCGCTGTATGCCGCAGCACGCCTGGTGTGTATGCCAGGCAAATCTTTTTTGAAAGAACACAGAGTGCTTAAACACGTTTATTGCGGCTAGTGCCGCTTGGGCCACCCAAAAAGCTGGGATGTCTGCTGGAAAGGCTATGTGCACAAGCCCGCTATGAGAATACCCACACAGCTTATACGCCGCCAATGTGGCTTTGCGGGTCACCATACATTCAACCAGGCTGGCTGAGTGTTAGTACAGCACCCAAAAAGGCCTGCCTCCCGTGGTCACCCGAAAAAGGCCTGCCTCTCATCCTGGATAGCTAGTAGGTCAGCCCTGAGCCATGCCCAATGCAGCACCTCCCGTAAGCCGCACTCCATGTCCACACAGAAAGGGCCACCATTGACCACACCCTGAAAGTGCCGTTCAGCGCCCAGGGCCTAAAAGGTGCCGTTTAGCGCCCACTGCCATGAAGTGTCGGTTACGGTCGCTTCGTCAAAATCCCGGAAGCCGAACTGGTTGAGCACATGCAGCATGAAGCCACAGTCGTTGTTCAGGCGGAGCGGATTGCTGTCGTCCTCAACAAAGCCGACGCCGTTGTGCACCTGCCGCGCGCGCACATGCTTTGTGCGAGCGCCTCGAGCCAGGTCCAAGTGGAAGCACCTTATGAACTTGAAAGCTGGCTGGTTCCGCGCTGTATGGCTTCCTCTGAGACACAGCTCGTCATATCGCGCATCTGCAGGCGCTACATGCACCTCGACATGCATGCATGATCAGTACCGACACTACATGTCCTGATTGTAACCCTGAGCGCATGCGTGTTATAAACGAGGCCACGCGGGAGAGTTTAGGTTGAGACACGCTCTTGAGCGAAGAACAGGCAGCTATTGGTATCAACGCCTCAGTTATGGTGGCAGAAGACAAGTTGTAGATGCAAGAAATGTGCACTGCGGACCATGCACATTGTGGTGGTTCGAGTGCTTGGCAGTGACTGCTTTGCAGCTTCGACAGGAAGCAGCTCATGAGGTTTATCATGAAAGGCCTTGCAGGCAGCCCAGTATTCCGCTGCGGAGGGTGAGGGGCATCGCCGAGCTTGGCATCTGTGTATGCAACCGTGCCACAGCCATGGCATCAAGCACATGCTCTGTGACCAGGCACGTCACCTCATAAGTCGCCAGGCGGTCCGGGTCCGCAAAGGTCTTGCCGAGTGCGATGGCCTCGACGCTGCGGCGGCTGTAGGAGAGCAGCGGGTGCGCGCTCGAATTGCGCATCCATGCAGCCATGTCGCCCTGCCTCCCGCAGTCCTTGGCGTCGCAGTAGGCGTTGTAGCGTATGGCTGTCACCTGCATGCGCGCGGCGCCATGAGTGTGAGCGCACCCGCACTCACGGACAGGCAGAGGCTGTTCATAAGTGGTCACCATGTGAGCGTGCCCCTTTCCGCAACCCTGTCCTTGCAGCTGCAGCAGCAGCACCACCGGCTCTCGCCTGCTGGTTCCCGCGACCGGCACCCAACACGCGCGCGGCCGCGCAGACCCCAGGAAGCCAGGCCGATCGCAGGCTGGCATGCATGCACAGGGACGCGGCGCGGCCCAGGGCATGTGTGCGGTGGCGTGGCAGGCGGCCGCTGGTTCCCGGATCAAAGGCGCCGCCGGGCGAGCGTGCACGCGCAAGCGCACTCAGGTGCGGGGAGCAGCGCAAGCGCGCTGCGCAGCAGGGAGCGCGGGGCGCGCAGCCGGGAGCGCGGGCCGCGCGCGCCTGCGCGGCGTCGCTGGTGCACCAGCGCAGCACGTCGCCGACGCTGCCGACCGCGGCCTGGTTGGGGAACACCAGGTACTCGTCCGGGTCGGCGTAGAGCAGGTACGCGGTGCCGGAGCCCCAGGCGTCCAGCGCCGCGTGGCTGTACACCATCGTCTGCCAGCACTTGATGTGCGGCGGCCCCGCGCACTCGGCCAGGTCGGTCCACGGCTGCAGCATCAGGTGCCCCGCGCGCACGTACGCCATGATGCGCTCATCCGCGTAGAAGCCGCGTAGGTAGGTCACCTGGCCGCCGCCGGCCGCCCCCGCCGTGAGCGCCGCCCCGCGCGCGGCCGACAGCCCGCGCGCCCGGCGCGCCGGCAGCGGGCAGCCCCTCTGCGGACGGCGCACAACCACAGGCCCCAGCAGGCCTGCGGACCACAGGGCCGCCGGCGGGAGCTGCCACGCGCGGGCACGCAGGGCTGCGGGCTGGGGGCGGCGGCACAGCTCGCCGTCCTTGCATATCTAACTTACATTTGCTAGGACGAGCGACGCTTCTGGCGCAGCGCGCGCGCCTGCGTGTACTGCACCACTTGCGCAAAGCCGATGCGGATGTGGTAGGACACGTAGTGCAGCAGGATGCGGTTAACGACCGCCTGCGGCGTCGGGTGCAGGAACGGGTGCACCACCGCAGCCACGCGCGGGCCCGGCGCGTACTCGGGGTGCTTCGGCCGCGGCGCCGCGCGCATCGCCCTGCCTGCGCGCGGGCCGGGGGCCGCGTGGGCGCTCTCCGGGTCCCTTCCGGCGCGCCCTTTATCAAGCACAAGAATGCAATGACTTTTTTTATTCATTCTAGCTGGGCGCCCTACTCGAGCAGAGTGCGATAGAACGTGCCGGGATGCATCGCGCGCAGGCAGGCCGCAACTCGGCCGGCGCGCACGGCCGCGCGCGCGCGGGCAGCACCCGGCGTATACAGCGCGTAGGCGTCAAAGCCCGCGACGCGCAGCTGGAAGTCGCGCAGCGCGTCCTCCTCCGACAGCGTGCCCTCAAACGGCACCGGCGTGCATATCCGCCTGCGCGCCGGCCGGCGCGTCGCGGTCGCTCCGAGGCGCGCGCGGCGCGGCCTGCCAGAACCGAAATGGCAGCCACGCAGGGTGCTCCGGATTGCACGCTTTCTTGCTGCGGGAGCGCTGTGCACGGCGCGCTCCGGCGGCGCCCCAGGGCGCCTGTTGCCAGCCAGAGGCGGCGCGCCGATGGCACGCGGCTGCATGCAGAACGCCTGACGCCAGGCACAGGCGGTCATGTCCAGGCACACCGGCGCTCGCTGGTACCCTCGGCTGGTTCGTCGGTCTCGTGCATGTCCAGATTATCCGCGTAGGTCACCAGCTGCCAGTCCCGCGCGTCCTGGCCCGCTCCCGTAATCTCCCTGTGCGGGCTCCCATGGTCAGCATGGAGGCCCTCCGCAAGCCACCCCCCCTCGTACAGCAGGTGCGCCAACGCCGTGCAGGGGCGAGCGCCTGCGCGAAGGCCGCTTGCTGGCTGTTGTGGGCGCAGGCGGTGCATGGGTGGTGCCTGGGCGGCGCAGGCCGCACCTCAGGGAGACGCCAGGGTACGCGTGCTTGTCGAAGAACGGCTGGCACATGTATGTGTCCTTCAGGCTGTACCACTTGCGCTCCACGCTCGCCGCAAACATCAACCCTGCCGGCACGCAGGGCATGTCAGGAGCCCTGTGCGCCTGAAGGGCGCCTGGTGCCTGGCCTCATGCCGCACGCAGCACGCTGCAGATGCGCGGATCCGCAGCGGGGCTGGTGCGACAGCCGCTCAGTTCGCCACTGTTGCGGCGCCAAGCATCCGCGCCCGACTCGCATGAGCAGCACACCGGGCAGCAGCTGCTAGACAGTGACACGCAGGGCGCGGGAGCGCGCGCACCGCGGAACGTGATCCCGTCGTCTGTCTGCAGCGCCTTGATGAACACGTGCATGATGACGTGCTCCGGCGCGTGCGCGGCCGGGAATTGGCCGGGCAGCTGGAAGTGGCGGACGATGCCTGGCGCGTGCGGCGGCGCCGGGCGCTGCTCAGCGGAGAGGAGTGACATGGGGGCACTGGCAGGACATAAGCGGGACGGGGCCGTGTGTACGCCAGGAAGTGTTTTCAGGTACCTCCTTCGCAGCGGGATGTGCTGGACTGCGGCCGCCTCAGCTGGTCCTGAACCGGCGCCGCAGGTGCACGTGGGACACGCTGCGGGGCGCACCGCGCTTCCCGCTGTCCCCGTGCCTGCGCGAGGACAGGTCCTCGGCCCGAGAGCGCCGCTTCGGCCCGCGCCCAAGTGCTTTGGCAGCGGCCTGCCGCGGCGTGCTGCTTCAGCGCGGTGTGGCGCATCCCGACGCTGGCGCTCAGGGCGCGCCGCCCCTGCAGAGCGCACTTGGTTGGCGCAGACGCGCTTCCATGTTGCTGAGACACGCCGAGAGCTGGCAAGGCCATTGGAGAACCTGAGTCCACACACTGCAGGGCGCACCTCCTCCTTTGATGCTGATATCACAGGCGGCTTATGCGCTCCGCGGCCCCTGCTGGCTAAACTACCTCGTGACGCTGCGCTCTGCGTGTGCGCACAGCAGAGCGTGGGCGCCGTGCATGCGCGGGCCCGTATTCGTAATCCACTGCTCGCGGTAGAAAGTGCTGTAACTACATGGACAGCAAACAGCACTCATAGCGACTGCGAGCAGAAGCGGGCCTTTACGCAGCAGCGTTGCTGCGCTGTCACAGTGAGCCTGCGCACCTGCGGCGAGGCGGTTTCCTCGCGCAGCCGCACCCTTGGCTCGGAGTGCGGCTCTGACTCGCTCAGTCCCGCCGCCTCCTCTGCAAGCTGCCCCCCGCTTCCCAGCGCCTGGCCATACACTGCTCCATCGGCTGACGCCAGCAGGACCGGCAGCAGACATGCTGCGCATATTGCCGCCACGCTGCGTGTGGAGCGCCCGCAGCGCGCCCTGAACATCCTGCTGGAGCGGGAGCGAGCGGGGTGCAGCCTCGCTCCTTTCCAGGGCGCCTAATCCATCACTAGTCCTCGTGGGTCTCACTGATTTGCGCGCACTACGAGGCCAAACCCATGATCATCAGGAACTCTTCTTCGGCAGCTCCATCGCAAAAACAAATTTGGCATGATATAATCACGCCAATTTCGAAGAAACAGCTTCCCAAGGAACCTGTTTACAGACACCATCCAAACTCTCATGCTCTCTCCTGTCCTAGACATGCGCACTGCGCATCAGGCGCTGGACAGCAAATCTGCAGCGCTGTTGAAGGGCGCTGCGCTAGCCTGCTGGCACGAGGGGGCCGACTGAACAGGACCAAGACACACACTGCAAGCTCGAATACTTCGACATGGCACCCTACGACTCTCCTGGCCACAGAAGACTGTTTTATGGCATGCCCAGCCAGACTCCGAGTCTGAGACTCCACCCCTATCTTGCCAAACCAGGCAAAATTAAGCTGGTGCACCAGCGGACAGGGAGGGCCTTCTCAGCTGGCCTTCTTCAAGGATCGGTCAAATACAGAAACAACAGCCCCAGACTGGCACGGACAGCAGCACGCGCCCTGGTGCTTGCAAGCGTGCGCATGCATGCAAGGCCAACTGGGTCCCGCCCGACACGGGCGCGGGCAAAATGGCAGCTGCTGATGGTCAAGAGGCGCACTCCACGGTCTGTTCCGCAGCCCATCCGGCCCTCAGTCACTGAGGCTCGATGCAAAGCCCGCACGGCAGAACCATGCCACACTGGCCACTCCCTCTCAGGTGCCACATTCCAGGCGCCAGAGCGCCCAGTGCTGCATATCAGTTCAACACGGTGATGCGCCCACGGCCCTGCCATGACGCGCATGACAGCCCGCCCGCCCCTGCCGCACGGAGCTGCGCAGCGCCACCCTACCACACCCCGCTTCACTAGGCCAGGAAACCCCCAGCAGCCTGCGACATGGGCGGACGGTAAAACCGGAAAGCTTGCCACGGCGCTGAGCAGCCCCCGGCGCCGCGGGGAGGCGCCGCGAGAAGGGCGCGCAGGCGGACTTCGGCCCGCGACAGAGGCAGGCGGCCCTATCCCAATTAAGCAGCCCTGGCGCCGCCGGACGCGCCGCAAGAAAGGCGCGCAGGCTCGGCGCGCGCTCAGGCGGGCTTCGGCGCCGCGGCGGCCGGCCGCTGCGCCGCGGCGGCGCGGCCGCCGGAGCGCGGCAGGCGCGCGATGAGGTCGACGACCTCGGGCGCGCTCGGCCGCTCGCCCGGCGCGTGGCTGAGGCAGCGCAGGTACAGGTCGGCCGCCTCCTGCGGGCACTCACGCGGCACCCTGCCGGACAGGGCTTTGTTAGGGTCTCTCATCAGAGATCTCATTACCCTAAGCACCAGGGGACCAGCACCCGCCGCCATCGCAGAGCAGACCAGCGGGACACCACCTGACTATATGATCTATGCAGCGGGCAATGAGCGCGACATGCGACGACATGCATGCAAACAGGGCGGGCAATCGCGCGGGGGGTGCGCACTCGGGCGCGCGCAGGCCCCGCATTTTGTCGGGCTTCTCGCCGGTGATGATCTCCCAGAGTACCACGCCGTAGCTGTAGATGTCGGCCGCGCTGCCGACCATGGGCCGCCGGTAGTCGTGCACCTCTGCGCAGCAGATGAGGCCAGTTCGCACCCAGCCACTAACAGGCTGCAGCCTCATACGGTCATGGCAATTCGGATTAGGGCCTCTGGCCCAAATGCAGCACGCAACTGCGCATCAACGACAGGCGCGCTCTGTGTCCAGCCACACTCGCAGGCCACGCAGGCCATCAGGGAGGCGGGGACAGGTGGGAGGCAGCAGGGGTGCGCCGCGAGCCACACGCCACACTCAGGGGCAGGGGCCTCGGGCCGCACCCGGCGCCATGTACGCCCACGACCCGCGCGCCTGCCGGCGCACAGACCAACAGCGTCAGCCTCCTCACACTCCGTCAGCCCGCGGGCCTGTATCTACGCCATGAGGCTGAGGCCGCCCGGCCCATGACCATCCCCAATTGCGCCATGCAGCCCGCAACTTGCCTGCCGCTGCCAAAACCCCACCGAGCCGGCTCATTGCAAGACCGCGCAGTCCCCCTGCACGTCGCGCGTGTCACAGGCAATATGCGATGGGCCTGCAGAGCTGCGCGTCTGCCCCTGCAGCCGCAGGCGCCTGGCCGGGAGGGCGGCGCGCCTGGGTGAACGCGATGCCTTTGCGGCCGCGGTTATAAGGTAGGGTGGGGTTGGGAAGGCAGGAAGGCGCCGCGCCTGCGTGAGCGCGATGCCCTCGCCGGACTGCATGGCCTTGGCGATGCCCACGTCGGAGATCTTGGCGCTCAGCGTCTTGGTCAGCAGCACGTTGGCGCTCTTGATGTCCAGGTGCAGGATCTGCGCAGGCCGCGCGCGCGCTGTCAGCGCCCGCCGGCATCCCAGAGGCGCGCCGTTGTAACCTGGGCGCATTGCGCCAGGCCATGGCTGCATGCGTGCAATGTGTCTGTGCCGCAGCAAGCTTCTGGCGCCACGTCAGCATTTAGCACAAGCAGGCGCGTCTCTCCCACTGCATCTGGCGGGTCCGGCACCTGAGTGACTCCGTGCCCTGAGCCGGATAAACACGCCCTGGGGACCCGGGCGGGGGGCCGCGCGGCCGCGCCTTGTGCGTGTGCAGGAAGGCGAGCCCGCGCGCGATGTCCAGCGCGACGGCGCGCCCGTGCAGGTGCCAGCCCAGCAGGCGCGGCTTGTCCTTGCGGTCGCGGTCCTTGCGGATGGCCACCTCCAGGTTGCCGTTGGGCAGGTACTCCGACACGCACAGCATCTGCGCGCGCGCGCATCCTGGCTCTCGGCCCTGCCGGCCGGCCGCTCTGCCGGGCTGCCGCTGGGCAGGGTTTCCGAGATTTGGCGGCATCTGCGCGAGCGCATACTCCTCGCCTCCTGCCCCGCCGTGCTGCTCTTGTGTGCGGGTCTGCATGGCGGACGCAGCGTGGTGCGTGCTGATATGCAGGAGCAGGCCCAGCACCCACGCGCGCGCGGGGGGCCTCGCTTTCAGACCAGCATGTGGCGCGCCTGTGCCCATGATCAGGCACGCTGCGCATAGGAAACAGAAAGAGGCTCGGCCTCTCCTGGCAGCAAGCGCGATGTGCCGTGATGTGCCCTACCCTAACCCTTGTAATATGCCCTGGCCCCGCACCCGGCCGGGCTCCAGGCAGGCGCCGAGGAAGGAGACGATGTTGGGGTGGCGCAGCGCCTGCAGCAGCTCGGCCTCGCGCACAAACGCCTGCTCGCGCCGCTCGTCCGCCTCGATGAGCTGCTTGACGGCCACCAGGCCATGCCAGCGCCAGCGGCCCAGGTACACCTGCGCGCGCCGGCCCCAAGATTGCCGTAAGGAACCCTAACCCTGTCCCCGACCCTGCGGCCCAGGTACACCTGCGCGCGCCAGCCTTGGGGACGGTCTGACCGGCCAGCCCCTTGCGCGCCACAGCCACGCCGGCCTTTTCCTCAGGGCACAGCACGTCGTAGCAGCGACGGCCGGGAGCATGGCAGGACTGCGAGGCTGCTAGGACGCAGCGCATGTCGGCCCTTCCTCCTCCCTGCCCCTGGTCAGCAGCACGCTGGTGTGCTACCCTGCAACCTGGCGGCGCCGGGGCAAGCAGCGCCGCGGCAGGCCAGAGGCGGGGAGCGGCGCCGCGGCAGGCCGGACGCACGGGGCAGCAAGCTGCCGGCGCAGCGCGCGGCGCGCACCTTGCCGTACGTGCCCGCGCCGAGCACCTTCAGGCTGCCGTCGTCGCGCGTCTCCAGCCGGATGTCGTTCGGGTCCACCTGCAGCCACCACGACATTCAGAGAATGCGCAGGCGCGGCGCCGCTGCCTCTGTCGGTTGCATTGGGACTTGGCAGACAGCGCGCGCTCGTTGGGCATGCAAGGGTGGCAGGCGAGCGACCTCCTGTGTTTCACCTCCTGCGGCCCCATCCTGGGCAAGGACGCAAGCCCAGGTTACCCTAACCCTACCCTGTCCGGGCGCACACGTTGGACAGCAGCGCGCGGCAGTTGGAGGGCGGCCCGAGGCCGTCCGACAGCGTGGTGGTGCCGCCCAGGCCGCGCCGCGCGGCCCCGCCGCCGCCGCCCGAGTCGGGCCCGCCGGTGGAGCCGTTGCTGACCGACCAGCCGGCGTGCGTGCCGCTGTTGGGCGCGGTGCCCGACGACTGCGGCCCCTCCGTGGACAGCTTGGCGTCCTTGGCGCCCTGCGCTGGGCGGGATAGGGTTAGGGTGTAGAGGGATTAGGAAGATACACCCGTCACAGTGAGAGGCGGCGGGGGCGCTGCGCATGGCCGCCCTGCGCGCGCTCCCGAGCGCCGAGCCCACTCCGGCGGCCGAGCGGTGTCAGCATCAGATCTAGCCAGGCGCGAGGCCTTGCACGCGGGGCGTGCACCCTGCACCGCATCGGACCTCGCTCAGCAGCCCCTGTCCCCCCTAAGCGGCCACGACTCAGCCCGATGCACCTGGCAGGTGAGCGCGACAGACGCAAACCCTGCTCCGACTGTGACGGACGCTGACGGGAATGGCATGCCAAGATCAGCACTCATGCCAAGATCAGCATGCGCTGGACGCCTGCGGGCCTGCGGCGCTCCGGCGCACCCCCGAGAGCGTGCCGCCGTTCGCGAATAGGGTTGCGCCAGTGGGCTGCCTGGGCCGGCGGCGCCGCGCGAGCAGCGCCCATGCCGCCGCCAGCACGCCCAGCACGCCTGCCAGCGTCGCGGCCACCGCGATGCCGATCTGCGCCGCCACGGGCAGCCCTGCGCCCGCACATAAAGCGTTAGGATTAAGTTAGGGTGAGGTTTACTTCCACGGGCGCCCGGCATGCTGAACCTGGCGGACTGGCACCGGCCGCACAGGCGCCCGGGCGGAGCGCCGCTGCTGCGCCCGCCGGCGCCGAGCGGCCGTGCTGGCGCCAGCCGCCCCTGCTTGCGCAGCCCAGCAGGCGACAGGCGCCCAGAAGGCGGCTGACAGGACAGCCCCAGCATGTCACCAGTACGCCCAGGCTGATCCTGGTCACACATCTCTGCTCGCAGCCTGCCTGCCAGCGCCCGCAAGGGGGCTGCGCAGTGAAGCGCTTCAAGTGCTTCACTGCGCAGCTGCGCGCGACGAGGGCGCAGAGCGCCCGCACCGCTGCTGCTCGGGCTGGGGACGGCGACGGTGGGCGCGGGCGCGGGCGCGGGCGCGAGCGGCAGCGCGGCCTGCCCGGTCACGTACAGCAGGCGCACGGCGTTGACGGGCGCGGGCAGGTCGCTGTTCAGGTCGCCCAGGGCCGCCAGCAGCAGCGCGGT
>JAABUZ0100004423.1_pt1 | contig 19419 bp, 25 predicted proteins | sample 5562091 | NCBI WGS metagenome assembly JAABUZ01 (sample SAMN12813069, study PRJNA571459) | rock metagenome | isolation source: Antarctica rocks | place: Antarctica: Victoria Land, Linnaeus Terrace sud | collected 2015-12-21 | reverse complement strand
CCGCCACCCCAGGGACTTGCTTGAGCCGGATGCGGTGAAAGTCGCACGTCCGGTTCTGAGGGGGCCCCGGCGCGGCAACGCGCCGGGGCTACCCGACAACACCGCCGCCGACCACATCACCGTCACCAGGGCCGCGCTGGCCCAGTTGCCCGGAATCGACCCGGGTCGTCCGGGCCGGCGGGTGCTGGTCCGCACCGACGGTGCCGGCGCCACCCACGAGTTCGTGAACTGGCTGGTCAGGCGGCGGCTGTCCTACTCCCTGGGCTTCACCTTGCCCTGCGGGGCGGAGCGGCTGATCGACAAGATCCCGGCGTCGGCGTGGACGCCGGCCTACGACTCGGGCGGCGAGATCCGCGACGGGGCGTTCGTCGCCGAGCTCACCGGCCTGCTCGACCTGGGCTCCTGGCCTGCCGGGATGCGCGTCATCATCCGCAAGGAACGACCGCATCCGGGTGCGCAGCTGCGCATCACCGACGTCGAGGGCAACCGGATCACCGCGTTCGTGACCAACACCCGGCCCGGCGGTGCGGGCAGCCAGCTGCCCGACCTGGAGCTCCGGCACCGCCGCCGGGCCCGCTGCGAAGACCGGATCCGCCAAGCGAAAGACACCGGGCTGGCCAACCTGCCGCTGCACAGCCTGGCCCAGAACCGGATCTGGCTCGCCGTCGTCGCCCTCGCCGGAGACCTCATCGCCTGGACCCAGCTGCTCGCCCTGACGGACACCGACGCCCGGCTCTGGGAGATCAAACGACTCCGCTACCGGTTGCTGTCCATGGCCGGACACATTGCCCACAACGCCCGACGTGTCCTCCTGCACCTCCCCGAACGGCACCGCTGGGCCCAGCTGCTCATCGACGGGCTGCGCCGCCTCACAATCCACCCGGCCCGAGGCTGACGCCCACGATCCCGCCCCTACGACCTAGAAACCACCGCAGGAACGGCGCCACCGGGACGACTCCCGGAACTTGTCGCACCCCGCTGCAAGAATCAGCAACAGAACCGGCGCACGACCGCCGGACGATGATCGACCAGAGCGGGACGAAAGATCCGATGCTCCTACTGTCAAGTGGTGGCTGGAACGGGAAGGGCGGCGAAGATCTCGCGGGCGATGTAGCGCTTGAGGCAGCAGATCGCTTCGGTCTTGCTCTTGCCGTCGCTGACGCGTTTGGCGAGGTAGTCCTTGGTGCGCTGGTCGCAGTTGAGCCGGACGAGCGCGATGCGCCACAGAGCGGCGTTCGCCTGCCGGTCACCGCCGCGGTTGAGCCGGTGCCGGTGGGTCTTGCCGCTGCTGGCTTGGACCGGGCTGGCGCCGCAGAGCGAGGCGAACGAGCGCTCGCTAACTAACTAACTAGCCGCTGGGGGTTGTCCCCGGCGGCCAGCAGCAGTGTGGAGGCGACGTCGGGGCCGACGCCCTTGAGGTTGGTCAGGGCCGGGGCGATCTGCTCGGTGATGCGCTTGAGGCGCAGCTTGACCTGCTCAAGTCGCTCGGCCAGGAACAGGGCCCGCTGCGCGAGCTCCCGCAGCCCGAAGCGGGTGACCGCAGCCAGGCTGTCGTCGTCTGCGGTGACGCGGAACGCGGTGCAGGTCGCCAGCAGGTCGCGTTGGGTCAGGTCCCGCAGTCGGGCCCGCAGCTCGTCGGGGCGGTGACCAGCAGCGCGCGCAGCTGGTTGAGCGCCTGCGTGCGGGCCTTGGTGGCGCTGCGCTGCAGCACCTTCAGGGTCCGCAGCGCCTCCACCGGCCCGTCGTGGGTCTTCGGGGTGGCGGTGGCCTCACCGGACAGCACAGCCCGGGCGGCCGCGATGGCATCGACGACGTCGGTCTTGCCATGGCGCCGGCGGACCTGCCGGTTGGGCCGCATGACCTCCACGACCGGAACCTGCCCGGCCCGCAGGTGCCGGGCCAGCGACACCCCGTAGGTGCCGGTGCCCTCCACGCCGACCCGGGCCAGCTCTCCGAAGCCACGCATCCAGGCCAGCAGCTGCTGGTAGCCAACTGCAGTCGTCGGGAACTGTTCGGTGCCCAGCACACCACCGACGGCGGTGACAACCGCGGACGTGAACATCGAGGTGGGTGTCGACGCCGCCGGTGACGAAGGGGCGTGCTTCTGCGATGGTGGTCATGTCCGTCCTCTGGCTCGCACTGGCAGGGCGGGCACGGTGCGGCGGTGGTCGGACAGTCCAGGGACGGGTGCCTGAGGCAACAGGCTCCTACGAGGTCACTCCCACCACCGGCGTGCCGGGTCGTTCTCCCGCCCGACCGACGGATCGGATCCAAGGCAGCAGTTCGCGCCGGGGCTTAAAAGAGTCAGGCCGGGCGGGAGAACGACTTCATCCAACATCCCTGGGCTAGTAGGACGAGTCGAGGACATTGCAGGCGACAGGCGGCGCCGACCGTGGCAAGCGGCCGGCGTTGGTTTTGCCTTCCCGTCACATATGCGATCGCCGACGGCGACGGTCGCTCTGGCCGCCGTCGAAACCACTGCCGCTCTCTACGACGAAGGGCTGTTCGCCCAATATCTGGCCCAGCGCGCTGCCCTTCCCGAGGAGTGGACGCGGGTCACCGCAGTGAACAGCTACTCCTTGACTGTGACGGTCGACGAGTTGACCCAACTCACCGACGCAATCGACGCGCTGCTTCGGAGGTACGTCAGAACCGTCCGCCAAGAGCCACCTCCGGCAAGCGAAGTCGTGCACGTGTCGCTACGGGCCTTCCTGAACCCCACGAGCTCACCGCCCCAGGCCGGCGAATCCGCTGCACCGGCTAGCCCGCCCGAAGGGCGCTGACGTGCTGGCTGCCGTGCGGCGACCGGGATTGCACGGCTCGCCGGCGCCGTAATGCTGTCCGAGGGTCGGGGACTGGGTCCTGCTGATCGGGCTTCCCATCTTCGTATTGCAACTGACAGGCTCAGCCTTGACCACGGCCACGGTCTTCATCGTCGAGCTAGTTCCGACGACAGTGGTGGGCGCCCGCTACTGGGAGTCCTGGTCGATCGGGTCGACCCCTGGCGGCTGCTTTCCGTCACCTCCCTGGTTCAGGCCCTCGGACTCGTACCGCTTCTGGCGGCCGGTCGCCCCGGCACCCTCTTGATCGTGTACCTGGTCGTCCTCGGCGAGTCCGTGCTTGCCGCGGTCGTCGAGCCTGCCCGCAGCACCGTTGACGTAGCCAGTGTTCCCTCCGAGCACCTGACGGCCGTGAACGGCGCGCTGGCGACCACATCCAGCCTCGCCCGTCTCATCGGCGGACCGCTCGGCGGGGTACTGCTGGCCCTGACCGGACTGCGCGGCATCGTCCTCGCGGACGCAATCAGCTTCGGCGCAGCGTCCGCCTTGCTGGCAGTGGGCCACACGCCTGCACGCCCTAGGAGTGCCCGACCGGCAACGACACGCGGCACCGCACCCGCGCTTCCTCAGCTGCTCGCCTGTCGGCCTAGTTCCCGGAGACCAGACGCCCGGGCGAGCGCCATGCCCTGCAAGCCTGAAGCGCGCACACCGCGACAACCCATCAGCTAAGGACAAGGTGGGATGGACCTGCCGATGTAGTGAGGGTGGCCTCGACCGGCTTCTCGTCCGCCCCGAGGTTGATGCTTCCCGCCAGCTCGACGGGCGATCGATGGCACGACACCCGCCCGGGCCGCAGCGACGCCTCGCCCTACGGGCTGCCCGCCAGTCACCCACCCGCACCCCTACGGAACCCCCTCCGTCACGCCGAATGAGTGGTCGGGCGCAAGCCGCGCGACGAGAACTTGACCTTGACCCAGGGGCAGGGTTCGAGGATATGCGGCATGAACACAGCGACCCGACACCAAACAAGCACTGCCGTTTCGGTGGGCGGCCTCCGAAAGGCGTACGGGGGCAAGGTCGTGCTCGACGGTGTGGATTTGAGCATCGGCGAGGGCGAGGTGTTCGCCCTGCTCGGGCCGAACGGCGCGGGCAAGACCACCCTCGTGAAGATCCTGTCCACGCTGGTCGGGGCCGACGGCGGCGCGGCCCACGTGCTTGGGACACGACGTGCAGAGCGACGCCGCCGCAGTGAGGGCGCTGATCGGAGTGACCGGCCAATTCTCGGCGGTCGACCCTTTGCTGACCGGCGAGGAGAACCTGCTCCTCATGGGCCGACTGCTGCACCTTCCGGCGCCCGAGCGGCGGGCGCGGGCCGCTGCGCTGCTCGGGCAGTTCGAGCTGGTCGAGGCGGCCCGGCAGACCCCAGCCACCTACTCCGGTGGCATGACGCGCCGGCTCGACCTCGCGATGACCCTCATGGGGCGGCCGCGGTTGATCTTCCTGGACGAGCCCACCACCGGTCTGGACCCGCGGAGCCGCCGAAGCCTATGGCAGAACATCCGTGGCCAATCTGCCGATGGGGTCACCATCGTGCTGACGACGCAGCACCTGGCGGAGGCCGACCAGTTAGCTGACCGGGTAGCCGTGCTGGATCGAGGCCGGATCGTCGCGGAGGGCCCGCCGGCCGAGCTCAAGCGCCGCCTTCCTTGCGCGCACATCCGACTGCGCTTCGTCGACACCGCGACACTGGCCGCGGCCGCGGCGGTGCTGACAGGCGGCACCCCCGACGACGAGCAGCTGCTGTTGCGGGTGCCGCACGCGGGCGGAGTCTCCACGTTGCGCGACGTGCTCGGCCGCCTTGAGGGCATCGCCGTGGAGGAGCTGTCCCTGCAAACACCGGACCTCGACGACGTCTTCTTCGCCCTGACCGCCAATAACGCCAAGGAGCACTCGGCATGACCACCCTTACGTATGCCGCTCAGGACTCCGCGACGATGCTGGGACGCGAGCTCAAGCACACCCTGCGGTTCCCGTTGACGCTCGTCGCGCTGATCCTCGTGCCGGTGGTGTTCCTGCTGCTGTTCGTCTACATCCTCGGCGGCCCAATCGGGGCCGGGCTGGGGATCACAGCGCGGGACGAACCGTATGTCGACTTCCTCGTGCCCGGCATCTTGATGATGACGGTGCATCCGGCTCCGGAGTGACGGCGATCAACGTTTGCACCGACATGTCCGGCGGCGTCATCGACCGCTTCCGCACGATGCCCATCACCCGCGGCGCGGTCCTGACTGGACACGTCGGCGCTAACGTCCTTCGCACCCTGGTCACCACCGCCGTCGTCAGCGCGGTGGCGCTGCTGGTCGGCTTCCGGCCACACGCCTCAGGCCAAGCCTGGCTGGCCGTCTTCGGCATCCTCACCGCCTTCTCCTTCGCACTGGCCTGGCTCGCGGCGGCCCTCGGCCTGGTCGCCAACACGGTCGCCGGCGCGAACAGCTCGACCCTGCCGATCCAGTTCCTGCTGCCGTTCCTATCCAGCGCCTTCGTCCCGGCCTCGTCAATGCCCCAGGGAGTGCGCTGGTTCACCGCGCAGCAGCCGTTCACCCAGGTGGCCGAGTCACTGCGCGCGCTGCTGTCCGGCACGTCGGTGGGCAGCGCCGCGTGCGTCGCCCTCGCCTGGTGCACGGTAATCACGCTGGTCGGCTACGTCTGGGCCCAGGCGGCTTTGCGACGGGCCGCAGGCTGACACATTCTGACGGCCGCAAATGGCGCACCGTGTCGAAGGGCGACTGAAGCAGATGATCACGATCGGGCAGCTCGCCGGCTACGCGGGCGTGACAGTCAAAGCCGTGCGCCACTACCACCGCGCGGCCTGCTCGCCGAGCCGCCCCGCGACGCCTCCGGCTACCGCCGCTAGAGCGCCGACTACGCGCTCGCCCTCGTCAAGATCAAGACACTCGCCGAGGCCGGCGTACCCCTGGCGCGCATCAAAGACTTGCTCACCGCCGAACCCGAGCAGTTCGCGGCAGCGATCACCGAGATCGACCGGGCCCTGAAAGAACGAGCCGCGTCCATCCTGCGCACCCGCGAGCGGATCGCCCAGCTGCGCGCCGGAGACCGGTTGTTCGTATCGTCCGAGGTCGCCGACTACCTCGAACAACTTCACCGGCTCGGGGTCAGCCAGCGCGGAATCGACGGGGAACGCGACGGGTGGATCCTGGCGCAGGCGATCTCACCGCTGCACGCCGTCGCATGGATCCACGACAAGCGCGACGCGATCGCCGACCCCGAGTTCCAAACCCTCTACCTGCAGTACGACGACGCGTTCGGCTGGCCCCCAGACGACCCACGCCTCGAAGGGCTCGCCAACCGGGCCCACAACTGGTCAACCAACCGGCACAGCACCGGCACGAGCGCAAACGTGTCCGCAATCGACCCGGCTATCGCCAACCTAGTCGCGACGTCCGCCGGCGCGGCTTCACCCGCCTGGGACCGGCTCACCGAACTCGCCCGGAAGCGCAAGGGCCCCGAGTTGAGGCCCGCCGCGCGGTGTACGACGGCCTCGTCGACGTGCGTCTCGTGAAGACGTAGACGATGGCCACCGGGTGCTCCTTAAGAAGACCTTCCACAGTCGCCCTGAAGGAGATCACCACAATGACCGCCCGTGCCCGGGTCGACCCTGCCGAGCTGCTGCACGAGTACCTCGAACGCGCCGTGCCCCCTGTCCCCATGCGTTGCGCTCGCTGATCAGGACCTTCGTCGAAGCGCCGACGCCGACGCGGCGTGCGGCGCTCCGTATGGTGCTCGCAGCGCCGAGCGAGTCAACTCGCGCAACGGTTAATGGTCGCGAAGTGGTTACATCCGCGCGGCGCGATCGAGCTCGCGATCCCCACGCTCGCTGAGCGGGTTGCACCGCCGGTTCGAGGTGACCGCGGCGCGCAGGCGCAGGTCGACTGGGGCCACGAGGACGGCAAGACCGCCGCGGGGTTGGGGGTGCGGTCGGCCTACTCGTTCCACATCAGGCGCTCAGGACGGCAACGGCCCTCGATTGCACCGCGCCCCTTGCCGCTCTTGATCTGTTGAGACCCCGACTTCTGTCACGCCGAACGAGTCGAAGAAGGACGGATTCCGACCGCTTAACGTGGTCTACCGCCGGGAGTAGGGCGGCGCGAACACGACCAGCACGGTGAGGTTCTCGGCGACGTCGCCGAAACGGTGCTGCTGCCCGGCTGCCACGTAGACGGCCGAGCCCGCCGACACCTCCCGCCGCTCCCCGTCCACCAACAGCCCTGGCCGCCCGGCCGTCACCACGTAGATCTCGTCCTCCCGGTGGGGCACCTGGTCGTCGATACCGCCCGCCGGGATGCTGTAGAGGCCTCTAGGCTCATCTTCGGCCCACACAACTGGTCGACCCAGGCGGCCCGTAGGGATGACCACCTTCGGCCAGCTGCTGGAAGCCTGCCGCACGGTCGCCAGAGAGTCCGGCGCGCACCCGGCGGAACTGCTCGCGGTCGACGAACAGCGGCTCCTGGACGCCGGCGTCGGCCCGTGGCGAGAGTTGCCGTTCTGGCTGCCCCGTGGGATCGCCGCAACTGCCTGGCAGGTCGACACCAGCAGGGCCCGTGCACTCGGCCTGCCGAACCGGCCGATTCTCGACACGCTCGCCAGCACCCGGGCAGTGGATGCGAGAGATCGCTCTGGTCCTCCCGCCGCCTGGTGACGGCGGTCCGGGGATGCCCGACGAGCTGCAGGAACGCCTCACCCCCACCGCCCGATGACATACCGGCCGCACCCGCCCGGGGGCGGCGTGACGCCAGGACAATGCGCCAGGTCAGCTGGTCATCACGTTGCGCGAACGGGCACTGACGTATCCGCGAAGGGCCGTGTTCAGCCCCGGCTGGGCATGCTCGCCTGCCGCGGCGAGCAGAGCGCTCGCTGCGATCCCGCCGTCTGGACGCTGCCCGACGAGGCCACGGCGTAAGTGTCCTCGATGCCGGGTGGCAGACAGGGCGGCTGGTCATCGAGCAGGCTGACGATCCCGAACGGCGGGTAGGGCACAGCCTCGCCAACGGCCCCACAGCTGGTAGATCCGCCCGCGGGGCGCGGTGCAGCTGCTCGATCGCCTCCACGACCTATCCCCGCTGCAGGTACTTGGCGACGTTGCTCCGTGCCTCCCAGCCATCGAGCAACCAGTTCTTCGGGTCCGCTGCGCCGGCCGACCAGACCGCGGGATGAACATCTCCGCCGACCGGCCGGCTCGGTCCAGCAGAGCGACGCTGCCCGGAGGCCGGCCGGGCCGGTCCTGCGCTGCCACCAGGACCAGGTCGATCTGGTCGCCGTCGGTGTACTGCACCCACCACCTCGGCCTGCCCTCGTAAGGCTGCGCGGACAGGTCCACCACCGGTCCGAGCTCTCGCAGTAGGGCGCTCACCTTCCCCACGGCCGGCGCCTCGGTCCCGGTGTAGCCCAGCCCGAGGTCGAGATCGGACAGGGCGTCGCCACGCCCCACAGCGACCGAGCAGCTCAGCTCGAGCCACTCCCAGTGCTCATCCGCCTCACCGCGTCCACCAGTCGGTGCAGCAGTGAGCGCTGCACCGCCAGGTCATCGCCGAGCGCCGAGATCCACTGCCGAGGTGCGGTCATGGCACCCTGGTCGATGGCAGCACCAGGAACGACACTCGCTCGCGCTAACCCACCCATGACCTCGAGAACCGCGGCTCGGGAGCGTGCCGGGTTGGTCAGCGTCTCTGCCCCGGCCACCTCGAAGAACGCATGCCGGGTATCGCGCAGTGGTTCGTCGAGCGTCCTCCCACCCACTCGCCCATCTGATCCGCCACGCGGGATCCAGACACGGTGGAGCGGTCTGCTCTCGCGCTCTTCGTCAACTCGTGCGCGTCGCAATAGTGGAACGACAGCTGGGATGGCGGTGTCGGCGACGCCGCTCGGGTGCTCATGGCTACGGTCAGGGCCGTGACCCAGAGTTGGGATGCAGCAGCACCCGGAGTACTGCGCCTGCCCTCCGGGCGGCTGACGCGCGGCCGCGGACTCAGACGACCACTTCCGGCCGGTCCGCGGCCCACCTGCTCGAGCACGAACCCCCGGCCGTCCGCTGGGACACGGGTCTGGGTCTACTGGCCCGACTTCGGACTGCCCGATGACCACCGACACGTACGGAGCGTGCTGACCGAAGCGTTGGCGACGAGCCGAAGCCGAGCGCGTTGAGGTGGCTTGCTGGGGTGGACGAGGCAGAACCGGCACAGCGCTAGCCTTCCTCAGCGTCCTCGACGGGCTGCCAGCCGACCAAGCCGTGGCCTACGTCCGACGCCGCTATGACGGGCTGCGGCTGCTCCACGAATCAGAACGGACCGTCCCAATCATGGGCACCCCGGTTCACCAAGTCAGCTCGGTTCTGAGCCGGTCAGACCGGCCCGAGCCAATGGGGACCGAGCGTTCAGACGAGGTTGATCCCCAGCATTCGCGCCCCGGTGTCCGACCGCGGGCGGTGCCTGCTGCCGGGTGCAAATACGACGTAGCTGCCCGCGCCGTGGCGCCGCTTCCCCTCGATCACCTCACCGCTGAGCACGAAGTAGCGCTCCTCCTCTTCGTGCACGTCCATCGATGGCCACTGCGAGCCGGGCGCGAAATCGATGACCCACCCTCGCGCCCGGTCCGTCGTCGGCAGGGTCCGGCGGATGATCCCAGGACCCACGTCCACCGGGGCAACAGCATCGATGTCCACGACCTGCATGAGCTCGTCCTGAGATGTCATGAGGTTACGATCCGGGGTCGGGGGCATCGGGGCCAGGGTCCAGCCGGACACGGCGCGGGCCTTTCCCGACGCGGATGCCGCACACGGGTGCCAGGACGACGGACGGTGGGCCATGTTGACGACCTGGCTCACCGAACGGTTCTCCCTGGGAGTACCAGTCGTGTCCGCCCCGATGGCCGGCGCGGCCGGGGGCTCGCTGGCCGGTGCGGTCTCGGCGGCGGGCGGCCTCGGGATGATCGGCGTCGGCGACAGCACGGCTCCAGGCTGGGTCAGTGCCCAAGCGGCAATCGCCGCCGCCTCCGGCTGCGCCTTCGGCATCGGTCTGCTCGGCTGGGCCCGCCCAGACCGCAACGAGCAGCTCGCGGCCGTGCTCGACCTGCCGCTCCCGCCAGCCCTGGTCTCGGTGAGCTTCGGGGATGCAACCGGGGTTCAACGGAAGCTGGCCGCGACCCTGCACCGGGCAGGCATCGTGACGGCCACCCAGATCGGCTCGTCCGACGACGTCCGGCGTGCCTTGGACGACGGCTTCGATCTTCTCGTGGCCCGCGGCAGCGAGGGTGGCGGACACGGCCGGGATGCCGTGTCGACGCTGCCGTTGCTGCAGGAGGTACTGGACATGACCGGAACCGCGGCGGTGCCGGTACTGGCCGCGGGCGGGATCGGCACCGCACGGGGAGTCGCCGCAGTGCTGGGTGCCGGGGCGTGCGGAGCCTGGATCGGCACCGCCTTCCTCACCGCGACCGAGTCACTGGCACCTCCCGCAGCCAAGGCCCGGCTGCTGGCGGCGGCCAGCACCGACACCCTGTACACCCATGCCTTCGACCGCGGTCAGTTACTGGGCTGGCCGGCAGAGTTCGGTGGCCGGGCACTGCGCAACCGGTTCACCGACCGCTGGCCGGGCGACGCGACAGCGCTGGCGGCTGACGGCCCGGCCCGCGCCGAGCTGCGCGCCGCCGTCGAGCGGGCCGACTACGACCTCGCCGGAATCTACGCCGGTCAGGCCATCGGGATGGTCCACCGCGCCCAGCCGGCCGCCGAGATCGTCGCCGAGCTACGTGCGGCGGAGACTCTGCTCCGGCGGTGGTGAGACATCCCCGGGCGGTCGCTTCTCGGCGCGGCTACAAGTCAGGCGATATTGTGTAGCGCCTCGCCGAGCAGCAGCGCGGTCAGCGTGGCGAAGGTGAGCCCGGCGGTGACGGCGAGGGCGGTGGCGGCGCGACCGCCGCGGGCCAGCGGCGCACCGGGCCGGCTGCCGGCCAGCCCGATCGTGGCGTCCACGGCCAGCCCGACGAGCAGGAAGATCAACCCAGGCTCAGCAGCTGCGCCCAGACGGGACCGTGGCCGTCGCGGACGAACTGCGGCAGGAAGGCGGCGAAGAACAGGAGTTGCGTTGGGCTGGTCAGGTTGGTCAGGACCGCCCGACGCAGCAACAGCCGCCAGCTCGGCGGCAAGCGACCGTCGTGCCCGGTGCGTCGGGCCTCCCGCAGCGCGCCGACGGCCAGCCAGCCCCAAAAGGGCGCCACCGGCCGGCCGGTGCGAACGCCTCATCCAGCCGCGGTCGCGGTGCTGAGGAGTCGGGTGGCGGGCGAGAAGGCTACGTCCTGCGGTGGGCTGACCTGGAAGGTCCGCCGGTAGGCCGTGGGCGCAGTTCCCACGGCGTGGTGGAACCGCCTGCGGAGGTTGGTCGCCGACGACAGGCCTACTCGGGTGGCGATGGCGTCGATCGTTAGCTCCGTCGTCTCCAGCAGCTCCCGTGCTGCGTCGATGCGCCGGGAGAGCAGCCACTTGCCCGGGCTGACGCCGAGCTGCTCACGGAACCGCCGGTCCAGGGTGCGCGAGCTGAGATGGGCCCGCCGAGCCAGGAGGTCGAGCGTCAAGTGCTCTCCGAGGTTCTCCCCCGCCCAGTCCAGCATGTCGGCCAGCGAGCCGGACGCCGCGACCGGCGCCGCGCGGACGGCGTACTGCCGCTGGTCGCCCTCGCGCTGGGGCGGCATGACCATGTGGCGGGCGATCCGGGCGGCCCGGGCCGCGCCGTGGTCGGAGCGGACGACGTGCAAGCACATGTCCAGGCCTGCCGAGGTACCTGCGCTTGTCGCGACGTCCCCGTGGTCGACGAACAGCACGTCGTCCTCGACCTGAACGCGGGGGAACCCGGCGGCCAGCGCGCCGATGTACCGCCAGTGGGTGGTGGCCCGGCGCCCATCCAGGAGGCCGGTCTGAGCCACAACGAAGGCTCCGGTACAGATCGACAGCAGCCGCGCGCCTCGCTCGTGCGCCGCGACCAACGCGCGCAAAATCTCCACCGGCACCTGTGCCCCTGTCGGCTCCCAGCCGGGGATCACGATTGTGTCCGCCCGTGCCAAGTGCTCGAGCCCCCGGTTGACCACCATCGGGTAGCCGGCCAGCGTGTCGATCAGCCCGGGCTCGCGGCTGCAGATCGAGAACTCGTAGTCCACCGGCACGTCGGGGCGAGTGATGCCGAAGACCTCCGAGGCGATGGCGAGTTCAAACGGTGACTGCGGCGAGTTGACCAGCGCGACGACCCGGTGCCGGTCCGGGGAGTGGGCGCTGATTGGCATGACCAGAAAATAACATGCGCGTCAATCTCGCCACCGAATGTCGACCTACTTCATGCCGTGACCGGGTCAGGCTGCAGGACACCGTCAACGATTGTTGGCCGACACTCGTCGACTTCCGAGGACGACGCCATGTCAGGAACCAAGCGAGTGCAGGTGCGCGGTGGTCGGCGCGGGACCCACGGGGTTGGCGACGGCCTGCCGACTTCGGGACCCCGGCGTGGACGTCGCCATGCTGGACGACGAGGCTGCCCAAGGGGTGAACACGTCCCGGGCGGCGGTCGTGCACGCGCGCACTCTGGAGGTCCTCGAGGAGCTGGACGTGATCCCGCGCCTGCGGGCCGAGGGCTGTGTCGCGCCGGCGTTCACCGGCTGCCACCGGGCTGGGGTGTTGGCCCGGCTCGACTTCGCCGGCCTACCCCGGCGGGCAGTTGGTCTTCATCGACGGCACCCGAATAGCGGGGTAGTGGCGAGCTCGCGGTCACTCGGGCGTACCGGCGTACAGCGTTCCCGTTTCGGGCTGGGCATCTTCCCGCCGGGCCGGGCGGTGACCGCCGTCGCTCCGGCGACCGCCGCCGTGGCTGAACCACTCAGTTCGAGCTGGCGAAAAAGCACCTCGGCCACGGCTGGCTGCCGGCCGACGGTCGCTGTCATGGACAGGCCGAGCTGCGGGTGCGGATGACCGAGAACCGGCAGACGACCAGCTCGGTGCCATTCGCGGCAGGGTTTCGAATGAGGCCGGGCCGTGGCCGACGATGCCGGAGCCCACGCGCGCCGTCGGGTCAGGGCAGGGACAGCAGCCCGCCCAGGACCTCCCGACTGATTCGGCCCCAGGGTGGCCAGATCGTCCGCCGGGGCGTCCGCGAGGTAGTAGAACCGTCGCAGCCGAGCCCGGATCTCGTAGGGCCGCAGGACCGGGGCTGCGCCGCTGGGGTCGCGGCGCGGGTCGGTCACCAGCGGCCCGTCAGCGCTGGGCTTCCTGGGACGAGTGACCTCCCCTCTGACGGGACCAAGCTCGACCTCAGCCGCGTCTGCTGACGGTCAGGGGTGGCAGAAGGCGCTGGACGAGGGGTCCGATGCTCACCGCGTAGAGAATGGTGCCGACGCCGACGGTGCCGCCCAACGCCCAGCCGGCGGTCAGGACGGTGATCTCGAGGGTGGTGCGGACCGTGCGCAGGGATCCGCGATAACGGGTGGCCCAGCCGGTCATCAGCCCGTCTCGGGGGCCGGGGCCGAGCCCGGCGCCGATGTAGCAGGCCGCGGCCAGCCCGTTGCCGGTGATTCCGGCGGCCAGCAGCGCGAGGCGAGTCGGCAGCGCATCGGGCTGCGGGAGCACCGCGAGGGTTGCGTCGACGGTGACTCCGATGAGCAGGGCGTTGCTGATGGTGCCGATGCCGGGCCGCTGACGCAGCGGGATCCACAGCAGCAGGACACCTACGGCGACGACGATGGTGACCGATCCCAGGCTCCACCCGGTGTGCCGGGCCACGCCCTGGTGGAAGACCCCCCACGGGCTGAGCCCGAGCCGGGACCGGACCATCAGCGCCATGCTGGCGCCGTAGAGGCCTAGCCCGAGGTAGAGCTGCGCCAGCCGCCGGGAGGGCCGGTCCGGCCTCCACTGCCCCCACATCGCTCCGGCCGAGGCCTTCAACGTATCCATCCTGCGAGCCTGCGACAGATTGGGCACCGTCAGAATGGCCAATCAGTGCATAGTGGCTACGTGACGCAGCCCTCGCCGAGCCGAGTCTCCGCAGTCGAGCTGGCGCGCTTGCTCGGGAGGTGGCAGGGGTCGGGTTCCGCCTACGCGGTCCTCGCGGATCACGTACGACAGATGCTGCTGGACGGCCGGTTACCGCTGGGCGCCCGACTGCCCTCGGAGCGCGAGCTCACCGGTGTCCTACCGGTCAGCAGAACCACCGTCAGCGCGGCGTACGAGCAGCTACGCGCTGAGGGCATCTTGGTCAGCCGCCGCGGCGCGGGCAGCTGGCTGACCCTTCCTGACGGGGTCAGCCAGCTGGCCGAGCTGGGCGATCGGCCACAGGTCATCGACCTCACTCGCGCTGCACCACAAGCTCCGCTCGGTGTCCTGCACGACGCCATGAGCGCGGCGGTCACCGCCCTATCGGCCTACCTGCCCGACCCCGGATACGAGTTGTTCGGCCTGCCGCAGCTTCGCGGCGCCATCGCGGAGGGCTACCGGCGACGAGGGCTGACCACCGACGGCGACCAGATCATGGTCTCCAGCGGAGCCCAGCACGGCCTCGCCCTGGTGCTGCGCACCTTGCTCTCCCCTGGTGACCGGGTCCTCGTCGACAGCCCCACCTACCCGAACGCGCTGCTCGCCATCTCCCAAGCAGGCGGCCGCGCGGTCCCCGTCCCGCTCCCGACCGAGGGCTGGAACCTCGACGCCCTGGCAGCCACCCTGCGCCAGACATCACCAAAGCTGGCGTTCCTCATCCCGGACTACCACAACCCCACCGGCGCGCTGCTCGACGCCGCAGCACGCGCCCAACTCGTTCAGGCCCTCCGCGCCACGCATACCCAGACGGTCATCGACGAGACGTTGGTCGACCTGCGCTTGGACGGGCCGCCGGTCCCTCCACCGATCGCCGCCCTCGACGACACCGCGATCAGTCTCGGCTCGATGAGCAAGAGTTGCTGGGGCGGCCTGCGCATCGGCTGGATCCGCGCCCAACCAGCCGTGATGGCCCAGTTGGCCGCCTCACGACCCGGCATCGACCTCGGCACCGCTATCCTCGAGCAGCTCACCGCCACCTACCTGCTCGAGCACCTCGACCAAGTCACCGCCCCACACCGCGCCGGACTACGCGAACGTCGCGACACCCTCGCCCGTCTGCTCACCCACCACCTGCCCGACTGGCGATGGACCACCCCACACGGCGGCCTCTCCCTGTGGGTCCGGCTGCCCGTCAGCAGCACGGCACTGTCCGCCGCCGCCCAGCGCGCCGAGCTGAAACTGACACCAGGAACCCGCTTCGGGTCGTCACCCGATCTCGACCGCTGGCTCCGACTGCCCTACACCCAACCCGTCGACACGCTCCGGGAAGCAGTCAGCAGGCTCACCCTCGTAGCCCGCTCACTGTCTGAGGGAACGGACCCGGTCCCGTGGCTATCAGCTACTGCGGCGCGGCGCCGGCGGGGTTCTCCAGAGCCAGGTAGGTGCCATGGCCGGTCGTGATCAGGTCGCCGTCGAAGATGCGGACCTCGGCGACCAGGGCGCCGACGTGGTTGCGGTAGTTGATGACGAGGGTGTCGTCCCCGACGAAGCAGGCCTCGACTTCGAAGCGCAGATCGGGGATGCGTCGCAGGCCCTCACTCCAGTAGGCGCGCAAGGCACCCTTGCCGCGCAGGACACCGCCGCTGTCGGGCAGCAGCTGCCGGACCACGGGAGAGGTGAACACGACGTCGTCGCTGTAGTGGCAGAGCAGGGCTTCGAGGTTGTGGGCGTTCGAGTCGCGTTGCCACTGGTCAGCGAGGCGGTGAGCGATGTCGAGGTCCATGCCGCGAGCCTGGCGCAGCACCCCACCTGTCGCAGTCAGCACTCAGCGCTCAGCACTCCGTGCTGCGGCTCGTGCGGGCCCGGGGAGCGATGACGCGGACAGCGCTCCTGGCACGGCTAGGGCCGAGCGGACCGCGCGGAGGCGTGATCGCCACGCTCTTGCAAGCCGGCGATCACACCGTCGACGTCGGCGGCCGGCCGGTTCTGGCTCAGCTTGGCCTTGGCCTCGACCCGGCTGATGACCAGCTCGACTCCGACGATCGCACGCAGCTGGCCCGCGATGAAGGCCGCGGGTGCGTCGTCCACCGACCACGGCCGGGCGCTCTGCGCCTCGTGCCGACCGGTGAGCCGGCGGACCAGAGCCTCGACCCAAGCGGGGTCGTCGTGCACGACCAGCTGGCCGTGCACGTGCGCGGTCACGTAGTTCCAGGTCGGCACCACCCGCCCGTGTTCAGCCTTCGAGGCGTACCAGCCCGGAGAGACGTACGCGTCCGGCCCGCGCACGATCACCAGTGCTTGGCCGAGCACCGGCTGGCGCCACTGCTCGTTGTTGCGGGCCAGGTGCCCGAGCAGCGCACCGCGCTCGCCAACCGCAGGGTCGTACACGAACGGCAGCAGGGTGGCGAGCAGCCCCACCGGTGTCGCGGTCACCAAGTCCGCGGCCCCGTGGTGGGTCAACAACTCGTGCACCGCTGCGTCATCCGCAGCGAAGTGCGCCGGCACGTACACCTAGACCTCCTCGATGGCCGCTACAGGCCAGCCTGCCATAGCAGTTCGTCGTCAGAGCTACCTCGCCGGCCGGTTCGGCGCCACCGACCTGAGCGAGCTGTTCGGCGTCTCGCGCTCCACCGTTTACCGCGCCCCGCGGCAAGCCGAACGTGCCGCTGCGACAGCAGCTACAACGTCGTAGATCGCGTCGTAATTCGTCGAGCCGAGACCGGGGGCGCCGCGGGCTGACTGTGCTCGAGCGGGACTCGAACCAGTGCCTGACCGGGCGCCGCGCCTCGAGCAGGCCCAGGTGCTGGACGTCCGACTGACGATCGGCTACCGGGCGTCGCGGTCTGAGGCGTCCGGCACAGATTCGCCATCACTGCCGATCATGACCGTGCCTTGATCATTGAGCGCGGCACGCAACAGTTGGGGTAGTGGCGGGTCGGCCAGGCGCAGACCGGACAGCTCATCCTCGGTCATCCACGCCAGCGCATCGTGCTCCAACGGGGCCTGGTTGGAGGGATCGCCAGCCCACTGGTCGACCAGCCAGATGTCCATACGGAAGTCGACGCCCTGGACGCGGGCGAAGCGCTCACCGGCTACCCTGGCGATAATGCCAAGCTCCTCGTCGAGTTCTCGCGCCAGCGCATCGCGCGGTGATTCGCCGTCCAGCACGTGCCCTCCGGGTAGGTCCCAGGTGTCGGGGTACCACCGGCGCTGGGGCGAGCGGTGGACCATCAGCGCGCGACCAAGTCGGCGCAGCAGCCCTGCCACCACGACGTGCTGTTCGGGCGGTGGTTCGTCCACGGAGTTCACGGCTTCAGCCTTCCAGGCGAGCCTCTCAGCAGCGACGGCGGCGGGTGCCCGTCGCGGTCGTCCCTGACTCCACGCTGGCTCATCGCCCGTCTCCGCTAGCCGAAGGGCTACCGGAACGGTTGTGGTGGCGTCTCGTCTCGCCAGAGATCGACTCGTCGATGATCAGACAATGAGCAGGATAGAAAATCTACCGCCGGATATCCGGGCCTGGCCCGGCGTGGAAATCACAGAGCGGTTGACCGGCGGGGCCCGGGCCGGAGCCTGGGCCGCCCGCCGCGGGACTAACCGCTTGGTGGTAAAGGTCTCCACCCGCTCCAGGCAGTCGCTGAACTGGGAACTGGACCTGCTACGCACCCTGCATCAGAACGGGCTGTCGGTTCCCACCGCCGTACCTACAGCCGACGGCAGAAACCAGTGCCGCGGGGTGTGGGTAGCACCGTCCACACCCCGGCCGGTCGCCACGGAGCAGCCGGGAGTGGCAGGAGGTGGCCGAGACCGTCGCTGCCGTCCACAGCCTCACGGCCAGCTGGCCCCAGCGGCCCCGGCGCCGCGAGTGCCGGCGACCTGCTGCTCGCCACCGCAGGCGCCGACGTGAACTTGTTGGCGATGTCTGCCGAGACAGTGGCACTGGTGCGCGCCAGCTGGCGGGCGCTGCTGGACCAGGTGACCTCCGGTGCACACGGACTTGGAAAATGTGTCGTGCACGGGGACCTGGGGCCGGGCGCCGTGCTCGTCGATGAGTCGGGCGACGGGGGCGTCAGCCTCATCGACTTCGATGAGGCCCGTGTCGACGTCCCCGCCTTCGACCTGGCCGGGCTGCCGCGCCCGGTGCGGAAGCTGAGCGGTGCAAGGGCCGAGCTAGACGACGAAGTAGTTGAGGTCGCCGCACTGGTGTGGGAAACGGCTACCTGCTGGGTCATCGAACCGGACTACGCCCGCCGCTGCCTGCAGCGATTGAGGCAGCACCCGTCTGCGTCCTACCCATTGTGATCTTCATCGGCGTGAAGCGATGTGTGGCCGGATGGCCCCGCCGCAGCCCGAATCTTGCGTCGCAAGCCGAACTCTCGCCGGGACGCCATCCCGGTCGAGCGGGCATCGAAATTTGACTTGCATCAGCAAGTGGCGCGATTCTCGCAGCGCTATGTGGCCGACCCCCGTCAGCAAGGGGCGGGGAACCTCGTCCGCAGGACGATCGGTCGCTGAGAAAGACCCGGCAGGCGAAGACCGAGGACACCCTCCACGTCGGGCAGCGGAAGCAGCGCCGATACAGTCTCTTCGTGCTGCGACCGCGGTTGCGGGTGACGTCCGTATCAATTGCGGCGCCTGATCCACGCGAGCTTGCCACGTTCTACAGCGAGCTCCTCGGTTGGCCAGTGACCTCTACCGACCCACCCCGACCTGATTTCCCGCCCCAGGATGGGTGGGCCCAGATGCGACCGCCTGACAGCGTGTCGGGCCCGACCCTGAACTTCGAGTACGAGGCTGAGTACGTGGCGCCGGTGTGGCCGTCGATGGAGGGCCAGCAGCAGCTTCAGACGCACCTCGACATTGCCGTCGACGACCTGGCCGCCGCGGTGGCGTGGGCGCAGCACGCTGGCGCGACGCTCGCGTCGTACCAGCCCTAGGACGACGTCCGGGTCATGCTCGATCCGGTGGGCCACCCGTTCTGCCTGTTCCTCGCCGCCTGAGGGCCACGTCCCGGCCGGGACCGACCTCGACTCGCTCGATGTAGCGGGACGACATCAAACTGTCCCGGTAGCAGACGATCGGTCAGCGGGACTGCTGCTGCTCCAGGGCGGCCGTAAGCCTGTGCTAGAGCGCGGTTCGCACCGTCGGCCAGTCCTCGGTGACGATGGAGAAAAGGGCGGTGTCGCGCACGGTTGCGTCGGCTCGGCGCTGGTAGCGACGCAGCGTCCCCTCGTAGCGGGCACCGAAGTCGGGCGATGGCCCGCTGGGAACGGGTGTTTCGCACATCGGTCACCAGCTGCACCCGCCCGGCGCCGAGCACCTCGAAGGCGTGGGTGAGCAGCGCCAGCTTGGTGTCCGGGTTCACCGCCGTCCCCCACACGCCGGGCGTGTAGGCAGTGCCGCCGATCTCCAGGCGGGCGTCACCCACCAAAACGTCGAGGTAGGTGGAGGTCCCGACGACAGTCCCGCAGCCAGCCCCGCGTACGCGGTGCGCAGCCGCACTATCCACGGACGCGTCGCGCTGCGTGACGGCGGGAACGACCTCGACGAGACGACCGAGCA
>JAABUZ0100004419.1_pt1 | contig 19433 bp, 29 predicted proteins | sample 5562091 | NCBI WGS metagenome assembly JAABUZ01 (sample SAMN12813069, study PRJNA571459) | rock metagenome | isolation source: Antarctica rocks | place: Antarctica: Victoria Land, Linnaeus Terrace sud | collected 2015-12-21 | reverse complement strand
AGGATGCGCCGCGCCTCCGGGTCCGTGACCCCGCTCAGGTCCAGGTCGTCCAACATCCTTGCTCCACTCAACCGCGCGCCTACTCAGTGGCCCCAGTATACCTGCCCCCGTGTTTTTAGAGTGATACATGAATAACAAGTAAATCGCCTGATTCCAATTCAATAGCCATCACTTCCAGTGCGATCCCGTCTTCGTCATCACCTAAGTAGAGTCGACGAGGAACGTTAAGCCCAGGAGGCGAATTGGATGGGGCCGGGACTTTGCTAAAGGTGCGGCTTTGGTCTATGACGTAGCCGCTGCGTTCGGGAGAGATCTCATGCCTGGTCGCCGATCTCGCCCATATCATCCCCATGAAATGATCATAACACATTTCGTCAGACGAAAGTAGAGGGTGATCGGGCTAGTGGGCGCTGTTGCTACCTCCACCGTCTCATCCAGGCGATAGAGCGTGTGGGGGTGCGGTTTAGGGAGCGGCTTTGGGTCGCTGATCATTCAGTGCGTCCAGGAGTTGCCGACAGGTCCACTGGCGCTTTATTCCGTAGCGAAGGAGCGTCGACACAGCCCCGCGATCGAGCGCGTCCACAAGAGCGTTCAGGCCCTCGACAGGGGCCGCGTGCGTGGCCCACGAAGCCGCTGGGTTTTAACCCATGCGGAGTGTCACTCCGGCTCCCGCTCGCCTGGTCGGGACGACGGACTGCGGGGAAGATCTTCGCGGATGCGCGCGCATTGCTCCTGGGTAAAAAGGTCTGTCAACACCGTCGCCACATCTTTAGCCCTGTGAGGCACGGCGGGGCGGCGGGGCGCGTCACTACCCGGACGTGCGGCTTCTCCCTCCTCGCGTCGTGCCTCCTGACACAAACGCATCAGCGTCTTGACCTCCATGTTCTGCATCATGCCGTATTCCAACAGCGCTTCCAGTCTCGACCAGGTGGTTGCTTGCAGGACACCCAGGACGAGGGCGCGCTCGTGTGCGCGACCGTCTATGGTCCTGTGCTCCTGACGCAGCGCAGCAGCAGCGTTGGCAGCCGAAGACGGCTCCCTTGTCCGCGCCACAGCATGCGCCGCATCGACCGTCGCGTCCTGCTTCATCACCCGCGCGACCGCAGTCGTATCGTCGGGTGTCAAGTGGTCCGTGACCGTGACGCGCGCCAAGTCTTCCTGACGCTCAGGCGCCAGTCCCTTCATGGCGCGGGTGTGTTTCTCGGTCATCGTGCCGGCGCGCAGCGCGTCTTGCACGGGGTCCGCGAGATCGGCCACGTCGGCGAGTTGGAGCACACGACGCTTCGACACCCCGACGCGCGCGGCGACCTCATCCCACGTCGGCGGCTTGCCGTTTGGTGTACCCAGGTTCACCTTGAGCGCCTTGAGCGCGGCCGAGCGATCCACCACGTTGAGGTCCTCCCGTTGGAGGTTCTCGATGAGTTGAAGCACGCGCGTTTCGGCGTCATCGGCCGGCGCGCGCACGACCACGGGCACCTCGGTGAGGCCGACGAGGCGGGCCGCGCGCCAGCGACGTTCCCCCGCGATGATGGCGTAGAGGATACGCGGGCCGTCGAACGCGCCCGTGTCACGCACGACGAGGGGTTGCATGATGCCGTCCCGCGCGATGGAGTCGGCGAGCTCACGTATGGTCTCATCGTCGATCGTCTGGCGTGGCTGATGGGGGTCGGGTTGGACCTGGTCGATGGGTAGGAGCAAGGCGTTGACGAGCGCGCGCGGACGCGGCGGGGCGGGTGTCTCGCTCACGGGAGCGCCGGGGCGGCCTGGCTGCGGTGTTCCCAGCGTGGGTAAGGTGGGACGTGCTTTAGGCATGGGGGGCCACCTCCGCATCCATGACACGTTCAGCCAGCCAGCGATAGGCCGTCGCCGCGGCGCCCGTCGGATCAGACTGGGCCACCGCCTCGCCCGCATTGAGGCCATACTTGACCGCCACACTGACAGGGACGGGTTCGGCGACAAGAGCGCCGTACATCTCGCGCAAGACGGCGAGCACGGCCACATCGTTCCCGTCGCGTCTAACGGCGTTCGGCAAGATGATAACGGTCTCGGCCGCGCCCAGTTCGGACAGACGATCGCGCAGATGTAGCGTGTCCGCGAGGGCATCGAGGTCCTGCTGCACCAACAGCGTCGGCAACACGGCCACGGACGCGGCCAGCAGCGCGCTGTTGAGCGCGAAGCCCAGTGCCGGGGCCGTGTCGAGCACGACGGTGTCGTACCCCCGAAGCCCGTGTAGCAATTTACGGAGGAGGAGGGGGCCCGTCGGGTCGTCGCTCAAGCTAAGGGCGGCCGTCTCGATGCTCCGGTCGCCAGGGAGTAGGTCGACGCCGCCACGTCCCTGCCGCACCAAGCCCTCCAGGCCGCGCTGGGGCTCGAGGATGCGCTGACCAATACCCTCACCCACGGACACGCTCGCGCCCAGCACGAGGCGCGTTAGCGACGCCTGGGGGTCGAGGTCGGCCAGCAAGACGCGCCGCCCTTGCTCGATGAGGGCACCGGCCAGGTTCAGCGCGGTCGAGGTCTTACCGCTGCCTCCTTTCCGACCGGCCACCGCGATGATGTAGGTCATGCCCTCCCCTCCCCTTGGCGATGGTAGAAGCGATGACACGCGTACCACTCCGCGTCTTGTCGGGCCAGGGGTGCATCGACGCGGAGTGGGCGCGCCTGGCCGACATAGCCGCACCACACGTCGGCGCCGGTCGTCGTGGCGACGTAGCCCGCGTAGAGATCCGTGTCGTCGGCGGTCGTCACGCGGGCCTCGTGCAGGTACGGCGAGCGCTCAATCCAGCGGATCAGAGGTGGCTCCTCTGTGCTGTGTGTTCTGATCGACGTTTGCCTAGGCTCACTCGTTTTCATCATCAAGCGACGCCTGGTAGAGCTTGGCGGCGTGCAGTTCGGTGAAGGGCGCGTCAGGCTGCCACCGGGTCGCTTCCTGTGACATCAAAAAGCGCCGCATGCCGGCGATCATCTTGGGAGCTACCCGTTCGGCGCATGGTAGACATACCTCATGGCCTTTGGCAAAGCCGTTCTTGTAAGAGACCATCTCCTTGGGTTGAACGGTCCACTGCGTGTGGCAGATGACGCATGTTACCTGGGCCTCACATTGCGCCTCACGCATCTCGTCGACCGCACGGGGATTCTCCGGCTCAATCGAGTTCATTGCTGCCCCTCCGTACGCTCCTGGCGCCGCGCGTCGGCCGCGAGCTGGTCGAGGCGCTCTTTAATCAGTTGCCGGAGCGCGATCGTCGGCGGCACCAACCGCTGTCGCGCTACCTCCTTTATGGCGGGCTCCAGGTCGCGGGGTAGCCGGACCGTGACCTGCCATGTCGTGTCGTCTACTGGTGGCATCTCTAACACTCCAACTACGTTCATTCTACGCGCCTCCTTAGTCTACTACGTGCTATCCACCTATACTATACCACTACACACAATCTTTCGCAATCTAAAAGATTGACACAGACTCTAACAGATGCTATACTAGAAAGTGTGAGGGGCAGATCGCCCACAGACAAAAAGAGCCGTCCGGCTGTTCTAGCAGCCGGACGGCGGTAGGTACGGAGGACACGCGAATGCAGACCGCACCCAGTACGAAGAATACCGCCCATCGGCCCCGGATCGCGCTCACCAATGCACGCGGGACCTATCGCGTGGAGAGCCAGACGCGCGCCGGGACATTCTACACCACGACGGCCGCGAGCTGCACGTGCCCGGCCGGCCAGTGGGAGAGGGCCTGCAAGCATAGCGCCGCCGTCAAGAGGCTCAACGCCGCGTTCTACGCCCCCAAGGCGCCGAAGCGCCCCGCCTCGATGCTCCCGCTGCAAGAAGCGATTGGGGCGTAACCGTGTGCCTGAGCCAACCAGAGTGCTACTGTCGGGATGGCGAGGAAGAACCCGACGAGACAACACCGGACACGGACGAGGCGATCCCCATGTGGGACGCCGACACGACCGTCAGGCGCAAGGTTGCGTGGGTATCGACGGCGCTGCGCCTGGCCCCCGCGTTCCCGGCCGACACCGTCGACGACGAGAAGGCGTTCGAGGCGGCCGTCGCGGCCGTCGTCGGTTACAGCCTCGTCGAGCTACAGCAGCAACTCACCGCACAGCATCGGCAAGCGCGAACCAGCCATCACTAAGCTGCCACTCATAGAAAATGGCCGGCGCAGACACGACGACGCGCCGGCCGCGAGCCCGACAAGGGAGACCGTAGATGTTCACGACCGCCACAATCGAGCCTACCTCTATCGCAGCCGCCCGTCGCGCCAGCGATGTCGAATTGTCCCTGCTCTTCGACCCGGCCGCCCCGCTCGCGGTCATCGACCTGGTCGTCGACTCCCCCGGTCCAGCCCGCGATGACGCCGCCTATCTCGCCCTCATCGACGCCGCGCTGGAGCGCCTGCACGTCTATCGCACTGATTACGCCGCGCTGGTCGAAGGCGCGCTCTCATAGGAGCCGCTGAAACTTTCGATGTCCCCCGCGGCGCGATTACAGTACCGTAGGGTCCAACCACTATCGTTGAGGAGATACGAACCATGGTCAGCACACCCACGTCTACCGCGCCGACCAGCGCCGACCTGCCGGAAAACGCGCCGATCCCCGTCCAGCGTCAGGATGTGTTCGCCGCGATCGAGGCCATACGCCGGGAGATCAGTGACGTGCCCCTCTCCTGCGTCGGCGCCGCACGGCGTTATGACGACGACGCGCGGGAGCCGGGGTACTTCGTCGAATTGACGGGTGAAGGGTGGTCCCACGACTACGACGAGGCGGGCGCTCTGGCCGACTCCGCGCGCTGTCTCGCGGACCTCAGCCAGGCCGTCCATACTCACAAGGTCACCGGCGACCTCGGTCATGGCTACTGGCGCCTGCCAGGGGAGGAGTTCGACGAGCTTCTCGCCGTAGCGAGGGTCATCCCGGTCCGCCGGCGCGTCGTTGACGGGACCATCACCGCGCTCGGGCGCGCCATCGCGGCCAACACACGGGGCGGGGAGGACATGTCCGAGGGAATCGACGCGCGCGTCGCGCACGAGAGCCGCCTCCTGGCTCAGTGGTGCGAGGCAAGCGACACGTTCGACAAGGGACGGCGCACGGACGCGACCGACGGCACGCCCACGCCCGACCGGCGCGGATCTGACCGAACGTGGTCCCCCGACCGACCGACTACCACGATGGAGGCGCCTGAGAGCGCGTAGCCATCCCGGCCACCCCTACGCGTGTCTGGCCCGCTCCCCGCGCGGGGAGCGGGCCAGACACGCCCCTATCGCGCGCATGGCACACGCGCCGCGGCAGCGCGCTCGTAGAGCCTGCTAGGAGGACACGATGTCATTGGCCACAGCCATTAGGGCGGCGATGGACGCGCGAGGGTTGCGCTCGGCGGAGGTCGCGAACCGGATGGTCGAGGCGGCCGACAACTGGTACGACCGCGCCACCTTCTACCGTCTCCTTGACCGGCGCGGCGTGGGCCTCGGCGCGGTCTACACACGCAGCACACGAGCCTAACGCACGCGACCGCCGAGGGCCATATCATTTCAGGGCGGCTAGGCCACCCGCCGCCAGACGCTGCCCTCGGCGCGCTTCACGCGATTCAGATACACGCGGTACAGCGCGCCCGTAGAGCGATCGGTCAGGACGATCGCGCAGCGATTGCCGCCCGTGTGCAGGGCAACCTTCCAGACGGGGTCCTGACGCAGGGCCACAATGCGCGCGACAATGGTGGCTTCGTCGGCGTCACCGTCGAATAGGGCGAGCGTTGTGGCGACCATATGAGGCGTCATGGCCATACGCGATCTCCTTGGGCTAGCCGGTGTACGCGACGATTCACGTAGACCCTCATAGTGTTGGCGATGGGGCCGGAGATGTCCATAGCATAATGGTCAGCAGGCGATGGCCATCACCGTCGTCGTACACGCCTACGTCTCAAGAATGAGCAAAGGCGGCCGATACAGGCGCTAGGGGCCGGCCGCGGTTGGGAGGACTAATGGGAGGGCGGCGCGGGCGTTCAGGCGGTCGGCCAGGGCGTGCAGGCGTGCGCCGCGCGCACTCACGGCGTAGGTGACGATGTGCCCGTCACCATCGCAGAGCACCGCGACCCCTCTAAAGACAAAGACGGTCCACATCAGCACGTCTCCTGAGCGCGTTCCGCTCCCTTTACGTCCTCGGCGTCCTCTAACGGTCGGAACGCGCCGGTTCGGGGGTCAATATCGTCGGCGATGCTCAGCAGCGCATCGTAGTAGTGGTCCTGGAATTGGGCGTACCAGGTCGCGATGTCGGGGGGCATCTCGGGAGTGCTGTCCGGGTCCATGCCCTCAGTGGAATGAGTCGGCTCTGTGTCGTCATGCATGTGATTCACTCCTCTCGGCCGTGCTGACCGCATGAGCGTCCTGCTTGGTGCCCTGTGCGGCCTCGGCGGCCATGTTGAACGCGACGAGGCGCTGAACGGCGGCGCTGAGAATGTCCATGGCCTCGTCGGGGGTCATGGGGGGAACCGGGTCACTCTCACACGCGCGGGTCGCGTTCGGGTGTACAGGCTTTGGCATATCGTCGATCTCCTCACGGTACTGCTAACGGGTGGGGCGGCGCTGGTCAGTCGCTTTGCCCCTCGTGGCCTCCAGTATCCCGCCTGGCCTGGCCCGCTGCCGAGCCAGGCGCCGGATACCGTCTACGACGCCTCTTGCGGTGTGCTGTCCGCTGCGGCCGCCGCGTCGCGTTCCTCGCGCACGCGATCCCCACGGGCGAACCACCGCGCCTGCTGCCACTCCTCGGCCGCGCGCGCGTCGTCGAGCAATGCGAGGATATACGGCCGGTCGGAACGCCGCAGCGCCTGGGTTATGACGCCGAGCGCGTCGCAATCCCGGATCAAACGCGACCGCCGCTCGTCCTGCTCCAGCGGGTCTTCGGAGTCCTGCCACGCCTGCACGGCGTGGAGCACGGTCGCGAAGACGTCCCACGCCCCATCGCGATCGAGTGTGATCGGCGTCGAATCGGGGATGCCCTCGGGCTGCTCCTGATAGGTCGTCGCGCGCGGGGTGGAACGGCGGGCGTGCGGCGCGGCCGGGGCGCCCTGGGTCGTGCCGTGTGACTGATCCTTATTCATGGTGAGCTCCTGTAAGGCTATAGCCGATGAAGGGGGCGATGGGCCGATGGACATGAGAGGCGCGCGGGCGGTCGCTACACCCCCGCGCGTGGAATGCGTCCCTCGACGCTGCGCAGGTTGTGCGCGGCCTTGTAGGGCGCGAGGCAGCCAACGTGCAGGTAATAGAGCTCGTCGTGTCCCACGAGACGCGAGACGCGCCAGAGCGCGCCCGTCGCGGTCGTCCCCAGTTGGGAGCAATGGACGCACGTCTGAATAAGGGGCATGTCGGCGATCACGGCGCGCGGTAGACTGTCCGTAGCGGGTGATGTTGGGATCATTGGTGAAGCGGTCCTTTCGTCCTCGTCGGCCGAGGGCGCTGTAGACGCCCTCGGCCTTTTGTTGTTTAGGGTTACGCGTAGCACTCTTGGAGCGCGGCCATCCCGGCCGGCCGCTTCGGAGCCTTGGGCGCGTAGAAGGCGGCATTGAGCCTCTTGACGGCGGCGATGTGCCAGCAGGGCTTGCGGGCCGGGCACGAGCATGTCGCCGCCGACGTCATGTAATGGACGCCTGGCTGGGTCCGGCTCTCCACGCGGTACGTGCCGCGTTGACTAGTGAGCGCGATCCGTGGTCGGTGGGTCGTAGACTGGGCTTGCATGGCGACTCTCCTCGCTGTGTCACGCCGAGGGCTGTTAGAGCAGCACCTCGGCCTTTTTTGTGGAAGCTATCTGCTCCTCACTCTTCTAGTATACACTACTCCACACTGTAATGCAATACTTTACCCTGCTGATTATGGTATACTAGAGATAGGTGAGGTTGAGTATGGTAGAGTCGGAGGTGTAATGATGGCCGGGAGTAGTCTAATCGAGGTCGAGGAGATGACGGAACGGGAAGGCGGGCGGGCGCCGCAGATCACGGTGGTGCTAACGCCGGAGATCGTCGAGCGTTTACGGGGCGTTGCGGCGCGCAAGGGCGTCAAGCCCTCGGTCTTATTGCGCATGTGGGCTATAGAGAAGCTCAATGAGGAAGGCAAAGAGCGCGAGGAAGGGCGGTGAGCTGTGCCCAAGATTGTGTACACTCCCAAGAAGTTCGGGGCTGAGTCCCTCGCCACCATCGCACGGGTCAACGCCATCATCGAGGAGTATCACGCGCAGGGGTTCGACCTGACGCTGCGCCAGGTTTACTATCAGTTCGTGTCCCGCGGCTACATGCCCAACAGTGACCGCAACTACAAAAGATTGGGTGACATCGTGGGAGATGCCCGCCTGGCCGGCCTGATCGACTGGGAAGCCATCGACGACCGGACACGCCACGTCCGCGAGGTGGGCCACTGGGACGAACCGGCCGCTATCATGCGCTCCGCCGCCAGCAGTTTCAGGCTGGACAAGTGGAAAGGGCAACCCTACCGGACTGAAGTGTGGATTGAGAAAGACGCGCTTGTCGGCGTCATCGCGCCCATCTGCGCGCACCTGGACGTGCGCTACTTCTCCTGTCGCGGCTATACCAGCCTGAGCTCCCTATGGCAGGCCGGCCAGCGACTCCTGCACGACGCGAACATGGACCAAACGCCCGTCATTTTCCACTTAGGAGATCATGACCCCTCCGGCATCGACATGACCCGCGATATTCAGGACCGCCTACGAACATTCGGGGTCCCCGTGTGGGTCAGGCGGTTGGCCTTAACCATGGACCAGGTCGAGCGGTACACCCCGCCGCCCAACCCAACCAAGCGCACCGACTCGCGCGCCAAGGAGTACGTCGCCGCCTACGGGCTGTCCTCGTGGGAATTGGACGCCCTCGAACCAACCGTCATTGCGACGCTCATCGAGAATGCGGTGGGCGCCCTCCGCGACGAGACGGCCTGGGCGATGCAGAAGGAAGCCGAGCACGACCACCGCGCGACGCTCGACGGCGCAGCCACCAACTGGACGGACGTGACGCAGACGCTGCGCCGCGTCGGTGTCATCAAGCGGCCTCTCCTCAGCCCGCAAGAGGCTGGCGCGCGCGGAGGACGGGGCCATAAAGCCAGTGACAATGTACCGGGCTTTACGCGCGGCAACGGTCGGGCGTATCTGCTGGCGTTACTCGAGCGTGACCACCATGCGTTATACGAGCAGGTGGTCACGCGGCAGATGAGCGCGTATCAGGCCGCCGTGCAGGCAGGAATACGCCGTCCACACGCCGCGGGATAGCGTCGGTCCCACCGGCGGGACCGGGCGCGGGGCGCAATCCGATAATCCGCGAGCCTGTTGAAAAACCCCTCTCTTGACGTGTCTGGCCAGCCCACGTCAATCGAGGTTCGTTATTAAATATGCTAATGGCCTATTTTCAATCTCGTCAACGTCGCTAATAGCATATGAAACGGGACTGCCAAGGTGTTGCCGACGGACAGGCAGGGGTTTTTCAACAAGCTGCCGCCTTATCGGATTGCGCCCCGCGCCGCACACACTTAAGACAGCGCGGGGCGGCCGCGGAGTGGGGTTCGTTATGAGCAGTCGTGGCAGAGGCCGACGATGCACTTCAGGGCAACTGTAGGGGGGCGGGAATGCCAGATAGCTATGAAACCGGGGTCCCTCCCTTACCTGTAGTCGACGTGGCCTTGTCTCGATTGTTCGAGTTAGACCCCACGCGGGACGCCATCGTCCACTACCGCACCAACCGACATCTCTTAAAGGCTGGCGCCTTTGGGTGGTGGGGCGGCATTGTCATGGGAGCGCAAAGCAATGACGTCACCGTTTCAAACGTCTTTACGAGCGAACAGCCTGGCCTTTCCTTGCACGACATTGTTCAGGATCGATACCTACAAGACATGTCGCCTGAGTTGGCTCAAAAATGGCGTCGAGCAGTAGGCTACGACGACGGCGAACCCTTGGAGGAATGGCAAATATGCCTATGGCTCCGTTCCGCATGGATGGCCGCCCTCAATGCCTATGACTCCGAGCCCGCAAGCCTCGCCGAGCCAGGCTACAGGGGCGGCTTGTTCCTACACCCACGCCTTCCCACCCTGCCTACACAATCACTCCTTGGTGAACTCTATCGCGATCGCGCATGGTCCGACTTTATTCTTCTCACCGCGCGTCATGAGCTGAGTTGGTTCTACCTCAAAGTAAAGATGTGGCATGAAGCAGCGGGAAAGCTGTCGGATCTTAGTGACGCCAGCCTTGGTATCTGCCTAACAGCCGACGAGTTGGAGAAATTATCCATGCGAACACATGGATATTACTATTACGCGTTAAGGCCCACTGACAGCATGGCCGCGGACTCCCCAGACTTGCCCCCGGTTGAAAGACGTGACGCGCCGCGCCAAGCGTTCAGCGCCGCAAGCGATGTAGCTCGCCTCTACTACCTCCTAACGAGGTGGTACCTCAAAACCTACGAGCAAACGGTGCGAGCCCCTCAGTGTGAGTGGGAGAAAGATGGTCAAAAGTGTCAACGCCTCAAGCCGAAATACGCCGGCAGAGGACCGCGCCCGCGGTATTGCCCGTCCCATGTTAAGCTGAGCGCCAATCAGAGGAAAAGGAAACATGCACGTGACGTCTACAGACCAACTCCCCGACCACGAAAATAATAGAAATTAATGGGAATTAATAGAATTTAATTCCCAGCGGCATGAGCATCACAGTATCGTGGTAGTGACAGTTAGCGACGTTAGATGAGGGGGAAGCACGGACATGAGAGAGGTACAACCACCGGCGCCCATCGCCGTTCAGGTTGGGACGGCCGCGCTGATGCTTGACACAGCCCCGAGCACGGTACGCCACTGGATCAAGATCGGCCGCATCCCAGCCCGGAAGATAAACGGCAGGGCATGGCTCATCCGCGTCGAGGACCTACAGAATCTCACGCAAGAGAAGGCCGTCGCGACAGCATAAGCAATAGGCGCCGGAGGAACGCGACCAACGTTCCAACGACGCCTACCACCGTATAGCCAGGGGCCTTCCTTCGACCGAGACCCCTAACCAGGAGCGCAGAAATATGACCACTCCTACTCGTAGTCTACCGTATCCAGCGATCCAGCGGCACCACAGGGGCCAGCGATGAGCGCAACCGCACGCGACGATGCCCCCGCGCGCGATGCATGCGTACTCATTGAGCGCACGCTCCTCGGCGCGGTCTTGGACAAGCTGAACGAGACGGCCCGCGAGCTCCGAGCGACGCAGGATCTGCTCACGCATCCCACGCTAACGCCCACACAGAAGGTTGTGTCCTATAACGCCCTCGGTCTCACCGGCGCTGCTCCAGGTCGCCCGGCTACGGAGCGCACCACGGAGTTTAGTGAGACAAACCGCGGCCTCCTCGCCTACCGCTCGGGCCTGAGCAAGGACCAAGCGGGAACCCAACTCAAGGCGATTGCGGAGGCTGGCCTGATCCGGCGGCAGGTCTACACCGTGTACGTCGAGGACGACAAGGGACGTAAGCTCCCGCGCAAGCATCAGCGCCTTGCTCCACCGAATGGCCAGGCGTGGGCCGAGACGTGGGCCAACCCACGTCAGATTAAGGGCATCGCCCCCTCGTCCCGCATGGTCGCCGCAAAAGAGAACGCCGCGAAGCAGCGCGACGAGTTTAACAAACTCAAGACGATCCTGGCCCAGTGCCCCGCGTGCGGTTCTACTGATGTCGAACTGCGGTGCCACTTCTGCGGTGTCATTACGCAGGTCGCTGATATTCCAGAGGCGCCGGCGACATCCAGTCGCACCGTCGCTTCACACGACGAGTGTTCGAGCGGTAACGACGCGGACGAGGCGGGAAGTCCCCTAAATGTAAACTATGCTCTATTGGAGAAAGACGTACCTACCAACAGAGCGCAATTTACATTTAGGGAGTCCGAGACGGTCGCCGAGGCGGACGCGACGTCGGCAGCGCCTGCTCCTGACGCGTTGGACGCGGCGACCGCGGTCATCGCGTCCGCGGTCACCGATTTCCCCGACCACGTCGTTATGAAGGCACGAGCCTCGTCGAGCGAAGCCAAGTACACAACGATCCATCAACCCCTGACGGAAGCGCTGGTGCGCGATCACCTTACCGGGCGCACGACCCGTGGCGCTGGCCTCTGTCAACCGGACGTCTTCCGGCCGGGCGGCCGCCACGCGCGCGCCATTGCCTTCGATAGTGATACGGATCTGACGCCGTTGACGAGAGGGGCGGCACGACTAGCGCGCGCTGGTTTACGGCCACTCCTGGTGCGCAATCCGTCCAAGGCGTCGAGCGGACATCTGTGGCTGTTCTTCGATGAGGTCGTCGAGGCGACCGCGACCCTTGCCGCGGTCCGCACGATCGCGCCGGAACTGGCCGAACTCAAAGAGATGTTCCCCAATCCCGACGTGTCTAACGGTCACCGCCTCCGGTTGCCCGGAGGCTACTACCTGCCAGTTGGGGCGCCTCGTGTGGCCGTCGACGTGGCGCTGGGCGATGCCAGCGGCCGTCCATCCTGGGTCTGTGGGGTAACGCAGGATGGACTCACGGTCATCGCGTCAGCGGTATCGCGGGCAGCCATCCTTCGGAACACCTTTGTCCCGCCGGCGCTGCGTATGAAGATCAAGCAGGCCGGTCACGCCCCGCAGGTCAAGCGGCGCGAGGTGGTGAACGTCACGGGCGCTGGCGATGATATCTTCGCCCAGTTCAACGCGCAAAACCCGATCGAGCACCTCGTCGACGTGAACCGTGAGAACAAGTTTAAGGCGCCGTGGCGCGACGAGAACACCCCAAGCGTTCACCTCTACGCCGATGGTCACTGGCACGACTTCGGCGCGGACGGGCGTCACGGGATGGATGCCTTTGATCTGTGGTGTGCGATCAAGGGGTATTGGGACATGGCAGCGAACAACCCGGACCGGAAGGCGGCGATCGTCGCGCTCAAGGTGAATGGAGGTGTGGCATGAACCCCAACGCTACTACCCATAACCAATCAATCTCCCTCACGATGGGCGCGGCTATCACCATCAGCGCGGACGCGCCCCGCGACGTGCGCCAGGCGCTCGGCGAGGCGCTGACGCTGCCTAACCCGCTCTATGGCGCGGCCGAGGCGAACGGACGCAGTACGCGCGACCTGGAGCCCTGGCTGCGCTACTACGCGGTCTGTCACGATGGGACGATCGATGTCCCGCGCGGCGCGGCCGAGATGGTCTACCGGATCTGTCTCGCCCACGACCTCGCGCCGGCGTGGCGCGACGAGACGCACCTCGCCGCCCCGGTCGCCTTCGACGAGCGGGTGACGCTCAGCCCCGTCCAGGAGCGCGCCGTCACCGAGACCCTCGGGCGGCGCGTGGGGGTCCTGGAGGCCCCGGCCGGGTCAGGCAAGACGGTGATGGGCCTCGTCGTGGTGGCGCGCCGCCGGCAGCCGGCCCTCTGGATCACGCACACCAAGGAGCTCGCACGCCAGGCCGTCGAGCGCGCGGGGATGGTCCTGGGGCTGTCGGCCGACGAGATCGGCTTTGTGGGCGACGGTGAGAGTCGCGTGGGCGAGCGGCTCACGGTGGCGCTCGTGCAGACGCTCGCGCGGGGCATCCCGCCGGCGCTCCTGGATGTCGGGCACGTCGTCGTCGACGAGGCGCACCACTGCCCCGCCGCGCAGATGGCCGCGGTGATCGGGCAGTTTGACGCCCGCTTCCTCCTGGGGCTCACGGCGACGCCGTATCGGCGCGACGGCCTCGACGCCGTTATCAACTTCCACCTCGGGCCGACGGTGGCGCGGATCGCGGCGGCCGACCTGGCCGACCGCCTCATCTGCCCCCGCGTCCTCAAGCGCGCCACGGGTCTGCGGCCGCGGGGCGACACCTTCACGGAGATCGTTTCTGAGTTGGTCGCGGACCCGGAGCGGAACGCGCTCATCGTCGGTGACGTTGTGGAGGCCGTGGGGCGCGGCCGGCGCTGTCTGGTCCTCTCGGACCGCGTCGACCACGTGGAGGCGCTCACGGACCTGCTACAGGCGCGCGGGATCGGCGCGGCCGCCCTGCACGGCTCTTTAGGCAAGCGGACGCGCGGCCAGGTCGTGGAGGACCTCGCCGCCGGCGCGCTCGATGTTGTCGTGGCCACGGGCTCCCTCGTCGGCGAGGGCTTCGATTGCCCCCGGCTGGACGCGCTCTTCCTGGCCACGCCGGTGAGCTACGTCGGCCGCGTGACGCAGTACCTCGGCCGGGTGTCGCGGACCGCGCCGGGCAAGCTGGACGCCCTGGTGTACGACTACTGCGACGATCACCGGATGCTGTGGGCAACCTACCGCAACCGCTCGACCGTGTATCGCGAGCAGCAGCGGGTGGCGGCATGAGCGTGGAGACGACAGAGACCCCGCTTCGGCTGCACACGCGGCGGCTCTCGCCCGAAGGGACACCGGACCTTACCGCGCCGTTCCTGCGCTGTCTGGATCGCCGGACGCCCTCCGGCCTTCCCCGACTGGGTACGCCGGCCGTGCCGCTCTCGCTCGACGAGGGGCGCGCGCGCCTGGTCCAGGAGTACCCCCCGCTGTCCGCCTGTATCGAGACACGAGGCACAACGCGCGCGGTGGCGACCGCCTTAGGCGTCTCGCCGGCGACCGTCTGCAACCGCCGGCGTTCGGGTGTGGCGCATCTCGTCATCTGGACCAATCTGAGCGAACAGGACGTCGCCGACGGTCTTGGGTATGGTATGGACAGACGGCACTTTGTGGGCAAAGCGAGCGTAAGGTAATGGCTTATATTGAGGGAGCGGCAAGAGGGAAGGAACAGCCCCGCAAGGGGTGACCAGAGGGTTGACGAGTGCAACACCGACCGAGCCCAGGGACTTGGGCACCGTCCGGGGAAACCGTTCAGGCCCGGACTTTTACTCTTGCCGCAACACGCCTCAATCGCCCGGCGTCTCCACTGACTTTATAGTCAGAATCGTCCCCGCCGGCAATGTCGCTCCCCAACGGCACTTTATGGGCAAAGCCGGGATAAGGCGTTGCTGTGACGTAAACAAGCATGGTAAAATGAGGACAGTTCAGAGTGTCACTTCAGGGGCGCTACCCATCGCGGGTAGCGCCCCTTTTTTGTGGCTCGGAAAAATAGGGAAAAGGGGAGGACGATGGCACAGGACGTACGGGAACGGGAGTGGACGCCGAACCGGCCGGGGACGCGGCCCCTCGCGCCACGGCGGGATATCAAGCTGCAGGTGTGCCTCTCGGCTGACGAGCGTGCCCGCCTGGAGACGCAGGCCCGCGCGCGCGGGTTCGAGACCGTCGCCGCCTACGTGCGTTCCGCCACGCTCGGGCAGCCTCAGGCGTCGTAGGACGTCGCCTACCCAGGAAGGATCAAGAAAGACATGCCCCAACCAGGAACGACCAGGCTCCGGCTCTGTCCACGGACGAGGTGCGCCTCTCCGGCGGGCGTGTCGCCCGTGTTCGCGACGCCGACCCGGCGGCCGACCGGCGCATCGATCTCCTGCTTTTGCAGTGCCGGATCTATCGCGGCGGTCAGATCAACCCCGTCGAGGCCGCGGGGGCGCGGGCGGTCCTCTCCATCGCGGAGATCGACGGCGCGGCCGTCCCGTGGCCCCCGTGCCGTCCAGGGCAGGAGGGGCTGCGCGCGTATGTGCGCGCATTCACCGCCGAGGACATCGAGGCGCTCGCGGGGGCGTATAGCGCGGCCAATCCCGGCCCGATCACGCAGATCCTCCGGCCGGGACGCCGGGGCGCTCCGCGTGGCCGGATGCTGTAAAGGAGACGACCATGCAAAGCATCTATGAATTAGTTGCGAAGATCAGCCTTTCGACGACGGGCTTCACGGGACCGGCCGCGACGGTCATGGCGTTGCTGCAGCGCATGCAGCAGCAAGCCGGCCTCACCTCGACACAGGTTGACCGGTTGGGGACATCGCTCAAGCTGCTCGCTGGCGGCGCGGCGATCACCAGCATTGGCGTCGGACTCGTCGGCTTCATGGACAAGGCCGTTGGCAAGGCCATGACGCTCCAGACGATCATGATGGGGGTCGGGCAGACACTCACCAACGCGCAGGGCTTCCGCCTCTTGCCCGGACAGCAGACGGCCGGCGCGGAGGCGCTACGACAGCAGGCCATCACGTTGGGCCTGAGCCATCAGATGTCCGAAACGGACGTCATGAGGGTCGTTCAATCAGCCATGTCGGCCGGCATGACTACGCAAGGCGTCATCAAGGGCATCCTGCCGGGCCTGACCGACTTTGCCGAAGTCTTGAAGCTGCGGCGCGGTTACGACCCCGCACAGTCGGCGACGATTTCGACCGAATTTGCCCACCTATTCGGAAGTTGGACGGCCGCGACGTTCAACCCGATGACCAACCTCCTTGGCCGCGCTCTCGCTATCAGTCCATCGTCGCCGTCCCAGTTCCTGACGCTGGCCAGCCAATTCACGGGCGCGATCCGGCCGCTCTATGGGACGGGGCCGGTTGCCAAGCAACGTCTTATCGGCGACGCCATCACCACGGCGGCGCTTGAGTCGGAGCTCGGTCAGCAGACGCGCGGCGGCACGCAGTTGGCGCGCATGATCACGCAGACGATCGGGAAGGTCGGTGTCACGGCGTTCCACGCCACCCAGGCCACGGGCGCGCTCCAGCAGATACAGCGCGTCTCGGGCATCAGCTTCTTCGACAAGACCGGATCCTTCAAGGGCGTCGCGAACCTGATCGACGCGCTGGCGATTACGGTGCGCCAGTTGCACAACCCACAGGCGGCCGGCCGCCTGTTTCAGAACGCCTTCGGGACGGTGGGCGCGCGCCAGGCGGGCTTGCTCGGCGACCCGACGACGTTGGCGCGGCTTGGTGTCCTCGGGACCATGCTGGGGCCGAACGGCCTGCCCTCACTCCTGTCCTATCAGCAGGCGTCGAACGCGACGACGCAGGGCCGCTTCAATACGGCGCGGGCCAACTTCGACACGGCCATGACCGAGTTGGGGATCCTGTGGCTGCCGGCGGCGACGCGCGCCGCCAATGCCCTCGCGTCCTTTACCGCGGGTCTCGTGCGCTTCACGCAGGCGCACCCGCGCATCATGGCCTTCGTGGCCACCCTGACCGCCGTCGCGGCCGCGGCGGCGTTGGTGGTGGGTCCGCTCATGATGCTGGCCGGGGCCATCGCCCTCATCACGGGAGTCACGGGGATCGCGCTCCTCGCCCCGGTCATCGGGACCATCGTGGGGATCGGGGCGGCGCTGACCGGGATCACCCTGATCGTCATGAATTTCGGCAAGATCATGCATGAAGTCGGCGCGGGCATCCACAACCTACTCGCCATGCTCGGCTTGATCCACCCACCGGCGGTCCCCACGCAGCCCAAAGGCGGTTTGCCGCCCGGCGGGGCCGCGCAGGGCCTCACCTACCGCCACGGTCACTACGAGGTCGCGACGGGCAACGTGTGGCGCTATCAGGACACGGCCACGATGAAGTGGCACGACGACGGCAAGTATATCCCGCCGAAGGCGGGGAAGGGCGGCGGCGGCGCGGTGTTCAACATCAACGTCCATCCCGGCGCGGTGCAGGTCAACGGCCAGGCGCACCACGACGCGCACGCGGTTGCGGAGCACGCTGTGACGCTGATGGGCCAGAAGCTCGGCGATGAGATCGCCCACACGTTGACCTCCGGCGCACCGTCCGCGTTCGGCCTCTCGCCGGTGCTCGGCACACCGGCCCCGCGCTAGGAGGGGGACATGTTAGTCAGCTGCCCAAAAGGAGTAGGACAACGATGGTAACAGCAGTGGTAGAGGCAGAGACGGAGGCCGATCGGCCGCACTGGGGCGACCTGGTGACGTGGCGGGCCGCACAGAGCGCGCGCCGCGGGGCCGTCGACACCGGCGGCCACCTCATCGCCGGGATGCTGCCCCAGGTCGATGGGTCCGGGCGCGTCAGCGCGGCGGAGGGCCTGTGCGTGCGCTGTGGGGGCGCGCTCGTGGTCGGCTTCGCCGCCGGCGGACGTCCCACGATCAGCGGCCGCGCGCGGCAAGAGCACTGTACGCCGCGCCTCTGGTGGATGGACGCCGGCTGCGAGACGCGCTTGAGGTCGCGCGCGTTCGCGGCGCGGCAAGACCCGGCCTTCCTGGGGCACGCGCTGGCGGCCTATGCGCGATCGCGCGCGGGCGAGACGGGCGTTGACCTTGCCTACACGCTCGGGCTGTCCGGCGACCAGGCGACGGCCACGCTCTACCGCCTCCAGTTGTACCCGATGCCCACGGGCGACGCGGCGGCGCTGGGGCGGGCCGCGCTGGAGATTGCCCGGGCGATGGGCCTGGACACCGCGCGCCTCACACGCGTCCTCACCAACGCTCAGGCGGCCGTGACGGCTGAGGCGGGCCAGCGGGCGACAGAAGAGCGTGAGCGGGAGATCGCCCGCGCCCGCGAGGCTGTGACGGCCACGGGGCGCGCTCATCATGCGGCACAGGAACGCCTCGCCGCGCTCCTCGCGCCCAGAGAGGCGTAGGACTATGCCCCGCGTCTGTAGCGTCTGCGCCTCTCCCGATCGGGAGGCCATCGACAAGGCGCTCGTGGGCGGAACGGCGTGCCGCGAAGTTGCCGCGTTATACCGCGTTTCGCCGGACGCGGTAGAGCGCCATAAAGCGGCGCACCTGCCCAAAATGCTCACCGAAACGCGGCAGGCGCGCGACGAGGCGCACGCGCTTGATGTGATGGAAGAGCTAACCCGATGTTTCCAGCGCGTCAACCTGCTCTTCGATGCGTGCGACCGCTGGCTACGCGACGCCGACGACCCCACGCGCTACGACATCGGCCCGCGCGCCGACGACATCCTCGTGACCTATCTCGACCACTCCGCGCGCGATGCCAACGGGCGGCCACTCCACAAGAAGGCCTCGCTCGCGCACCTCTTGGCGCTGGCTGAGGGCAGCGGCGCCATGGTCGAGCGGTGGGACACGAAGTACGCGGACCCGCGTGAGCTCGTGCTGAAGACGGCGCAGCAACTGACCGGGCAGACGCAACTCCTGGCCAAGTTGCTGGGTCAACTCGATGAACGGCCGCAGATCAACGTGCTGCTGGCTCCTGAGTGGCTCCAGGTGCGCTCGACGCTGCTGATGGTCCTCGCGCCCTACCCCGAGGCGCGTCTCGCCGTGGCGGGCGCCCTGGCGACGCTGGACGCATCCCCCGGGGAGGTGGCCTGATGACGCCGGCGATCGCGGCCGACCTGGCGATGGCCCTTGACCCCGCGCGCCTGGCGGCGCAAGCGGGCATCGACCCGGACCCGTGGCAGGCCGATGTGCTTCACAGCGCGGCCGACCGGTTACTGCTCAACTGCTCGCGTCAGAGCGGCAAGAGCACAATAACGAGCATCCTGGCGATGCACATGGCCCTCTACACGCCGGAATCGCTCGTGCTGCTTCTCTCGCCGTCGCTGCGGCAGTCGGGCGAGCTCTTCAAGAAGTGCATCGCCACGTACCGGGCGCTCG